>Ga0123336_10000257_pt1 | contig 55474 bp, 60 predicted proteins | sample SSSSmetaG_FD_96466 | JGI IMG/M metagenome (GOLD analysis project Ga0123336, IMG submission 96466) | Glacier valley bacterial and archeal communities from Borup Fiord, Nunavut, Canada, to study Microbial Dark Matter (Phase II) - ​SSSS metaG | ecosystem: Environmental > Aquatic > Freshwater > Ice...
ACTAGCCGGGGCTCTGGATGCTACGCGCCCTGCGATCGGCCCGCCTCGGCCACCGCCGGTTCATCCGCCGTCCGGCCCCGGTCGCCCGGCCATTCGACGTTTCATACGATCCGGCGACGGCACCTGCCTTCGCTTGCTTAGACTTGGCGCATGCACTCGCCTGTCGACCCTGCCCACAACGCCTTCCAGCGCCACTATTTTGCCTGGGCCGCGCCGTTCTACGCCCGCATGCCGAAGCCGCTGGCGGCCGAAGCCGAACGCATCGATCGCTGGCTCTACAGCCGGGCAGGGTTTCGCTTCTGGCTGGTTCTCCTGGGACTGGTCGTCACGAGCGCGGTCGGGCTCCGCCTCGCCGGTGTCTCGTGGGGGGCGGCCATCCCCGGAGCATTGTCCGCGTGGCTCATGATCCTGTTCGTCGTCCTCGGGGCCTGGCTCAAGGCCAATTGCTACACGACGCCGCGGCTGGTCCGCTTCGTGGTGATCAGCCTCGGCCTGGCCTACCTCGGCGCGCTGCTCGGCTTCATGACCGGCTACATCGCCAAGCACGGCGGTCTGGATCTCGACAACCTGCCGCACGTGCTGGCCGACGGTTTCCGCCAGACGACGCCGTGGCTGATCCTGCTGATCGCGACGCTGGTCCTGCTGACTTGGGGGGTCGCCGGGGTGAAGCGCTTCCGCGTGCAGAAGGAGATGCAGTGGCTGCGGCTGCAGCAGGAGCGCGACGCCACCGCGCGCCTGCTTGCCGAGGCGCGGCTGAAGCTGCTGCAGCGGCAGATCCAGCCGCACTTCATCTTCAACACGCTGGCGGCCGTGCAGCACTGGGTCGACGTGGCCGATCCGCGGGCCGGCCCGCTGCTGCGCGCGCTGACGTCGTTCCTGCGCGGCTCGACCGAACTGCTGGCGCTGGAGCAGACGCCGTTCGCGGTCGAGGTCGACACGCTGCGCCACTACCTGTCGGTGATGCAGGCCCGTCTCGGCGACCGGCTGCGCTACGAGATCGCCATCGAACCGGGCGCCGAGGCGCAGCAGATGCCGGCGGGCCTGCTGCTGACGCTGGCCGAGAACGCCATCGAGCACGGCATCTCGTCGGCGCTGCGGGGCGGCACGGTGCGGGTCGCCGCGGTCGACGACGGCCAGGCCTGGACGCTGCGGGTCAGCGACGACGGCGTCGGACTCGCGCGCGACTGGTGCGAGGGGATCGGCCTGGGCAACTGCCGCGAGCGCCTGCGCCAACTGTTCGGCGCGCGCGCTTCGGTCTCGCTGGACAGGGTCGACGGCACGACGATCGCGCAGGTGCGCATCGAACGGGAGGCGCCGACATGAGCGTGGCCGTGGAAGCAGGGCACTTCAGCGCGCTGATCGCCGACGACGAGGAGGCGCCGCGCGCGCAGTTGCGCGCCGCTTTGCGCGCGGCCGCTCCGGCGATCGAGATCGTCGCCGAATGCGCCAACGGCACCGATGCGTGGGATGCCTGGCTCGAACACCAGCCGCAGGTGTGCTTCCTCGACATCCGCATGCCCGGCCTGACCGGCATCGAGGTCGCGCAGCGCATCGCGGGTCGCACGCCCGTCGTGTTCGTGACCGCGTACGGCGACCACGCCATCGAGGCCTTCGACACCGGCGCGATCGACTACCTGCTCAAGCCGGTGGAGACCGCCCGCGTCGGCCGGATGATCGAGCGCCTCGGCGCCCGCATCGCGAAGCCGGACCTGCAGGGGCTGCTCGAGGGGCTGTCGAAGCAGTTGCGACGGCCGCCGCCGCTGGAGTTCATCCAGAGCAGCGTCGGGCGCGAGGTGCGCCTCATCCCCGTGGCGGACGTGATCTATTTCGAGGCCGACACACGCTACACCCGCGTCGTGCACGCAGACGGCGACGCGCTGATCCGCACGCCGCTGAAGGAACTGCTGACGCAGCTCGACGAGTCGCTGTTCTGGCAGATCCATCGCTCGGTCATCGTCAACCGGCGCGCGATCGAGAAGGCGATCCAGCTCGACGAGACGCACATGGAACTCACGCTGCGCGGATGCGGCGACCGGCTGCCGGTCTCGCGTCCGTTCCAGGGGCTCTTCAAGGGTCAGTGAACCGGGGACGAACTCAGACGCCGAGGAATCCGGCGAGCGTGTCGCTGTCGTGGAGCGTCTGCGACGAGCCTTCGAGGACCACGCGGCCCTTCTGCAGCACGACGCAGCGATCGGTGTGCGCGAGCACCGCGCGATAGTTCCGGTCGACGATCAGCGACGCGATGCCGCTGGCGCGGATCACGCCGATGATCCGCCAGATCTCCGCGACGATCAGCGGGGCGAGACCTTCGGTGGCTTCGTCGAGGATCACGACGTCGGGGTTGAGCATCAGCGCGCGGCCGATCGCCAGCATCTGCTGCTCGCCACCGGACAGCGCGGCACCGCCGTTGTCGATGCGTTCGACGAGGCGCGGGAAGGTGGCCAGCACGCGCTCGAGGGTCCAGGCCTCTCTTGTGCCCCGGGCCGCCGGTCGCGCGGCCATCAGCAGGTTCTCGCGCACCGACAGGTTGGGAAAGATGCCGCGGCCCTCGGGCACGTAGCCGATGCCCAGCCGCGAGATGCGGTCGGCACGTTCGTGCGTGACGTCGCGGCCCGCGACGCGGACGGTGCCGCCGCTCGCGCGATGCAGCCCGAGCATCGTGCGGATCAGCGTCGTCTTGCCCATCCCGTTGCGACCCAGCAGGCCCACCGCTTCGCCCGGCGAAATCGCCAGCGAGACGCCGTGCAGGATGTGACTCTGGCCGTAATGCGCATGCACGTCGTCGGCGACGACCAGTGCGGCGACGGGCGTGCTCATGCGACGAACTCGTCGCCGAGGTACGCGAGCTGTACCGCCGGGCTCGCGCGCACCGCGGCCGGCGTGTCGCTGGCGATCACGCGCCCGTTGACCATCACCGTGATGCGGTCCGCCACGCGGAACACCGCGTCCATGTCGTGCTCGATCAGCAACACCGCGTGGCCGTCCTTGAGGTCGCCCAGCAGCGCCAGCATGCGTTCCGTTTCCTCCGCGCCCATGCCGGCCAGCGGTTCGTCGAGCAGCAGCACCTGCGGGTCGGTCGCGAGGCACATCGCGATCTCGAGCTGGCGCTTCTGGCCGTGCGACAGCGTCCCCGCGAGCCGCTGCACGACCGGCATCAGCCCGGCCCGCTCGATCGCGCGCAGCGCGGCCTCGCGACTGTCCGCGCAGCGCGAGGTGGGCGTCCACCAGTCCCACACCTTCGGCCAGCGTGCCTGCGCGGTGAGGCGGCAGTTCTCGAAGACGGTGAACTGCGGAAAGATCGTGTTGCGCTGGTAGCTGCGGCCGAGACCCGCGCGCGAGCGTCTCGGCTGGGTCCACCGCGTCGCGTCGTGGCCGAGCAGCGTGATCGCCCCCGTGGTGATCGGGATCTCGCCCGACAGCACGTTGACCAGCGTCGACTTGCCGGCTCCGTTGGTGCCGATCACCGCGTGCAGTTCCCCGCGCGTGAGCGTGACCGACACGTCGTCGACGGCCTTGAGCCCGCCGAAATGGCGCGACACGCCCGTCGCGACGAGCAGGATGTCGCTCATGGCGCCTCCTTCTTCGCGCGCTTGCCGAACAGACCGATCAGGCCGCGCGGCATCGTCGCGACGAAGGCGATGATCGTCAGGCCGAGCATCAGCTGCCAGTGCTTCGAGAAGCTGCCGAACAGCGCCTCGGACTGGTAGACCTCCTGCAGCACCGTGAACATCAGCGCGCCGAGCATCGCACCGCGCAGGTGTCCGAGGCCCCCGAGGATGATCATCAGCAGCACGGCGCCGCTCTGGTTCCACACCAGCAGCTCGGGGTTGACGACGCCGTCCTTCATCGCGAACAGCACGCCGGCCAGGGAGGCGATCATCGCGCCGAGCACGAACGCGCCGAGCTTGTACGGATAGGTCGCGAAGCCCGCGGCGCGCATGCGCTGCTCGTTGGCCTTGATGCCGGCGAGCGCCCGGCCGTAGCGGCTGCGCAGCAGGACCGCGAGGAAGGCGAAGGTCGCCACGAGGCAGGCGAGGGTGCCGAAGTACATCGCGCGGCCCTTGTCGAAGTCGACCAGCACCAGGCTGCCGAGCGTCAGTGCCGGTTTGTAGTAGAGGTAGATGCCGTCGCTGCCGCCGCCGAACGACGTGTCGTGAAAGACGAAGAACGCCATCTGCGCGAACGCGAGCGTGATCATGATGAAGTACACGCCCTTCGTGCGCAGCGACAGCGCGCCGACGACCAGCGCGTACGCGGCCGACGCGAGGACGGCGACGACGACGACCAGCCACAGGCTCGCGGCGTCGACCTTCGCGGTCACCATCGCCACCGCGTACGCCCCGATGCCGAAGAACGCCGCGTGCCCGAACGACACGAGACCGGTCTGCCCGACCAGCAGCTCGAGGCTCATCGCGAAGATCGCGTAGATCATGATCTTGCCGACCAGGTCGACGTAGAAGGTCGAGCCGAATGCGGGGAAGGCGGCGAGCAGCGCGAACGCGATCAGCACCGGCAGCAGCTTCGGCAGGCGGGTCCTCATCGCGTCGTCGGCAGCCATCGTCGTCATGTCATCCCGCCTTGAACAGCCCTTCGGGCTTCCACAGCAGCATCGCGGCCATCAGCAGGTAGATCAGCATGCCGGCCAGCGACGGGAACAGCACCTTGCCGAAGGTGTCGACGAGGCCGACCAGCAGCGCCGCGACGAATGCGCCGCGGATCGAGCCGATGCCGCCGATCACGACGACGACGAAGCAGATGATCAGCACCTGGCTGCCCATCCCCGGATAGACCGACGAGACCGGCGCGGCGACGAGGCCCGCGAGCACGGCGAGGCCGACGCCGATCGCGAACACCACGCGATACAGGAAGCGGATCGGGATGCCGAGCGCCTGCACCATCTCACGATTGGTGGCGCCGGCGCGGATGCGCATGCCCAGCCGCGTCTTCGTCATCACGGCCCACAGCGCGATGGCCACGATCGCGCACACCACCGAGATGAAGAGGCGGTAGACCGGGTAGGTCATCACCTCCGACAGCGGGAAGCTGCCCGACAGCCAGTCGGGCGTCGCGACGCCGTGGACCTCGTCGCCGACCAGGATGCTGCGCAGTTCCTCGAACACGAGGATGAGTCCGTAGGTCATCAGCACCTGCTGCAGGTGCTCGCGTTCGTAGAGGTAGCTGAAGAAGACCCATTCGAGCAGGTAGCCGAAGGCGATGGCAAGGACGGTGCCGAGTGCGAGCGTCGTGAAGAAGCCACCGCCCAGGTAGCGCTCGACCAGCGGCGCGAGACCGTAGGCGAGGTAGGCACCCAGCATGTAGAAGCTGCCGTGCGCGAGGTTGATCACGCCCATGATCCCGAAGATCAGCGTGAGGCCCGAGGCGACGAGGAAGAGCAGCAGGCCGTACTGGACGGCGTTGAGGCACTGGATGAGGAAGGTGGGGAAGTCCATCGGCAGTCGGGCAACCCTCCCCGGAATTTGAAACTCCCTCCCCCTCTGGGGGAGGGTTGGGGAGGGGGCGAGCGGAGCGAGCGGCGGTGGTGGTGCGAGCGACGAAGCGCGCTGCGCGCGCCCCCTACCCAGCCTTCCCCCAGAGGGGGAAGGAGCGGTGCGGAAGATCAGCTCTTGCAGCCCCGGGCCGGATCGGAGAGCGCCTTGATCGCGATCCCGTCCAGCTTGTTCTCTTTCCCCACCACCTTGCGCAGATAGATGTCCTGCACCGGGTTGTGCGCCTTGCTGATCGTGAACGGGCCGCGCGGGCTGTCGATCTTTGCCTTCTCGATCGCGGCCGCGAACTCGGGCTTCTTCGTCACGTCGCCGTTGACCGCCTTGAGGCCGATGCCGAGCATCTGCGCCGCGTCGTAGCCCTGCACCGCATACACGTCGGGCTGCAGCTTGTAGGTCTTGGCGTACGCGAGGCGAAACGCGTTGTCGCGCGGCGTGTTCAGGCCGTCGGCGTAGTGCAGCGTCGTGAACATGCCCTGCGCTGCGTCGCCCTGCGCGTCGAGCGTGCCGTCGGTGAGGAAGCCCGGGCCGTACAGCGGGATGCTGCGATTCAGGCCCGCGCCCGCGTAGTCCTTGACGAACTTGACCGCACCGCCGCCGGCGAAGAACGCGTAGACGACATCGGGCTTGGTCGCGGCGATCTCGGTGAGCAGTGCCTGGAACTCGACGCCCGGGAACGGCAGGTTGAGCGCCTTGACGACGCTGCCGCCGCCCTTCTCGAACGCTTCCTTGAAGCCGTTGGTCGATTCGGTGCCGGCCGCGTAATTCCACGTGATCGTCACGGCCTTCTTCGCGCCCTTCTTGGCCGCGACCTCGCCCATCGCGTAGGCCGGCTGCCAGTTCGAGAACGAACTGCGGAAGATGTTGACGCCGCACATCGGGCCGGTGATCGCGTCGGCGCCGCCGTTGGGCACGATCAGGATCGTGTTGCTGTCCTTCGCGGCCTTGGCCATCGCCAGCGCAACGCCCGAGTGCACGGTGCCGACCAGCACGTCGACGTTGTCGCGCTTGATCAGCTTGTTGACGTTGTCGGTCGCCTTCGACGGCTCGGACTCGTCGTCGACCTTGACGTATTCGATCTCGCGGCCGCCGAGCTTGCCACCCTGTTCGTCGACGTACAGCCGGAAGCCGTTCTCGATCGCGTTGCCGAGCGCCGCGTAGGTGCCGGTGTACGGCAGCATGAAGCCGACCTTGATCTTCGGCGACTGGGCCGGGGCCGGGGCGGCGAAGCCGATCAGTGCCGCGGTGCCGGCACACAGTGCCGTACCCAGCAGCAGGTTGCGTCGATTCATGGGGTCTCCCTTTCGATGGTCTTGTGGGTCGTGCGCAATGCGCGATGGTGGGACAACGCCGTCGCCCGATGGCCGGCGACGAAGTGTACGGTCGCCTCGACGACCGCGGCGGTCCGATCGCGATGCGGCGAATGGCCGCAGTCGTCGAGCTTGAGCAGCTCGGTGGCCGGCAGCGCGTCGGCGATGCGATCGATCTGCGCCATCGTCCCGTACTGGTCCTGGTGTCCCTGGATCGCGAGCACCGGGCATGCGATGTCCGGCAGCAGCGCCCGGATGTCGAACGTGCGGAAGTCGGGCGACAGCCAGATGTCGTTCCAGCCCCGGAAGGCCGAGTCGACGTCGGCGTGATGGCGCGCCAGCCGGTCGCGCAGGTCGCCGTCGCGATAGGCGTCGCGGGCCAGCGATATCCCGGCGATGCCCTTCGGCTCGACGTCCAGGTGCGGCGCCAGCAGCACGAGACCGGCCACGCGCGACGGGAAGCCGGCCGCGTGGATCAGCGCGATCGAGGCGCCGTCGCTGTGCCCGAACAGCCACGGCGGGTCGCCGTCGACATCGATGTCCAGCGCATCGAGCAGCGCCGGCAGGACCCGTCGCGCTTCCCGATGCATGAAGTCCGGTGCCCAGCGCTCGTCGGCCCGACGGGGCGTCGACGTCCCGTAACCCGGCCGCGAATAGACGAGGCCCCGGTAGCCGCCTGCCGCGCACAGCCGGTCGGGGAAGTCCGTCCACATCGCGACCGACCCGAGGCCCTCGTGCAGGAAGACCACGCGCGGTGCACACGCGGGTCCTTCGATGACGCGGTGCTCGATGTCGACCGATGCGCCGTCGACGGCGATCGACACGCGCGGGTTCTCGACGCGATCGACGTTGCCTCTCATCCGGGGGGCGGGGCCGAGCGTTCGCGCAGCTTGAAGCGCTGGATCTTTCCCGTCGCGGTCTTCGGCAGCTCGAGCACGAACTCGATCTCGCGCGGGTACTTGACCGGCGCCAGCCGCGCCTTGACGAAGGCCTTGAGCTCGTCGGCCAGCGCGCTCGATCCGATGCCGGTCTTCGGGACGACGTACGCCTTGGTGCGCGTGAGCCCATTCTCGTCGGGCACGCCGATCACCGCGGCTTCGAGCACCGCGGGATGCTCCATCAGCGTCGACTCGACCTCGAACGGCGACACGTACTGGCCGCTGACCTTGAGCATGTCGTCGCTGCGCCCGGCATACACGTAGTAGCCGTCGGCGTCGCGGAAGTACTTGTCGCCGCTCTTGGTCCAGTGGCCCTGGAAGGTCTCGCAACTCTTGGTGCGGTTCGACCAGTACATCAGTGCGGCGCTCGGCCCGTTGATGTAGAGGTCGCCGATCCGGTCGGGACCGTCGATCACGTGCCCGACCTCGTCGCGCAGTTCGATCTCGTAGCCCTCGACGGGCTTGCCGGTGGTGCCGTAGCGCACGTCGCCCGGCCGGTTCGACAGGAAGATGTGCAGCATCTCCGTCGAGCCGATGCCGTCGATGATGTGGCAGCCGAAGTGCGTGGTGAAGCGCTCGCCGATGTCGCGCGGCAAGGCCTCGCCGGCCGACGAGCACATGCGCAGCGCGACCTGTTCGCGGGGCGGCAGCGCCGGCGATGCGAGCATGCCGGCGAATCCTGTCGGCGCGCCGTAGAACACCGTCGGGTGATGGGCGACCATGCGCTTGAAGCACGCGTCGGGCGTGGGCCGCTCGGCCATCAGGATCACCGTCGCGCCGACCGACAGCGGGAAGGTGAGCGCGTTGCCGAGGCCGTACGCGAAGAACAGCTTGGCCGCGGAGAAGGTCACGTCGTGTTCGGTCAGTCCGAGGATCGGCTTGGCGTACAGCTCGGCGGTCCAGTACAGGCTGCCGTGGGCATGCACGGTGCCCTTCGGCCGGCCGGTGGAACCCGACGAGTAGAGCCACAGCGCGACGTCGTCGGCGGTCGTGTCCGCAGCCGTTTCCTTCGGTGCGTGCGGCGCGATCCAGGCGTCGAAGCTGGTGCTCGCGTCCGTCGGACGCGACACGATCACCGTCTCGACCTCGTGCGCCGACTCGGCCATCGCCGCCCGCAGCACCGGCAGCAGGTTCGCGGAGACCAGCACCGCCTGCGAACGACTGTGCTCCAGGATGTAGGCGTAGTCGGGCGCCGTCAGCAGCGTGTTGATCGCCACCGGGACGACCCCGGCGAAGACCGCGCCAAGGAAGGCGACCGGCCAGTCGTTGCAGTCCTGCATCAGCAGCAGCACGCGTTCCTCGCGTCGCACGCCGGACGCGCGCAGGGCGGTCGCCACCTGGCGCGCGCGCTGCTCGAGCGCACCGTAGGTCATCGAGTCGACGTCGTCGATATAGGCGACCTTCGCCGCGCGGCCCGCATTGAGGGCGAAAAGATGCCGCGCGAAATTGAAGCGCTCGCTGGGCGGCATCACCGGGGGGTGCAACATGCATCTCCTTTTGCGCGGCCGATGTCTTCCCCATGGAAAGATGCAGCGCGCTGCACGTTGGGGTCTCGGTTCCGCCCGCGTGCATGTTGAATAATTCAGGTTCTTGCGGGAAACTTACGGGCCTCCGCCAGACCGCGTCAAGCACTATATTGCACGTTGCGGGTTTATCCTGACCTGGACGCAGTGCGCCAGCACCGATTCTGAAATCTTCGAGGACTCATGAACAGTAGGGAAAGCGCGGGCGAGCTGGACGTGGAAGCGACCCCGGTCCCGATCGGCGAGGAGATCGCGGATGCGACGCCGCGCGAGCCTTTCCTCGTGGCGATGGGCGAGCGAGTCCGCTCGCTGCGCGCCCGCAAGGGCATGACGCGGCGCTCGCTGGCCGTCGCGTCGGCGGTGTCCGAACGCCATCTCGCCAACCTGGAGCTGGGGTTGGGCAACGCGTCGATCCTGGTCCTGCGCCAGGTGGCGGGGGCGCTCGAATGCCAGCCCGCCGACCTCCTCGGCGACGACATCGACTCGCCCGAGTGGTTGCTGATCCGCGACCTGCTGCGCGGGCGCGACGACCAGGACCTGCGGCGCGCCCGCACCGCGCTCGGCGAACTGTTCGGCACGTCGGCCCGGCCCGAGGCGCGGCGCCAGCGGATCGCGCTGGTCGGCCTGCGCGGCGCCGGCAAATCGACGCTCGGCCGGCTCCTCGCCGACGGCATGGGCGTGCCGTTCGTGGAACTGAACCGCGAGATCGAACGGGTCGCGGGCTACGGCCTGACCGAGATCCACAACCTGCTCGGGCCGGCGGCCTACCGCCGCTACGAACGGCGCGCGCTCGAGGAGACGGTCCAGCGCTACCCGGAAGCGGTGATCGCCACGCCGGGCGGTATCGTGTCAGATCCGGCCACCTTCAACCTGCTGCTGGCGCATTGCTTCACCGTGTGGCTGACGGCCGCCCCCACGGATCACATGCAGCGCGTCGTTGCGCAGGGCGACACGCGGCCGATGGCCGGCAACAGCGAAGCGATGGAGGACCTGCGGCGCATCCTCGCCGGCCGCGCCGCGTTCTATCGCAAGGCTGACCTGACGTTCGGCACGTCGGGCAAATCGCTCGACGAGGCGTACGGAGCGCTGAGCACGCAACTGTCGACGGCGCTCGGCCGACCGATCGGACTGGGTGCCAGCGACATGCAGTAAAGTGCAAATCGGGGCTTGACAGGGCCTCGGCTCTACCGGCAGTATGCTGCCTGTCGCCGCGCCTGCTGCAATATCTTGCATTCGGGCTCACGAGATGGTCACCAGGAGACTCGCATGCAAGCAGTCGCAATCGACCCCGCCGCCGCCCACCCCGACGCCGACGTCCCCCACGGGCAGCGGGGCAGCGTTGCCCTGGCCGCCCAGCCCGCGGCCGCCGCCTCGACCGGGCCTGTCGATTACCGCATCGAGCCCTCACGCTATCGCCACTGGTCGATGAAGTTCGACGGCCCCGTCGCGACGCTCAGCCTGAACATCGACGAGGACGGGGGCATCCGTCCCGGCTACAAGCTCAAGCTGAACAGCTACGACCTCGGCGTCGACATCGAGCTCAACGACGCCGTCAACCGCATCCGCTTCGAGCACCCCGAGGTCCGCACGGTCGTGATGACGAGCCTGAAGGACCGCATCTTCTGCTCGGGTGCCAACATCTTCATGCTCGGCGTGTCGTCGCACGCGTGGAAGGTCAACTTCTGCAAATTCACCAACGAGACGCGCAACGGCCTCGAGGACTCCAGCCGGCACTCGGGCCTGAAGTTCCTGGCGGCGGTCAACGGCGCCTGCGCGGGCGGCGGCTACGAACTGGCACTGGCGTGCGACGAGATCCTGCTGGTCGACGATCGCTCTTCGGCCGTGAGCCTTCCAGAGGTGCCGCTGCTCGGCGTGCTGCCCGGCACCGGCGGCCTGACCCGCGTGACCGACAAGCGCCACGTGCGTCACGACTTGGCCGACGTGTTCTGTACCACCACCGAAGGCGTGCGCGGCGCGCGGGCCAAGGAGTGGCGTCTCGTCGACGACATCGCCAAGCCCGCGGTCTTCGCGCAGAAGGTCGCCGAACGTGCCGCGGCGCTGGCCGCGAAGAGCGATCGCCCCGCCGATGCGCAAGGCGTCGCGTTCACGCCGATCGAGCGGACGGTCGACGACGCGGGCATCCACTACGCGCACGTCGACGTCGCGATCGATCGCAGCAAGCGTCATGCGATCTTCACGGTCAAGGCGCCGCAGGGCACGCAGCCTGAAACGGTCGATGCGATCGTCGCCGCCGGCGCGGCTTGGTGGCCGCTCGCGATGGCGCGCGAACTCGACGACGCGATCCTGTCGATGCGCACCAACGAACTCGACATCGGCACCTGGCTGATCAAGACCTCCGGCGATGCGGCCGCGGTACGCGTGGGCGACGCCATCCTCGCCGAGCACCAGGGCCACTGGTTCGTGCGCGAGACGATCGGCTTCATCCGCCGCACCTTCTCCCGCCTGGACGTGTCGTCGCGTACGCTCTTCGCGCTAATCGAGGAAGGCTCCTGCTTCAGCGGCACGCTGCTCGAACTGGCGCTGGCCTGCGACCGCATCTACATGCTCGCGTTGCCCGACGCGCCGGACCGCGCCCCGACGATCACCGTCGACGCGATGAACTTCGGCGTGTACCCGATGGCCACCGAGCAGTCGCGCCTCGGCCGCCGTTTCTACGATGAAGTGCCCGCGCTCGATGCGGTCCGTGCGGTGATCGACCAGCCGCTCGACGGTGACGCGGCCGAGAAGGTCGGCCTCGTGACGATGGCGCCCGACGACATCGACTGGGCCGACGAGGTCCGCATGGCGTGCGAGGAGCGTGCGTCGATGTCGCCCGATGCGCTGACCGGCATGGAAGCCAACCTGCGCTTCAACGGGGTCGAGACGATGGCGACGCGCGTCTTCGGCCGGCTGACCGCCTGGCAGAACTGGATCTTCATCCGCCCCAACGCCGTCGGCGAGAAGGGCGCGCTCAAGCTGTACGGTAAGGGCGAGAAGGCGCAGTTCGACTGGAATCGGGTCTGACTGATGTCATCCCGGCGAAGGCCGGGATCCAATTTCACAGTACGTCACGCCATTCAAATTCGGCCCCGGCTTTCGCCGGGGTGACATAGCTAGAGGACACCTCATGAGCTCCAGTACCATCGACTACGCGACCAAGATCCCCAACAACGTCAACCTGAACGAGGACAAGACGCTGCAGCGTGCGCTCGAGCACTGGCAGCCCGAGTTCCTCAACTGGTGGCAGGACATGGGCCCGGACGGCTCGCATGACCACGACGTGTACCTGCGCACGGCGACGTCGGTGGACTCGGCCGGCTGGGCGCAGTTCGGCCACGTCAAGATGCCCGAGTACCGCTGGGGCATCTTCCTCAACCCGGCCATCGCCGACAAGAAGGTCGGCTTCGGCGAGAACATCGGCGCCGACGCGTGGCAGGAAGTGCCGGGCGAGCATCGCGCCAACCTGCGCCGCATCATCGTCACGCAGGGCGACACCGAGCCGGCGTCGGTCGAGCAGCAGCGTCATCTGGGCCTCACCGCGCCGTCGCAGTACGACCTGCGCAACCTGTTCCAGATCAACGTCGAGGAAGGCCGGCACCTGTGGGCGATGGTCTACCTGCTGCATCGCTACTTCGGTCGCGACGGCCGCGAGGAAGCCGAGGCGCTGCTCCACCGCAATTCCGGCGACCAGGACAACCCGCGCATCCTCGGCGCGTTCAACGAGAAGACGCCCGACTGGCTGGCCTTCTACATGTTCACGTACTTCACCGATCGCGACGGCAAGTTCCAGCTGTCGGCGCTGACCGAGAGCGCGTTCGATCCGCTGGCCCGCACCACCAAGTTCATGCTGACGGAGGAAGCGCATCACATGTTCGTCGGCGAGTCGGGCATCTCGCGCGTCATCAACCGCACCTGTCAGGTCATGAATGAACTGAAGACCGACGATCCGCAGAAGATCCGCGCCGCCGGCGTGGTCGACCTCGGGACGATCCAGCGCTACCTGAACTTCCACTACTCGGTGACGATCGACCTGTTCGGCGCCGACGAGTCGAGCAACGCCGCGATCTTCTACAACTCGGGCCTCAAGGGCCGCTACGAGGAGACCAAGCGCGACGACGACCATCGGCTGCAGGGGCAGACCTACAAGGTCCTCGCGGTGGACAACGGCCGGCTGATCGAACGCGAGGTGCCAATGCTCAACGCGCTCAACGAAGTGCTGCGCGACGACTACATCAAGGACTCGATCGGCGGCGTCAACCGCTGGAACAAGGTGATCGAGAAGGCCGGCCTGCCGCATCGGCTGGTCGTGCCGCACAAGGCGTTCAACCGGAAGATCGGTTCGCTGTCGAATGCGAAGGTGAGCCCGGACGGCCAGGTCGTCGGCGAAGCCGAGTTCGCTTCGCGCGAACGCGAGTGGCTGCCGAGCGCCGAGGACCGTGCGTTCGTCGCGTCGCTGATGGGGCGCGTGACCGAGCCGGGCCGGTTCGCCGGCTGGATCGCGCCGCCGCCGCTGGGCATCAACAAGCAGCCGGTCGACTTCGAATACGTGCGGTTCAACTGACGCCGCCCTTGTCACCCCGGCGAGGGCCGGGGCCTCATTGCGTTTCCACAAGAACATTGGGTCCCGGCCTGCGCCGGGATGACATGCGATGAGCGCGAGCGCCGAAGTATTGAAGCAGCACCTGATCGACCCCGAGATCTGCATTCGCTGCAACACCTGTGAAGAGACCTGTCCGGTCGATGCGATCACGCACAACGACGACAACTACGTCGTCGATGCCGAGAAGTGCAACTTCTGCATGGCCTGCATCTCGCCGTGCCCGACCGGCTCCATCGACAACTGGCGCACGGTGCTCAAGCCGGCCGCCTACAGCGTCGACGAGCAGTTCACGTGGGACGAGCTGCCGGCCGAGAAGGAACTCGGGGTGGAGGTCCAGGAAGCCGGTGCCCTGCAGCCGATCGATGCGGCCGAGGCCGCCGACGACGAGAAGGCGCTGGAGCGCGACGCCAAGCAGCTCGCCGATCCGCTGTCCGGCTCGCAGGTGCCGCCGTGGTCGGCCTCGCATCCCTACGTCAATCTCTACGGCCACAGGGCGCCGGTGACCGCGACCGTGGCCGGCAACTTCCGCGTGACCGCGCTCGGCACCGACAGCGACACGCACCACATCGTGCTCGACTTCGGCAGCGTCCCGTTCCCGGTCCTCGAAGGCCAGTCGATCGGCATCCTGCCGCCGGGCAGCGACGCGCGTGGCAAGGCGCACCACGCGCGGCAGTACTCGATCGCGAGTCCGCGCGACGGCGAGCGGCCCGGGTACAACAACGTCTCGCTGACCGTCAAGCGCGTGACCAGCGACTACGACGGGCAGCCGCTGCGCGGCATCGCGTCGAACTACGTGTGCGACCTCAAGAAGGGCGACCAGGTCCAGGTCATCGGTCCGTTCGGCACCAGCTTCCTGATGCCGAACCATGCGAAGTCGAACCTGATCATGATCTGCACCGGCACCGGGAGCGCGCCGATGCGGGCGATGACCGAACGCCGCCGCCGTCGCGTCGAGCTGAACGAGGGCGGCAAGCTGATGCTGTTCTTCGGCGCGCGCACGCAGAAGGAACTGCCGTACTTCGGCCCGCTGATGAACCTGCCCAAGGAGTTCATCGACATCAACTTCGCGTTCTCGCGCGAGAGCGGCTCCGAAGGCTCGCAGAAGCGCTACGTGCAGCACCTGATGCGCGAGCGGGCCGACGACGTGTCGTCGCTGCTCGAGGACGACAACACCTACGTCTACGTCTGCGGCCTCAAGGGCATGGAAGCCGGCGTGCTCGACGCGCTGCGCGACATCTGCGCGGACAAGGGCATCGACTGGCCGGTGCTGCATGCCGACATGAAGCGCTCGGGCCGGCTGCACTTCGAGACCTATTGAACGCCGACGGTCGCGGTCGACGGGATCGCCTGCCGTGTCCCGCGTCCTGAAGTGGTGCTTCACGATCGTGCTGGGTGCGATCGTGCTGCTGGCCGCAGCGATCGCGATGTGGATCGCCGTCACGCAACGCGCGCGCAGCCTGCGCGAGACCCAGGGCATCGAGCAGCTCGCCGACGGCAAGGGTCGATGGGTCCGCGTCGACGATGCCGCGCTCCACATCCAGGAATGGGGCCGACCCGACGCGCCGGTCGTGCTGCTCACGCACGGCACCGGCGCCTGGAGCGGCACGTGGTTCGCGCTGCCCGACACGCTGGCCGCGGCCGGGTGGCGCGTCGTGGCGATCGATCTGCCTCCCTTCGGCCTGTCGACGACGTCAGCCATTGGCATCGCGGACTACACGCGCGCAGCGCAGGCGACGCGGATCCTGCGGCTCGTCGAACGGCTGGGCGTGCCGGTGACGCTGGTCGGGCACTCGTTCGGCGCAGGTCCTGCGCTCGAGGCGGCGATGCAGGGCGGCGGCGCGGTCCGGCGTCTCGTCCTGGTCGATCCCGCTCTCGGTCTCGGTGCCGCGGGCGAACCCGCGCGTTGCGACCCGGGGGGCCCGGGCCTGCTGCTGTCGAATCGCGCGGCCCGCTCGGCCCTGGTCGCGGCCACGGCCACCTGGCCGGGCCTGACGCCAACGATGCTGCGCAGCTTCGTGCATCGCAAGGAGGTGGTCGACGACGTGCTGGCGTCCGCCTACCGGATCCCTTTCGGCCGCACGGCCTTCAGCACCGACCTCGGCGACTGGGCCGCAGCGTTCTCGCAGACGGCGTGCGAAGGCGCCGCGAGTCTCGACCCGGGCGCGCTCGGCCGCTGGTCGAGGGGCGCCGCACCGGTCGACCTGATCTGGGGCGCCGAGGACACGATCACGCCGCTGGCGCAGGGCCACGCGCTGGTCCGCTGGATGCCGGGGGCACGGCTGAGCGTGATCCCGGACGTGGGACACATTCCGCACATCGAGGATCCCGACGCGTTCGCGACGGCGCTGCTGGGCGTACTCGCGGCGCCGCGATCGACGCCATCGGGCCTTACGGTCGCCGCGGGCCTTTCGCCTTCGGCGCCTCGTACTGGAACACCGCTTCCAGCGGCTGCCCGAACGCATAAGCGATCCTGAACGCCAGTTCGAGCGACGGCGCATATTTCGCCGCCTCGATCGCGAGGATGGTCTGGCGCGTCACGCCGACCTCGTCGGCGAGCGTCTGCTGCGTCATCTCGCCCGCGTCGAAGCGCAGTCGGCGGATGTTGTTCGTGATCGTCGCGTCGCTCATGCGAACGCTGCCCGGCGGTAGCAGAACAGCTGGGTCGCGTGCCGCAGGGCCTCGGCCGCGACGATGCACAGGAACACGAACTGGCTGGTGACCGCGAAGCCCGGCAACAGGATGGTGCCGGTCGACGAAAGCGGCGTGATCGCGCCGAGCAGCGCCATCGTCGACAGCGCGCACAGCACCAGCGTGATCAGCGTGAAGTACGAGACCCGCAGCGAGATCGCATCGATGGCCGCGTCGCGCTCGTCGTACATCTGCCTGCCGAACGCCAGGCGCAGCGCGAACTGTCCGAGCGCGTTGAGGACGCCGTGCGTGACGGCGGCGGCCAGGATCGCGACGCAGGTCGCTCGCCCGACCGGGCCATCGCCGTCGAACAGCCGCAGCACGTAGAGGAAGTAGGGCACGAAGACGATCAGGAGCGATCCCAGGCGGATCCAGGCACTGCGTTCGGTGGACGACATGGCGGGGGAATCAGTGAGTTCGACCGTACAAAAGGTACGTCGAGAAATACATAAAGTAAAGTAAACCGTACATCATGTCAGGAAAAGCAGTCATTGCCGGCCGCGACGGCGGCGCGTCAATTCTTCGTGACGCGGATACTGACCCCGCCTACGGACACGTGTGCCTCTCTTGCGCTAAGGTAGGCGCCCGCTCCGTTTTCGCGATCCCCACCCTTTGTCCATCAGCTCACCTCCGTCCGCCGCCCTCGTGATCGGCGCCGGCGACGCCACCGGCGGCGCGATCGCCCGCCGCTTCGCGCGCGAAGGATTGACGGCCTGCGTCGTGCGTCGCTCGGCCGACAAGCTCGCGCCGCTGGTCGCCGCCATCGAAGGGGCAGGGGGCCGTGCCCGGGCGTTCGGCGTCGATGCGCGCAACGAGGAAGGCGTGGTCGCACTGGTCGACGAGATCGAGCGCGACGTCGGACCGATCGGCGTCTACGTCTTCAACATCGGCGCCAACGTGCCGTCGGGCATCCTCGACGAGACGGCGCGCAAGTACTTCAAGGTGTGGGAGATGGCCTGCCTGGCGGGCTTCCTGACGGCCCGCGAAGTCGCGAAGCGCATGGTCGCGCGCGGCCACGGCACGATGCTGTTCACCGGCGCCACGGCGTCGCTGCGCGGGAGCGCCGGCTTCGCTGCGTTCGCCGGCGCGAAGCATGCGCTGCGCGCGCTGGCCCAGAGCATCGCGCGCGAGCTCGGGCCGAAGGGCATCCATGTCGCCCACGTGATCGTCGACGGCGCGATCGATACCGAATTCATCCGCACCCAGTTTCCGGAACGCTACGCGCTCAAGGAGCAGGACGGCATCCTCGATCCCGACCACATCGCCGACAGCTACTGGTACCTGCACACGCAGCCGCGCGACGCGTGGACCTTCGAGCTCGACCTGCGACCGTGGATCGAGCGCTGGTGAGCCGTGGCCGCGCAGCGGCTGCGCGGCCGTGCGCCTGCAGATTCGAAACTTCGAGAAAACCGGACACCCCAAGATGACCAAGGAAGTGGAGTTCTATTTCGACGTCGGCAGTCCGGCGTCGTATCTGGCGGCGACCCAGCTTCCGAAGATCTGCCAGGAGGCCGGCGCGACGCTGGTCTACCGGCCGATGCTGCTCGGCGGCGTGTTCCAGGCCACCGGCAACTCGTCTCCGAACGAGATTGCAGCCAAGGGACGCTACGTGTTCGAGGATCTCGCGCGTCATGCGAAACGATACGGGGTCCCGTTGCGCATGAATCCGTACTTCCCGATCAACACGCTGCTGCTGATGCGCGGGGCGACCGCGATGCAGCTGCGCAAGCCGGAGCGCTTCCTCGACTATCTCGACGCCGTCTTCACGGCGATCTGGGTCGATGCGCGCGACATGAACGACGCCGGCATGGTGGCCGCGGTGCTGCAGCGGATCGGCCTCGATCCGGCGGGCGTGATGGCAGCGGTCACCGACCCCGAGGTCAAGGCGACCCTCAAGAGCACGACCGACCAGGCGGTCGCGCGCGGCGTGTTCGGCGCGCCGACCATGTTCGTCGGCGCGCGCATGTTCTTCGGTCAGGACCGCCTCGAGTTCGTGCGCGAAGCGCTCGTCGCGGACTGACCGTCTCCCTTTCCATCCTTTGCGCGAAAGACCGCCATGCCCGCCAACTACCAACCGCACAACACGCCGGCCTCCGAAGGGGTGCTCGACCAGCTGTTTCGCGACGCGCGCAGCCACAACGGCTGGCAGGACCGACCGGTCTCCGACGAGCAGCTGCAGGCGCTCTACGACCTTTGGAAGATGGGGCCGACGTCGGCCAACTGCTCGCCGGCCCGCGTGGTGTTCGTGCGCTCGCCCGAGGCCAAGAAGCGGCTCGAGCCGGCGCTGTCGGAAGGCAACCGCGCCAAGACGATGGCGGCGCCGGTGGTCGCGATCGTCGGCATGGACATGGCGTTCTACGAGAAGCTGCCGCAGCTCTTCCCGCATGCCGACGCCCGCAGCTGGTTCGTCGGCAAGCCGGGCATGATCGAGGAGACGGCGATGCGCAACGCCAGCCTGCAGGGCGGCTACCTGATCCTCGCCGCGCGGGCCCTCGGCATCGACACCGGGCCGATGTCGGGGATCGACAAGGCGAAGATCGACGAAGCGTTCTTCGCGGGGACCCCGATCAGGACCAACTTCATCTGCAGCCTCGGCTACGGCGATCCGTCCAAGCTGTTCGGCCGCAGCCCGCGCCTGTCCTTCGACGAAGCCTGCCGCATCGAATGACGTTGCGCCGATGACTGCAGGAGACCTGCCGGAGCTGACGACGCCGCGGCTGCGCGTGGCCCACGTGCGGCCGGGCTACGAAGCCGAGACCGTCGATTTCTTCGAGCGCAACCGTGCGCACTTCGCGCGCTGGGACCCGCCGGCGCCGGCGGACTTCTACAGCGTCGGCTTCTGGGAGCGCAGCTTCCTGCGCTCGATCGACGACTTCGCCGCCGACCGGGCCGTGCGCCTCGACCTGTTCGATCGCAACGAGTCGACCGGGCGTGTCGTGATCGGGCGGATGGGCTTCTCGCAGATCTTCCGCGGGCCCTTCCAGTCGTGCATCCTCGGCTACCAGATCGACGCTGCCTACGAAGGGCGGGGACTGATGCAGGAGGCGCTGACGGCGGCCATCGCCTACATGTTCGAGGTGAAGGCGCTGCATCGCATCCAGGCCAACCACCTGCCCGAGAACGCGCGCAGCGCGGCGCTGCTGGCGCGGCTCGGCTTCGTGCGCGAGGGGCTGGCGAAGGACTACCTGTTCATCGCCAACGCGTGGCGCGACCACGTGCTCAACGCGCTCACCAATCCGCGCTTCGACGCGTCGGCGCTGGCGCGCACCTGACGACGGCGGTCACGCGCCCGTGCGATCATCGAGACGACATGACCCCGATCATCTCCGTCTCCAACGTCTCCAAGACCTACGCCACCGGCTTCAAGGCGCTGCAGGGGGTCGACCTCGAGATCCGCCGCGGCGAGATCTTCGCGCTGCTCGGACCGAACGGTGCCGGCAAGACCACGCTGATCGGCCTCATCTGCGGCATCGTCAGGCTCGGCGAAGGCCGCATCACCGTCGCGGACCATGACATCGTCGCGAAGTACCGCGAAGTGCGCGCGATGATCGGCCTGGTGCCGCAGGAGCTCACGACCGATGCGTTCGAGACGGTCTGGGCAACGGTGTCGTTCAGTCGTGGCGTGTTCGGCAAGAGCCCGAGCCCGGACCACATCGAGAAGGTGCTGCGCGCGCTGTCGCTGTGGGACAAGAAGGACAGCCGCATCCGCACGCTGTCGGGCGGCATGAAGCGTCGCGTCATGATCGCCAAGGCGCTGGCGCACGAGCCCACGGTCCTGTTCCTCGACGAGCCCACGGCGGGCGTGGACGTCGCGCTGCGCAAGGACATGTGGGCGCTGGTGCGCAAGCTGCGCGAGTCGGGCGTGACGATCGTGCTCACGACCCACTACATCGACGAGGCCGAGGACATGGCCGATCGCGTCGGGGTGATCAGCCACGGCAAGATCATCCTGGTCGAGGACAAGGTCACGCTGATGCGCAAGCTCGGCAAGAAGCAGTTGACGCTGCAGTTGCAGGCGCCATTGTCGGGCGTTCCGGACCGCCTCGCGCCGCACCAGCTCACGCTCAGCGCCGACGGCGGCGAGCTCACCTACGTGTACGACCCGCGCCAGACCGGCACGGCCGTGTCGGCGCTGCTCGAGGACCTCGCGGCCGCCGGCATCAGGCTCAAGGACCTGCACACGAAGCAGAGCTCGCTCGAGGACATCTTCGTCGACCTGGTGAAGGAGTCGGCATGAACCTCCACGCGGTCCGGGCGATCTACCGCTTCGAGATGGCGCGCACCTGGCGCACCGTCACGCAGAGCATCATCTCGCCGGTGCTGTCGACCGCGCTGTACTTCGTGGTGTTCGGGTCCGCGATCGGCTCGCGCATCGAACACATCGGTGGCGTCAGCTACGGCGCGTTCATCGTGCCCGGGCTGATCATGCTGTCGGTGCTCACGCAGAGCATCTCCAACGCGTCCTTCGGCATCTACTTCCCGAAGTTCACGGGGACCATCTACGAGCTGCTGTCCGCGCCGATCAGCCATCTCGAGATCGTCGTCAGCTACGTCGGCGCGGCCGCGACGAAGTCGGTGATGGTCGGGCTGATCATCCTCGCGACCGCCGCGGTGTTCGTACCGTTCCACATCGCGCATCCAGTCTGGATGTTCCTGTTCCTGGTGCTGACCGCGGTGACCTTCAGCCTGATCGGCTTCATCATCGGCATCTGGGCCGACGGCTTCGAGAAGCTGCAGCTGATCCCGATGCTGATCGTGATGCCGCTCACCTTCCTCGGCGGCCCGTTCTATTCGGTCAGCATGCTGCCGCCGATCTGGCAGAAGGTGTCGATGCTCAATCCGTCGGTCTACCTGATCAGCGGATTCCGCTGGAGCTTCTTCGACCAGTCGGAGGTTCCCGTGGGCGTGAGCTTCTCGATGACGCTGGTGTTCTTCGTCATCGCGCTGACGGTGGCGACGTGGATCATGAAGAGCGGGTGGCGGCTGAAGGCCTGAGCGCGGGGATTTACTCAGCGCACCGCCGTGCTCAGGTGTTCGTAGAGGATCACGGAGCCGATCCCGATCAGCACGACACCGCCGACCGCCTCGGCCCAGCGTCCGGCCACCTTGCCCAGCACGCGACCCACCATCACGCCGATCGTGACCATCACGAAGGTGGCGAAGCCGATCGCCGCGGCGATCGGGAAGATGTCGACGTCGAGGAAGGCGAGGCCGACACCGACCGCCATCGCGTCGATGCTGGTCGCGAAGCCGGTGATCGCCAGCACCCAGAAGCCGTGGGTCGACGGCTTCTCCGGTTCGTCGTCGTCGCGGGCCCGGAAGGCCGCGATCACCATGCGGCCCCCCAGGACGAGCAGCAGCGTGAACGCGATCCAGTGGTCCCACGCCTGGACGTAGTCGGCCGCGAGGTTGCCGAGGGCCCAGCCGACGATCGGCGTCATGGCCTCGATGCAGCCGAAGATGAGGCCGGTGCGCAGCGCCTCGCTCCAGCGCGGATTCTGCAGGGCGGTGCCCTTGCCCACGGCCGCGGCGAATGCGTCGGTGGACATCGCGAGGGCGAGGAGGACGACGGCGATGAAGTTCATGGGTCAGCCTGCGACGAGGTCTATCGCTTCGGCGGCTGATCCCCGACCCGCCCCGCGATCAGCGCCTCGATCTCGTCGCGATGCTCGTCGAGCCCCGGCGGTGGCAAGCCGTAGCGCGGCGGCGTCGCCGACATCTGCATGGGATTGGCGACCATCGCGACCTGTCCGGCCCGCGCGTGCGGCAGTTCTATGCGCAACCCGCGCGCGACGACCTGCGGATTGCGGAACACCTCGTCGAGACTGTCGATCGGACCGCACGGCACCTCCGCGGCCTCGAGCCGCGCGATCCACTCCGCCTTCGTGCGGCCCGCCAGGATCGCCTCGAGCAGCGGCACCAGCACGAGCCGGTTCCCGACGCGCGCCGGATTGGTCGCGAAGCGCGCGTCCCCCGCGAGCCCCTCGCATCCCGCCGCCGCGCAGAAGCGGCGGAACTGGATGTCGTTGCCCACCGCGAGGATCAGGAAGCCGTCGGCGCACGCGAAGACCTGGTAAGGCACGATGCTCTGGTGCGCGTTGCCGGCGCGGCCGGGGACCTGGCCGGTGTTGAGGTAGGCCGTGTTCATGTTCGCCATCGTCGCGATCATCACGTCGAGCAGCGCCATGTCGACGTGCTGCCCCTGGCCGGTCTTGCGCACGTGCAGCAGGGCGGCCAGGATCGCTGTCGCAGAGTAGATGCCGGTCAGCAGGTCGGAGATCGCGACCCCGGCCTTCTGCGGCGGGCCGCCGTGGCAGGTCGGGCACGCGTCCTCGCGTTCGCCGGTCACCGACATGAAGCCCGACAGCCCCTGCACGATGAAGTCGTAGCCTGGCCGCTTCGCCCACGGCCCGGTCTGGCCGAAACCGGTGATCGAGCAGTAGATCAGGGACGGTTTGAGCGCTGCCAGCGTCGCGTAGTCGAGCCCGTAGCGCGCGAGCTGGCCGACCTTGTAGTTCTCGAGCACCACGTCGCTGAGCATCGCGAGATCGCGCACCTGGCGCTGGCCGTCGGCGCTCGCGAGATCGATCGCGATCGACTTCTTGCCGCGGTTCGCGGCGACGTAGTAGGTCGACACGTCGGTGTCGCGGCCGTCCGCGTCCTTCACGTACGGCGGGCCCCACGCCCGCGTGTCGTCGCCGGATCGGGGTCGCTCCACCTTGATCACCTCCGCGCCGAGGTCGGCCAGCATCTGGCCGCAATACGGCCCGGCGAGGACGCGGGTCAGGTCGAGGACGCGCACGCCGTCGAGAGCGCCGGGCGGAAGGGCTGGATTCATGGGAAGGCGGGGGGCGAAGGTCGGGCGGAGGCGGCTGACTATAATCTGCCTCCCGTTTTTCGATCGAGGAAGCCCTGATGACATCGGCTCCGTACTGTTCCGCGCTGGGCCGTTTCACCGCGGCAATCGCTCTCGCTCTCTGCGCCGCCCTACCCGGGGCGGCATCGGCCGTCACCGAGATCCATGTCTGGCATTCGCTCACGGGCGTTCCGGCCGAGACCTTCCGGTCCCTGGTCACGACCTTCAACAGCGAACAGAAGAACTACAAGGTCGACCTGATTTTCAAGGGCGGCGACAAGGCGACCACGACCGCCGGCATCGCCGCGATGAGCCTGCCCGACGGACCCGACCTGCTGCAGGTCAGCGAGGTCGAGTCCGGCGAGGTGCTGGCTGTGAAGAACGGCGTGAAGCCGATGTTCGAGATCCTGCCGCTGGCGAAATCGAAGGACTTCGAGTTCTTCATCCCCGGCGCCGTCACGTTCATGAAGGACGATCGCAACCGCCTGCGCGCGTTCCCGCTCGAGGCCTCGGTGCCGGTCCTGCTCTACAACAAGACCGCGTTTGCGAAGGTCGGCCTGCCGACCGACGCGCCGCCGGCGACGTGGCGGCAGCTGCAGGGCCAGCTCGTCGCGCTGCAGGATGCCGGCAAGGGCATGAAGTGCGCGTACACCAGCAGCGAACAGGCGTGGATCCACATCGAGAACATCGGCGCGCTGCACGGCGAGGCGATCGCGACGAAGAACAACGGCCTCGACGGTCCCGGCGCGACGCTGACCTTCAACGATCTGCTGCACGTGCGCCACATCGCGCTGATGACGAGCTGGGTCAAGAGCGACCTCTACAAGCCGTCGGGTCACGGCGAGGAGGGCGACGCCCGCTTCGCGGCCGGCGAGTGCGGCGTGCTGACGACCGCCAGCGGATCGCTCGGCGACATCCTCAAGACGGCGAAATTCGACATCGGCGTCGCCCCGCTGCCGTACTACGAGGAAGGCACCAAGCAGCCGGTCAACACCTTGGTGGGCGGCTCCGCGCTGTGGGCGGTGGAGGGTCGCACGAAGGACGTCTACAACGGCATCGCGACCTTCCTCGCGTATCTGGCGACGCCGGTCGTGTCGGTCGAGTGGCACCAGAAGACCGGCAGCCTGCCGTGGACCAGCGCGGCGTACGTGGTCTCGCAGCGCACCGGCTTCTACGACAAGCTGCCGGGCCTCGCCGGCGTGATGAAGACCGCGGCGACGTCGCAGGCCGCCACGTCGCGCGGCATCCGCCTGCCGAACTACGAGAAGGTCCGCGACATCATGGACACGCAGCTCGACGCGGTGTGGTCCGGCGAGAAGCCGCCCAAGCTCGGCCTCGACGATGCGGTCCGGCTCGGCGACGCGGCCATGCAGCCGGCCGTGGCGACCACGCCGCCGCCGAAGGGCAGGATCCAGAAGATCAAGGACTCGGTGAAGAAGGCGATCAAGAAGAGCTGATGCCGACGCGGGTTCTGACTCCCTCTTGGCCGGGTCCGCGGCGCATCGCCCATCGCGGCGGCGGCAGACTCGCGCCCGAGAACACTCTGGCCGGCATCCGTGCCGGCATCGCGCACGGCTACCGGGCCGTCGAGTTCGACGTGATGCTCACGGCCGACGACGTGCCGGTGCTGATGCACGACCCCGACTTCGGCCGCACGATCGCAGGACGCGGCAGCGTCGCGACGACGACCTGGGACGACCTGTCGCGGCGCGATGCCGGTGGGTGGTTCTCGCCGAAGTTCGCGGGCGAACGCGTGCCGCGCTACGAGGACGTGGTGCGCTTCTGCCAGGACCACGGGGTGTGGATGAATGTCGAGATCAAGCCGGCGCCGGGCTTCGAGGCCCGCACCGGACGGCTGGTCGGCGAGATGACGGCGCGCCTGTTCGCGGACGAGAGTCGCGGCGCGAGTTGGCCGCTGTTCTCGTCGTTCAGCGTCGAGGCACTCGATCAGGCGCGCTCTGCCGCTCCGCACGTGCCCCGCGGCGTGCTGTTCGACGCGCTCCCCGCGACCGGCATCGAGACGGCACAGTCGCTCGGCTGCATCAGCGTCCACGCGAGTCATCGCAAGCTCGATCGCACCGTCATCGACGGTCTGCACGATGCGGGCCTGTCGGTGATGGCGTACACCGTCAATGAAAGGCCGCGTGCCGACCAGTTGGCCCAATGGGGCGTGAATGCGATCTGTACCGACCGGATCGATCTTCTGGTGCCGTGACGGCGGAGCGTTGGCGTATCATTCCAACCAGTTCAACTAGATGGAGTATGCGATGAGCATCGTCGGCGCGTTCGAGGCCAAGACGCACCTTTCCGAGTTGCTGCAGCGGGTGGAGCGGGGCGAGGAGATCACGATCACCCGACACGGCAAGGCGGTGGCCCGGCTCGTGCCGGCCGTGGATCGCGAGGCGGAAGCGCAGACTCGGCGGACCTGGCTTCTTGCGCAGTCGCGGCGAATGCGCAAGAAGTATTCGCTCGGCGCGTTCACCGCGCGCGAGTTGATCAACGAGGGACGGCGCTGACGATGCGCTACGTCGGGGACGCATCGGTGCTGCTCGGATTCGTCCTCGCCGACGAACACGGCGAGCGTGCGGACCGGCTGCTGGAGAAGCTCGGCGACGATCCGGTGTGCGTTCCCGCCCTGTGGCGCACCGAAGTGCTGAACGGGCTGATCCAGGCGATGCGTCGCGGTCGGCTCGATGCCAGGGGAGTCGACGACGGCATTGCTTTCTTCGAGCGACTCTCCGTGCAGGTCGATCCGGCCGTCCCCGATATGATGGCGGTCCGCAAGCTCGCGGACATCCATCGCCTGACCGCGTACGACGCGACGTATCTGGAGCTCGCCGCGCGTGAGCGCCTGCCGTTGGCGACCAACGACGCCGCGCTGGCGAAGGCGGCGCGTCAGCAGGGGGTGAAGGTCGTCTGACTGCCAACTCGAATGCATACACCGTGAAATCTTCCGAAATCCGCGACAAGTTCCTCCAGTTCTTCGCCGCCGAAGGGCACACGATCGTGCGTTCGTCGTCGCTGGTGCCGGGCAACGACCCGACGCTGCTGTTCACCAACGCCGGGATGAACCAGTTCAAGGACGTGTTCACCGGCGTCGACCAGCGCGCCTACCACCGCGCGACCTCGTCGCAGAAGTGCGTGCGTGCCGGCGGCAAGCACAACGACCTCGAGAACGTCGGCTACACCGCGCGCCACCACACGTTCTTCGAGATGCTGGGCAACTTCAGCTTCGGCGACTACTTCAAGCGCGACGCGATCCGCTTCGCGTGGAAGCTGATCACCGAGGTCTACGGGCTCGAGAAGGACAAGCTGTGGACCACGGTCTACATCGACGACGACGAGGCCTTCGACCTCTGGACGAAGGAGATCGGCGTCCCTGCCGAGCGCTGCATCCGCATCGGCGACAAGCCGGGCGGCAGGCCCTTCGACAGCGACAACTTCTGGACGATGGGCGACACCGGCCCGTGCGGCCCTTGCAGCGAGATCTTCTACGACCACGGGCCCGACGTGTGGGGCGGCCCGCCCGGATCGCCCGAGGCCGACGGCGACCGCTACATCGAGATCTGGAACCTCGTGTTCATGCAGTTCAATCGCGACGAGTCGGGCACGATGCACAAGCTGCCCAAGCCGTCGGTCGACACCGGCATGGGCCTCGAGCGGCTGTCGGCGGTGCTGCAGCACGTCCACAGCAACTACGACATCGACCTGTTCCAGGCGCTGATCCAGGCCGCGGCGCGCGAGACCGGCACGAAGGATCTCGCCGACAACTCGCTGAAGGTCGTCGCCGACCACATCCGCGCGTGCTCGTTCCTCATCGCCGACGGCGTGATCCCGAGCAACGAGGGCCGCGGCTACGTTCTGCGCCGGATCGTCCGCCGGGCGCTGCGGCACGGCTACAAGCTCGGCCAGACGAAGCCGTTCTTCCACAAGCTGGTCGCGGACTTGGCGAACGAGATGGGTGCGGCCTACCCGGAGCTGATCGAGCAGGGCGAACGCATCGCGGGCGTGCTCAAGCAGGAAGAAGAACGCTTCGGCGAGACGCTCGAGAACGGCATGAGGATCCTCGACGCCGCGCTGGCGTCGGTGGACCAGGGCGGCGCGCTCGACGGCAAGGTCGCGTTCACGCTGTACGACACCTACGGCTTCCCGGTCGACCTCACGGCCGACATCGCCCGCGAGCGTGAACTGGCCGTCGACATGGCCGGCTTCGACGCGGCGATGGACGTGCAGCGCACGCAGGCGCGGGCCGCGGGCAAGTTCAAGGCCGCGGGCAACGTCGAGTACAGCGGCGCGAAGACCGAGTTCCTCGGCTACGACACGCTGCACGAGAAGGCGACCGTCATCGCGCTCTACGTCGCGGGCACGGCGGTACAGAGCATCGGCCCCGACGACGACGCGATCGTCGTGCTCGACCGCACGCCGTTCTACGCGGAGTCGGGTGGCCAGGTCGGTGACGCGGGCGTGCTGTCCAACGCTTCGATGCAGTTCGAGGTCGGCGACACGCAGAAGGTGCAGCCGGAGGTGTTCGGCCATCACGGGCGCCTGAAGCACGGCACGCTCCAGGTCGGCGACGCGCTCGACGCGACGGTGGACTCCGCGCAGCGCCTGGCCACGATCCGCAACCACTCGGCCACGCACCTGATGCACAAGGCCCTGCGCGAGGTGCTCGGCACCGACGTCGCGCAGCGCGGCTCGCTGGTCGATGCCGACAAGACGCGCTTCGACTTCTCGCACAACCAGCCGATCACGGCCGAGCAGATCCGCCGCGTCGAGACCATCGTCAACCAGGAAGTGCTGGCCAACATCGCGACGCGCGTCAACGTGCTGCCGTACGACGAGGCGGTGAAGAAGGGCGCGATGGCGCTGTTCGGCGAGAAGTACGGCGACGTCGTGCGCACGCTCGAGATCGGGACGTCGCACGAGCTGTGCGGCGGCACGCACGTCTCGCGCACCGGCGACATCGGGCTGTTCAAGATCGTGTCCGAAGGCGGTGTCGCGGCCGGCGTGCGGCGCATCGAGGCGGTCACCGGCGAGAACGCGCTGGCGGTCGTCCAGTCGCTCGACGCGCAGGTCCACGAGGCCGCGGCGGTGCTCAAGTCGCAGCCCGAGGAAGTCACGCAGCGCATCGGCCAGATCCTCGACAACGTGAAGTCGCTCGAGCGCGAGCTCGGACGCCTCAAGTCGAAGCTCGCGTCGTCCGCCGGCGACGACCTGGCATCGCAGGCGGTCGCGATCGAAGGCAAGACGCTTCGGGTCCTCGCGACCCGGCTCGACGGTGCCGACGTGAAGTCGCTGCGCGAGACCATGGACCAGTTGAAGACCAAGCTCAAGAGCGCGGTGATCGTGCTGTCGGCGGTCGATGCCGGCAAGGTCAGCCTGATCGCCGGCGTCACGCCGGACCTGGTCGGGCAGGTGAAGGCCGGCGAACTGGTCAACTTCGTCGCGCAGCAGGTCGGCGGCAAGGGCGGCGGCAAGGCCGATACGGCGCAGGCGGGCGGGACCGAGCCGGCCCATCTGGCGGCAGCGCTGGCTTCGGTTCGCGGCTTCGTCGAGGAGCGGGTCTGATGCGGCGGGTCGCGTTCGCGGTGGCCGTGGCACTCGCGTCGTGCGCGGCCTTCGCGGCCGATCCGGCGCCGCTCGACGGGACCACGGCGAGCGGCGATCGCATCCGCCTGTATCCGACCGGTCGCTGGGAATACGTCGACGCGAAGAAGGCCGAGGCCGCGCGCCCCGCGATCGAGGCCTACGACAAGGAGAAGGCAATGGAGCAGGGCGGCATCCTCGGCGTCGGTCGCAAGATCAAGCCGGGCGACCCCGACTACAACCGCGGCTCGCTGGGCGGGAAGTCGCGTTGACCATGAGCCCGACCGGACGTGCGCCGATTCCGGCCGACCGCCTGCGCATCCGCCACGTCGAGCCGGCGGACTACGAGGGCGTGCACGCGTCGATGAGCACGCCGCTGGCGTACGCCGGCACGCTGCAGTTGCCGATGATCGCCAAGGACCAGTGGCGCAAGAAGCTCGTCGACATGACCGCCGACTCGACGCTGCTGGTGGCCGAAGTCGACGATCCCGCCAGTCCTGGCGCCGGCTACCGGATCGTCGGATCGGCCGGACTCCAGGGCAGCGGGATCTCGCCGCGCCGGCGTCACGCGATGGGTCTCGGCATCGCGATCCGCGACGACTGGCAGGGTCGCGGCATCGGGACCGCGCTGATGCGGGCGCTGATCGACCGCGCCGACAACTGGATGAACGTGCTGCGCATCGAACTGACCGTCTTCACCGACAACCAAGGTGCACGGGCGCTGTACGAACGCTTCGGTTTCGTGGTCGAGGGGACGCACCGCGCGTATGCGTTGCGGGCAGGCGAATACGCCGACGTGTACGCGATGGCACGGCTGCATCCGCGACCGCCGACGCTGCCGGTCCTGGCGAAGGAGTGACGACGATGCGACCCCGATTCCTGCGAGCCGCGCTGCCGCTCGCGTTGCCCGCCGCGATGCTGATCCTGGGGGGCTGCGCGGTCGTCGCCGTGGCCGACACCGTGGCCACCGTCGCGGTCAAGACGGTCGGCGTTGCCGCCGATGCAGCGGTCGGCACCGTCAAGATCGTGGGCAAGGGCGTCGGCAAGGCCGCCGACGCGGCGCTCGGCAGCGACCCGAAGCCGGCGCCATGACCACCGGCGACTGGGTCTTCTGCCCGCAATGCGCGACGCCGCTGGAGTCGCGCGACACCGGCGGTCGTACGCGGGCCGCCTGCCCGACGTGCCACTTCACGCACTGGAACAATCCGCTGCCGGTGCTCGCCGCGCTGGTCGAGTACGAAGGCCGCATCCTGCTCGCCCGCAACGCCGCTTGGACCAACGGGATGTTCGCGCTGATCACCGGCTTCCTCGAGGCCGACGAGACGCCGGAGCAGGGCATGGCGCGCGAGCTGAAGGAAGAAACCAACCTGGACGCCGACCGCATGACGCTGATCGGCGTCTACGAGTTCATGCGGAAGAACGAGCTGATCATCGCCTATCATGTCGAGGCCAGCGGGACCATCGCGTTGAACGAGGAACTGGCCGAGTTCCGCCTCGTGGCGCCGGAGCGGCTGCGTCCGTGGCGGGCGGGCACCGGCTACGCGATGGCCGACTGGATGCAGGCCCGCGGCCTCGAGGTCGAGTTCATCGACCTCCCGGCCCGGCCGATCCAGCAGACGTCCCCGCAGGCCTGACCCGCGGCTTCACCTACCCCTGATTCGATCATGACCGAACTGACCATCGATGCCGAAGTGGACGCCCGAGGACTGGCGTGCCCCCTGCCGATCCTGCGGGCCAAGAAGGCGCTGTCGCCGATGGGCAGCGGCAAGCTTCTGCGCGTGCTGGCGACCGATCCCGGATCGGTGCGCGACTTCCAGGCCTTCGCGCGCCAGACCGGCAACGAGCTGGTCGAGCAGACCCAGATCGGGACGGTCTGGTCCCACGTGATGCGGCGTCGCTGACGGATCAGGTCGCGCCGGCCTTGGCGGTCGGCGCCTTCGACCTGATGGCCGGCTTGACGTCGCCCTCGGCGGTGACGCTCTTGACCGGCGCATTGCGGATCTGCGAAAGCAGGGCCGCACAATCCGAATCCTTGCCGGGACCCGTCTCGATCAGCGGGATCAGTGCGGCGAGCGGGTTGATCAGCCCGAGCCCGATCGCGCCGCCGACGCGCGCGCCGAGCGTCGCGAAGTCGGGCAGCACGCTCGGATTGGCGAAGGTGCCGCGGATGTTGAACGGCGTGCGCAGCACGACGATGCTCTTCTTCTTCGGCAGCGGCGTGACGCGGAAGTCGAGCTTCTCGTTCGTGAAGTTCGCGTCGCCCACGACCTGGATCACGTTGATGTCGGTGTCCACCAGCGACGTCTGCGTCGCCATGTCGCCCTTCGTCACCGTGAAGTCGCCGATGGCGCACCCGATCTTGGAGTTCGTGTCGCCGAGCAGGTAACGCACGACCTGCGGTCCCTGCAGGCCCACCAGTTCGAGCAGCAGCGAACTGGAACCCCCGCCGCCCATCGCGATCTGCAGGCTGCCGTTGGCGGTCGCCATCATCGTCGCGATCGAGTTGCCGCGCCCGTCGAGCTTGACGACCCCGTTCAGCCGGCCGAAAGAAGCCTTGGTCGTGTCGGTGACCTTGGGCGTCAGGCGCTGCAGCGACAGGTCGGTGAACTTGGCGTCGACGGTCGCATGCATCGGCTGGGTGCTGCCGTCGAAACGGAAGTTGCCGCCCATCTTGCCGTCGGCGAAGCCGAAGTTCAGCGGCGTGAACGACAGGACACTGTGGTCCATCTTCGCGTGGATCTGCAGGTTGTCGAACGGGATGTCGCCGGCGTTCTTGATGCGCTTGCCTTCGAACTTCACGTCGGCGTCGAGCGAGCCCCACTTCTCGGTGTTGAAGGTCTGCTGCGGCATCACCTTGTGCGGCTTGGTCGCATCGACGACCTTCGGCGCGACCGCGGGTTCCAGCTTCTTGCCGGTCAGCGGCGCGAGATCGGCGAGGTCGAGGTTGTTCGACACCAGCGTGCCCGAGACGAAGGGGCGCTCGCCGCGCTTCTCGAACGCCACCGAGCCGGCGATGTCGCTCGATCCGAGCTTGCCGCTGAAGTCCTCGTAGCGATAGGTGCCGTCGGCGATCACGAGGTGGCCCTTGGTCTGGTAGGGCGGTGTCTCGGGCAGGCCGATGCCGATGATGCGATACCACTCCGCGAGGTTGTTGCCGGATGCGGCCACCTGCAGGTCGGCGGACTTCAGCTTGGCGATGCCGGTCACGGTCCCGTCGGCCGCGACACGGCTGCCGCCGATCGCCGCCTTCACGCTGAACGGGTAGGTGGTGTCGAGATCCTTGAGCTTGAGCAGGTCGCCGCCCTTCGCATCCACGTCGAGCCTGAGGCCGTTCCACTTGCCGCTCGCCTTCACGCCGATCCCGTTGGTGCTGCCGTTGGCCTGCGTATCGACGTTGGCACCGGTGAGTGTCGCGAGGTCCGCCTGCACGTCGGTGTCCTTGCTCTTGACGACGTAACCGACATGACCCTGCTCGACCGCCATCTGCTCGATGACGATCGCGGTGCTCGAGTCGCTCTGCTCCTTGTCGAAATACCAGTTGCGCTTGCCGTCGGGTCCTTCTTCCAGATTGACGACCGGCCTGACCACGTCGAGGCTCTTCAGCACGACACGCTGGTGCAGCAGGTCACCGAGCGAGACCCGGGCATCGACGTGATCGACGGCCGCCATCTGCGGCGTCGACGCCCACGACGGATTGCCGAGCTGCAGCCCGTCGACGGTGACGCGCGGGCCCTGCAGCCAGTACAGCCAGATGTCGCCGTTGACGGCGAAGCTGCGCCCGGTGCCGTCGGCCACCTTCTGCGCGATCGTCTCGCGCAGGAAGTTGAGCTTCCAGGGGAACAGGAAGGAGACGAGGATCAGCAGCAGGACGACGACCGGCGCCCACCACCAGGAGATTCGACGACGTGGTCGATCGTTGCTTGAGATTGTGGCCATGGCCGTAGGATCGCCGATCCGCGATCGAGGTTCATCAGCCAACTTCTCATGTTCGACCGGAACTTCCGAACCCCCCGGCGCCGCGATCCGACGCGCCGAACCGTTCGACGACCTGCAGCGTCGCCTGCACGACCGGCACGATCACGAGCTGCGCGATGCGCTCGAACGGTTCGAGCGTGAACGCCTCGTGACCGCGGTTCCACAGGCTCACCATCAACGGGCCCTGGTAGTCGGAGTCGATCAGCCCGACCAGGTTGCCGAGCACGATGCCGTGCTTGTGGCCGAGTCCCGAGCGCGGCAGGATCATCGCCGCATGGCCCGGATCCTCGATGTGGATCGCGAGACCGGTCGGCACCAGCAGCGTGTCGCCGGGAGCGAGGATCGTGGCGGCGTCGAGCACGGCGCGCAGGTCGAGGCCGGCACTGCCCGGCGTGGCGTACTGCGGCAGACGATCGGCGATGCGCGGGTCGAGGATGCGGACGGAGAGTTGCATGCGGGTCAGTGGGTGTGACCTATGTTCGGGTCGTGTTGCGGGCCGACGGGTCGCGCATCATGCGCACCGCCCACGCGATCAGCGCGCCGCCGCCAGCGACGACGAGGATGTTGAGCGGAGTCCACAGGAAGCCGACGACGACCAGCGCGGCCCCGATGCCGATGGCGGCCAGGCCGACCTTGGTGGTCGTCGCCAGCGACGAGGCGCCCATCTGTCCGCTCGCGAGGGCGGACGCGATGGCCGCTGCCGCCATCGTACTTGCGGTCGGTGCGGCCGGCGTCGCGAAGCCTGTGGTCCGGGTCGCGTCCTGCCGAGCCTGGCGCTCGATCTCGCCGACGGCGGCGGTCCATTCACCGGCATTCTTGCTCGCAGCAGGGGGGGGCGCGCTTCGGGCGGCCAGCGCCGCAAGCCGGTCCCGGGTCTGGGCGAGCGTGCCGCTCGACGGCTCGGTCGGCGCGAGCACGCCTGCCGTGGCGGCGATGGCCGCACGCTTCATCAGGTCGTCGATGTAGCGCACGTAGTCGCCGTGGGCCGGGCCGTTGTCGAACGCGATCATCGCGGTCCCTGCGTCGGTGAGTGGGGGATCAGGAAGCGCCGGCCATGCGCTCGGCGATGGCCGCGACCAGCCGGCGCGCGAGCACCAGCTTGTCCGCACGTTCAAGCGTCGTGCGGCCGTGCGCGTCGTACAGCGTCAGCGCGTTGTCGTCGCGACCGAAGGCATCGCTCGCATGATTGCCGACGATCAGCTGCACCTTCTTTCGCGCGAGCTTGGACTCGGCGTTGGCATGCAGGTCCTCGGTCTCGGCCGCGAAGCCGACGCAGTAGGGCGCCCCGGGCAGTGCCGCGACCGCAGCGAGGATGTCGGGGTTCGGCGCGAACTGCAGCGAGAGACCGGGCGAATCGGCGCCCGCACCGGTCTTCTTGAGTTTCTTTCCCGACGCGTTCAGCACGTGCCAGTCGGCGACGGCGGCCACCGCGACGAAGCAGTCCGTACCGGCGACCTCGCGCAGCACGACGTCGTGCATCTCGCGTGCGGTCTCGACGTCGATCCGCACGACGCCGCGGGGCGTGGCCAGCGCCGTGGGGCCCGACACCAGCGTGACCGACGCGCCGGCCTCGTGCGCCGCGCGGGCGATCGCGTAGCCCATCTTGCCGGACGAATGATTGGTGATCGCGCGCACCGGATCGATCGGCTCGCGCGTCGGGCCCGCGGTGATCAGCACGCGACGCCCGCGCAGCAGCTTCGGCTGGAAGAAGGCGATCAGGTCGTCGAGGATCTCGTGGGCTTCGAGCATGCGGCCGCTGCCGATCTCGCCACAGGCCTGGTCGCCCGAGGCCGGCCCCAGCACCTCGATGCCGTCGGCACGGATCTGCGCGACATTGCGTTGCGTGGCCGGGTTGGCCCACATCTGCAGGTTCATCGCCGGCGCCACCAGCAGCGGACAGGCGCGCGCCACGCACAGCGTGGTCAGCAGGTCGTCGCAGAGGCCGTGCGCGAGCTTGGCGATGAAGTCGGTCGACGCGGGCACGACGACGATCGCGTCGGCTTCGCGCGACAGGTCGATGTGCGCCATGTTGTTCGGCTGGCGCGCGTCCCACTGGTCGGTGAAGACCGGGCGGCCGGTGAGGGCCTGCATCGTCACCGGCGTGATGAAGTGCGTCGCGCCCTCGGTCATCACCACCTGCACCGTCGCTCCGTGGTCCTGCAGGCGGCGGGCGAGCTCGGCCGTCTTGTACGCGGCGATGCCGCCGGTCACGCCGAGGACGAGGTGCTTGCCCGCAAGATCGTTCATCGCACGATCCTACGCGATCATCGCGCCCGCCGAACCCTACTCAACTCGTCGAGGATCAGCAGAACCGCGCCGACCGTGATCGCGCTGTCGGCGACGTTGAACGCGGGGAAGCTCCAGTCGCGGTAGTGGAACAGCAGGAAGTCGACGACGTGGCCGTGGATCAGGCGATCGATCACGTTGCCCAGCGCGCCGCCGGCGATCAGCGCGAGCGCGGCGCTGAACAGCTTCTGCGACGAGTGCTTCGCGAGCAGCACGACGATGAACAGCGCTGCGACGATGCCGATGCCGGTGAAGAACCAGCGCTGCCAGCCGCTGGCGCTCGACAGGAAGCTGAAGGCGGCGCCCTTGTTGAACAGCAGCGTCAGGTCGAAGAAGCCGTGGACGATCTCCTTGCGCTCGCCGTACGCGAACAGCTTCACGATCGCGACCTTGGTGAGCTGGTCGAGGACGATCACGGCGGCGATCACGGCCAGCCAGGGCAGCAGGCCGCGCTTGTTGGAACGGAAGGGCTTGGGCATCGACGGTTCGCTGATTCGTGGAGTGCGCTTCGGCGGCAACCCGCACCGCGAAGGGGGCCGCATCATAACCGTCGCCGGCATCGTCGCGTCCGGCAGAATGACGCGATGAACGCAGACACCCTGGTCGAACCCCTCTCGACCGAACCGCCGACCTCGCCGGAACTGCGGCGCAGCCTCGCGTCGATCGACGCGTTCTGCGATGCGATCTGGCTCGAGGACGGGCTCGCGAAGAACACGCTCGACGCGTACCGGCGCGACCTCGTGCTCTTCGCGCGATGGCTGGCGACACGCCGCACCGTCACGCTCGACTCGGCTGGCGAGGACGACCTCACCGCCTACGTCAGCGAGAAACATCCGACCACGCTGGCCAGCACCGCGAATCGCCGCCTCGCCGTGCTGCGGCGCTACTTCCGCCACCTGCTGCGCAACGACCCCGCGCGTGTCGACCCCACCCGCCGGATGCGCACCGCGAAGCGGCCGCTGCGCTTTCCGAAGACGCTCAGCGAAGCGCAGGTCGACGCGCTGCTCGCGGCGCCCGATGAGAGCACGCCGCTCGGCCTGCGCGACCGGGCGATGCTGGAGGTGATGTACGCAAGCGGACTGCGCGTGTCGGAACTGGTGGGCCTGCGGACCGTGATGGTCGGGCTCGACCAGGGGGTCGTCCACGTGATAGGCAAGGGCGACAAGGAGCGGATGGTGCCGATGGGCGACGCCGCGCGCGAGGCGATCGTGGCCTACCTGCGCGACGCGCGGCCCGCGCTCGCGAACGGCCGGCCGCTCGACGCGCTGTTCATCACGGCGCGTCGCGAGGGCGCGGCGAAGGGACTCGTGCGCGGCGAAGGCGGCATGACCCGGCAGATGTTCTGGAAGCTGATCAAGCGTTACGCGATCGTCGCCGGCGTCACCGCGCCGCTGTCGCCGCACACCCTGCGGCACGCGTTCGCCACGCACCTGCTCAACCACGGCGCCGACCTGCGGGTCGTGCAGATGCTGCTCGGGCATGCCGACATCTCGACGACGCAGATCTACACGCACGTCGCGCGCGAGCGCCTCAAGGTCCTGCACGCGAAGCATCACCCGCGGGGCTGACGGTCGGCAGCATCGATGCCTTGATCGAATTCGACGCGACCGCGAAGCTGCCGGCCGCGATGTAGTGCAGCGTGTGCAGGTCGGCCGGCGCGTCGTCCAGGGTCCAGTGGCCGGCGGAGAAGACGCGCGTGTCGGCGAACGCGGAGACCGCTTCGCAGAAGAAGGTGTCGTAGCGCTCCTCGACGCCCGGCTCGCGCAGCAGCCGGCATTCGAGCCACGCGATGCAATCGGTCGCGAGCGGAAGGCCGAGAGCGGGGCCGGGGAAGCTGTCGATGCCGTAGCGCGCGAACTTGTCGGACCCCTCGTCGTGCAACGCCTTGCCGCCGATGCTGCCGACCGTGAAGGCGAGATCGGCCGACGCGCGGCACGGCACCATCAGCGCGAGCGTGCCGCTCGCAACGGCCAGCTCGCGCGTCCACGTGCTCTTGTCGAGGACCACGGCGATGCGCGGCGGCATGAACTCGACCGGCATCGACCACGCGGCCGACATGAGGTTGCGACGGCCGTCGTGCAGGGCGCTCACCATCACGGTCGGGCCGTGGCTGACCAGGCGGCTCGCGTGGTTCAGGTCCACGGGTCGGCGCCAATGTGGCGCGAAGAGGTCGTTTCGGTCGTTGCGGGATTCGATCGGCATTCGGTCCTCGGAAAGTGGTTGCCGGAAGTATCGCGCGCGGTTGCACGCGCCGGGCGCATGCGCTACGGTCGCCGTTCGCATCCGCCGGAGAGCCGCATGAATGCCCGAATCCCCAACGCAGCCGTTGCCGACTCCATCGACGCCGCCGCCTTGCAGTCCTTCGTCGACGAGCAGTGGGACGACGTGATCGTCGACCGCCTCACCGACTACATCGAGATCCCCGCCAAGAGCCCGGCCTACGACAAGGACTGGCAGGCCCACGGCCACATCGAGCGGGTCATCACCGACGCCGCGCGCTGGGTCGAGGCGCAAAAGGTCGAGGGACTGACGCTGGAGATCGTGCGGCTCGAAGGGCGCACGCCCGTGATGTTCTTCGAGATCCCGGCCACCGACGGGTCACGGCGAGAACCGGATCGCGAGAAGGACAAGACCGAACGGACGGTCCTGCTCTACGGCCACCTCGACAAGCAGCCGGAGTTCAGCGGCTGGCGCGCGGACCTCGGCCCGTGGATCCCGAAGTACGAGGACGGCAAGCTCTACGGCCGCGGCGGCGCCGACGACGGGTATGCGGTGTACGCCGCCATCACCGCGATCCAGGGACTCAAGCGCCAGGGCATCGCGCATCCACGCTGCGTCGGGCTGATCGAGACCTGCGAGGAGTCGGGCAGCTACGACCTGCTGCCGTACGTCGACGCGCTGAAGGACCGGCTGGGCGACGTGTCGCTGGTGGTCTGCCTCGACTCGGGCTGCGGCAACTACGAGCAGCTGTGGCTGACGACTTCGCTGCGCGGCAACGTCACCGGTGTGCTCGAGGTGCAGGTGCTCGACGAAGGCGTGCACTCGGGAGACGCGAGCGGCGTCGTGCCGTCGTCGTTCCGCATCATGCGGCAGCTCTTCGACCGCATCGAGGATTCGAACAACGGACGCCTGCTGCCGCAGAGCTTCCACTGCGCGGTGCCGGCCGAACGCATCGAGCAGGCGCACAAGACCGCCGGCATCCTCGGCGACATGGTGTGGAAGCGCTTCCCGTGGTCCGGCGGCGACCACGGCGAGACGGTGCAGCCGACGACCAAGGATCCGATCCAGGCGCTGCTCAACCGCACGTGGGAGCCGACGCTGTCTGTGACAGGCGCCGAAGGACTGCCGCCGCTCGCCGACGCGGGCAACGTGCTGCGCCCGCGCACCGCGTTCAAGCTGTCGCTGCGGCTGCCCCCGCTGGTCGACGGACCGACCGCGCTGGCCGAACTCAAGCAGGTCCTCGAGGCCGATTCGCCGTACAAGGCGAAGGTCGCATTCCGGCCCGACCGCGGCGTGGCGACCGGATGGAACGCGCCCGATCTGGAGCCGTGGCTCGCGCAGGCGCTCGACGACGCATCGAACGCGACTTTCGGCGCACCGTGCGGCTTCCTCGGCCAGGGCGGCACGATCCCGCTGATGAGCATGCTGGAGACCGGCTTCCCGAAGGCGCAGTTCATGGTGTGCGGCGTGCTCGGCCCGCACTCGAACGCGCACGGCCCGAACGAGTTCCTGCACGTGCCCTATGCGCGCAAGCTCACTTCGGCGGTATCGCGCGTCATCGCGGCGGCGGCAGAGGGAGCGTGACTCGCGGGTGCGAAGCGCAGCCGCGCGGTTGACGCGATGTCAGGTCTGGCGTAGGGTGTAATACCGTCATACGTAATGGCCCCCCATGGTCGCGCACTCCAAGGTCACGACGAAATACCAGGCGACGATCCCTGCCGAGATCCGCGAATTCCTCGGCGTGCGCCAGGGCGACACCGTCGCGTACACGGTCGTCGATGGCGAGGTGCGGCTGGCCCGCGCGACGCCGCTCGATCTCGCCTATCACGGTGCGGTCGCAGCAACACTGACCGAGTGGCAGTCCAAGGCCGATGACGACGCCTACAGCGACCTCTAGGGGCGGCGTCGCGCGCTTCGAGGTCGTCGTCGTTCCGTTTCCGTTCACGGATCGCGCCGCCGCAAAGCGTCGTCCCGCCCTGGTTCTGTCGGGCGCCGACACCTTCAATCGCGCGTCGGGCCACAGCGTGATGGCGATGATCACCAGTTCGACGGGCGCGGCGTGGCCACTCGACGTCGTGCTGTCCGACCTGGCGGCTGCGGGATTGCCGTCGCCGTCGATCGTGCGCATGAAGCTGTTCACGCTCGACCACCGGTTCGTGCTGCGGCGCGCGGGCAGGCTGTCGTCGCGGGACCAGAGCGCCGTCGAGGCATCGCTGTCCGCGTTGTTCGCGCCGCGAGGCGGCCCTCGCGACTGACGCGGCCGCTCAGTCCGTTCGGTGATAGCCCTTCGCGCCGATGGCGTGCGTCAGCGGGCTGCGGAAGTCCTCGTCGCGTGCGAGGCGCTCGATCGATCCGGCGAAGTCGTGGCGCGGCCGCCAGCCGAGCTCGCCTCGCGCCTTCTCGTTGACGTAGACGCGGTCGACGGTGTCGAGCATCGTCCATCCGCGCTTCGTGTACTGGGCGACGTATCCGGGGACGCGGCGAGCCACCACCGATGCGGGGTCCGTGCGCAGCGCGACGAGATCGTCCTGCGTGAACGGCGAGGTCGCGCTGATGACGTAGCGATCGAACCCGATTTCCGGTGCCCGCGCGATCGCCAGCAGATGCGCATCGACGATGTCCTGGATGTCGGCACGCCGATAGAGCAGCTCGTTGAGCTTGAGGTTCGCGTCGTCGTGCGCGTCGCGCCGCTCGGGCACGTCGTCGTCCTCGGGGAAGAAGCGCGAAGTGCGCAGCACCAGGCAGGGCAGCCGATGCAGGCGGTGCATCAGCTCGCAGAGGTGTTCGGCCGCGAGCTTCGAGAGACCGTAGATGTTCTTCGGGAGCGGCACCACGTCCTCGGTGATCCACGTGGCGGGCCCATCGACCGCGGGAGCGAGCGCGTCGCCGAAGGCGCTGGTCGTGCTCGTGAACACGAACGCACCGACCTCCGCTGCGACCGCCTCCTCGAGCAGATTGAGCGTCCCCGTCACGTTGACGTCCACGAACGCCTGGCGCGGATGCGTCGCCACGTGCGGCTTGTGCAGCGTGGCCGCATGCAGCACGGCATCGACGCCGCGCATCGCGTGGGCGACGAATGCGCGGTCGACGATCGAGCCGATCCGGTCGGTGTAGGGCGACGACAGCACGTCGAGGCCGATGGCCTCCTGCCCGCCTTCGCGCAGCGTTCGCATCAGGGCCTCGCCGAGGTGTCCGGCGCTGCCGGTGACCAGAATCCTCATGCCGGCATCGATGCCTTCACTTCGGCGCGCTCATCCGTTTCATCTGCTCGTTCCACTCGGTCCAGTCGATCGGCTGGCCACCGGGCGCGAAGCGCTTCTGCAGATTGGCCAGCACGTTGCCCCAGGCCTTGTCGAAGTAGGCGTAGGTCGCGTCCCAGGCCTTGCCGTCGACCCCGTCCGAACTGCCCCAGCCCGTGTGGAACAGCGTCAGGCGCGTCTGGTTGCCGCGCGGCTCGAAGCGGAGGACGACGAAGGTCCGTTGACTGCGCGTGGCCGGGAGCGACGGCGGGGCGTTCCAGTCGAAGCTCAGCATCGTCTTCGGCTGCAGCGCCAGGAAGCGCATCGTGTCCGCGCCTTTCATGCCCGGCTCCGCGTAGGGGTTGATGAAGATGTGGAAGGCGCCGTCGACGCGCGCATCGATCTCGGCGTCGGGCGCGAAGAAGCTGCGGATGCCTTCGCGCGTGGTCCATGCCTGCCACACCTGGTCGACGGTGGCGTCGAGCAGCACTTTCTTTTCGAGGGCACGTTCCATGGCGGGAGTCGAGGTCGCGCAGACGAGCAGGAAGAGGACGGAGGCGGCGCGCAGCAGCATGAGCGGTCTTTCGATGCAGGCGAGCCAATATAATGCCCGCCATGTCGAAGAGCGTGCATGTATCCGAGACGCCGGCGACGCGTTGGTTGCGAGAGCGCCACGTTCCGTTCAGCGAACATCCCTACCCGTACGAGGAGCACGGCGGCACCGCCGTCTCTGCGCGCGAACTCGGGGTCGACGAACACGCGGTGGTGAAGACGCTGGTGATGGAAGACGAGGCGTCGATGCCGCTGATCGTGCTGATGCATGGCGACTGCAAGGTGTCGACGAAGGCCCTCGCGCGCGAGGTGGGCCTCAAGCGGATCGCGCCCTGCAAGCCCGAGGTCGCACAGCGCCACAGCGGCTACCAGGTCGGCGGCACGTCGCCGTTCGGGGTCCGCAAGGCGATGCGGACCTATGTCGAGGAGACCATCCTCGCGTTGCCGACGATCTACATCAACGGCGGACGCCGCGGTTATCTGGTGGGGATCGCGCCGCAGGTCCTGGTCGATCGACTGGTAGCGGTGCCGGTGCATTGCGCGCTGGTCGAGACGGAATAGATGAACGATGAATCCGATGATGGCGACCGTGGTCGCAGTGGTGCTGGCCTACCTGCTCGGTTCGATCCCGTTCGCGATCGTGGTCAGTCGCGTGGCGGGTATCGCGGACCCGCGCAGTTTCGGCTCGAAGAACCCGGGTGCGACCAACGTGCTGCGCAGCGGCCACAAGGGCGCGGCGGCGGCCACGCTGCTGCTCGACGCGCTCAAGGGCTGGCTGGCCGTGTGGCTCGCGTCGAACGTCGGGTTTCGCTACGGCATCGGCGACAGCGGTGTGGCGGCGGTCGCGCTCGCGGTGTTCCTCGGCCATCTCTACCCCGTGTTCTTCGGCTTCAAGGGAGGCAAGGGCGTCGCGACCGCGGTCGGCATCCTCTTCGCGCTCGAATGGTGGCTCGGCCTCGCGACGGTGACGACCTGGGTGGTCATCGTCTTCTTCTTTCGCTACTCGTCGCTCGCCGCATTGATCGCCGCGCTGTTCGCACCGTTCTACTACGCGCTGCTGGTGGGCTTCGACGCGTACGCCGCGGCCATCGCGATCATGAGCGCGCTGATCTTCTACCGCCATCGCAGGAACATCGCGAACCTGTTGGGCGGCAAGGAGCCGCGCGTCGGCGCGAAGAAGAACCTTCGCGCGTCAGGACGCTAACGCATCAGTTCGTAGGGTCCACCCACCTCCAGCGCCTTCGCATAGGGCGGCCGAGCGTGGATGCGCTTCAGCCAGGCCCACAGGTTCGGCTTGCCCGCATCGAGTCCGCCGCGCGCCGCGAAGGCTTCCAGCGGGAAGCTCATCTGGATGTCTGCCGCCGTGAAGGTGTCGGCCGCCAGCCAGGTGCGGCCGGCCATCTCGCCTTCCATGAAGTTCAGGTGCGTGCGCAACTGCGGCTCGATGAAGCCGTCGCGCGCCTTCTGCGCCACGCCCTTGACGATCGGCTTGACGAAGAACGGCATCGGGCTCTTCGGCAGCCGGCCGAAGATCAGGCTCAGCAGCAGCGGCGGCATCGCCGAGCCCTCGGCGTAGTGCAGCCAGTAGTTGTAGCGGCGACGCTCGGCGGTACCGGCCGCGGGGCGGAACCTACCGTCGGGATCGTAGGTGTCGAGCAGGTACTCGACGATCGCGCCGGACTCGGCGACCGTGATCGCGCCGTCGGTGATCACCGGCGACTTGCCGAGCGGGTGCACCTGACGCAGCTCGGGCGGCGCGAGCATCGTCTTCGCGTCGCGCTGGTAGCGCTTCACCTCGTAGGGAACCCCGAGTTCCTCGAGCAGCCACAGCACGCGCTGCGAACGGGAGTTGTTGAGATGGTGGACGACGATCATCGGGGGCCTTCGGCGGGTGGCGACGCGGCGAAGGATAAGGGAGCGCGACGCTGCAGGGGATAATCGCGCCGTGTTCGACCGGCGTGCGGTCGCGCGTCCACCCCCGCATCTTCATGACCCGTCTCGTCGTCGCCTCCAGCAATCCCGGCAAGCTCCGCGAATTCGCAGCCCTGCTCGCACCGCTCGGCCTCGATGTCGTCTCGCAAGGCGAACTCGGCATCGACGAGGCCGACGAGCCTTACGTCACCTTCATCGAGAACGCGCTCGCCAAGGCGCGCCACGCCAGCGCGGGGTCGGGGCTTCCGGCGCTGGCCGACGACTCCGGCCTGTGTGTCGTGGCGCTCGACGGGCTGCCGGGCGTGCGCTCTGCGCGCTACGCGCAGCCGCCTTCGCCCGAAGGTCGTGCCGAGCAGGACCGCCGCAACAACGCGAAGCTGGTCGCCGCGCTGGCCGGCGTCGAGCGACGCGACGCCTGGTTCGTCAGCGTGCTGGCGTTCCTGCGCCACGCCGAGGACCCGGAGCCGATCGTCGCGGTCGGGCGCTGGGTCGGCACGTTCGTCGATGTCCCGCGGGGCGACGGCGGCTTCGGCTACGACCCGCATTTCTGGGTGTCGGCGCTCGGGATGACGGCCGCGCAACTCGACGCGCCGACGAAGAACCGCCTGAGCCATCGCGCGAGCGCGCTGCGGCAGCTCGTGCAGGAACTGCAGCAGCGCGGCTTCGTAGCCCCGGCCGCGCGATGATCCCGATCGTCCCGGTGGGTTCACCGCCCCTCGTGCGCTCCGCGAGTCGCGTGCGCGGCCCGACCCAGCGCGCCCGGCTGAGCGCGTTGCCGCCGCTGACGCTCTACATCCATTTCCCCTGGTGCGTGAAGAAGTGCCCGTACTGCGACTTCAACTCGCACGAGCGCCCGGGCGGCGTCGCTGCGATTCCCGAGGAGCGCTATGTCGATGCGCTGGTCGCCGACCTCGACCGGGTCGTGCCGCAGGTCTGGGGCCGGCGCGTGCACGCGATCTTCATCGGGGGCGGCACGCCTAGCCTGATCGCGCCGCGATCGATCGACCGCCTGCTGTCGGAAGTTCGCGCGCGGGTCGTGCTCGAGGCCGATGCGGAGATCACGCTCGAGGCCAACCCCGGCACCGTCGAGGCGGGGCGCTTCGCCGAGTACCGGGCGCTCGGCATCAACCGGCTGTCGCTCGGCATCCAGAGTTTCGACGACCGCTTCCTGAAGGCGCTCGGGCGCATCCACGACGGCAGCGAGGCGCAGCGCGCGGTGGAGATCGCGCTCGCTCACTTCGACAACGTCAACCTCGACCTGATGTACGGACTGCCCGGGCAGGACGCGGCCGACGCGGCGCGCGACGTCGCGCGCGCCCGCAGCTTCGCGCCGCCGCACCTGTCGCTGTACCAGCTCACGCTGGAGCCGAACACGCTGTTCGCGAAGTACCCGCCGCGGCTTCCGGACGAGGAGATGGCCGAGGCGATCGAAGGCGCGATCGCCGCCGCGGTCGCGCTCGGCGGCTGGCAGCGCTACGAAGTCTCGGCCTACGCGCTGCCCGGCCGCGAGTCGCGCCACAACCTCAACTACTGGAACTTCGGCGACTACCTGGGGATCGGTGCCGGCGCCCACGGCAAGCTGTCGTTCCCTGACCGCATCGTGCGGCAGACGCGCATCCGCAATCCGGATCTCTATCTCGAGCGCCATGCCGGCGGTGTCGCGGCCTTCGACGAGGCGATCGTCGACGACGAGGCGCTGCCGTTCGAGTTCATGCTCAACGCGCTGCGGCTCGTCGACGGCGTTCCGCTGCGGCGCTTCGAGGAACGGACCGGACTGGCGCTCGCCGCGATCGAGGCGCCGCTCGCGCTGGCGGAGTCGCGCGGCCTCGTCGACCGAGATGCCTTCGGGGTCCGTCCGACCGCGCGCGGGCTGCTGTTCCTCAACGACCTGCAAAGCCTGTTCTTGCCGATCGACCGACGCTAGCGCAAGAACGCGAGCCTGAGGTCGGCGCCGCGGCGCGACGCACCATCGACAAGTGCGTTCCGCACGGATGCACCAAGAATGGGATTAGCGCCGCCGATTCCATCAAGTTTCATCCGCAGAGCGGGCGTTTCTGCGGGGTTGACGACGTCCGGGGCGTGGCATGGAAGGTGCTATATTTTCGGGCGACCGCGACCCCTCCGCATCAGACCGAGCCTCTTGCGGACCGTCCCCGTTCCCTCCATTCCCCCCAAAAACCGATTCCAGGAGAGTTGTCGATGAGCATGACCGCTGCAGACGTGTTGAAGATGGTCAAGGACAACGAGGCGAAGTTCGTCGACTTCCGCTTCACCGACACCAAGGGAAAGGAGCAACACGTTTCGGTACCGGTTTCGCAGTTCGGCCAGGAAAAGTTCGACGACGGCCATGCGTTCGACGGCTCCTCGGTCGCCGGCTGGAAGGGCATCGAGGCATCCGACATGCTGCTCTACCCGGACCCGAACAGCGCCTTCATCGACCCGTTCCGTGAAGAGACCACGATCTGCATCAGTTGCGACGTGATCGAGCCGTCCGACGGCAAGGGCTACGAGCGCGATCCCCGCTCGCTCGCCAAGCGCGCCGAGGCCTATCTCAAGTCGTCGGGCATCGGCGACGTCGCGTACTTCGGCCCGGAACCCGAATTCTTCGTCTTCGACCAGGTCCGCTGGGGCGTCGACATGTCGGGCTGCTTCGTCAAGATCGACTCCGAGGAAGCGTCGTGGTCCACCGGCCTGAAGATCGAAGGCGGCAATCTCGGCCATCGTCCGGCGGTCAAGGGCGGCTATTTTCCCGTTCCCCCGGTCGACTCGCTGCAGGACATGCGCTCGGAGATGTGCCTGATCCTCGAGGCGATCGGCGTGCCGGTCGAAGTGCATCACCACGAAGTTGCCGGCGCGGGCCAGTGCGAGATCGGCACCAAGTTCTCGAGCCTGGTCGAGCGGGCCGACTGGATCCAGAAGATGAAGTACGTGATCCACAACGTCGCGCACTCGTACGGCAAGACCGCCACCTTCATGCCGAAGCCGATCGTCGGTGACAACGGCTCCGGCATGCACGTCCACATGTCGATCTGGAAGGGCGGCACCAACCTGTTCGCCGGCGACGGCTACGCGGGGCTGTCCGAGTTCGCGCTGTACTACATCGGCGGGGTCATCAAGCACGCGCGCGCGCTCAACGCCATCACCAACCCGGGCACCAATTCCTACAAGCGCCTGGTCCCGGGATTCGAGGCCCCTGTGAAGCTGGCGTACTCGGCCCGCAACCGGTCCGCGTCGATCCGCATCCCGTACGTGCAGAGCCCCAAGGCCCGGCGCATCGAAGTCCGCTTCCCGGACCCGTCGTCCAATCCGTACCTCGCGTTCGCCGCGCTGATGATGGCCGGCCTCGACGGCGTCGAGAACAAGATCCATCCGGGCGAGTCGTCCGACAAGAACCTCTACGACCTGCCGCCGGAAGAGGACGCGAAGATCCCGACGGTTTGTTCGAGCCTGGACCAGGCGCTCGAGCATCTGGACAAGGACCGCGCGTTCCTGACCAAGGGTGGTGTGTTCACCGACGGCATGATCGACGCGTACATCGACCTCAAGCAGGAAGAAGTCACGCGCTTCCGCATGACGACGCACCCGGTCGAGTTCGACATGTACTACTCGCTGTAACCGGCGTTGCCTGACGAACGCGGCGCTTCGGCGCCGCGTTTCGTTTGTGCACGCGATGCGTCCGCGCGACGTTGAAGGAGGACCGGTGGTGCCGGACGCGGTCGTCGCGACCATTGGCGCTATCATCCCCTTCGCTGCGCGCCGCGGTCCCTGCGCGACGGATCTCACTCAGGAAAGCCCATGCCGGGTCGCCATGTTCCCGCCCTCGTGTCGCTGGCCGTCGCGTTGCTCGCGACGAGCGGCATCGCCCGGGCTCAGCAGGACACGTACTACAAGTGCATCGACGAACGCGGCAACACCACGTTCACCAACACCGGGAACACCAAGGGATGCACGAAGATGACGGCCGACCCGGTCGTCATTCCGAAGGGCATCAACGCGCCGAAGTCGTCGTCGGCGCCGACGCCGTCCGGCTTTCCGAAGGTCGACGGTGCGACGCAAAAGTCGCGCGACAGCGACCGCCGCCGCATCCTCGAGGACGAGCTGCGCGACAAGGAAGCGCGGCTCGCCGATCTCAAGCGCGAGTACAACAACGGCGAGCCGGAACGCCAGGGCGGCGAGCGCAACTACCAGAAATACCTGGACCGCACCGGGCGACTGAAGGAGGACATCTCGCGCGCCGAGAGCGACATCGCGTCGATCCGCAGCGAGATCGGCAAGGTCCAGTAGCCTTCGCCGCGAGCCGGCGCCCGCAGCGTCGACAAGCAAGACCCCTTCTGCAGGAAGACCGTCCTTGCCTTCACCTTTCAGCCTCCGCCCGCGCGGCACGGCCCGCTTCGCAGGCCTCGACCTGCTGACGTCGGCCGTCATCATCCTCGACGACAAGGGCTGCGTGGCGTTCGCCAACACCGCCGCCGAGACGATGCTTGACTTCTCGCTGCGCACGGTGCGCGGGCAGAAGCTGTCCTCGATCCTGGTCAACGGGACGCTGATCGACGAACTGTTCGCCGACGCCCGCCGGCTCGAATACGCGAACAAGCGCCTCGACTTCCCGTTGCACCGGCCGGGGCGCGAGGCGCTGCAGGTCCACGGCATCGTCACGGTCTTGCACGACGAACCGCGCACGCCGGTCGTCTTCGAGATGCAGGAGACCGACCAGCAGCGTCGCTTCGACCGCGAGGAACGGCTGCACGACCAGAGCCAGATCAACCGCGAGCTGATCCGCAACCTCGCACACGAGATCAAGAACCCGCTCGGCGGCATCCGCGGCGCGGCCCAGCTGCTGCAGATGGAGATGTCGTCCCCGCCGTTCGCGGCCGAGATGACCGAGTACGCCGAGGTCATCATCAAGGAGGCCGACCGGCTGCAGAGCCTGGTCGACCGACTGCTCGCGCCGCACCGCAAGGCGCGCATCGTGGGCGACGTCAACATCCACGAGGTGTGCGAGCGGGTTCGCAGCGTGATGAAGGCCGAGTACTCGCGCGGCCTCGACATCGCGCGCGACTACGACGCCAGCATCCCGGAGTTCCGTGGCGACAAGGAGCAGCTCATCCAGGCGCTGCTGAACATCGCGCACAACGCGTCGCAGGCACTTGGGGCGCGCATCGCGAAGGGCGATGCGGAGATCCTGCTGCGCACGCGCGTCGTCCGCCAGGCGACCGTCGCGAGAACGCGTCACCGCTTGGCACTGGAATTGCATGTGATCGACAACGGTCCGGGGATCGATCCCGAAATCCGGGACCGGGTCTTCCTGCCGCTGGTGTCCGGGCGCGAAGGCGGGACCGGTCTCGGACTGACGCTGGCCCAGACCTTCGTCGAGGAACATCACGGCACCATCGATTTCGAGAGCCGACCCGGTCGTACCGACTTCCGCATCCTGCTGCCCCTGCCATGACGCCCATCGCCCCTCCGGAATCAACGACCTCAGCCTCCATCTTGCCGACCCTCCCATCGCATCCAGCCCACCCGTGCGCCCCGGCGCATCCCGTTCGATGAAGCCCATCTGGGTCGTCGACGACGATCAGTCGATCCGCTGGGTGCTCGAGAAGACCCTGGCGCGCGAGAGCCTCGCCTGCCGCAGCTTCAGCAACAGCGCCGACGTGCTGGTGGCGATGGAGACCGAGTCGCCGCAGGTGCTGGTGTCCGACATCCGTATGCCCGGCGGCAACACGCCCAACGCGGGGCTCGAGATCCTGCAGGCTGCGAAAACCAAGTACCCGGGGCTGCCGGTGATCATCATGACGGCGTTCTCGGACCTCGAGAGCGCCGTGTCCGCGTTCCAGGGCGGTGCGTTCGAATACCTGCCCAAGCCGTTCGACGTCGACCAGGCGGTCGAGCTGATCCGCCGTGCCGTCGACGAGAGTTTGCGCGAGGCGGCGATCGAGGAAAAGATCGAGGCGACGCCCGAGATCCTCGGCCAGGCGCCGGCGATGCAGGACGTGTTCCGCGCGATCGGCCGGCTGTCGCAGTCGAACGTCACGGTGCTGATCACCGGCGAGTCGGGCACCGGCAAGGAGCTCGTCGCGAAGGCGCTGCATCGCCACAGCCCGCGCGCCGCGCATCCGTTCATCGCGCTCAACACCGCGGCGATCCCGAAGGAGCTGCTCGAGTCCGAACTGTTCGGCCACGAGCGCGGCGCGTTCACCGGCGCGCAGAGCATGCGGCGCGGGCGTTTCGAGCAGGCCGAGAACGGCACGCTGTTCCTCGACGAGATCGGCGACATGCCGTCCGAGCTGCAGACGCGGCTGCTGCGCGTGCTGTCCGACGGTCACTTCTACCGGGTCGGCGGCCACAGTCCGATGAAGGCCAACGTGCGCGTCATCGCGGCCACCCACCAGAACCTCGAGGACCTGGTGCGCCAGGGGCTGTTCCGCGAGGACCTGTACCACCGCCTCAACGTGATCCGCCTGCGCCTGCCGGCGCTCCACGAGCGCGCGGAGGACATCCCGCTGCTCGCGCGCAGCTTCCTGCAGAAGAGCGCGCGCGAACTGGGCGTCGAATCGAAGCGGCTGTCCGATGCGGCGATGAAGCTGTTCGTCACGCTGCCGTTCCCTGGCAACGTGCGCCAGCTCGAGAACCTGTGCCACTGGCTGACCGTGATGGCGCCGGCCCAGGTCGTCGAGGTCAAGGACCTGCCGCCGGAGATGCGCGGCGCGGCACCGGAAGTGGCGCGCGTGACGTCGCTGTCGCGCACGCCGACGCACGACGGCGCGGGTCGGCACGACGGTGGCGCGATCGGCGGCGCGAGCGACCCGGGCGTTCAGTCCGACGACGTGTGGCGCATGGAGCTCGAACGGATGGCCGCCCACATGCTGGCGCTCGATCGCCACGACGTGATGGATGCGCTCACGCGCCAGTTCGAGGCGACGCTGATCCGCATGGCACTGCGCCACACCGGCGGGCGGCGCATCGAGGCGGCTCAGCGTCTGGGCATCGGTCGCAACACCATCACGCGGAAGATCCAGGACCTCGGGCTCGACGAGGTGCGTTGATCGCGTCGCGTCAGGCGAGGTCGAACGTCGCGACCACCGGCGCGTGGTCCGACGGCTGCTCCTTCTTCCGTTCTTCGCGATCGATGCTGCACGCGCTGCAGACTGCCTTGAGCGCGTCGGACACCAGGACGTGGTCGATGCGCAGGCCTGCGTTGCGACGAAAGCCGAGCATCCGGTAGTCCCACCACGAATACGACTTCGGTGCCTGCTCGAAGAGCCGGAACGCGTCGTGCAGGCCGAGGTCGGCGATGGCCTTCAGCGCCGCCTTCTCGGGCGCCGAGAACAGCACCTGGCCTTCCCAGGCTTTGGGATCGTGGACGTCGCGGTCCTCGGGCGCCACGTTGTAGTCGCCGAGCACGACGAGCTTCGGGTGCGCCACGATCTCGCGCGACAGCCAGTCGTGGAGCGCCTGGAACCACGCGAGCTTGTAGCGATACTTGTCCGAGTCGACCGACTGTCCGTTCGGGACGTAGACGCAGACCACGCGGACCCCGTTGACAGTCGCCGAGATGACGCGTTTCTGTTCGTCGGCGAAACCGGGGATGTCGATCACCACGTCGGTCGCCGGCATCGCCAGGCGCGAGAGCAGGGCCACGCCGTTGTAGGTCTTCTGGCCGACGAACGACGCGTGATAGCCGGCCGCCTCCAGCTCCTTCGTCGGGAACTTGTCGTCGGTGAGCTTGGTTTCCTGCAGCGCCAGTACCTCGACGGGGTTGCGCGCGAGCCAGTCGAGCACGTGGGGCAGGCGGATCTTGAGCGAGTTGACGTTCCAGGTGGCGATCTTCAAGGCGGTCCCAGGTCACGGTATCGGGGTTTTCGGCTGCGCGGACACTCCCCAGCCCGGTCCGAGCCGGCGAAGCTCACGCGCAGACTTTGTCATTGGTCATGCCGGCTGCAACTCTATCCTCAAGAGCGGATGGACCGCTGTCGGCTCTTGCCGGGACCGGAGTACAACGATCCGGCACGGCCGCGCTCGAGCAGATCACGCGGCCGGGAAGCGAGTTCGCGGATCGCGAAGGCGGCGCGCTTCTTGGGGTCACTGGTGGATTCGTTAAACGGAGAGCGTCTTGAGCCTCGTTCCAATCATTGCGGACAACCCGACGCACCAGGCAGAGGACGACCGCACCGGTCTAGGAAAGGAAGCGTTGAAGCGCGCCTTCCTCGACAACCTGTTTTGCGTACAGGGCAAGTTTCCCGCCCTGGCCACCCGCACCGACTACCATCTGGCCCTGGCGCATGTCGTGCGTGACCGGATGCTGCAGCGCTGGATCAGCACAGCGGCCGCTTACACGACGCAGTGTGCGCGGACGGTCGCCTACCTGTCGGCCGAATTCCTGATGGGCCCGCACCTGGGCAACAACCTGATCAACCTCGGCATCATGCCGGTGGCGGAGCAGGCGATGGCGGAACTCGGGCTGGACCTGGACAGCCTGCTGGCGGCCGAAGTCGAGCCGGGTCTCGGCAACGGTGGTCTAGGGCGCCTGGCCGCGTGCTACATCGACTCGATGGCCACGCTCGGGCTCCCGGCCATCGGTTACGGAATCCGCTACGAGCATGGCATCTTCCATCAGGAGATCCACGACGGCTGGCAGGTCGAGAAGACAGACCGCTGGCTGCGCCATCAGAACCCGTGGGAGCTGATGCGTCCGGAGTGGACGGTCGAGATCAAGCTCGGCGGCCGTACCGAGCGCCACGTCGTTTCCCACGGCCGCGAACACGTGCGCTGGCTGCCCGAACGCACGGTCAACGGGATCCCCTACGACACGCCGATCCTGGGCTATCGCAGCCACACCGCGAACACGCTGCGCCTGTGGCGGGCGGAAGCGCCCGAGGCTTTCGATCTGGACAGCTTCAACCGCGGTGACTATTTCGGTGCCGTCAACCAGAAGACGGTGCTGGAAAACATCACCAAGATCCTTTACCCGAACGACGACACGCTGCAGGGCAAGCTGCTGCGGCTCGAGCAGCAGTACTTCTTCGTCTCGTGTTCGCTGCAGGACATGCTGCGCATCATGCAGACGCAGCGGATTCCGCTCACTTCGTTCCACGAGAAGTTCGCCGTCCAGCTGAACGACACGCATCCGGCCGTCGCCGTCCCCGAACTGATGCGGCTGCTCGTCGACGAGCAGCAGATCGAATGGGCCACGGCCTGGGAGATCACGCGCGGCACTTTCGCCTACACCAATCACACGCTGTTGCCCGAGGCGCTGGAGCGCTGGCCGCTGCCGCTGTTCGGCCAGGTGTTGCCGCGGCACCTGGAGATCATCTTCGAGATCAACGCCCGCTTCCTCGACGAGGTGCGGCAGCGCTTTCCCGGTGACGATGCCCTGCTGGCGCGTCTGTCGCTGATCGACGAGCAGGGCGAACGCCACGTGCGCATGGCGCACGTGGCCTGCGTCGGCAGCCACACCATCAACGGTGTGGCCGCGCTGCACAGCACATTGCTCGAAGGCGACGTGCTGCGCGACTTCCATGCGCTGTGGCCCGACAAGTTCACCAACGTCACCAACGGCGTCACGCCGCGGCGCTTCGTCGCGCTCAGCAACCCGCGCCTGGCGGCGCTGATCGACGAGACGATCGGCGAAGGCTGGCTGACCGACCTGACGCAGCTCAGGCGCCTGGAACCGTTCGCCGACGATCCGGCCTTCGGCGAGCGCTGGCGCGAGATCAAGCGCGAGAACAAGCGCGTGCTCGCCACGCGCCTGCTGCGCACCACCGGCATCGTGGTCGACCCGGACTCGATGCTCGACGTGCAGGTCAAGCGCATCCACGAATACAAGCGGCAGCACCTCGCGGTCCTGCACGTCATCGACCTCTACCGCCGGCTGCGCGAAGACCCCTCGATGCAGATCGCACCGCGCACCTTCCTGTTCGGCGGCAAGGCCGCTCCGGGATACCGGGCGGCCAAGCTGATCATCAAGCTGATCAACTCGGTGGCCGACGTGGTCAACGCCGATCCTGCCGTGCAGGGTCGGCTCAAGGTGGTGTTCCTGCCCGATTTCAACGTCAGCAGCGGGCACGACGTCTACCCTGCAGCCGAGGTCTCCGAGCAGATCTCCACAGCGGGCAAGGAAGCCTCGGGCACCGGCAACATGAAATTCATGATGAACGGCGCGCTGACGGTCGGCACGCTGGACGGCGCCAACGTCGAGATCCGCGAGGAGGCGGGCGTTGAGAACTTCTTCCTCTTCGGCATGACGGTGGCGGAGGTCGAGGCGCTGCGCGCCTCCGGCTACCGCCCGCAGGAATGGGTGGCGCGCAGCGAGCGGCTCAGAGGCGTGCTCGATCTGGTGGCCAGCGGCCACTTCAGCCGCGGCGACCCGAGCCTCTTCTGGCCCCTGGTCAATGTCCTGGTCCACCACGACCCCTACATGCTGCTGGCGGATTTCGACGCCTACGTGGAATGCCAGCAGCGGGTGGACGAAGCCTATCGCGACCCGCGGCGCTGGACCCGGATGTCCATCCTCAACACGGCGCGCTCCGGGCTGTTTTCGTCCGACCGGTCGATCGCCGACTATGCGTCGCGCATCTGGAACGTGAAGCCGGTGCCCATCCGGCTGCTGACGCGCGACGACGTCCGCGGCAGCGTGCTGCAGTAGGCGATCGCGCCGCCGGGCGCAGCGGCGTTCAGCGCTGCACGCCCCAGCGCCGCACCGTGACCCGCTCGATCGTGTCGAACACCAGGTTCTCGACCAGCATGCCGATCAGGATCACGGTCGCCAGCCCGGCGAACACGCGATCGGTGTAGAGCTCGTTGCGGTTCTGGAAGATGTACTAGCCGAGGTCGCCCTGGCCCGACGACGCGCCGAAGAACAGCTCGGCGGCGATCAGCGTGCGCCACGCGAACGCCCAGCCGATGCGCAGCCCCGACAGGTTCGCGGGCAGCGCCGACGGCACGAGGATGGACAGCGTCAGCCGCAGGCCGCGCAGGCCGCGCAGGCCGTAGTTGCGACCGGCCATGCGCAGGGTCTCGGGCACGCCCTGGAAGCCCGCGAAGGTGTTCAGCGACAGCGGCCAAAGCACCGAGTGCACGAGCACGAAGATCAGGCTGGCCTTGCCGAGGCCGAACCACAGCAGCGCGAGCGGCAGCAGCGCGATCGCGGGCAGCGGGTTGAACATCAACGTCAGCGTCGACAGCAGGTCGCGACCGATGCGCGCCGAGATCGCGAGCGCGGTGAAGAAGAACGCGACGACGATGCCGATCGCGTAGCCCTGCAGAAGCAGCGTCAAGGAGATCCACGCCTTGGCAGGCAGCTCGCCGCTCGCGACGTCGGCCATCCACGCGCGTGCGGTCTGCGTGAAGGTCGGAAACAGCAGGTCGTTGCCCGCCAGGCGCGCCGCGCATTCCCACAGCACGGCCAGCACGACGACGATCAGCCCCTTGCGCAGGACCGGCTGGCGCGCGAGCCGCCCGGTCGCGGCGAGCGGACGCTCCGGCGCGATGTCGGCCAGTGGTTCGAGCGCGCGCTCGAACTCGGCACGGATCGGCGGGGCGATCGCGCTCAAGTCGATGCTTTCACTGCCCGGCCCCCGCGGGAATCGCGTCGTCGAACAGCAGGCCGTGGATGCGCTGCGCCTGTGCCTGGAACGCGGGGCTGCCCGCGCTGTGCAGGCCGAGGTTGTGCGCGTTCAGTTCGGCGCGCACGCGACCGGGACGCGGCGACAGCACGACGACGCGGTTGCCGACGACCAGCGCCTCGTCGATCGAGTGCGTGACGAAGACCAGCGTGAAGCCGATGTCCTCCCACAACGCGAGCAGCTCCTCCTGCATGCGTCGCCGCGTGAGCGCATCAAGTGCGGCGAACGGCTCGTCCATGTGCAGCACGCGCGGCTGCATGGCGAGCGCGCGCGCGATCGCCACGCGCTACTTCATGCCGCCCGACAGCGTGTGCGGATAGGCACCGGCGAACTCGGCCAGGTGCACCTTCTCCAGCGCGTCGAGCGCGCGTTCGCGGGCCTCCGCCTTGCTGCAGCGCCTCGCGGCCAGCAGCGGGAACATCACGTTCGCGAGTACAGTCTTCCACGGCGGCAACTGGTCGAACTCCTGGAATACGACGATGCGATCGGGGCCGGGGCCGCGCACGGTCTCGCCGTCGAGGCGGATCGCGCCTTCGCGCGGAACGGACGGTCGATGCGCACGGCAACGACCTGCGAGTTGCGAGAGCGACGCAGTCTAGTCATGCGCTGCAGCAACGCGAACGACCGATTGGGCATTCGCT
>Ga0123336_10000264_pt1 | contig 54730 bp, 51 predicted proteins | sample SSSSmetaG_FD_96466 | JGI IMG/M metagenome (GOLD analysis project Ga0123336, IMG submission 96466) | Glacier valley bacterial and archeal communities from Borup Fiord, Nunavut, Canada, to study Microbial Dark Matter (Phase II) - ​SSSS metaG | ecosystem: Environmental > Aquatic > Freshwater > Ice...
TCACCGAGTATCGGCTGGCGTGTACGTCGAGCACGCGGACGCCACCGCTCGTGCTGTTTGTCGCCGGGAAGCGCGCGATGACGTGCTTCTCGGGCATCTGCTACTTGCTGACTCCGGCCTAACCCGGCGGAGGCAGCAGCCGGAACAGCAGTGCATCTTGGTTCTGCGCGGCGACCGCGACCGTTGCTTTGAGATCGGCGAGCGCACGCACCGCGGTTTCGGCGAGCATCCGACCGTCGTCGCGACGGCGTGGTGCATCCGGAATCGTACCGACGTACTTCACGAACTCGTCGTATTTGTCGAGGAGCTTTTGCGCGTCGAACTCCTGCAGCATCGGCAGGAAGTGGACCGGGTTGACGATTACCCAATCACCCTTGCCGATCTCGAGCACGTTGCGATCGGCGTACGGCGTGGTGAGCTGCTCGTGCGGGATCGTGCCGAGGAAGCCTTCGTCGTCGGCCTGGAACTTGTGCGGCACGACCTCGACAAAGAACGCGAACATCTCGATGCCCTTGCGCAGGTTCGCGAGGTCATCTTCGTCGAGAGGCGGGAAGTTCTCCGGCATGCCGACGTGGAGCGCTGGCATCACGACGCGTTCGAGGATATCGATCGCGACGGGACCGGTAGCGCGACGCAGGCCGATGATCTGCGCGATCGCTTCGAACAGCCCGCGGTCGTTCGTTTGCTTCGCGATCGGCGCATCCTGATTCGCGCGGGCGAGCGCCTGCACGACCTGCTCGATGACCTGGACATTTTGCGGCCCGAGGCGTGTGGCGCTCTCCTTGAGCTCGGCCACGAGCTGGCTGACCGGCGCTTCGTTCCACAGCTTCGCGAGCTTCGCGAAGTCCATCGACATCCACTGCCCCAGCGGCACGGTGTGCAACCGGATGTAGTGCTGCGCGACGAATCGATCGAGCGACTTGCCCTGATCGCGCTCTTCCTGCTCGACGTGCTGCTGCCGGATTCGCTCGATCTCGGTGACCATCTTCTTGGTCGCGCCCGAGCCGGTGACCAGCAGCTGCTCCGCGAACATGAACGGGGCGATCTCGAGGAAGACCTTGGAGAAGCCGATCCGCCACGTGTGCGGATCATCGCCCATCAATAACCAGTGGCCGCCGTGGCGACGGCGGATGGTCTCGCCGATCCAGGCGCCGAACGAGAACCACACTTCCCAGTGGTCCTCGGACTTGAGATCGAGTGCGTCCTTGTCGCCGATCTGACCGAACAACCACGTATCGAACGTGATCAGCTCGAGCGATTGAGCGAGCGCTTGCGCGCCGACATCTCCCTCTACTTCGGCGAGGTGAGGAACCGTATCGCCATCGGGGTCGATCAGCTCCTCGACGATGATGTCGTTCTGGGTGCGAGCCTTCGAGCTAAACCGATACGCTCCCTCACGGAGCTCGGTCATCGCTTTTTCGAAGCGCTCCTTCGCCTGGGCTTCCGCCTCGGCAAGTTGCTTCGAGCTTTCGGACTGCGGCTTCTCGGATGACTTGTCGGATTCCGACACGGGCGGCACCATATACGAGTGGAACGGCTCCGGCGAGCGCTGCGCGGCGAGGATCGTGAGGCGCTGCCGATCGGTGAAGCGCTCCACCCCATCGCGCTCCTCGCGGTGCTGGTCCTACTCGTCAACGATTGGGTCCTCAAGCCACGCTTCCGCGGCAGCTTCGTGACCGGCAAGCTCTCCGATATCGCCGGGATGGTCTTCGCCCCGGTCGCGCTCTCGGCGGCGATCGGGCTGGTGCTGAGGCTCGCGCGCCGCGACCCCACTCTCACCCAGCGCCGCCTGGTGCTGTGCTGCGCCGCAACCGCGGTCGGATTCGCGATCGTGAAGCTCGTGCCTTCTATAGGCACCGTCGTCGCCCACGCGATCAGCGTCTTTGGGCCTCGGGCGGGCTTCTACCCGGACTGGACCGACGTGCTGTGCACGCCATTGGTGCTGGTTGCTTACTGGATGGGACGCGACGAGATGCGCCGGCTCAGGTCGACTTCGGATCCCACAGCGGTTCCGCCAGGCCGTCCTTGAGCACGCACCAGCGACCCCATACGAACAACGCATCGCTCAGGCGATTCAGGTACTGGATGTCGAATCTTGGATCCCCTGCCAGCCGGGTCGCGTCGGATGCAGCCAGGCCAACCACCAGCCGCTCGGCCCGCCGCGCCACGGTGCGCGCGAGGTGTGCGTACGCTGAGGGCCAACCGCCACCGGGAAGGACGAACGACTTTAGCGGCGGGAGCTCGTCGTTGACCGCGTCGATATCGCGCTCGAGACCGTCGACGTGGCGCTGCTCGATCCGCGGCAACTTCGAGCGAGTCTCGGCATCGCCGCACGCGAGCTCGGCGCCGAGGTTGAAGAGCTCGTTTTGCACGCGGCGCAGGATCGGGATCAAGAAGGCACTCGCGGCCGAACCGTGCAGCGCTTCGACCATCAAGCCCACCACCGCATTCAATTCGTCGACGGTGCCGTAACACTCGATCCGGATCGACGCCTTCGAGACCCGCTCGCCACCGATCAGCGAGGTCTCGCCCTGGTCGCCGCCCTTCGTGTAGACCTTGTCGATCCTCACGAGCGCGCCACCGGCAGTAGCGAGGGACGCCGCATGCCCTTCATCGCAACCGGATCGGCTGGCACCGACTCGCCCGACGCAAGCTCGAGCTCGAAGCCGGCATCCTTGATCATCTGGTGATCGCTCTCGAGCGTCGCGCCGCCCGTCGTGAGGTAACCCTGCGTGAAGATCGAGTTCGCAGGATACAGCGCCTGGATTTGGAGCTGGCGCAGCGTGAGCTCGCGACCACCCGCGACGCGCAGATCGGTGCGCGGATGGACGAACCGCATCATGCACAGCGAACGCAGCGCGAAGCCCGGCTCGACGAGCGGATAGCCCGCCAGCGGCGTGCCCGGGCGCGCATCGAGGAAGTTCACCGGCACCGAATCGACATCGAGATCGCGCAACGAGAAGGCGAGATCGAGCAAATCCTCCTCGGATTCACCCAGCCCGACGATGCCGCCGACACACGTATCCATGCCGGCCGCCTTCGCGAGCCGCACGGTCTCGACGCGATCGCGCCACGTGTGCGTCGACACGATCTTATCGAAGTGCTTCTCGCTGGTCTCGAGGTTGTGATTGAAGCGGTCGACGCCCGACTCCGCGAGCCGCTTCGCCTTGGCTTCGGTCAAGATCCCGAGCGAGGCACACAGCTCGATGTCCATCTCGGCTTTGATCTTGGTCGCGGCGTCGCAGATCGTATCGAGGTCGCGTTGGGAGGGGCCGCGGGTCGCGGTGACCATGCAGTAGCGCTTCGCCTTCGCCGCATGTGCGCGGCGCGCCGCATCGACGAGCTCGTCGACCGACTTCATCGGCGCTTCGCCGGACGGCGAGTTGTGCTTGGACGACTGCGAGCAGAAGCCGCAGTCTTCCGGGCATGCACCGATCTTCGCGTTCTCGAGCACGTGCAGCGACACCCGCATCCCCCAGTGGGCTCGGCGCACTCGGAAGGCGGCATCGAGAAGCGCGAGCATCTCGGTTGCGGGCGCATGCAGCACGGAGCGCGCCGCGTCGCGCGAGATCAACGTGCCTGCGAGCGCCTTGTCCGCGAGTGAGCTCCACATAGCGCGGACCCTACCCGAAAACCTGAGTGACCGCGACCACCGTATCAGTGGTCCAGCGCTCGCGTACGCACGAGCACATCAGCGTCGTCGTAAAGGGCTGTAAGCGAGCATCAGGACCCACGGTTACCAGCTTCAGCATCAGCTGTGTGCAATTCGGCGCCGGCGTCGCGTGCCGATTCTGGTGACTACTTCATCAGCTTGTTGATCGTCGAGCCCGTGGGATCGGCCTTCTTGCGATCCGCAGCGACGATCAGCAGCGTGCCCTTTGGGGTCGATATACCGGTCGTATCGCCAACCCATTTGAGACCGGTATCCTGCGCGGCCTTCGCCTCGTCCGCCGAAGTGAACGAGCACACCAGCACCTCGACGCTGTTGACCGTGCCGAGCTGACAATCCTTGCCGACGGGCGAGTCCTTCGCAGCCGCGAAGCCCGCAGGCGCGAGGCCTGCGCTCTTCCACGCGGCGAGCAGGTCCTCGCGTGGCCCGCCGGCAGCGCTACCGTCGCCCTTATCGCCGGCCTTACCGCCTTTACCGCACGCGGCGAGCGCGCAGATCAAGAGGACGCGCTTCATCAGTGCCTCCCGTGGCCACGGCCGCCACCGTGGACCTCGCCACCGACGCCCCCGCTGACTCCGATGCCCACGCCGATGTGGATCGAAGGTGGCGGCGGCGCGGCGATGTGGACATCGATGCCGCCCCCGAAAACCGTATCACCACCGACGACCACTGCACCGTGGCCACGCCCGCGCCCGTGACCTCGTTCCTCGACGTAAACGCCAGGCGTCTCGACGATCACACCCGGGGTGAGGAATTCGGCGCGAGCGCCGATCCAGCCGGAGGGTGCTTCGACCTCGACGACCGGGCGGGCGTACGCGAGCGGTCGGTACTGCGCGTTGATGCCGACATACGCGGGGCGCGCATCGATGAACACGTGCGGTGGTTCGCCGACGTAGAAGTACGCGTCACCGACGACCTTGAAGTCCGCATCGATCTCCGTCGGGGCTGGCTTGAAGTAGTGGAAGTGCGGACCTTCGAGGTAGCAGTACTCGACATCCGGATCGCCGCCGACGACCGCTTCGACATGGATCGGATGCGGACCTTTGTAGGCGTACTTCGGGCCATCGTATTTGTAGGCGACCGGATCGCCAACAAAGTACGCGTCGCCACTGTGGTCGCGGTACTCGAGCTTGTTCGCGATGTAGATGTGGACGTGCGGGCCTTCGATGTTGCAGATGCCGCCGCCCTCGTTCTTCGGGATCGGATGGATCCCGACAAACCGAACTTGCTTACCGAAGTGATGATGTTCGTCAGAAGCCAGCGCCACGGACGATGCCGCGAGCGCGAGCACGACCAGAACCGAGGTTCTTCGCATGAGCACTAGCAAGAACCCATGCGGCTGGCTGGTCAAGGTTCAGTGTGGGGCGATCTGCGCTTCGACGGGAAATGTCTGCACGATCTGATCGACGACGCCTGTGAGCTTGCCCTGCAAGGTCATTGGCTTGGAAGCATCGGCTTGATCGAGCGGCACTTCCACGACCACCGCAGCGCCCGCCGCCAGCTCCCGCTCGAGCGGCACCTCACCTGCCGACACGGTCATACCTGACGACGCGAACGTGTACTCGAGCTTGGTCAGGCGCATCGCGTGCGACGCGGGATTCGTGACCTGAACGAACACCACATCGTGGCGGGTGTCACTGCGATCGAGGCCGAGCACGCGCAGCTCCGTCGGTTGCGGTGGGTGACAGCCCAGGGCCGTGAAGATGAGGAGTCCGAGCGAGTACCGCATGACGATTCCGAAATGCCTATTGTGCGGGTTCCGTGCCAGCAGGCAAGAAAACGCAAGTGTGCGAGACCTCGAACAAGTTTCAGCGAGCTGACAAGAAACGTTCACGGTACCGAGGCAACGGTTGTCGTGCCTGCCGCGCCCGGCTCGTGACGGTTTCGTCTATTCTCGAACCGTGAAGATCGAGAAGGGATGCCGAGTCACGCTCAAGGTTGACCTCGCCGTGGATGGAGGGCAGCAGCTCGAGAAGAGCACGGTCGAGTACATCCAGGGCGGTGGCTCGATGCTGCTGGGCCTCGAGAACATCCTTGCGGGCCTCGAGAAGGGCGCGAAGCGCGAAGGCGTGCTCAAAGCGAAGGACGCTTTCGGCAACCCCGCGATGCACCCGATCAAGCAGATGAAGAAGTCAGACTTCCCCGCCGACGCGAAGCTAACGGTCGGCGAGAAGCTCGTCGCGGCCGCGAGCGACAAGTCGCACATGAACGTGATCCTCCAGATCGCGAAGGTCTCGGGCGATGACGTCGAAGTTCGCCTCGTCCATCCGCTCGCCGAAAAGGACCTCAAGTACTCCGTCGAGGTCGTGCAGGTTTCCGACCCTCGCCCGCCGCCGATGCCGACCGCGGCGCTCGATCTCGAAGAAGAGATCTGAATGCACGCTCGTCGGCTGTACGCCCATCGAGGTGCGTCTGCCGAGTGCCCCGAGAACACGTTGCCCGCCTTTCAACGCGCGCTCGAGCTCGGGTGTTCCGCGCTCGAGATGGATGTCCACGTCACGCGCGATGGCCACCTCCTCGTCGCGCACGACGATCTCGCGACCCGCACGACCGGCGCGGCCATGGCGTGGACCGCGATGGATCTCGCGACCGCGCAGCGCCTCGACGCGGGCTGGGGCTTTGTCGCTCCCGACGGCACGCGGCCGTTCGCGGGCAAGCAGATCTACGCGCCGACGTTTCGCGAGATCCTCGAGACGTTTCGCGATATCTACATCAACGTCGACATCAAAGGCGAGCGCGCCGTCGAGCTCGTGCTCGCGCTGGTCTGCGAGTTTCGCGCCGAACAGCGCGTCACGATCGCGAGCTTCGCGACCCGCACGCTGGTCGACGTGCGACGCAAGAAGTACACGGGCGAGACCAGCCTCGCCGCACGCGAAGTCGCCGCGCTATTCGCGCTCCCCGCGATCGCGTGGCGGCAGTTACCATGGACCGGTACCGCGGCGCAGGTGCCGACGCATCAAGGCCTGCTTCACTTCGATCGCGCGTCGTTCATCGCGAAGTGTCACAGCCTGGGGCTGCGCGTCGATTACTGGGTGATCGACGATGCGGCCGAAGCCTCGCGCCTGCTCGCGCTCGGCGCTGACGGCATCATGACGAACGATCCGGCGAAGCTCGTTGGTTTGTTTCGTTAGCGCTTTTAGGTAGCTCTGGAGCTCGTGCGCGTCGTCGGTGATCACATGAAGTCGCAGGACTCGACGATCTGCTTGCACGTCCACGTCCCGGCTGGCCCAGGCTGATTCGCGGGCGGAGAGCTGGATCCACAAGCTGCCCCCACAAACATCGCGACGACCGTCACTCGCATCCTGGCCGGCAACGTCAGGCGTTTTGGCCATGTTTCGCGGTGCTAGCCGTGAAACCAGCCAAGTGTTGGAAAACCAACACGCGGTTGGCAGCACCGTGCCGTTCGCTTCCACTTGCCAGCGACGGGTGGAAGGTGCAATTTCCAATCTTTCACCACGGACATGGAGTTCTCGCATGGCTCTCAAAAAAGGCGTCGACGTCAAGCCGGCGCAAGGCAAGCTCGGCATCCTGCTACCCGGTATGGGCGCGGTCGCGACCACGTTCATGGCGGGCGTGATGTCGATCCGCCGCGGGCTCGGCAAGCCGATCGGCTCGCTGACCCAGCTCGGCCACATTCGCCTCGGCAAGCGCACGGATGACAACTCGCCGGCGATCAAGGACTACGTCTCGCTCGCGAAGCTCGACGATATCGTGTTCGGTGGTTGGGACATCTTCAACGACAACGCGTACGAAGCGGCCGTCCGCGCCGGCGTGCTCGAGTCGAAGGATCTCGAGCCGATCAAGGAAGAGCTCTCGGCCGTGAAGCCGATGACCGCCGTGTTCGAGCAGGCGTACGTCAAGAAGATCACCGGCCCGAACGTCAAGAAGGGCACCTCGAAGATGGACCTTGCTGATCAGCTCATGGCTGACATCAAGAACTTCAAAGAGAAGAACGGCTGCGATCGTCTCGTCGCGGTCTGGTGCGGTTCGACCGAGGTCTATCGCAAGCCGACCGACGTCCACATGTCGCTCGAGAAGTTCGAAGCTGGCCTCAAGGCTTCGCACGACGACATCGCGCCGTCGCAGATCTACGCGTACGCGTGTCTGAGGATGGGCGTCCCCTACGCGAACGGCGCGCCGAACCTCTCGCTCGATACGCCCGCGCTCCTCGAGCTCGCGCGCAAGCACTCGATGCCGGTCACGGGCAAGGACTTCAAGACGGGGCAGACCCTCATGAAGACCATCCTCGCCCCCGGCTTCAAGGCCCGCATGCTCGGCCTCGAAGGTTGGTACTCGACGAACATCCTCGGTAACCGCGATGGCGAAGTCCTCGACGATCCCGAGTCGTTCAAGAGCAAAGAAGTCTCGAAGCTCGGCGTGATCGATTCGATCCTACAGCCGGACAAGTACCCCGACCTCTACGGCAACATCAGCCACGTCGTTCGCATCAACTACTACCCGCCGCGCGGCGATGCGAAGGAGGGCTGGGACGCCATCGATATCCGCGGGTGGTTGAACTACCCGATGCAGATCAAGGTGAACTTCCTCTGCCGCGACTCGATCCTCGCCGCGCCGATCGTCCTCGATCTCGCGCTGTTCATGGACTTCGCCTCGCGCGCCGGCATGAGTGGCGTGCAGGAGTGGCTGTCGTTCTACTGGAAGTCGCCGATGACCCCGGACGGCCTGTACCCGGAGCACGACCTGTTCATCCAGCTCATGAAGCTGAAGAACACGCTGCGCCACGTGAAGGGGGACGAGCTGATCACCCACCTCGGCGCCGAGTACTACGATTAACCATCGCAGCTGCTGGTGAATCGACGGCCCCGTAACCGGGGCCGTTTTCGTTCCGGCTTGCTTCAATCGGCTTCGAATCGCCTCGCGCGCTCGAGGCGCCGTTGCCCACCATCACTCCGGCACAGCTCGAGACCGTTCGGCTCACCGTGCGCTAGGTCGATGGCACAGCCGTGCCGGTTGGAACGGCCGTCACGTTCATCTACAGCCAGCGCTAACGCGGTTATGTTCTGCGGATGAGGCAAGCGTGGCTGTTGTGTGCGTTCCTGATCTCGTGCATGCACGAGAAGCTCGATGAGCAGAGCTTCTCCGACGCGTTGCAACTGATGTGCAATGCGCCGTCGACGGCCGACGCTGCCTACTGGAAGACCCACCTCCAGAATACGGAGGCGATCACGCTCTTCGAAGCACTCGCCAATCAGACGCCAGCCGGTCGTCAGGCGAAAATCACGGATGCGATCGCCAAGGCACACCTCGAGAGCTGTCCGCGGTTCGCTGACGCCGCGACGTTCGAGCACGTGCCCGTGGTGGCGGCGGCTCCGGGCGCACTCGAGCTCGAGCCGAAACCGCTGGTCGTGACCGCGACCAAAGCCGCGGTCGTGATCGATGGCAAGAACATCATCGCGTTGGCGAATGGCGCACCGTATCCCAAAGACCGAGAGGGGATGAATCTGCCGAAGGTACAGAGCTACCTCGCGAATCTCGGCACTCAAGCCACGAAGAATGGTGCTGCACTGCCACGCCTCGACCTCGCGATCGATCCAGAGCTCTCGTACGGCATCGTCATGAAACTGATCTCGTCGGCGAAGAAATCAGGCTGGCACCAATTTGGAGTCGTGATGATGGTCGCGGGCAAGCCGATGCTCGTCCCGATTGATCTCCCCGATTGGAAGCAGCTCGGCGTCGCCCACGCAGAAGATCTCCACATGATCGTCACGGTGACGCCCGACGAATTCGTTCTATGGTCGAGCAGCGGCGTCGAAGGCACGCAGCAAAAACCGATCGCGGCTGCGACGAAAGCCGCGACGATCGCGACCGCAGTTGGCGAGGTCGTCCGTCGCCACTGGCCGACAGAAACGCCGCGACCTGGCGGAACCGGGTCGATCATCGTGTTCGCTCCGAACGCCGTGCCGATGCAGCGGATTGCCGACGTACTTGCAGCCGTACGCAAGACCTCTGATGGCCACGACTTGTTTCCCGACGTAGAATTCGGAATGCTCTTCGAATAGCACCGAACAAGCTCGTCATCGCGCCGCGGCCCGCAGGGGGGCGCCACGGAGTCTAGTTCACGCCGCGACCGACGAACAGGTCGGCGGGGTTCACACCGAGCGACCGCATCGCCGCGTCCCACATCTCGCCGGGCGGCGTCTCGAACACGAGCTTCGGATCGGCGGCGGTGTGGAGCCACGCCCCGCCCGCCATTTCGCGGGCGAGCTGACCCGGTCCCCAGCCCGAGTAGCCGAGCAGCAAGCGAACGTTGCGCGGCGGTTGGTTCGCGATCGATCGCAAGCGATCGGGTGAGGTCGAGAGCGAGATCGTCGAGGTGATCTCGATCGTGCCACCGGTGTTCGCGACGGCGATGCCGATCGGCTCGTGCAGCACCCACCCGGTCGACGGCGAGACGGGACCGCCGGCCCACACGAGCGCGGCGTCGTCGCCATGCCAGTGCATCTCGAGCGACTGGAGGAGCTCGCTCGCTCTGATCGGCGAGGGGTGATTGATGACGAGGCCAAACGAGCCTTGCTCGCCGTGCTCGATCATCAAGACCACAGCACGAGAGAAGTTGGGATCCGCGAGTTGCGGCATCGCCAACAAGAGGCCGGGCGCCAAGTTGGCGGACTCCACAGGGATAGCTTTGCGCGAATCAGGAAGGCTGGCGAGCGAGGTCACCACCGGACGAGACCGGGGGCGTGGGCGCGGGAGCCGGTTCGTTCTTCGGCTCGAGGTTGTACTTGCTCGAGATCTTGCGGAAAACGTACGAACCAACGCTGAGACCGAAGCCGGTCACGATTGCCCTGACAAGGATCTTCATGGCGCTAGTTTAGCAATGATCGGGGCCGGGTCCACGATCGCGAGCATCGGCTCTGCATACATCTCCGCCCAAAGGCGCCGGGCGGCCTGCCGGAGGTCGTCATCCGTCTGGGACGCTAGCGGCAGCGCGAGGGCGGCCAGCCGGTCCCGGTCGAGGTGACCGTTCTGGGTCACCGGGCCGACGGACTTGATGCCGAGCTGGCGGCCGAGCCCTTCGACGATCACGACCCCGGCCCAGGCCTCGGGCGAGCCTCCGTGTTGCTCGTTGAACCCGAGGTTGAGCAGGTTCCACAGCGCGAGCTGCGGGGTCGCGGTGTCACTCGCGATCTGGCTCACATAGGCGGCGAGCTCGGCGCGACTGCGCCACACGAACGCGACGTGCGAGCCCTTGTTGTCGCCGATGTACGCGTGCAGTGCGGCGGGAAACCGCAGCGGTGTCTCGCGATCATTATCGTAACCGTGACGCGCTTCGTGGCGGCGCACGGTCGCGGTCACGACCTGCTCGATCGCGGCGCGGTTGCCATTGTAGGGCACGAGCTCGCGCTGGATCGCCTGCCCCGCCGCGCGCGCGAGCAAGCGCCCGACACCGCTTCGCATGAAGTTGTCGTCGCCGATGTAGAACTCGCCGTAGAGCACGCTCGGCGACAGCTTGTGATCGACGAACCACTCGACTTGATCGAGCAACACGACCGGATCGCCGAGCTCTTCGGTCTGCATGCCGAGTAGCGCGTGCGTGACGTTGAGCTTGTCGAGCCGGCGCAGCGAGAGCACGCGGCGGGGCTCGCCACCGGCGTGAACGTAGACGACATCTTCGACGCGAAAGGCGAGCACGGCACCGTGCGCGGCGCCGAGGTCGGTCAACACGCTCGCCTCGAGGTGATACCCGAGCCCGATCGACGCGAACGCGTCAGACACGTGTTGCGCCGAGGCGCGCAGGTTCTGCTCGGCGTCTTTGTAGCCGTGCCAGTGCGCGGGCGCATCGGCAAACGCATCCATCGCATCGATCAGCTCGTGCCACGCGAACCTGAGCCCGCCGCCCTGCGCGCGGATCACGCTCGAGTCGCGGAGTGCCGCCACGTGGGCCGCGCGCGTGGTGTTCGCGCTGTGCCGATCCGCATCGGTATCGATCACGAGTTGAGGCAGATCCTCGACGAGCAACTGCTCGATCGCGGGCTCATAGGTCGGCACGCCACCGATCGCGAACGCGCCCCACGGCATCGGATGTTCACCGCGACCGCGATGATGCGGCGCGCGCAGTGCGAAGAACGTCCAGACGAGCAGCGCGGTGAACATCGCGATGCCACACGCCGCGAGGATCGTCGCGATCGGCGCGGGCGCACGATCGACGTGCAGCTGCGCGTACGCATCGGTGACGTCGTCTGGCTTCGTCGCATCGACGTCGTAGTTGCCCGCGAGCGACAGCGCCGCGACGCGCAGGACGTGCCGCATCGCATCCGGATCGACACTCGTGACCATCGCGTTCGAGACCAGCGCCGCGTCGATCAAGGCGCGCTCGAGTTGGCGACGCGCCGACCGGCGGACGACCCACTCGGTGTGCAGCAGGGCCTCGCGCGCCGCATCATCGTCGCCCGCCTCGACTCCCGTCGCGAGCGCGGCGAGCACATGGCGGCGAATCACCTGCTAGCGACACCACGGCCGTGGCGCCGGTTTCACTTATTCGGTCAGCGCGCCGTACAGATGTGGGCGGCGGTCGCGAAAGAAACCCATCGAGGCGCGCACCCGGCGCAGCGCGGAGAGATCGAGCTCCGCGATCGCGATGCCCGGCTCGTGGCGCGACAGCTCGGCGAGCTTGTCGCCGCGGGCGTCGCAGATGAAGGAGCTGCCGTAGAACTCCATGCCGGCCTCGTTGCCGATCCGGTTCGACGCGACGACACCGACGCTGTTCGCCACCGCGTGGCCGACCATCACGCGCTGCCACGAATCGCGGCTATCGAAGTCGGGCTCCTCGGGCTCGCTGCCGATCGCGGTGGGATAAAACAGGACATCGGCGCCAGCGAGCGTCATCGCGCGGGCCGCTTCTGGAAACCATTGGTCCCAGCAGATCGCGACGCCGATCGTGCCGAACTTCGTCGCGAAGGTCTTGAAGCCCGTGTTACCCGGCTTGAAGAAGAACTTCTCCTGATAGCCCGGACCGTCGGGGATGTGCGACTTGCGATAGAGGCCCAGGTCGCGACCGTCGGCATCGAACACCGTGATCGAGTTGTAGTATTCGGGTCCGGCCTGCTCGAAGAACGAGACCGGAATCACCACCCCGAGCTCTTTCGCGAGCGCCTGGAAGTGCCGGAGCGTCGGGTGATCGGTCGCGGGATGGGCGCGCGCGAAGTCTTCTTCCTTCTGGGTCTGGCAGAAGTAGGCGCCCTCGAACAGCTCGCTCGGCAGGATCACCTGCGCACCCTTGCTCGCCGCTTCGCGCACGTGCTCGGTGACGCGGCGAACATTCGTGGCGACGTCATCGGTGAACGCGGACTGCAGCGCGGCAACCTTCATGACGCCGAAGGTATAGCCGGTTGCTGTTGCGTGCAGCAGTGGAAACCGCCACCGCCGACCACGACCGGTTTGCAATCGACCGCGACCGTGCGGTGGTTCGGGAACATCGCCGTGATCGCCTTCACCGCCGCATCGTCGGCGGCGACCTGATAGGTCGGCACCACGACGACCGTGTTCGCGATGTAGAAGTTCATGTAGCTCGCCGGCATCACATTGCCTGCGGCATCGAGCACGGCGCCCGGCGACGGCACGGTCAGCACGTCGAGCTGCTTGCCCGACGAGGTCCGCGCCGCGCGCAGGTCGCGAAGGATGCCCAGCATCGCGTCGCGATTCGGATCGTCGTTCTCGGGTTCCATGCACACCGCGACATTGGGGGCGACGAAACGCGCGATCGTATCGATGTGGCCGTCGGTGTGATCGTTCTGGAGGCCCTGATCGAGCCAGATCACGTCGTCGACGCCGAGCGACCAGCGCAACCGCGCTTCGAGCGCGCGCTGATCGAGGCCGGGATTACGCTTGCCGCCGAGCAAGCACTGCTTCGTGGTCAGCAGCGCGCCCGCTCCATCGACCTCGACCGCACCACCTTCAAGCACGAAGTCGAAGGCCGCGCCGGTGATCTTCGCGAGCGCCATCACGTGCGCCGAGAGCGCCGCGTCGCCTGCCATCAGATACTTGCCGCCCCAGCCGTCGAACCGAAACCGCGCCGCCGCCACTTCTCCAGCGCGCGTGACGAAGATCGGTCCGGTATCGCGCAGCCACACATCACCGTAGGTCGTGTAGTGGAACGTCACCTTGTTCGCGGCCGGGCCCAGGAGAGCGCGCGCCGCATCTTCATCTTCGGCATGGCGCACGAACAGCTCGACGCGTTCGCCGCGACCGCCATCGATGATCGCGGCACACATCGCCATCAGCGCCTTGCGCGGAGCCTCGAGGCCCTCGGCCCATTGCTCCGTGTCGTGCGGCCACGCGGTCCAAACCGCGTCGTGCGAAGCCCATTCGGGCGGCATCGAAAATCGGGTCACGCGCTTCTCTATCATCGCGCGCGAACGACCCGTTAGCGCATGAACCTCAGTCCGGCGCAGGCAAAATGCCCGACGGAGGCTTTAGGCCCCCTTTTTCCCTCCGCCAAGTGTCTTGAATCACGCGAGCGAAAGGGCACGCAGGGTGCACATGGGGCTGGCATGAAGACCATCATTTCTGCCCTCCTCCTCGCCTCGCTCTCGACCGTTGCCCTCGCCGATGCCCCGAAGGCGGACAAGGCCCCGTCGAAGATGGACAAGGCCCCGGCCAAGACCGAGACCGCGCCGAAGGCCGATGCCCCCAAGGCGACGGAAGCCCCGAAGACCGACGCGAAGGCGACGGACAAGGCCGATGCCAAGAAGGACGCGAAGAAGGACGTCAAGGCGCCCGCGACCAAGTAATTGCTCGCGGGTTTTCTTTAACCCGCGTCCAGTTTAAAAAACGCCGCTCTCCATTTCGGAGGCGGCGTTTTTCTTTTTCGGTGTCTGCTATCCGCGCCACGCGTTCGCGGGCGCTTCGAGCTCCATTGGTTTGTTCCGACGTGCGGCGATCAACGCCTGCGCGAACGACAGCGCCGACGGGAACCGACGACGCGGATCCTTCGCCATCGCAACCGCGAGCACTTCCTCGACAGAGACCGAGATCCGACTGAAGTTGCTCGGCCGTTCCGGCGGCGAATGCACGACTTGGTAAACCAGCTGCGCGAGATCTTTCCCCTTGAACGGCGAACGACCGGTTAGACAGCGATACGCGATCGCGCCGAGCGCGTAGACGTCGGCGAGATGCGTCACGTGACCGCCCGAGGCCTGCTCGGGTGCCATGTACTGAGGCGTCCCCACGATGCCCTCGCCGGTCAACGTGCCCTCGCTGTCCATGAACTTGGAGACCCCGAAATCGAGGATCTTCCACGTCGATTGCTGGTGATGGAAGATATTGTGCGGCTTGAGATCGCGATGGACCACGCCGGCCTTGCGCGCGACCTCGAGGCCGTGCGCGATCTGATCGACCAACAGCATCAGCTCGTCCGCAGGCAGCCGGACCTCGTTGCGCAACCGCGTCGCGAGGTCGGTGCCGGTGAGCCTCTCCATCGCGATGTACGGCACCGGAGCCTCCGGCGGCGACACCGCGAAGACCTTCACGATGTACGGCGACTCGAGCCGCTTCGCGATGTCCATCTCGCGACGGAAGCGATCGACCAGGCCCGGTGATGCGGTCGCGCGCGCGTCGAGCAGTTTGACCGCGGCGGACTGATTTTGCGAATCGATCGCTTCGTAGACCTCGCCCATCGCACCGCGCCCGAGCACGACGCCGAGCTTGAAGTTACCGAGCTGTTGGTTCGACCAGCGGCCTTCGGCGGCACGCTTCTGCCGCGCTTCGGCATCGTTCACTTCGGCGAGCGCTTGCTCGCGATCGCCGATCACCCGCAACGCGCTCTGAAGGTCGGCGAGCGCCCGCGCGTTCGCGGTCCGCGCCCAGCGCGCGAGTGCATACGACGACACCATGAAGATGAGGATCGTGATCTCGCCGGTGTAGAGCTGCGATCGCGCGGCGCCCCGGCTCGAAAGCACGCCGACATCGGGCCAGATGTGCAACACCATCGGCACCGCGATCGCGAGGTGCCCGACGATACAGACCACCGCCGTCGCGAGCGCGGTGGCACGGCGACGACCGAGCGCGATGAACATGATGCCGAGGATGTCGATCATCACGACCGCACTGAATGGCCCGAAGTACGCGATCGCTGGCTGGAGCGCGATCGTCGAGATCACCCAGAGCACGCCCTCCCACTTCTCGTTGTACCGCTCGGCCTTGCTCGTCAGGTAGAACAGACCACCGTTGCAGCACGCCATGAGGAGGGCGCCGAGCTGAAACGCGGTGCGGGTGTATGGCTCGCCGCCGATCAGGAACGCCGATCCCGCCGCGAGCAGCGGCGCGAACACGCCGAACAGATGGAACATCTGGCTGCGCGCCAGATCACCTTTTTCGAGCGTCTCGATGGTGATCGGATGCGGCGTGCGATGCGACGTCGTGAACACGCCTCTGGTCGGCTCCGCGACCGTCTGATCCGGATCTACCTCGACCGACACCCCACTATTCTAGACCGACATAGTGTCCGCAAGGAACTGTTCGACCTCGGACCGCCGCCTCATCGAGATTGACCAGCGACCGTCCTGCCCCGCGTATCGAGCGCTTTTGCTCCGGCATCGACCACGACCGGCACTCGGTGCGGCGCGAACCCTTCATAGGTCACGCTCTCGTAGGCCTGGCCTTCATCGAGCAGCCCCACGCCGCGCTTGATCGAACGCTCATGGCTCCCGCTGCTAGCATGAAGCGGGCGAGCGATCCCTTCCCGAACGGTTCGGGGCGCTATGATCGAAGCATGAACGTAGTAATTTCCGGCGGTACGGGAGGTCTCGGCGCTAGTGTCGTCGAGGCCATTCTCGCGCAAGGCGCGGAGGTCTACCTGCCGGTGCTCGAAACCGAGCTTCCCGCGCACCTCGCGTGGCGCACGGACAAGCGGGTCCACGTCGAGAAGGTCTCGCTCGACGACGAAGCGGACGTCTCCAAGTTCTACGGCGCGCTGCCGTCGCTGTGGGCATCGATCCATCTCGTGGGCGGCTTCGCGATGGCACCGGTCGCCGAGACCTCGCTCGCCGAGTTCGAGAAGCAGTGGCGGATGAATACCGTCACCGCGTTCCTGGGGTGTCGCGAAGCGGTCAAGGCGATCCGTAGATCCGGCGCGGGCGGACGCATCGTCAACGTGGCGGCTCGCCCTGCCGTGCAACCAGTAGCCGGCATGATCGCGTACGCGACGAGCAAGGCAGCGGTCGCTTCGCTCACCCAGAGCCTCGCGGCCGAGGTGCTCGCAGACAAGATCCTCGTCAATGCGGTACTACCCTCGACGATCGATACGCCGATGAACCGCAAGAACATGCCGACCGCCGATTTCTCCACGTGGCCCACGCCGTCCCAGATCGCCAACACCATTGCGTTTCTGGCTTCGGAACGTAACGCCCTCACGACCGGTACGCTCGTTCCCGTCTACGGCCGCGCGTGAAGCCCAACGAAGTTCTCGATCGGTTCGCGCTCCCGAATGACGAGGGCGAGATGGTACTGTCGCGGCGCGGGAAAGAGTTCCAGATCCGCGTGCGTGGGGTCGAGCTGATGAACAGCCGCAACCACGTCTCGGAAGACGAGCTCGGCAGGTTCGCGGGCCGCATGGTCGCGGATAAGCCGAGCGCGCGCGTGCTGATCGGTGGCCTCGGCCTCGGCTACACGCTGCGCTCGATGCTGGACGCGAGCCCGACCAGCGTGGTGATCGATATCGCGGAGCTGTTTCCGACCGTCGTGCGCTGGGCCCGCGAGCACACCGGGGCCCTTGCCGGCAAACCGCTCGAAGATCCGCGCGTGACGGTGTTCGAAGAAGATGTCGCAGCGGTGATCGCTCGCTCGCCCGGAACGTACGATGCGATCGTGCTCGATGTCGACAACGGGCCGGACGCGCTGTTCGAGATGAACGCGAAGCTTTACAAGCGCAATGGCCTCGCCGCCGCGAAGCACGCGCTTGCCCCAGGTGGTGGGTTGTGTGTGTGGTCCGCGTTCGAATCTCCGACGTTTACGCGCTGGTTACGCGAGGTTGGCTTCGAGGCCGAGATGCACACCATCAAGGCGCACGGCTCGCACCACTTCATCTGGCTCGCGCGCTGACGCGTAACTCTCCCGGCGCTCGACCGTATGCCACACTGAAGCCACGTGGCCGAAACCCCCGATCTAGATCGCTACCCGGAGCTCGTCGAGCGCTGGAGCCGGCGCAACTTCATCAAGTCGGCCGCGGCCGGCACCGCGCTGATGGCGCTCGGTGGCGCGTTCGTTCGGCTCGCCGCCGATGACCTGACGAAGGCCGCGCGCGCCGCGACGCGACCCGATGGTCGGTCGAAGCTGCCGCCGGGTCAGCGCGTGCTCGAGCTCCTGCGCCCGATGGGTGGCGACGAAGGCGACGGCAAGACCGAGACCTTCAAGCTCAAGGTTCACGGGCTCACGAAGCAGCCGTTCGAAGTCGACTACGACAACTTGCTGAAGCTGCCGCACGTCGAGAAGGTCGCTGACGTCCACTGCGTGACCGGCTGGTCGATGCTCGATGGCACGTGGAAGGGCGTGCAGATCAAGAAGCTTGCCGAGCTCGCCGAGATGAAGCCCGAAGCGAGGTTCGTGATCCTCGAGGCCGCGAATGGTTTCACCGCGAACATCCCGCTCAAGGAGGCATTCGCCGATAACGCGCTGATCACGTACCGCTTGAACGGCAAACCATTCGCGCTCGATCACGGCGCGCCGGTGCGCGGCTTGATCCCCGACCTGTACTTCTGGAAGAGCTCGAAGTGGATCACCGGCGTGAAGTTCGTGAAAGGCGATCAGCCTGGATTCTGGGAGACGCGCGGTTATCACAACCACGCCGATCCGTGGAAAGAAGAGCGCTATGGTTGAGGTGAAGAAGCGGTGGCGCGCGTGGCTACGCGCGGTGCATCGCGACTTCGGGTACCTGGCTATTGGCTTCACGGTCATCTACGCGGTCTCGGGGATCGCGCAAAATCACATCGAGGATTGGGGCGACGTCAGCTACAAGGCGACGGAGCGAACGTTCTCGATCCCGGCGATCGCGGACAGCGTCCCCGACGCCATCGCGGTGGAGACCGTGGCGGATGCGGCGAGCCTCGGTGCACCGCAGTCGAGTACGCGGGCCGGCGACGAGATCCGGTTGGAGTACGGCAACGGTGTGAAGGTCACAGCGATCGGGATGACGGTGACGGTGCAGACCCGCACGCGGCGCGCATTCATCGGCATCGCGAACTGGCTGCACACGGCGCGGCACAAGAAGGCGTGGAAGTACCTCAGCGATACGTTCGCGGTGGTGCTCCTGTACTTGGCGTTTAGCGGCATCTTCATGATCAAGGGACGGCTCGGGTTGAAGTGGCGCGGGACGATCTTGATCTCGATCGGGTTTGCGGTGCCGGTGCTGTACGTGGCGTTGGCCGGTGGGCCGAACAATCAGAAGGACAAGGAGGCGATCGCGACAGCGGCGCCGCCGCCGCCGATCCAGCGTCCGAAATCGCTTACGCTTTCTCCGAGACCCACGGAGACGACCGTCGATGCGAATCCGGCGGGTTCCGCGGTGCTCGTGCCGCTGCCACCTGACGACTAATTTGGCTCAGCGCACGATGACATCGGCCGGCGGAATGCCGGCGAAGCCGGTATTCCACGCCAGTGCGTAGCCCGGCACATCGCGCAGGATCACGCGCTCTGCGACGACGATCGGATCGATGATCCACTCGCCGATCGTATCCTCCTCGTAGCAGGTCGGCCCGACGATCGAGACCTTCACGCCACGCCCGGTGTGCGGTGGAGGCGCGACGAGCTCGACGGGCGACCAGCGCAGGTGACACGTGCGCGAGAGATCGACCACACGCAGCTCGCGATCGCCGAGCGAGCGCGCCGCGGTGACGAGCCCACACGCGAAACCGGCACGCTGCGCGAACAACCTGCCCGGCTCGATCATCAGCTCGATCTCGCGCGGCACCGCGCTTCGGATCGCTGCGAATGTCGTCGGGAGATCGGTAATCCCATGCCACGCGCCGCCGAGATCGAGGAACGCCGGCACGAAATCGCACAGCGCGAGCGCCGCGCTCGCTGATGCGATGAAGCGCTCGGCGCTGGTCGCGGTGACCGGCCCGTGATGGAGATGCACACCGAGCCGGCGACCACGCGCGAGGTTCGCGAGCTCGGCGATCGCGCTGCGCTCGGACAGCCCGAACCGCGAGCGACGATGGCCGCTGCCGGCCAAGATCGCGCCGATCGCGGGGTCACGCCCGGTGATCGAGGCTGAGATCCGGATCGCGATCGCGGCGTGCGCCGGCACACGTGCGAGCTGCGCCGGCGTCTCGACGCTGACGATCGCGCCTGCCGGCGCCGCATCCCCGGTCCGCCCGGTCGGATCCGCGATCGAGATCAGCTTGGTCGCAGCGGCGAGCTCCGCGTGCGAGGCGACATCGAAGCCATCGAGCCGCTCCGCCGCGAGCGCGAGCACGCTCGGATGTGGAAAAGACTTCGCCGCGAATAACACGCGGATATCGTGCGCGTGGGCCGCCGTCGCGACCGCCGTCATCGTCGCATCGATCGTCGCCAGGTCGTACAGCAACGTCGCGCGCGAACAACTCTCGAGCTCGAGCACGGGTTACTAATCCGCCAGGTAGGCTCGTGAGCGCAAGCGTAAGCGGCTCGTGGTGACCGTGATGCGCTCGATCCGGCAAGCCCTTCTGCCGGGCCACGGCATCGGACTGGCGATTTCCGAGATGCATTCTAGTCGTCGAGCCGAGGCATTCGCGTGGTCGACACGCCGATCCCCGCCCGTGCGATCGCATTGCGCAGCAGGTTCTTCACGTACGGCGATGCGATCACGTGCGTGATCGCGAGCGAAGTGCGCAGCGGCGGCGGCACGTTGCCGAGGCCGATGATCACACCGAACCAGCCGCGCTCGCGGACCTGATGGAGCTCCATGATCTGCGCGGGTTCGAGCGTGTCGAAGTCGCACACCAGGATCGTCGCGCGCGGTGGAGGATCTTCGACCAGCGCCGACACCGCATGGTCGACACTTCTCGCGACTTGCAACGTGATCGCCTCGTTCGCGAACTCTTCTTCGATCCACGTGAGCGCCGCGCCCGCCGCCAACGCCAACACCCGGATCGTCAGATCCGCCGACCGAGGCACTCGACTCCGCACATTCGGATGCCCCGCCATGACGGAGAGCTTACTCCGAGGGCGCGGGCGCGGCAGCATCCGGAACGACCGGTTCGGCACCGACCGGCGACAGGTCACCTCCATCGGCACGAACACTCCCGGTCCGACGCGGCACCTGAGTCGCGAGCACTCCGGGATACCGGAAAGAAAACACGAAAAACAAGGTGTTGCGATAGAACGTCGGCGAGACGAGCGTCCCGATGGTGTCACCGTGCTGGTACAAAAACTCGTAGCGCAGCGCGTACGTCTGGCTCGGCGCCGGATGCCACTGCAATGCGATATCGGCGCGCGCGACGTCGAACGAGCCCTGGACCTGGGCGGTCGTACTGTCGATCAACTGCGAGCGATCGAAGCCGATGGTCCCGAGCAGCGACCACTGCGGATCGCGCGCGCGCGGACTCGAATCGAGCGCGTGGAGGGGCAGCTGCAATCGCGCGACCGCTTCTTCGTTCACCGTGTTCTGCGCGATGAACAGGTTCGGCGCGACCGAGCGACCTACGGTCAGCGTGGCGCCACCCCGCACCTCCGTGTAGGCGCCGGTGGCGCTGAACACCGGATATGGCTGCGCGGTGCGATCGGTCGCCGTCGGGTTGTACGGATCGATGCCGTAGGGATTGACGTAGACGATGCCCGCCGTGACCTGCGAGCTCCATGCTTTGGAATAATCGTGACGCCACGACGCCGTCGCATGCGGGTTGAGCTGGCGGTCGAGCCGGCTCGGCTGCCCGCCTTGGACTGACGGCGAGATGCGTTCGAGCCGGAGCAGCGAGCCGCCAACCTCGAAGCCGATGCCGTTCTTCTCGTACTGGCGATCGACGCCGACCGCGGCTCCGACCTCGACGGAGTTCGTGGTCGTTGGCATCGGGAGGTCATCGTTCGTCGCGGCCCAGCGCACGAACGCTTGCTCGCTCGTGCGCGTCGCCTTGGTCGCTTGCCACGAGAGCCGGTGTTGCGCGTCGGCCTGGCGAAGCTCCGATGAACCGGTGGGCGTGATGGCGATCGTGGACTGATCGGCCGAGGACCGCGAGGTCAGCGAGTTGACCTTGCCGGTCGACGCTCCCGCGCCCATCCCCAGATCGGTCCGCGGCGTGGGTAGAAACAGAGCCTCCCAGCGCCCGCGCAGGGTCAGCGACGGATTGCCAGGGCTGTGGTTCGCATACTCGAGCACCTCTGCCTCAGCAGCGAGGGTCTGGACCATTCGCGGGGTCGCCCAGGTACCCAGGACGCCCGGTCGGATCTGCGTATAAACGTCGGACTCGCGGTTGCCATTGCTCGAGACCGAGAACAGATTGTCGGTGACCGCGACGTTGCCGCTGGCCGTGGCGTGAACGCTCGCGTGATCGGCACGAGCAGATCCGCCCAGAATCAGGCTCGCGATCGTGATCGGCGCACCTAATCGGCTCACTCTTTGGTTTGTATCATGCGCCGGTTGACACACTTGGTCCCCGAGCTGTTTAGAATTCAACCTGCATGCGCACCGACGTCGAACCCTTCGACCCACGCTTCGCCGCCGCTCCCAAGAAGAAGCCGGCCAGTGAAACTGATGATGATGACGCCCCGCCAGACGGTGATGGCGGCGGCGGTGATGACGACGATGACGATGACGACGATGACGAGGAAGAAGTCGTAGACGACGAAGACCTCGACAGCGTCGCCACGGTCGTACCTGCAGCCGACGACGAGTGGTCCGACGAGGAGGCCGAACCGAAAGAGAAGGCCGAAGACGAGGACGACGACGACGACGATGACAAGGACGCCGGCGGCTGGCGCGCGGGCGATAAACCGCCGTGGGTCGAAGACGAGCCCGTCGCCAAGGACGAGGAAGAAGAAGAGGACGACGACGACGAGGAGGACGACGACGATGACGACGACGACGACGACGACGACGACGATGACGACGACGAGGAAGACTCGCGCCCCGTCGTGAAGCCGGTCGCGCGCGTAGCGCCACGCGCGATCCTCCGCGACGACGACGATGACGACGATTCGTCGAGCAGCGACGACGATGACGACGAGGTCGAGAAGATCGATCGCGAGGATCTGCCGCGGCGTGGACCGATTCCGCCGCGTCCGGCCAAGCCGCTGCCGACGGGTAAGCCCGAGCCGATTCGCGTCGCTGCGAAGCCTCTCGTGACGGCGCCTGTGGCCGCGGCCAAGCCCGTCGCGGCACCCGTCGCCAAGCCGGCTGCGGCGAAGCCGGCAGACCCTGCCAAGCCAGCGGCGAAGCCGGCAGATCTGGCCAGGCCCGCTGCTGCGGCCAAGCCCGCTGCCGCCAAGCCTGCAGCCAAGCCTGCCGCCAAGCCTGCAGCCAAGCCGACGGCTACGAAGAAGCCGGCTGCGCCCGCGAAGAAAAAGAAGTAGGCAGCGGACCAAAAAGTAAGCAGGGGATCAAGACCGCGCGGACCAAGACGGTGCGGACCAAGACGCTGCGGACGCCGGGGTCAGTACTCGCCCTTCGCCTTGAGAAAGATCGGCAACACGACCGTCGAGTATGCGATGGCGGCGAGCGCGATCACGAGGATGTCGATGTACGTCAGCTTGATCTCGAGCTCGGGCTTGTGGTGCCGCACCGTGGAGTACCAGGCGCCACACAGGCCGATGAACAGCCACAACATGATGTGATAGCTGAACGACAGCGTGTTGATCTGAAACACGATGCCGCACATCGCTGCGAGTAAGGCCATGCCCCAGATCTTGGCGGCGCGCGTCCCGGGCTCGTTCTCGATCGCCTCGAGCCCGACCACCAGGGTCTTGATCGCCAGATAGATCACGGCGATGAACAGGAACAGGCCGACGATGCCGAGCTCGGCGAGCACCAGCACGAACGAGTTGTGCGCGGTCAGGTAGTGGTGCTCCGAGAACTGGCGGGCACCGACGCCGAACACGGGGCTGTGGTGCCACATGTCGAGGCCGGTCGCCCATGCTTCGTAGCGCTGCTGGGTCGAGGCTTCGGCGTTCGCATCGCTACGGCCGCCGAGGATCAGCACCGGGACCGCGAGCATCACCGCCGGAAAGATGACGGACCATCCCCATTTTCGGATCGCGTAGACCCCGGGCACGAGCATCATCGCGACGAGCCCGCCGCGTGACTTCGTGAGGAAGATCGTGACCACGCACAAGGTGATGAGCAGCCAGTAGCCGAACTGGCGCAGCGGCTGGCCTCGCCGCCGCTGCGCCAGACCGAGCAGGATCGCCAGGCCGCCACTGCAGATCACGAGCGCGACTTCGTTCGGATCGTTGAGCTCGCCGCGATAGCGCACGCGCCCATCGGCGCTATACGTGCCGACCAGGCCGACGTGCTCGCAGCGATACTCCGCGCCCGGCTCGGCGTTCGGGCCGCGGCAGCTCTCGTTGCTCTCGCACTCGCGCCCGTCGGGGACGCCGTCGATCGCGCCATCCTGCTCGACGCCACTCACGCACTGCTTCGGCGAAAATCCCTGGTGTGCGCAGATCGCGGCGATGAACACGACGGTCAGCGCGAGGAGGCCCGCGACGATCTGGAACGCGCGAAACCGCTGGACCCCGTGCGCGACGATGCCATAGACCGCGAGGGTCGGAATCAGGAACAAGATCAACGGAATGAGCTGATCTCCGGCGACGATCGCGGTGCATAAAATCGCCCATAGAAAGAACGCGATCACCCACGGCAGCGTGTTTGTCGCGACCGGCTGGAGGCGGCGGAGACGAACGTCGATGATGTAGCCGAGCACGGAGAGTGCCGTGAACAGGTGCAAGAACGGCAGTCGCTGCAGCATCGGCACGAACTCCTGGGGCCGAGCCAGGACAAAGAACACGAGCAACGTGATGGTGGGCAGCGCGAACACGCGCCGCCACCATAGCATTTGGTATGCTCTGTTCTCGATGGGCTACCGCGAGCGCTTTGCGTCGGCCCTCTACGGTACCGGTGCGCTCGGCGCGGTGATGAACGTACGGAAGCACCTGCCCGTGCCCGGCACGCTCAGCGTGGTCACGTACCACCACATCGCCGAGGAGACGCCTGGCTACAAGTACGACCCGGGAGTCGCCGATGCGACGCCGGCACAGTTCCGTCGCCAGATGGAGCTGGTCGCGAAGTACTGCACGCCGATCGGCATCGACGAGGTCGTGCGCGCGCTCGAGGGTGCCCCGCTGCCGAAGAACCCGATCGTGATCACCTTCGACGATGGTTACAAATCGTGTCGCGAGACCGCGCTGCCGATCCTGGAGTCGCTCGGCATCCCGGCGGTGTTTTTCATCGCGACCGGGTTCGTCAACGACCGCACGCTGTACTGGTGGGAGCGGATCGCGCTGATCCTCAGCTCCGCGACGAATGCGTCGGCGTCGTTCACGTATCCGATTACGCTCGAGCTCGACGCGGCCCATCCGCGCGCGCTGCGCACGCTCACGTCGATCGTCAAAGATACCCACGGCCTCGATCTCGAGCGGTTCTTGAGCGAGCTCGCGAGGGGCTTCGGCGTCGAGTGGGATCCCGAGCTCGAGCGCATGCACTCGAACCATCTCGTGATGAGCTGGGACGATGTCCGCGCGCTCGCGAAAGCGGGCATGAACATCGAGTCGCACTCCCGCCAGCATCGCGTGCTCCAGACCCTCGATCCGGCCTCCCTCGCCGAAGACCTGCTCGAGTCCAAGCGAGAGGTCGAAGCACAGATCGGCAAGCCGGTGCGAGCGATCGCCTATCCGGTCGGTCGCAAGATCTCGCACCTCCCCGCCGTGCGCCACGCGGTCGCAGCCGCGGGCTACAAGCTGGGGTTCACGAACATGAGCGGCGCCACCCGGATCTGGCCCGGCGCGATGGGCAAGGTCTTGAAGATCGACCCGTTCGACATGCGCCGGGTCTCGACCGAGCGCGAGATGAGCGATGCGATGTTCTTCACTCAGATCGTGCTGCCCGAGCTCGCTTATATACAGGCACCGCCGAGAAGTTGATCCACGCACCTCGCGCATCCGAACATTACCGGATGCACGAAATACGACGCGTCAGTCCACGGATCGGAATGGAAGCGTTGTGCTGGGAGATGGTCGACGATCGCGAGAACAGCGCGCTCGTCGTCGATCTCTCGACCGAAGGCGCTCGGGTCGAACGGCCCTACACCGGCACCCGGCTGCAGCGCGAGGTGCCGCTCCAGCTCGAGGTGCCCGGCCTCGACGAGGTCATGTGGGCCAAGGGCGACGTCATGTTCGATACGCTCGTGCCATCCAAGTCGCCGAGTGCAGGACCGTTCGGCCTGCTCCGCCGCACCGGCTATCGTATCGTGATCGCGGCGCAGCGAGATTTGCGAAACTTGCGCGAGTACGTGTTCGAGACTCATCGCGCGACCCAGGAGCTCGAGTCCGCCGAAGAGAACGACATCTGGATGCGTCTGAACTTCTGATCAATACAGCTCGAGATACGCGTCGACCATGCGCTCGGAGCTGTAGCGCGCCAACGCCACATCGCGCGCGTTTGTACCGAGTTGCTTCGCGGTAGCGCGGTCGTCGGCTAGCGAGCGCAACGCCTTGGCCATCGCGTGCTCGTCGACGGGGACGAGCAGGCCGGTCTGGCCTTCCTCGATCACGTCGGGCAAGCCGCCAACCGAGGTCGTCACGATCGGCAAGCCCGCGGCCATCGCCTCGGGCACCACGAGCGGCAGGCCCTCGAGGATCGAGGACAGCGCGAAGGTATCGAACGCGTGGACGAGCCGCGGCACGTCCATCCGGCGACCGGTGAGGATCACGCGGCTCGGATCGGCGAGCTTCAAAATTTCGGCCTCGACGGTCGCGCGCGCGGGGCCATCGCCGATGATCACGAGGCGCGTGTTGGCCGGCAGCGTCGCGAACGCGCGGATCAGCATCACGTGGTTCTTGTTGTCATCGATCCGGCCGACCGTACCGATCACCCACGCGTCGCCGAGGCCGAGCTCTGTACGCGCCGCCGCGCGGGCCACGAGATCCGGCGCGTAACGCTCGAGCCGAATGCCGTTCGGAATCACGTGCAGTTTTTTGGGCGCGACATCGTGGAACAGCCGCGCTTGTTCGGCTGTCGCCTCCGAGACCGCGACGAAGGCTTTCGTCAGCCGCGCCGCCGCCTGGCGCAACCAGCGCTGACCGCGCGTGCCGGGATTTTTGCCATGCTTCGTGTGGATCGCGCGCGCACCGGCGAGCCGGGCCCCCGGCGCGCCGTAGATCAGCGGCTGAGGATTGTGGGTGTGGACCACGTGCGCCCCGAACCGGCGGAACGCGAGCGCGAGCCGCGGCACGAGGCTGGGATCGAGCCCCTCGCGCTTGGCCACACGATCGACCGCGATGCCCGCGGCACGGAACTCCTCGGCCATCGCCCCATCGGGCGGTGGCGCGATCGAGATCACGGCCACGCGATGCCCGCGAGCTCGCTGACCGATCGCCAGGTCTAACGCGACCCGCTCCTGTCCACCAACGCCGTACGACGACAGCACGTGAACAATGGAAAGCACCACGCGCCAAGGGCTACCGCGGCTGTGGCGCGAGTGGCAAGCTGGCGGCCGTGGATCAGCGCCTTGATGATGACGTCCTGGCGTCGATCGGGATTCACCTCGATCCCGACACCAACGGCTTCCTCGAGGCGGCGTGCGCTCGGATCGCGCGGCGGATCCACAGCGAGCGCCTGCGCGTGGTCGGGTTCGTTCCGAGCGACGATAAGGTCGCAGTTCCGCCCGTGATCATTCACCTGGGGCTGGCGCTCTGCCAGCTGACCGGCGCGACCGTGGCCCTGGTCGATGCCAACGTTCGCTACCCTGCCCTCGCTGGCATCTCACGCGGCGCGCGGACCGACCACGATGATTCGGTGTTCGTGACCCGTTGGTTGCGCGATTCACTCGCGCTCCTGACGCCGCCTCGGGTCGAGCAAGCTGGCGAAGTCGTGCCGCAACTCGCGCGCGTGCTCGTCGAAGGAGCCGATTTATTCGCACACGTGCTCGTCGATCTCACGGGCTTCGAGCTGCTGGGCGAGCACGCGAGTGCGGCTGCATGCATGGACGCGGTCGCCTTGGTGGGGCGTGCTCACCGCACACGGGAGCGCGAACTTGTCGAGCTAGCGAACTTGATGCCGCACGGTCGCCTCCTCGGCGTCTTGCTCGTCGGTTAACAACCGTGTTCTGCTCCGGTGCAATGGCTCTCGAGCAGGAAAAGATCGCGGTAATCGGTCTCGGCTACGTTGGACTTCCGGTCGCGCTGTCGTTCGGGCGCAAGCTCGCGACGGTCGGCTTCGATATTCGGCCTCGCCGAGTCGAAGAGCTCAAGAGCGGTCACGACGAGACGATGGAAGTCACCAAGGAGCAACTCTGCTCGGCGACAAAGCTCGAGATGACGGCGGATCCGGCGCGCCTCGCCGATTGCACGTTCTACATCGTCGCGGTGCCGACACCCATCGACAGCAACAACCGTCCCGACCTCGGCCCCATGATCTCGGCGTCGCGCACGATCGGTCCGCACCTCAAGAAGGGCGACATCGTCGTGTTCGAATCGACGGTCTACCCGGGCGTCACCGAAGACATCTGCGGCCCGATCCTCGACGAGAAATCCGGCCTCAAGAACGGCACCGACTACTTCCTCGGCTACTCGCCCGAGCGCATCAACCCGGGCGACAAGGAGCACACCTTCGAGCGCATCGTCAAGGTCGTCTCGGGCCAGACCCCGGAGGCCCTCGAGCGGGTCGCCGTCGTGTACGGCTCGGTCGTTACCGCGGGCGTGCATCGCGCGCCTTCGATCAAGGTCGCCGAAGCGGCGAAAGTGATCGAGAACACGCAGCGCGATCTGAACATCGCGCTGATGAACGAGCTCGCGTTGATCTTCGATCGCATGGGCATCCGCACGATGGACGTCCTCGAAGCCGCCGGCACCAAGTGGAACTTCTTGAAGTTCACGCCGGGCCTCGTCGGCGGGCACTGCATCGGCGTCGATCCGTACTACCTCACGATGAAGGCCGAAGAGCTCGGCTACTTGCCCGAGGTCATCCTCGCGGGCCGTCGCGTCAACAACAACGTCGCCGCGTTTCTCGCGCAGAAGACCGTCAAGTACCTCACATCGATGGACGTGCCGCTCAAGAAGGCCAAGGTCGGGATCCTCGGGCTCACGTTCAAAGAGAACGTGCCGGATCTTCGCAACTCCAAGATCCCCGACATCATCAAGGAGCTCGCGGAGTTCGGGATCGACGCGATGGTCCACGACCCGCTCGGCGATCCCGAGGAAGCGCACGAGGAGTACAAGGTTCACATCACGCCGCTCGACAAGTTCAACCAGCTCGATGCGTTGATCCTCGCGGTGTCACACAAGGAATACCTGCAGGACATCCCGGGCATCTACGCGCGTGTCCGTGACGGTGGCGCCGTGATCGACGTGAAGAGCGTGCTCCCGCTCGCGACCCCGCCGCGTGGCATTCGCCAGTGGAGCCTGTGAGCAAGTACGAAGATATCTGCGCCGATCTTGTGAACTCACCGCGGCGATGGCTGGTGACCGGCGTGGCCGGTTTCATCGGCTCGGCCCTGCTCGAGCGGTTGCTCGATCTTGGCCAGAGTGTGGTCGGTGTCGATAACTTCCTCACCGGTCACAAGCACAACCTCGACGACGTGCTCGCCATCGGCGCGGACGAGCGGCTGCAGTTCAAGTTCATCGAGGGCGATCTGCGCGATCCTGAAGTTGCGAAGAAGGCGACCAAGGACGTCGACATCGTGCTCCATCAAGCCGCGCTCGGCTCGGTGCCGCGATCGATCAAAGACCCGGTGGCGTCGCACGAGCACAACGTCAACGCGTTTTTGAACGTGCTCACAGCGGCGAAGGAGAACGGCGTCGGTCGCGTCGTGTTCGCGTCGAGCTCGTCGGTCTACGGCGATCATCCGGCGCTGCCGAAGCTCGAGGATCGGACGGGCCGCCTGCTGTCGCCCTACGCGGCGACGAAGCGCACCGACGAGATCTACGCCCAGACGTTCCACGAGGCGTACGGGCTCGGCACGATCGGGCTGCGTTACTTCAACGTGTTCGGTCGCCGCCAAGATCCCGAGGGCGTGTACGCCGCGGTGATCCCGCGCTGGATCGCCGCGATGATCGCCGGCAAACCGTGTGTGATCTTCGGCGATGGTTCGAACAGTCGCGACTTCTGCTACATCGACAACATCGTGCAGGCGAACTTGCTCGCAGGCACGGCGAACGCGGACGCGACCGGCACCGTCTATAATTGCGGCTGTAACGGGCGAACCGATCTCAAGGAGCTGTTCGCGATGATCCGCGACAATCTTGCAAAGGATCAGCCCGAGCTCGCGACCGACCAGCCCGTATTCGAAGGGCCGCGTTCCGGCGATATCGCGCACTCGCAGGCCTCGATCGAGAAGATCCAGACTGTGCTCGGCTACGCCCCGACCCACCAGGTCAATGAGGGCATGGCCGAAACGGTCGCGTGGTTTGCATCGCGGCTGCGCGAGAAAAAGAGCTCGTAAGAAGTGCTATCGTCGCAGCGCGATGCCTGACGATCAGCTCCCCAAGCCCGAGCCCAAAGCGATCGACGAGAAGCTTGCCTTGCAGCTCAAGCATCTCGCCGAAGACTCTGTTCTCAAGGGCGTGCCGTACGGTGACGAGAAGTGCGACAATTGTCTCTACTATCTCAATCCCGACGACAAGCTAGCGTATTGCTGGCACCCGAAACTACGCATCCTCGTCGGTGCCGAGTGGTGGTGTCAGTGGTGGGAGAAGATCGAAGAGTAGCGCGTGAGGTACGAGGACAAAGAGGTCGATGGGATCGACCTCGAGCACGCTCGAGAGCAAGAGCGCGAAGGCGTGGTCAAAGAAGACCAGGTCGAAGCAATCCCCGAGCTTCGGCCCGAAGAGATCGCGACGCACGAGAACGTCGCTCTCGATGCGATGCGCGCGATCCTCGAGCGTCGTCACGTCATCGTCAACGATCTGGGCTTGCCCCAGAAAGAGCTCCGCGCGCTCGCGGCCCTGCAGGCTGCGGTCAGCGGCAAGAGCGGCGAGCTCTCGCAGTTCGTATTCGCCTCTGATCGCCGCGACCTGCTCGAGCAAGCGCTCGCGGTGTTGCAGCCCAGGGCGCTCGACGAACGATCCGCACCGTATCTCGAGCTGGTCGCGCGCGTCGGCTCGTTACGCCACGATCTCAAGGAGCTCGAGGACGCGCAGGACAACCTGCTCGAAGCGAACCCCGAGGTCGGCGTGGTAAAATCTGGTGGGGATACGGCGGACAAGCCAACACCGCCAAAAGCCAAACCAGGAGACGACGATCTGTCGTTGACCGGTCCAGAGCGGTCGATCGAGAAGCCGAAATCGCAGCTCGACGGACCGGCGTTGCCGCAAGGAAAGCCGAGAGAGAGCTCGCTCGGCTCGAAACAAGATCTGGCAGAGGCCACGATTCCCGAGCCACAGAAGCTGACCAAACCGTTCTGGAAGAGCGGGACGTGAGAGGAAGCAGCGCTACCGTCAAGGCACCGAGAACGCCCAGAATGCCATGGCGACCATGGCGACCGATCGCGGCCTGGCGACTTGGCCGTAACCGATGACCGAGCCGTGGCTGATCGCAGTGATCGAGGAGATCCGGTTGCATGCCGAGGCCGCGCTGTTGCGAAGGCTCGATGTCGGATCGCCATCGCAGATCTATCTGCGCGATCCGGCGGCGCGCGCGCGCGTGACGAATGGAACGCTCCGGCCGCTAGGCGCACATCGCAAAGCAAACGCCGAGGTCGAGGCAGCGATCGAAGACGCGAGCGCGAAGTCTGCGAAGCTCGTCGCATCAAGATCGCGGCTCGCGGTGATGACCGACCGGCTGAGCATCGATGCCGCGGCGAGCGGCGTCGTCGCGGCAGCTCTCGCGTACGCGCTCGATCTCGATACGCGCGAGCTCGTGCACTTCCTGGCGCCACGCAAGCCGCCGGCGCTGGACCTCGCGACCTGCTCGGACGTCCTCGGCCTCTCGCCGATCGAGCTGCTCGCCGCGATCGCGCCGAGTGGTGCGCTGCGCCGCACGCGCGTGATCACGATCGACGGCACGGGCCTCGATGCCGCGATCGAGCTCGCGCCCGCGGTGCTCGCGTGGTTGCTCGGCGACGAGGCGCTGCAGCCTCCGATCGCGGGGACGTGCGAGCTCGTGCCGGTGACCGCGACGTCGAGCGTCGTGTTGCCGCCGGCCGTGATCAAGGCGGTCGATGCCGTCGTGCCGCGCGCCCGTGCGGCGATCGCGGTCGTGCTGCGGGGTCCCCGCGGCAGTGGCCGGCGCGCCGCGGCGCAGCGGCTCGCGAAGGCGCTCGCACGGCCGCTGATGGTCATCCCGGTTCCGGCGCTGCTGACCGCCGAGAAACGCGCTGGCAAACCACTGCTCGCGACCGCGCTCGCCGCTGCGCAGCTTCATCACGCGGTGCCTTACCTCGGCGATGCCGATGCGCTGTATGACGAGTCCGGCACGATGGCGGCCGAGCACGCCGATGCGATTGGCGACGTACCCGGCGTGGTCTGCGTCGCCTCGACGGGCCGCGGTGGTCATCTCGATCTCCGCCGGCCCACGCTGATCGTTGCGATGCCGCGGACCGAGCTCGAGGATCGCCAGAACGCGTGGGCGAACTCGCTCGTCGCCGCCAAGGGCCCGAGCGAGCACGCGATGGAGCTCGGCGCGCGTTACGTGATCGGGCCCGGAGCGATCGCGGACGTCGTCGGGGAAGCCGCGAAGCACGCGGCCGCCGCACGCACGCCGTTCGATCTCGCCGTGATCGAAGGTGCCGTCGGCCGCCGGCTCTCGCTGCGGCTCGGCACGTTCGGTGCGGTGGTGTCGCGCAAGGCGCTGATGACCGAGCTCGTGTTGCCTGACGACGTCGTCGACACGCTGCGCGACATGATCGCGATGGTCAAAGAGCGCGCGCAGATCCTCGAGCGCTGGGGTTATCAGCGTCACCTCGGTATCTCGCGCGGGGTCGCCGGCCTTTACTCGGGTGAGCCTGGGACCGGCAAGACGATGGCAGCCTCGGTCGTGGCCTCCGAGCTCGGGCTCGAATTGGTTCGCATCGATCTCAGCGCGGTCGTATCGAAGTATGTCGGCGAGACCGAGAAGAATCTCGGCCGGATCTTCGACGAAGCGCAGGATGCGCACGCGATGCTGTTGTTCGACGAGGCCGACTCGCTGTTCGGCAAGCGCACCGAGCTCAAGAGCGCCCAGGATCGGTTCGCGAACCTCGAGGTCAACTACATCCTCCAGCGCATGGAGACGTTCGATGGCGTCTCGGTCCTCACCACGAATGCCGAAGCCGCGATCGACCCCGCGCTCCAGCGTCGGCTCAACTTCCGGATCCGGTTCCCCGAGCCCGAGGTCGGCGAGCGCGAGAGGCTGTGGCGCCAGCTGCTACCTCCGTTAACTGGCTTGACCGAGGTCGACTTCCGTGGCCTCGCCGAGCGCTACGACATGACGGGCGGTTACATCAAGAATGCAGTGGTCCGTGCGGCCGTCGTTGCCGCGCGCGCAGGACGCGCCATGATAGGTGACGATCTGTGGGTCGGCGCACATCACGAATATGTCGAGATGGGTAAGGTCATGCCGGAGCCCGACGGAGCGCCTTGAATGAGTGAAGCCAAACAACATCCCATGCTCGCGATAGCCCTCGCGATCGTCGCCGGTCTCGGCCTGATCTTCGCGTGCTTCTCGACGCGGTGGCTCACGAACTACGGCACTGATGGTTCGATCGAGATGGGGCTGCGCTCGACCACCGAGTGCGGCTCGGTCGGCATGCTGCTCGGTCCCGCGCCCGACGAGTGCCGCACCAGGAGCGCGAGCGACTACGCGAAGGAATGGAACGTCAGCGAAGGTCGTTACTACTCCGCGGTGTGGGCGCCACTCGGCCTGGTCACGCTGATCACGAGCCTGCTCGGCGCACTCGGCCTGCTCGCCGGCGCGGCCGTCGGCTTCCTGAAGACCAAGCCTGGGCTCCCGGTCTCGCCCAGCTCGATCGCGCTGATCGGGATCATGCTCGCGATGATCAGCGGGTGCGTGTTCGTCGCGACCAAGCCCGGCGTGCCCGGTCTTGCGGGAGTTGGCATCGCCTTCTGGATGTTCGGCGCAGGAGCTGTTGTCGGGATCGCGGGCGCGATCATGCTCGCGAAAGTGAACCTGCCCGCCGATCTAGATCTGATGGACGACGCGATGAATCCCGACAATTTCTGACGTACCGTCCGCGCATGTCTTTGCGCGGAAAAACTTTGTTCATCACCGGCGCGAGCCGCGGAATCGGTCTCGCCATCGGCAAGCGTGCCGCGCGCGACGGCGCCAACGTCGTCATCGCCGCGAAGACCGCAGATCCGAATCCGAAGCTCCCGGGCACGATCTTCACCGCGGCCAAGGAGATCGAAGAAGCCGGCGGCAAGGCGCTCGCGGTCCAGTGCGATATCCGCTTCGAAGATCAGGTCCAGGCCGCGGTCGCCAAGGCCGTCGAGACGTTCGGTGGCATCGACATCCTCGTCAACAACGCGAGCGCGATCAGCCTCACCGGCACCGAGTCGACCGACATGAAGCGCTACGATCTGATGCACAGCATCAACACGCGCGGCACGTTCCTGGTCTCGAAGACCTGCATCCCGCACCTCAAGAAGGCGGCGAACCCGCACGTCCTCAACATGTCGCCGCCGCTCAACATGGAGACCCGCTGGTTCTCGCCGCACGTCGCCTACACGATGGCGAAGTTCGGCATGAGCATGTGCGTCCTCGGCATGGCGGGCGAATACAAATCGGCTGGCATCGCGTTCAACGCGCTGTGGCCGCGCACCGTGATCGCGACCGCCGCGGTCCAGAACCTGCTCGGTGGAGATGCCTCGATGAAGGCCTCGCGTAAGCCCGAGATCCTCGCGGATGCCGCGTACATCATCTTCAACAGGTCCTCGAAAGAGTGCACCGGTAACTTCTTCGTCGACGACACACTGCTCGCCTCGGAAGGCAAGACCGACCTCAGCGAGTATTCGTCCACGCCGGGGTCGACGAGCTTTCTGCCCGATTTCTTCGTCTAGCGGTTTTTGAATTCCGCGATCGTGAGCGCGATCGAGACGATCACGATCAAGCCGGTCACGATCGCGACGACGATCATTCAGATCGGCAGCTTCTTCATGTCGACCGCTTTCATGGCCTGCTTCGCGGCAGCCGGCTTCCTCCGGCGCGCACCCAGGAAGCCGAACGCCGCACCAACCGCGCCACCGACGAGGTGGGCCATGTGCGAGACCTTGTCGTTGTTGAACGAGCGCATGACCTCGCCGCCCATGTAGATCAGCGCGACTGCGATGAACGACAGCGGAATCTCGCCGCTACGCACGTTCGCCATCGACGCGAGCAGGATCATCATGAATGCGACGCCACTCGCGCCGAGCACCATGTTGCTACCGAGTGCCAGGTTCGCGAGGCCGGTGACCAGCGCGGTGCCGAGGATCATGAGCAAGAGGCCGCGCGAGCCGTGCCGCTCTTCGAGGATCGGACCGATGAGCAGGATCAGCATGAAGTTGCTGATCAGGTGCTCCCAGCTCCCGTGCCCGAGGATGTGGCTGAACAGGCCCACGTAGGACTGCGCACCGTTGAGGTGCGGATAGGAGACGAACCATTCACCCGTCATCGGCACCGCCTGCGTGACGATGAACACCGCGACCGCGGCGATAGCGAACGTGAGCACCACCGGGGCGTTGTACGTGATGCGTAGCTTCACCAGCCCAGGCTAGCACCGCGTCGTCGGTAGCGCCTGCCACTGCCTGCGTGGTGATCGAGAGCGCCGCCCTGTCCCAATATCGGGCAGAGTCCTTGCCGACCGCCGGTTCCGTTGCCAAGTTCGGGGATGGCAACTGTTGAGATCACCGGGGACAACTTCAAGGACACGATCGAGAAGCCGGGCATCGTGCTCCTCGATTTTTGGGCGGAATGGTGTGGCCCGTGTAAGGCCTTTGCGCCGGTGTTCGAGAAGGCCTCGGGCACTCATACGGATGTCACTTTTGGCAAGGTCAACACCGAGGCGCAGCAGGAGCTCGCCAGCTCCGCCGGCATCCAGGCGATCCCGACCCTGATGCTGTTTCGCGATGGCGTCCTTCTATTCCGTGAAGCCGGCGCCCTGCCTCCCACCGCCCTCGAGGAGCTCGTCAGTCAGGCGAAGAAGCTCGACATGGCGAAGATCAAGGAAGAGATGGCGGCGCACGAGGCGAGCCATCAGCACGGCCCGAACTGCAACCACGACCATGGTCACGACCACGCGGGTCACGACCATTCGCACGGCCCCGGCCATTCGCATGGCCCCGGCGACGACCACGAGCACTAGCGTGTTACCGTTTAGGCGGTGAAGGTCGCCGCCACGTGCGCGCTGCTAGCTGCCTCGGCAGGATCGGCAAACGCTGATCCTCGCGATGCATTCGGCTTCAAGCAGGCGGCGACCAGCGAGAAGCCACTCGACTGCGCCGATGGCACCGATTTTGGCTGCGCGCGCGCGACCGATGCGATGGCGGATGCCGTGCCCTACGCGCTATCGACGTATCTGTCGGCAAAATACCTGCGGACCTTACCGGTCGCGGATTCCACCCACGAGCAAGTCGCCGGCTATGCGCTCGGGGCGAGCCGCGACGAGGCCGGCGTGAATTTCGCGGGCGCGAACGGGCTCGAGAACCGCTGGACGATCGAAGGTGCGCCTGCCGACAACATCCGCACGGGTGGCGCCGATACGAAGGTGCCGCTGACCTTCCTCGACGGCATCATGGTCACCGCCGGCGGCTTTGCCGCGCGCGACCGGACCTCGACCGGCGGCACGATCGATGCGCAGCTCCGGCGCGGCACCACCGATCACGAGGTCGAGGCGCATGTCTGGGGCGGGCTCTCGGCGCTCTCGCGGCACACGCCGTACCTCCCGAGCAGCTATGTCGTTCGCAGCGGCACGCTCGACGCCGGCGCCGATGTCGCGAGCTCGTTCGTTGCGACCGGTCCCCTCGGCGAGCATTTCGGCGGCACGACCTGGTACGCCGCCGGTATCGCGCCGGAGCTCGCGCGCTCGACGTTCAAGTTCAAGGCGTCACGGCTCACCGATGCGAATCAGGATGGCGTGCCCGACGGTCTGCCTGGCCTCGTGACCACCACGCCGATCGAGAATGATCGCGTCGATATGACGAACTACAACGTGCCCATGATGGCGCGGCTCGGTCTCGATCGCGGCCATCATCACATCGACCTCTCGCTGATCGGCAGCGTCGCGAGCGCGGTTCGCTTCAACAACAACTCCACGCTACAAGCGGGTGGCGTCGATGCGACGAACCTCATCGGCGATGGCATCGCGACCTATAAAGGTGAGTGGCAGGACACCAAGCTTCGCCTCCAGGTCGCGTGGCATCGCAGCCAGCACACCGAGTCCGCGCACTTCGCCGCCGCCGCGAACCTGCCGCAGCAGCTGAGCGGCTACGTCCCGGCAACGATCGCCGAAGATTCGAGGCTCGCGCAGGCCTGCGCCGACAATGTCGCGACGGATGACTTTCCGAAAGTCACCAACTGCCCGGTGCCGCTCGGCTGGTTCTACACCGGGGGTGCGGGCCTCCTGGTTAACCAGACCGCCGATCGCCCGTCGATCACGGCCGATGTCGCGCATCGGATCGGCAACAACGTCGTTCGCGTCGGCGGTACCGCCGAAGATTCGCGGCTTGTCACCGAATCGCGGTTCACCGGCAACGAGCAGGACCGCTCCCTGTTTCCAGGCGAGAACAGCGTCAGGCACTTCGTCGCGCAGGATCAGGCTTGCACGCCGGATACCAGCGAGGCGTGCACCTACGTGAATGTCTCCGAGCTCGCGTATCGCACCCGCTACACCGCGGCGTACGTCGAGGACACCTGGGCCGCAGCGCCCGACATCACGGTCGATGGTGGCCTGCGCTGGGAGCTGATGTGGGTCGGGCCGGTGCTGCACTTCTCCAATCAGCTCGCGCCGCGGCTCGGCGCTTCTTGGGATCCGCTCGGCAAGGGCCGCTCGCGGGTGTGGGTGAGCATGGGCCGGAGCTATGCGCTGATGACCGCCGGGGTCGGCTCGACGATCCTCGTGCGCGACCGCACCGCGGACGATCTGACGTTCCAGGGCAACACGAGCCGCGCGGTCAATACAGGCGCACCGCTCGTCGTTCCCGGTGATGTCCAGCCGATCACCCAAGACGAGATCACGGCCGGTGCCGAGGTCGCGCTGCTGCGCCAGTTGCGCGCGCGGATCTGGGGCCAAGGCCGCTGGCTCGAGCGCGGCCTCGAATCGACCCCGGATGGCTTCGATAACCCCGGCCGGACGGCGAGCGTCGATCCAGCGCTGCGCGACACCGAGCTTCTCGCAGTCGAGCTCGAGAGCAACCTGACCGCGGCATTCGCGCTGCGCGTCGGCTATTTGTGGGGCCACACCACCGGGTCGTGGACCGGCGCGTTCGATCCACGCAGTGGCGCCGCGCTTTACAACACGACCGATTTCGACGTCCTCTCGACCAATCAGAACGGCCTGTTACCGACCGATATCGGCCAGCGGCTGTACTTCGAGGCTCAACGCCACCAGCGGATCGGGCAGGTCGACATGTCGGTGGCGAGTCGGTTCACCGTTGCAACGGGACGGCCACGGGACGCGCTCGGTGATGGCGATGCCGGACTTATTTATCTGATCGACCGCGGCTCGTACGGCCGGAGCCCGCTCCAGACTCAGGTCAACCTGCGCGTCGCCGCGAGCTATCGCCACTTCGATATCACCCTCGACCTGTTCAACCTGTTCGATCGACGCGATGCGACCAACGTCAACTCGGTCTATTCGAGCGGGTCCTTGATGGCTATCGATGGCGGCAAGCCAGAGGATCTCGTGTTCCTCCGCACGGGCGAAGGCAACGTGGCCCAGCGCCGGCCGGCGTTCCAGACCGGCACTGCGTTCCAGGCGCCGTTCTCCGCAGTTCTCGGCCTGCATCGATCCTTTTAGAAGCGCGGGTGATATGATTTTTTCGCTGCGATGCCATTGGGATGGCGACGCGGTTTTACAGAGGACCTATGGCCGATCTGTCTCAGTTCGCCGAAGCCACTGCTGCCGTCAAACACTCGCCGCATGCGGTGAGTGCGTGGGAAGAAGCCGAAGGGCTTGCCGTGGATCTCGATAAGCCTGACGACATCGTCATGCTGTTCAACGAAACGCTCAGCGCGGATCTCGAACCGGAGGTCGCCGAGATGATCGGCGAGCGCGCCGGCGGGTTCTGCGATGAATGGTTCGGCGACGATCCGAAGATCCTCGAGAAGATCCTGTCACGCGTGCTCGTGCTCGCGCCGACCTCCGAGAGCGCGCTGCAACGCCTCTCGGTGATCCTCACGGTCGCCGAGCGCTGGGCCGACGTGCTCGCGCTCTACGATCGCGCGATCAAGGCGCAGAATAACAAGGCAGCGAAGATTCGCCTCTTGCGCGAAGCCTCGCAGCTCGCGAAGGATGTCGCGAATCAGCCCGAGAAGGCGATCGAGTACTACCAGCAGTTGCTGCCACTGGTTCCCGAAGACAATCGCGTCAGCCAGAGCCTCGAGCGCTTGCTCGAGCGCCACGAGCGCTGGGCCGATCTGATCGCCTTGTGGGAAGGTCGCCTCGAGGGCCAGCCCAAGAAGGAGCGCGAGAAGAGCCGAGCTCGCATCACCACGGTGTGGCTCGACAACCTCAAGGATCCGCAGAGCGCCCTCGCCGCGGTCAAGCCGCTGCTCAACGAAGCCGAGGAAGATAAAGAGCCGACGGCACTGCTCGAGCGAATCATCGAGGCGCCGAAGGCGTCCAAGGGCGTGCGCGACGCGTCGCTCGATCTGTTGCGCTCGCACTTCGATTCGACGTCACGCCCCCGCGAGGTGATCCGGATCCTCGAGAAGATCATCCACCTCGACCCGACCCACTCGCGCGACCTGCGCGAAGAAGCTGGGCAGCGGCTCGCGGAGCTCGACGATATTCCGGCCGCGATGGATCACTACGCGGCCCTGCTCGCGATCGCGCCCGAATCGAGCGTCACCGAGGAGAAGCTCCGCACGCTCGCCGAGCGCGGTGGTCATCACGATCGCTACGGCGAAGGCCTCGCCACCGCCGCGCGCGCGAGCAATTCGGTCGAGCCCACGCGCAAGGTCGAGCTCCTCGCCGAGGCCGCACGCACACGGCTCGAGCGGATGATGGATACCGACGGCGCGATCGATCTGCTCGTCGAAGCGAGCTCGGTCAGCGGCGCTGCCGAGACCGAACAGCTCACGGTCGCTCGCCGGTTGGCCGCGCTCTACGCGCAGACCAATCGTCCGAAGGAGCGCCTCGGCGTCCTCGAACGCCAAGCGCACCTCGAAGCGAACGATGTCGCGCGCGCCTCGATCCTGAGCGAAGCCGCGAAGCTCGCCGAATCGCTCGGCGATACCGACCGCGCGCTGTCCCTGTGGGAGCGTCGCGTCGATAGCGATCCGTCGGACCTCTCCGCGCTCGATGCGCGGATCGGCATCCTCGAGAACCAGCAGCGCTGGGATGATCTCGTCATCGCCCTCGAGAGCCGCGCCGCGAAGGTCGCTTCGACCACGCAGCGTCGCGCCGACCTCGTGCGCGTCGCCCTCGTCCACCAGCAGCAGCGCAACGATCTCGATAAATCGATCGATGCGTGGAAGCGCGTCGTCGCCGATCACAAGGATGACGAAGAAGGCATCTCGGCGCTCGCCGACCTCCTCGCCGAGACCGGTCGCTGGAAAGAGATGGCGGACCTCATCGAGGGCGCCTCGGGTCGCGCCACGCAACGCACCACCGGTCGCCTCGTGCGACTCGGCGATGCACTGCGCGCGCACTTGAACGAACCCGCGCGCGCGCTCGCCGCGTATCGCAACGCGATCGCGATCGATCCCGCGTCGAAGGAAGCGCGTTCGGGGCTCACCGCCCTGCTCGAGGAGGCGATCACTCGCGCCGCCGCCGCCGATGCCCTCGCGCAAGCGATGCGCACGACGAACGATGTCACCGGCGTGCTCGAGCTCTTGCCGGCGCGCCTCGCCGAGGCAAAAGACGACAAGACCAAGCTCGCGCTCTTGCGCGAAGCCGCGCAGCTCCGCCTCGAGCACAAGCACGATGCGGCCGGCGCCCTCGCCGACCTCGCACGCGCGTTCCCGATGGCGCCGCGCGACCAGCTGATCGAGAACCAGTTGACCTCGCTCGCGCGATCGGTCAATGACTACACCACGCTCGGCATCGCCTACCTCGAAGCGATCGCCGCGCTCGGCGATGATCCGCGCGAAGCGGCACGACTACGCCTGTCCTATGCCGACCTCGCGGCGGATCGCCTGAACGATCCCCCACAGGCCGCGGATGCGTATCGCCAGGTCGCCGAGATCGAGCCCGGTAATCGCCGCCCGGTCCAGGCGTTTGTCGCGCTCGGCTCGCGCCTCGGTCAGTGGGCCGAAGTTGCGAATGCGGCAGTGCGCTACGCCGGTGTGCGCGAAGCGTTCGACGACGAGCTGCTCGGGATCCTCGAAGCGTCCGCGAGCCAGCAAGCTGCGAATGATGACCTCGCCCGCGCGCTCGCCTCGGCGCTCGAGAAATACAAGCTACCGAGCGCGGTCGCCGCGCTGTTCCACCATCGCTTGGCGGTGCTCCATCGCGATCAGCGCAAGGACAAGACCGCTGCGATCACCTCGATGCGGCTCGCCCTCGAGCTCGGGGGCGACCGCCTGGTGTGGCTCTCCGAGCTCGTCGCGCTCGAGCGCGATCAGGCCGGCGCGTCCGGCTCGATGCCGCTGCTCGATAGTTTGCGTCGGCTCGCCGATGCCGATGGCAAGGATCTCGATGCGCTCGTCGGCTCGGCCGACGTGGCCTCGAAGCTAGGCGAGCGCGAACAAGCGCTCCAGATCCTGTCGGCCGTGCTCGGTCGCGCGACCGCCGCCTGGCGCGGCACCGCGGCGATTCGCTCGGCTCGCTCGGTCGATGCCGTCGCGAAGTGGGCGATCGATGGCCTCGTCGAGCTCTATCGCACCGGTGGTCGCGCACGCGCGGCCGTCGACACGTTGGTCGAAGCGGCGCGCTTGCCGTTCGATCAGGCCACGCGCCGCGACATGCGGTTGCGGGCCGCACAGCTCGCCACGGTCGAGCTCGGCGACAACGCCGCGGCGATCGACATGTATCGCGGCGTGCTAGTCAGCCAGCCGAACGATCTCGAAGTGATCGAACGGCTCGCCCACCTCCTCGGCGTCGAGGATCGCGTGCCGGAATTGCTCACGCTCCGCCAGATCCAGCTCGGCCTCGAGTCCAATGCAGATCGCAAGCTCGAGCTGCGTCTCGAGCTCGCGAAGCTGGTCGGCATCGTCGAAGAGCGCGGCGGTCGGCTCGATGCGCTGCGCGCGAACCTCGAAGATCGCCCGGGCCACGAAGCCTCGATCGAGGCGGTCGCCGCGCTGTTATCCTCGAAGGGCCAGCACAAGCAACTTGCCGACCTGCTCGAGAACCAGGCGAATCGGCTCGAGACAGGCGGCGATATCCCGCGCGCCTCGAAGCTGTGGGCGCGCTACGCGCAGGTCGCCGAGGTCGACACCAAGGAGATCGAGCGCGCGATCAGCGGCCATCGTCGCGTCGTCGCCCTCGCGCCGACAAGCGATTCGCTCCGTGCCCTCGCGCGCTTGAACCTCGAGCGCGGTCAATCGGCGCAAGCCGTGCCGTGGCTCGAGTCGTTGCTCGGCACGGTCACCGCGGGCGAGCGGATGATCGTGGTCCAGCAACTCGCGAAGGCCCACCTCGCGGCCAACCAGCCGGACCGCGCGATCGCTGCGATCGAGGTCAACCTCGACGACAAGGCACCCGCCGTCGAGCTCCGCACGATGCTCGCGGACCTCTATCGCAAGGCCGAGCTGTGGGAGCCGCTCGCGCGCCACCTCACGCGCTCGCTCCCACTCGTCAAAGATGATGCGGCGCTCGCGCGCGAGCTCGCACGCGAAGCGGTCTCGATCTATCTCACGAAGCTCGGCTCGCCCGCGCTCGCGATTCCGGCCCTCGAGACCGCGCTCGCCCTCGATCCGACCGACAAGGATCTGCGCACGGCGCTCGCGATGGGTCAGCGAGTCGCTGGCAAGTTGCCGGAAGCGCGCACGCTGCTCAACGAGCTGATCGAGAGCTTTGGTCGTCGCCGCTCGCCGGAGCGCGCGGCCCTGCACGTCGAGCTCGCGCGCGTCGCGCAAGCTGAAGGCAAGATCGACGAAGCGATGACGGAGATGGAGTCCGCATCGAAGATGGACGCGACGAACGCGATCATCCAGAAGGAGCTCGCCGAGATGGCGCGCACCGCGGGTCAGCTCGAGAAGGCCGAGCGCACCTACCGCGCCCTGCTCCTCGTCGTGCGTCGCAATCCGCCCGGAGAAGACGAGAATGCGGTCGGCGCGGCCGAAGTACTCTACGAGCTCCACCAGCTCTCGAAATCGCGCGGCGAAGATGACCAGGCCAAGGAGCTGCTCGAGTCCGCGATGGAATCGGCGATCCAATCCGATGCCGGCGTGCGCCGGTTGCGGAAGAGCCTGCTCGCACACAACGAAGGCCAGCGCCTGCTCGAGGTGCTCGAGAAGCGGCTCGCCACCAATCCCGAGGCCGCGTCGCAGGCTCGCATGCTCGGCGACATGGCCGAAGCACTCGACCAGCAGCTCAACCGTCCGGCCGATGCCCTCGAAGCCCTGATCAAGGCGATCAATGCCGCACCGTCGCGACTCGATCTTCACGATCGCGCGCGCGAGCTCGCGAAGCGCAATGGCACGACCAAGAAGTACGTCGAATCGATCGAAGCGACGGTCGATAGGCTCCGCCGCAAGGATGATCCGCCGCTGATCGCGAACATCTTGATGCGCGCCGGTGAAGCGCTCGAGACCGACGCGAACGACTTGCGCGGCGCGGCGAACCTGTATCGCCGGGTCGAGATCCTCGGCGAGAGACTCGCCGAAGCATTCTACGCGCAGGCCCGCGTTGCCGCCGCACTCGGCGACACCGCCGAACAGGCTCGTACGCTCGACAAGATGTTCGAGCTTGCCGGCACCGATACCGAGCCGACCCCGCAGCAGGTCGATGCGCTGTATCGCCTCGCCGAAATCTTCATCGGCAGCGACACGCGTCGCAAGCAGGGCATCGAGCTGCTCGAGCGCGCCTTCGCCGCGGAGCCGCGCTGGGCGCAAGCCGGTCGCCTGTTGAAGGCCGCCGCGAATGCCTCGCCGGATGACGAGAAGATCCTCTCGATGTACGAGCGCGTTGCTCGTAACGGCGGTGATCAAGAGCTGCTGCTCGATTTCCTCGAGCGCCGCGCCGGTCATCCGAGCGCGACCCCGCAGCAGATCAAAGAGGCGGTCGATCTCGCGGTCGAGCTCGGTCACGACGAACGCGCGGAAGCGCTGCTCGTACGTGCCGTGGCCGCCTCGCGTGAGACCGTCGATGGACTCGGCTCGGCGCCCTGGGCCGTGCTCTCGCTCGCGGAGCGCCGGCTCGCCGCGAACGATCTCGCACAGGCACGCGACCTGATCTACGAGATCGCCCCGATCGCCAGCGACGAGGAATCGGTTGCCCAGATCGATGGCCTCGCGATGCGGATCGCGACACGAGCACTCGCTCACCGCAAGCTCGACCTGGCCGCCGAGGTCTACGAGTTCCTGCGCGAGCGCAGCCCCGCAGATCGGGCCGTGTGGCAGCCGCTGCTCACGATCTATCGCGAGCTCGGTGACGGCGATCGGCTCGGCAGCGTCGTCTCCTCGACCCTGCCCGCGCTCGTCACGCCAGCCGAGCGCAACGCGCTGCGGCTGGAGCACGCGAAGTTCTTGATCGAGAACCTCAAGCGCCATCACGACGCGCTGGACGTGCTCAAGGACTCGCTCTCGGACGATGCGGACAACCTCGAGGCCGCGCAGCTCTACGAAGACACGCTGCGTCTCCTCGACGATCAAGACGGCATCGCCGAGTTCCTGTGGTCGCGGTTCGAAGATGCGCAGCGTCGCGGTCATCGCGATTCGACGATCGACGTCGCGACCCGCCTCGGTGATCTGCTCGAGAAGCAGGAATCGCCCGATGCGATTCGCGTGTATCGCGCCGCGCTCGTCGTCGCGCCGGATGATCGCGAGATCCTCCGCCGCGTCGTCAACAAGCTCGACACGAACGACAACCCGCGGGAAGGCGCCCTCCTCATGGAGCGCCTGCTCGCGGTCGAGAGCCCCGAGCGCGCCCCCGAGCTCGCCGGCAAGCTCGCGACGATGTGGGAGGCCGCGGGCGATGGCAAGGGCGTGCAACGCACGCTCGAGCTCGCACACAAATCGGCGCCCGATGATCGCCACATCCACGCTCGCCTCGAACAGTGGTATCGCGATCACGAGCAATGGTCGGAGCTCGCAGAGCTGATGACCGCCGATGCCGAGCACATGCCCGATGAAGCGGCCGTTCAACGCCTGCGTGAAGCGGCCGGCGTTTACTCCGGCTTCCTCGGCCAACCGCTCAAGGCAGCCGAAGTGCTGCGCAAGGCGCGCTTGAAGGCGCCGCTCGTCGTCGAGCTCGTGACGGACCATGCCGCGGCGCTGGCGGCAGCCGGTGAGCTCGATGCGGCGCAACGCGCGATCGGTGAAGCGCTGTCCACCGTCGAGGGTACGGGTCGGACCGCGCTCCTGATGCTGCGCGCGAGCTTCCGTCAGCAACTAGGCGACGATGCCTCGGCGGTCACCGACCTGACCGAAGCGTACGCGCTCGATAAGGAGCGGGCCGGCGAGTCCCTCGTCAATGGCCTCGAGCGGTTGCGCTCGCGCGCCGAGCGCGATGGCGACATGCCGACCGAGCGACGCGCGACCCTGGAGCTCGCGAAGCTCCTCGTCGCGCACGGCGAGATCGAGCGCGGTCGCTCGTTCCTCGTGGCGTGGATCGAGCGCGACGCGCGCGATGCCGAGCCGCTGTACATGCTGTGCGATCTCGACGAAGGCATCGAGCACTGGGATGGCGTCGCGGCGGCGGCAACCCGGCTCGCGTATGTCACCGAGGGTGACGAGCAGGTCAAGGCCGCGATGCGCGTCGGCGAGGCTTCGCAGAAGTCGGGCCGTCCCGGCGATTCGGTACCGGTGCTCGAGCTGGTCCACCAGCAGCAGCCCGGCATCGAGATCATCCGCGACAAGCTGCGCGACATGTACGAAGCCGCGGGCGAGTACAAGCAGCTCGCCGGCATCCTGATCGCCGATGCCGATCACGGGAGCGATCCCACGACGCGCTACACGAACTACAAGCGCGCCGCGGAGCTGTTGCTCTATCAGCTCGAGGATGCCGCCGGTGCCCAGGTCCCGGCGCAAAAGGCGCTCGAGCTCCAGCCCGATGATCACGCCGCGTTGATGCTCAACGTCGACGTGCTGATCACGAGCGGTCAACTCGAGGATGCAGGTCGCACGCTCGAGGCGGCGATCAGCGCGCAGAAGAAGCGCACGCCGGAGCTCGCGGTCGCGCAACAGCGCATGGGTCGCGTGTGCGCGATGATGAACGACAAGGACGGCCAGCTGAACTGGCTCAAGAAGGCGTTCGACGTCGATCGCAAGAACTCGGAAGTGGCGGCCGAGCTCGCGCAACTCGCGACCGAGATCGGTGACTACGAGCTCGCGTTGAAGCCGCTCCGCGCGATCACGTTGATGGACAACCCGTTGCCGGTCACCCGACCGATGGCATTGCTCTGGGAAGCGAAGATCGAGCATGCGCGTGGCAACCGCGCCAAGGCCGAACTGTGGGCGAAGAAGGCGCTGCGCGAGGATCCGCAGTTCGCCGATGCGCAGCAGTTCCTCGACGAGCTCGGCGGCTGAGTTAGCTCCTCGTGAACGCAAAAACGCCGCCCGAGTGGGCGGCGTTACTTGGTCACGCACCGAGGATTTCGACCGAGCTCTGCATGTTCGCGCCACCGAGCACGGTGATGCCCGTGACGTTGCGGACCTTGGTTGCCTCGAGCTTGATCGAGCTGAGCGCCTTCGAACCGGCAAACTTGACCATGTCCTTGCGACGACGGCTTTGATGTTCATGACGGTGAGCCGGTGCCACGACCTGAGCCTTTTGGAATCACAGCTGAACACGCGTCTTCTGGATGCGACTCCCGCAGCCGGCCGCGGTTTCCGCCTACCTTCTCCTCATGTCCGACGCCGTCACGTACGCAGCCTCTGGTCCGGGCCACCTGGGCATCATCACGCTGAACCGGCCCGACAACCGCAACAGCATGACGCCCGAGCTGCTCGACGCCTTCGCGGATGCGAGTGCGGCTGCGCGCGCCGACGCCACCATCCGCTGCGTGATCGTTACCGGTACGGGCAGCTGCTTCTCGTCCGGCGCGGATTTCAAATCGAACATCCAGCGCGACAGTGGGGATGAACCGCACGAGCGCTCGTACGCGATGTACGCGCCGTTCTTGTCGCTGCTCGACATCGAGGTCCCGATCGTCGGCGCGCTCAACGGTCACGCGGTCGGCGGTGGCTTCGGTCTCGCGATGATGTGCGACCTCCGCGTCGGAGATACCGATGCGAAGTACGGCGCGAACTTCGCGAAGCTCGGCCTCGCACCCGGCATGGCGATCAGTTACATGTTGCCGCGGCTGGTCGGCCTGGCGCGCGCGAACGAGATGCTGCTCACCGGCACGCTGCTGCGCGGCAGCGAAGCGGCGGCGATCGGCTTACTGAATCGCGCGGTGCCGCGGGCCGATGTCGCCAGCGTCGCGACCGAGCTCGCGAATGCGATCGCGGCGAACGCGCCGTTCGCGGTGCGCGCGACCAAGGCGCTGATCCGTCGAGGTCTCGGTCTCGAGATCCGCGCCGCGGCGCGTGAAGAAGCGGTGCTGCAAGCGCTGTCGGTCGTGACCGAGGATGCGGCGGAAGGTATCGCCGCGTTGCTCGGCAAGCGCGAGCCAGTGTTCAAGGGCCGTTAGTTTCATCTCAGCGACCGTGCGCTGACCTCGAGCTCGGCGCCTTTGTACTCGGGCGGCAACGGAATACTCGCGGCCGAGCCGCCACAGCTTCACGGTAGCGTCGCCCGGGGCAGCTTGGCAACCGTCCGACGGTCAACGCACCGTGTAGAGCTAGCGCTTGCGCGCGAGGAACGTCTCGGCGATCGCTCGCAGCTCCGGCGAGCTCTGGCTCATCGCGCGTTCGAGCACCTTGCGCTGCTTCTCGTCTTTCATCACGGGCGACTTCTTTGCGACGAGCTCGGCGAGCGGCACTCGGCCCATCGTATCGACGATGCGCGCTAACACCGTGCGGCCGGAGCTATCGACGACGTCGAGCTTCGCGCCCTTCCCGATCAGGAGCTCGGCCATCGGCACCGATTTCACGCCCATGATCACGGGCTCGATGTCTTTGCCGTCGACCTTCGCGCCCGCTTCGAGCAGGCACTTGGCGACTTCGAGCTGGTTCTCGAACACGGCATCGAACAGCGGCGTGGTGCGAAGGTCGCGCCGCTTGTAGATAGCGTTGACGTCCGCGCCACCTTTGAGCAGTGCTTCGACCTGAGCGAGGTCGCCAGCGCCCGCCGCATCGTGCACCGGGCTCTTGCCCTTCTTGTGCTCCAGCTCGTCGACAACTTCGTCATCCGTACGCGTGTCCTCGGGCGTGGTCGCGCCCGATTTGAAGAAGGCATCCCACGAGCGAAAGCCCGCGGGAGGCTCGAGCCGCGCGAGCATCGCATCGAACAGCGCCTTGTCGCTCGGGCCGAAAGCGTCACGACCCTCGACGAGGAACACGCGCGTCGCGAGCTCGGTCGCGGCATCGGAGTTGCCATCCGAGAAGGCGGTGCGCGCTTCACCGAGGAATCCACGCGACTGCTTCGACTTGAGTCCCTTGCGAACGATTGGCGGCACGGCGAGAGCGTGGTCCGAACCGCGCGCGCGTTCAAGGGCTAGCGCGCTCGGGAATTCGATACGGCGCGACGATGATCGCGATCGAGGGACCGATCGGAATTCGCTTTAGCTCGCGTTGACTCTTGCCGACGAGCTCGGTGACCACGAGCTCGCCCGGTTGGAGCTCGGCGACAAACTCTTCCGCGCCGCACATCAGCGCGGTGACCTTCGCCGCGGCGGCGCGGATCGCGCAGAACTCCGGCGTCGCCTCGACCGAGCCGAGCTTGTTGACGCCACCATCGACGACGAGCACGACATCGACGTGGTCGGCATCGCTGGCTTGCACGCGCCACTCGACGTTCGACACGACGACATCCATGCCCGCGAGCGGCGCGCGCGGTGGCGGCGGCCCACACGCGAGTACGAGCACTACGGCGTAGCGGGCGGCCCGCACGTGTCCAGATCCGTCGCGCTCGTACCGCTCGCCGCGAACATCAGCGGTCCCCACGGTGTATCGAACGAGAGCGTGAACCAACCCGGCCGGCGGCCCGAAGAAACTTCAACGTCGACATCCGCGATCACGAACCCGATCGGCTCGCCGTGCGGTCTTCCGTACAAGCACGTGCCATGCGCGACCGTCGCGTTCGCGGCGATCGTCGTTGCTGTCGCTTCGGCCTCATGCGGTTTGTGCACGCGTCCCGGTGGCGAGCGTCGCGATGCAAACCCGCGCACACGAATCTCGCCATCCTCGTAGCCGATCAGTGCCCACTCGTCGTCGACCTCCTTGATCGTATCGAGGAAGTAGCCGTTCGCCATGATCGCGAGCTCGTCGCCGACCCACTTCGGTTCGCCGCGCACGACCGTGCCCGGCGTGACCATCAAGGTTGGCAAGCCGGTTGGAATGCGTCCGTGCCCTGCCGCGTCCGAGGTCGTGCGATCGGTGAGCACGGTATCCGGAACCCAGCCATCGATCTCGAGCGAGCCGAGATAGCGAATCTTTGTCCACGTATCGCGATGCCCGATCACGCGCACGTGCGCACCAGCGTGGAGCTCCGCGAATGGCGCGTCGTCGGAGTAACTGTGGAAGCCGCCGCCCGCGTACTTGCTGACCATCTCGTCGCGCATGACGATCTTCAAGAGCCGCGGTCGCTCGGTCCATAGTGCGAACGCGAGCTTGTCGAGCTTGACCACGATGCGCACCATCGTGGTCTGTTCGTCGATGATCGTGCCCGCGACTTCGGGTTGCGCGGGAGGTGCTTGCACGGTCGCGCCGCCGAGCTCCAGCGACGCGAGCCCCGGCACGACGAACGAGTGTGGATACGAGGCCGCGGTGAGCACGACCATCGGATCGAGCGCGTCCGAATTCGATTTCGGATGCGAGCTCCCGACCGGCTTGGCGGTCGGTGGTGCCGTCGGAGCAGGAGCAGGAGCACCACCGCTACAGCTCGCGAGCAACCAAACCACCGTCGTCCTCACCTGCCCGAAATAATAGCCGTCACCCTGCCGCCACGCTTATCCACCGGCCGCGTAACTGCTTACGCGTTACGCACCTTCGGCAAATTTCGCACTCGTCATTTCGATGCGTTACGCACTGCATCAAGTGGGCCCGCGATTGCAGACGTCCTCGGACAAGATGGAAATCGGCGTCATCACCAACCCGAACAGCCGCAAGAACCGTAACCGTCCTGACCGGGCGGAGAGGCTGCAACGCATCGTCGGGACCATGGGTGAGGTTCACGAGACGAGCTCGGTCGAGTCGATCAAGCCAGTGCTTCGCGATTTTCTTCGCAAGCAAGCCCGTTACTGGGTCGCCGATGGCGGCGACGGCGCGCTGCACTGGATGCTGCGCATGGGCATGGAGGTCCTCCAGGAGGACGAGTTCGTCGACCAGCACATCTCGCTGCCGATGACGCTTCCGACCAAGGGCGGCACGATCGATTTTGTCGCGAACAACGTCGGTATCACCGGCGATGCCGAGGGCATCCTCGCGATGCTCCGCTCGAACGTCGAGGACGGCAAGCTCGTGCAAGAGACCGAAGTTGACTCGATGGTGATCGACGGCATCCAGATCGTCGACGGTGTCGAGACTCCGTTCCGGACCTACGGCTTTGCTTCGGCAGCCGGTGGCATCGGTCAGCGGTTCTACTCGAAGTACTACGCGCACCGCGATCCGAACCCGCGCACGATCGTTCAGATCGTCGCCAACACCGTCGCGTCGGCGCCGATCTCGCTCACACCGCTCGCGCGTGGCCCCAAGATCGGCAACCTCAACACGTTCGCGAAAGAGATCTTCGCGCCCACGCCGTGCAAGGTCACGCTCGACGGCATGGTGCTGCCGGGTGACGCGTTCACCGGCGTGCACATCGCGTCGATGTCGATCAACCTCGGCAACGTACTGCGCTTCTTCGGCAAGGCGGATCAGCCCGGCCTGATGAACGCGATCGTCGGCTCGCCGTCACCGTGGAGCATCATCCGTAACATCCCGCGCATGGCGCGTGGTGAAGAGATGAAGGGTCGCAACATCATCGATCGGCCGTGCCGCGAGATGACGATCGAAGCGAACAGCGGCGAGCTGCTCGAGCCGATCATCGACGGCGAGTACTACCGTAACGTCACCAAGCTCACGTATCACATCGGTCCGCGCGTGCGGATCCCGAAGGTCACCGCCGCCAAAGCGGCTGTGGCCTAGCCCTTCTTACAGGACACAGACGCCGGCCCCGCGCCGACGACCTCACACTTCGCCGCACCACAAGCTGCCGCCCCACAGGCGGTTTTTTGGTCTTTGAAGCACTTGCGGCCGATCACGTAGCGGCAGTCTTTGCGGTCGCCGGAGTAGCGCCAGGTCGAAGCGGATTTGTGCTTCGGCTCGTCGAGCTCGCCCTGCTTTTTTGCCTCCGCGTACTGCTTCTCTTTCGCCGTCTGCGGTTCGTCGGCCTCGTTCGCAGAGCCACCGCAGGCGGCTGCGAGCCGCAGCGCTAGGACGAGACACACGAGCCGCAGCGACATGCCCGAGATCATGCCATAGTCCAGGCGTGGCCGACGACGATCGCGCGGTGAGAGAGCGGCTGGCAGCTCTCGACGCCGAGGTCAAGGCCGACGCGGACGCGCAGCGCGCCCGCAAGGACGTCGCGATGCAAAAGATCCGCGCGCAGCAGGCCGAGCAAGTCGAGCTCCGCCGCCGCCAGGCCGAGCTGGTCGCGCCGAAGAAGCAAAAGCTGCTCCCCGCGAAGACCCGGCGCGATCCTGATGACGATGACGACTTTGTGGATCACACCGGCGGGCTAGGCGGTGCACTCGAGCTCGCGAATCGCGCGAACCAGGTCAAGCAAGAGCTCCAGAAGGGCGGCGAGAAATCGTGGATCAAATCGGGCCTCGCCTCGATGCTGCTCGGTCCACTCGGTTGGCTCTACGCGGGGTCGTGGCGCGAAGCGATTCCCGCATCGGCCGGTTGGGTCATCGCCGGGACGATCGTCTCGAAGTTTTTGCCGATGTTCCTGCTGATGCCGGTCCTGCTCGTCGCGCTGCCGCTGTCAGGTATTGCAGGTGTCGTGTACGCATTGCAGTACAACCGGCACGGCTCGCGGCAGCGTTTGTTCGATAAGGACCCTGTCAAACAGCTGAAAGGCGGCGCCCGCGACTAGCCCGCGTGAGTTGTGAGGGAGGGCTACCGGAGTCGCCCGAACTGCGCGGTAAGCTTGAACCAAGTGACCACGATGAGGACCTTTTTTGTACTCGCCGCGCTGACTGGCGTGGCGTCCGCACAGCCGGCCGCAAAACTCGCGCGAATCGCGGTCGTGCCGGTCGCTGCGGTCAACATCGATACGCAACGGGTCGATGCGCTCGCGCAGGATCTCGCGGAAGGCTTGAACGCCGAGCTCGAGGTCGAAGCCATCGGCGGTCTCGATGTGCGGCGCAACTTGCGCACGGATCTCCCGGCCGATTGCGCGACGCTGCCGAGCTGCGCCGCGGAGGTCGCGAAGGCCATGGGCGCGACGCAGATCCTGTTCGTCGTGATGGTCGATGCGAGTGGCACGGGCTCGCTGCAAGTCGATTCGACATGGGTCGAACCGAGCACCGGCAAGACCGGAAATCGCCCGAGCGTCTCGCTCTCGTCGATGACCGATGCCGACGCGAAGGTGCGGTTCCAGGAGAACGCGACCAAGTTCTTGCCCGATGCGAAGGTCCGGCCGAAGCTCAAGCTCGGCGGTGGCTCCTCGCTCTCGGTCAGCGATGCGAAGCCGCGCCACTTCACGACGCCGTCGCTCGTCACCGGTGCGGTCACGATCGTCGGCCTCGGCGTCGGCATCGGCTTTGGCCTCTCGGCCCGCAGCAAGTACAACACCTGCAACGCGGCCGTGACCTGCAGCCAGTCGCAGCGGGACTCGATCAATCACGTCGACCTGATCGCCGACATCGGCTATCTCGCGGCACTGGGCGGAGCGATCGCCACGGGCCTTTTGTTCGCGAGCTCGGGTGAGGAATCACACGTCATTGCAGCGCCCATGGAGAGTGGCGCATCGGTTTCGTACGTCGGGAGATTTTGATGCCTCCGACTGACTCCAATCGCGCCGAGCAAGCGCGGGCCGACTCGGTTCGCGTCGACAAGCTGATCGGCGAAGTACTCGCGAGCCGATATCAGATCGAAGCGCGGCTCGGTGAAGGTGCAATGGGGTCGGTCTACAAGGCCCGGCACGTCAAGGTCGGTCGTCCGTTCGCGGTCAAGGTCCTCCATCCTCGCCTGCTCGAGGACCAAAAGCAGCTGCAGCGGTTCGAGCGCGAAGCCGAGCTCGCCGGTCGGCTGCACCATCCGAACGTGATCGGGGTCGTCGATGTCGGCGAGACCTCCGATGGCCTGCGCTACATGGTGATGGACTTCGCCGAGGGTCATGACCTCGCATGGCTGATCTCGGAAGCACCGATGGCTCCCGAGCGCGTCATCCACCTCACGCGCCAGATGCTCGAAGGGCTGTATCACGCGCACGAAGAAGGCCTGATCCATCGCGACTTCAAACCCGAGAACGTGATCATCGAGCGCGATTCGCACGACGAAGAAGTGCCGCGCATCGTCGATTTCGGCATTGCGATCCTGCGCGAAGGTGGCGAGTTCACCGGCGGCGCGGGTCGGCTCACCACCAATGGTCTCGTGCTCGGCACGCCGCACTACATGGCGCCCGAACAAGCGGTCAACGATCCGATCGATCACCGGATCGATCTGTTCGCGCTCGGCATCATGATCTACGAGATGCTGTGCGGAAAGCTCCCGTTCGACGGCCATGGCGCCGAGGTCGCACGCGCGAACCTCATGCTCGATCCGCCGCTGATCGCGGATCGCGTGCCGTATCTCGAGGTCGATCCGCTGCTCGAAGCGCTGTCGCGCAAGATGATGCAGAAGAATCCAGACGATCGGCCCGCGACGGCAAAGGCGGCGCGAGAGATCCTCGATCTCATCGTCAAGGATCGTCAGGCAGCGGCCGCGATGCTCAACGTTCCGCTCGCCGCGGTGCGCGCGCCCAAAGCCACCGAGCCGGTCCAAGCACGCCACGTCGATGACAACAGCGGCGACACATTTCCGCCGTCCTTCCGCGAAGCCGAGACGCCGCTGCAGGCGCCGACGATGGGAGCCGCGGTCGCGGTGCGCGCGCAGACGCCGGCGCGCGGAATCGATAATTCGCACATGCTCGGGAGCGAGCCGGCTGCGTACCAGAGCGACGTCGCGATTCCGGTCCCGAAGAACCGCACGCGCTTGATCGCGGGCGGGCTCGCCGCCGTGCTCGCGCTCGGCGGCATCTCATTCGTCGCGAGCCGCAAGACCGACGACGAGCTCCCGCCCGGTGCGAAGCGTCCCGGCGAGGTCGGCAGCGTGGTCACGATGAGCGAGATCAAGCCCGCGCCAAAGCCCGATGTGCCGCCGCCGGTCACCGAGGTCAAGACCGAGACCCCGCCCGTGGTCGAACCGAAGGTCGAGCCGACGCCGATACCGGCACCGATACCGGCACCGATACCGGCACCAATACCGGAACCGATACCGGCACCGACGAAAATCGTGGCGAAGACACCGACGAAGGCGCAGCCCAAGCAGCAGGTCAAAACGACGCCGCCGGCGGTCTCCGCCGTCGTGCCGCCGACGCCCACGAAGGTCGA
>Ga0123336_10000266_pt1 | contig 54567 bp, 52 predicted proteins | sample SSSSmetaG_FD_96466 | JGI IMG/M metagenome (GOLD analysis project Ga0123336, IMG submission 96466) | Glacier valley bacterial and archeal communities from Borup Fiord, Nunavut, Canada, to study Microbial Dark Matter (Phase II) - ​SSSS metaG | ecosystem: Environmental > Aquatic > Freshwater > Ice...
GACCGCGGGCAGCAGCAGGACGTAGACGCTCGACAGCCCGATGTAGAGCATCGTGGCCCAGGGGATCCAGCTGCGCGGACGTCGTCGAATGAGTGCGAGGATCGCGACGATGCCCGCGGTGTAAAAGAGCGAATCGACCGCCCAGCCCACGACCGCATCCCCGAGCCAGTCGCCGTAGGACATCGCGGTGAAACCGGCGTGCCGGTTGCGCACGAATCCGGAATAGGTCGCGATCGGCAGGTTGAGGACGAACAGGACGGCCAGGAGCTGGACCGAGACCAGCGCGTCCTGGACGCTGCGGACCGTCGAGATCCGCTGGGCGACGCCGCGCATCCGGCTCGCGAGTCCCGAGAAGAGGATGAACGCGATCGCGGCGACCAGCGTGAGCACGCGCAGGGCGATCACGGGGTAGCGCGTGGCATCGTAGGCATCGCCTGCCGCGCGCACTGCGTCAGGAATGCGCGCGAGGTATGCGTTGGTCGCTGCGACAGGGTCGGAGGGCAGCGCCGCGTACCAGGCCGCGTCGACGGCCAGCGTCCTGTCGGGCTCGCGCGTCGGCGTCGCCTCGCGAGAAACGATCAGTCCCCAGCTCACCGCCCCGACCAACAGCGCGAACACGATCGCGAACGTCTTCATGTGGCTCCCCGGCGCCTTGACCCCGCGGGCCGGCTACTCATGGACGTACGGGATTCCGGTCGCGGGGCGGCCAGTGCGGCGCCGATGCCGTCGGGATCACTCCACGGTGACGCTCTTGGCCAGGTTGCGCGGCTTGTCCACGTCCGTCCCCCGCGCCACCGCCGTGTGATACGCGAGCAGCTGCAGCGGCAGCGTGTGCAGGATCGGCGACAGCTTCCCGTAGTGCTCCGGCAGGCGGATCACGTGCAGTCCTTCGCTCGACTCGATGAGCGAGCCCGCGTCGGCGAACACGTACAGCTGGCCGCCGCGCGCGCGCACTTCCTGCATGTTCGACTTGAGCTTCTCGAGCATCGCGTCGTTGGGCGCCACCGTCACCACCGGCATCGCCTCGGTCACCAGCGCCAGCGGGCCGTGCTTGAGCTCGCCGGCCGGGTAGGCCTCGGCGTGGATGTAGGTGATCTCTTTCAGCTTCAACGCGCCTTCGAGCGCGATCGGGTAATGCAGGCCGCGGCCGAGAAAGAGCGCGTTCTCCTTGTTCGCGAAGGCCTCGGCCCACGCGATGATCTGCGGCTCGAGCGCGAGCACGCTCTGCAGTGCGGCCGGCAAGTGGCGCAGGTCCTTCAGTTCCTGCGACTCCGCCTCGACGCTCAGGTGGCCGCGGCCCTTCGCGAGCGTCAGGCTCAGCAGGTAGAGGGCGCAAAGCTGCGTCGTGAACGCCTTGGTCGACGCGACGCCGACCTCGGTACCGGCGCGCGTCAGGTACGCGAGCTCGGTGAGCCGCACGATCGCCGACGTGCCGACGTTGCAGATCGCCAGCGTGTGCGCGTGGCCGAGCGACTTCGCGTGCTTGAGCGCGGCCAGCGTGTCGGCCGTCTCGCCCGACTGGCTGATGACGACGACCAGCGTCTTCGGGTTGGGGACGCTGTCGCGGTAGCGGTACTCGCTCGCGACCTCGACCTGGGTCGGGATCTTCGCGATCGACTCGAGCCAGTACTTGGCCGTCAGCCCCGCGTAGTAGCTGGTGCCGCAGGCCAGGATCAGCACGGAGTCGATCGCGGCGAACGCGGCGGCGGCCTTGCGACCGTCGTTGGCCGGGTCGAACAGCCACGGGCCGATCGCGCCGCCGTCGTCCGACAGTCCTTCGAGCGTGTCGGCGACCGCGCGCGGCTGCTCGAAGATCTCCTTCTGCATGTAGTGGCGGTACGGGCCGAGGTCGGCCGCGCCGGTGTGGGCGTTGACGGTCCGTGCCTCGCGCTCGACGGGCCGGTCGTCGCGGTCGGTGATCCAGTAGCGGCCGAGCTGGATGTCGACGGCGTCGCCGTCTTCCAGGTAGACGATCCGGTTCGTCACGCCCGCGAGCGCCATGGCGTCCGACGCGAGGAAGCACTCGCCTTCGATGGCCGAGCCTTCGCCGCTGCCGTCGTTCGCGACGCAGCCCAGGACCAGCGGCGAGCCGTCGCGGGCGCCGACGATGCGATGCGGCTCCTCGCTGCAGAACACGGCCACCGAATAGGCGCCCTGCAGGCGCTTGAGGGCGGCGCGGGTCGCGTCGAACAGGTTGCCGTCGTAAAGCGAATCGATCAGGTGAGCGATCACTTCGGTGTCGGTCTGGCTGATGAAGACGTAGCCCTTCGCGATCAGCTCGACGCGCAGCGCGTCGTGGTTCTCGATGATCCCGTTGTGGACCAGCGCGATGCGCGCGGCCTCGTTGGACGGCGAGAAATGCGGGTGCGCGTTATGCGTGGCGGGCGCGCCGTGCGTCGCCCAGCGGGTGTGGGCGATGCCGGTGAATCCGGTCAGCCGCGTCTCGCGGACCTGGGCATCGAGCTCCGCGACCCGGGAGACGCTGCGCGCGCGTTTCGGCCCAAGCGCGTCATAAACTGCCACGCCGCAGGAGTCGTAGCCGCGGTACTCCAGCCGCTTCAGTCCTTCGACGAGGACCGGGACGATGTTCCGCGAACTGACTGCGCCGACGATTCCGCACATGGTGCTTCCTTCTGGGTTCGGCCGGACGGCCGCGATGGAGAACGAGACACTAGCGAGGTCGAAGTGAAATAGGTAAACTTCGTTTCGCCGTTCTTGGTATTTTCTTTCACCATCTGGTTTCGGTGAAGGATATTTGCATAACTGTCCATTATTTGCCTCTTCATGTCATCAATCGCACTCGACGCGGTGGACCGGCGCATCCTGGACGTTCTCCAGGACGATGCCGCGATCTCCAACCAGGAATTGGCGGAGCGCGTCCACACGTCAGCGGCGACCTGCCTGCGCCGCGTCAAGCGGCTGGTCGAAACCGGCGTCATCGAACGGAGAATTGCAATCCTCGCGCCAGATCGCGCCACGACCGGGTTGCGAGCGGGCATCACCGCCATCATCGAAGTGACGCTCGACCGGCAGGCTGCGGAATTGCAGGCTGCCTTCGAGGAACGGGTCGTGGCCGACCCGGAGGTACAACAGTGTTATCGGGTGACACCGGGACCCGATTTCGTGTTGATTGCTTACGTCTCGGACACCGATGCTTACCAGGCGCTGGCGCAGCGGCTGTTCACGGCCGACGCCAACGTGCGCAACGTCAGGACGTACTTCTCGATCCGTCGCGGCAAGTTCGCGCCGCGGGTGCCGGTGCACGGCGACGAACCCTGAGGCCGCGTCGTCCCGTTTGTTGACCCGGGTGCGACCGGCAGCCGCCTTCGGCTAAGCTCCCGCCGATTCCAACGCCCGAACGAGGTCGCTCCGCATGGCCAGCAAGATGTTCCTGGAGTACCGGGACCGGGACGATCCTCTCGAGGCCCGGCAGCAGAGCCGCCGCGCCAACCGGCGCCGGCTGTTCGTGTTCGCCGCCGTGTTCCTCGTCGTCGCGATCATCGGGCTTGTCTACGACTTCTCGCGACCCGCGATCTACCAGGCGACCGCGCGCCTGAACTTCGTGCCCGGCACCGGCCAGCCGGCGGACGACCAGACGAAGGCGAGCGAGAAGCCCTACTCGCTGCGCGACGAGGTGCAGTACCTGACCAGCACGACGCTGCTGGGCAAGGTGTGGGACACGTTGAAGCAGTCGTCGACGACGCCCGCGGTGCTGCAGAGCGGCGACCCGCCGGCGACGCTGCAGTCGATGGTGGCCGTCAAGCAGATCGGCGAGACCAACATCGTGGCGGTGCAGGCGACCGGCGCCGAGCCCGCCTTCCTGCCGGTCTTCATCGATCGCCTGGTCGCCGACTACCGCGCCAGCCTCGCCGCACGCTACCGCAGCGGCTCGACCACCGCGGTCGCGGAGGCCGAGGACGAGGCGCGCAAGCTCGACGCGGCCGTCGACGCGAAGCGCGCGGAGGTCGACGCTTTCCGCGCGCGCAACAACATCGTGTCGCTCGAACGCGACGAGAACCAGGTGCTGTCGGAGGTCAAGGGCGTCGGCGCGTCGCTCAACACGGCCAACGAGAAGGTCGTGCAGGCCGAAGCGAAGCTCGGCGCGCTGACCGAAGCCGAGGCGTCGGGCCGCTCGGTCACGCGGGCGAAGGACAACCCGACACTGGCCGCGCTCGAGCAGCAGGCAGCGGGCATCCGCGCCGACCTGCAGGAGACCGCGCGCACCTTCACGCCCGAGTACATGAAGATCGATCCGCGTATCCGCTCGCTGCGCGCCCGCCTCGCCGATCTCGAGCAGCAGATGGTCACGCAGCGCCAGTCGAGCCAGCAGGGCGCGATCCAGGAAGCGCGCGAGGACCTGGCGAGCGCCAAGGCCGCGGTCGCCGCGCTGCGTCGGCAGCTCGCGACCAACCAGGATTCGGTGCAGACCTTCACGTCGCGCTTCAACGAGCTCAAGGCCAAGCAGGACCAGCTGACGAACCTGCAGAAGCTGCAGCAGAAGGCCGCCGATCGCCTGACCACGCTGCAGGCCGAGCAGCAGTCGCGGCTGCCGAAGGTCGAGGTGCTCGAGGCCGCGTCGATGCCGCAGAGCCCGTCGAGTCCGCAGTACGCGCGCGACGCGGCCATCGCGCTCGCGGCGGCCGTCGTCGCGGGCCTGCTGACGATGGCGATCGTCGAGCTGTTCAATCGACCGCCGCAGGGTCCGTCGACGATCGTCGTGCCGCAGACGTCGTGGGGCGGCGCGATGGGCATGGCGCCGCAGGCGGTGGCGCTGCCCGCGCAACCGGCCTACGACGCGCTCGGCGTGACGCCGGAAGCGCCGCCGACGCCGCGGCTGCAGGGGCCGCAGAACCTGCCGCGCGAACTGACCACCGCCGAACTCGAGGCGCTGCTCGCCGCGGCCGATGCAAAGACCCGCCCCGCGATCGGGCTTCTGCTGATCGGCCTCACGCCGCACGAGGTCGTCTCGCTGCATCGGGGCGACGTGCAGCGCGAGGCGCCCCACGGCAGCGGCTCGCTGATCGTGACGGGAACGGACGAACGGTCGGTCGCGTTGCCGCAGAAGGTCCTGGACTGGCTGCCCGACCACGACGAGCCGACCGATGCGGCGCTGCTCGGCACCCCGAGCGGCCGACCGCTCGCCGAGAGCGAGCTGAACACGGCGCTGCTCTACGCGGCGCACGACGCGGCCATCGACGACGCCGACGAGATCACGCCGGAGGCGCTGCGCCACACCTACATCGCGTACCTGGTGCGCCAGGGGCTGCGGTTCTCCGACCTCGCGCGGATCGTGGGGGCGCTGCCGTCGGACCGGCTGGCCGCCTATCGGCAACTGACGCTGCCGGGCAGCCATGCGTCGCCGGACGAGGTCGACCTGGTCCTGCCGTCGATGCGCGAGTCGGCCGCCTGATCAGGCGGCGGGAAACTGCGCGGCGAGCCGCGTGGCGGCGTCGACGCTGACGGCGCGCAGCCACGCGACCCCGGCCTCCACCGCCTCGGCCTCCAGCGAGCGGACCCAGTCCAGGTGGGCCGCGTCGGGCCGATGCGCGAACGCGGCCATCACGAAGTCGTCGGGCGCGACGCCGCGCGCATCGAGGTCCGCGACGAACACGTCGGTCGCGAGACGGTTGTCGGGACAGTACTGGCGCAGCCGCGCGAGCCGCTCGACGATCATCCGGTCGATCGCCCGCACGCCGGCGGCCAGCACCTCGGGCAGCACCTCGCCCGTCGGGCCGAAGTGGGCCTGCCTCGCGCATCGAACCTGTACGTACCAAGCGCGCAGCGCGCAGAGCTGGCCGACGTAGTGATGGTTGGCCTGCAGCTTGACCGGATTGATCGCCGACAGCGGACCGTCGTTGCGTTCGCGGTCGATGGTCGGCGGCGCCGTCGCCGAGAGACGATCGGCGCCGACCTTGCGGCGGATCACCTGCCCGGCCGCCGTCACCGAGCCGAAGCCCACCTCGCCCGGGCCGACCAGGCCGCTCAGGCCGCCGACGAACACGCGCCGGCGATGCAGGAACGCGCCTTCCTGGACGTTGCCGACCAGGCTCGGCGTGGCCTTGTCGCCGCGCTCGCCCCACGGCGTGAAATTGAAGTGGATGAAGCCGCTGCCGATCTCGGAGTGGTCGTCCTTCGACGTGCCGCCCGAGACCAGCAGGTCGCACGCGTTGATGACCGAGCCGAGCGTCGCGTAGCTCATCAGCACGGTCTGCTTGAGACCCACCGCATGGGCGGTCGACGCGAACTCCTCGAGGATCGTGGCCGGTCGCGCGTGGCCGGAGCCGCCGAGCTTCGCGCCGCGGAACAGCACGGTCCCCTCGGCGAAGCCGCTGCAGACCTCGGCGTCGGCATCGATCGCGCAGTCGATCAGGGTGGCGGGGCCTTCGCTGCCGATCAGCGCACCGGCGCCGATGAACGTGTCCGCGCCGGCGATGCGGGCTCCGGGACACAGCGTCGCGCCGGACTGCACGCGTTCGAGGTCGACGGTCCGGTCGACGTAGACCTGTTCGGGCGCGGGCAGCGCGATGCCGCGCGCGATCAGCGCGGAGACGGGATGCGCTTGGGTCAGGGCGGTCCGGATGGCCATCGGTCAGGGCCGGGACGACGGCCCGACGATCTCGCCTTCGCCGATCGTGATGCGGCCCGCCTCGCTGCGCGCGCCGTCGATGCAGTTGAACGCCCCGATGCGCGCACCGGTCCCGACGCTCGCGTCGCGCAGCACGGCATAGGGCCCGATCGTGACGCCGTCGGCGAGATGCACGTCGCCTTCGAACACGCAGCCGACGTCGATCGTCACGTCGCGTCCGCAGGTGAGCGTGCCGCGCACGTCGATGCGCGCGGCATCCATCAGCGTCACGCCGGCAGCCAGCAGGCGATCGGCCTCGTTGCGTTGCGCCTGCCTCTCGAGGTCGACGAGCTGGGCCTTGCTGTTGACGCCGACTGTCTCCCAGACCTGCGCGGGCTGCGTGGCGACGACCGACAGACCGTCGCCGCGGGCGAGCGCCACGATGTCGGTCAGGTAGTACTCGCCCTGGGCGTTGTCGTTCGACAGGCCGCCGAGCCAGCGCTTGAGATGGGCCGTGGGCGCGACCAGGATGCCGGTGTTGACCTCGGTGATGGTGCGCTGCTGCGCCGACGCGTCCTTCTCTTCGACGATGGCCTCGATGGTGCCGGTCGCCTCGTCGCGCACGATGCGCCCGTAGCCGGTGGGATCGTCGAGCGTGACCGTGAGCAGCGCGAGCGCTTGCGCTGAACCATCGCCGGTCAACGCGCTCAAATCGCGCAGCGTTTCGGCGCGGGTCAGCGGCACGTCGCCATAGAGCACCAGGGTCGGCACGGCGTCGTCGAGGAAGGGGACCGCCTGCTGGACCGCGTGTCCGGTTCCGCGCTGCGGTTCCTGGACCGCCCACTGGAGACGCGGATCGGGCAGGGCGGCGCGGACCTGGTCGCCGCCGTGGCCGATGACCACGGTGATGCGGGCGTCGGGCAGTTGTCGGGCAGTATCGAGCACGCGCGCCAGCATGGGCCGGCCCGCGATGGGATGCAGGACCTTGGGCAGCGCGGAGTTCATCCGCTTGCCCATGCCGGCAGCGAGGACGACGACATTCATGAAGTTTTTCGGGGGCTCGCGCCTGCAGGGGCGCGGCGCTTGTTGTTTGGCATCGGACCGCTGCCCGAGGGCGCCGGGACCATGACGATCGGCGATGAAGGAGACGGACGGACGAATGGAAAAAAATTCTAGCACGCAGGGTATGCGGCCCCGACGTTTCGCCCGCGCCAGGACCGTGGGCCTCGTCGCGCTGCTGGCCGTCACGATCGCGGGCTGCGGTGGCCTCGTCAAGACCGGCTACCGCAACGGCGACACGGTCGGGCTGTTCATGATGAACCGCTACCTCGACCTGTCGGGCGAGCAGAAGGAATTCGTCAAGCCGAAGCTGCGATCGCTGATCGCGTGGCACCGGTCGACGCAACTGCCCGACTACACGACGGTCGCCACCGAACTGCAGCGCAAGGCGACCCAGCCGACCACGGTCGCCGAGGTGAGCGCGATCGGCGAGCAGATGCGCAAGCGCGCCCACGCGACCGTCGACCACGCGATGCCCGACATGGCGGACCTCGCGCTGCGGCTCACGCCAGACAACATCAAGGCGCTGCAGGACAAGTTCGCGGAGGATGACGAGAAGTTCCGCGACGCGAACGTGAAGGTCTCCCTCGAGAAGCAGCAGAAGGAGCGCTACGAGAAGACCCTCGAGCGCGTCGAGGAGTGGTACGGCAAGTTCGGCCGGGAGCAGCGCGTCGCCATCCGCCAGTTCTCGGACGCGCGACCGATCGACAACGGGATCCTGCTGGCGGAGCGCCAGCGGCGCGAGGGCGACATCATCGCGATGCTGAACCGCGTGCAGCGCGAGAAGCCGTCGCGCGATGCGGTGGTGGCGATGATGAAAGGGGTTTCCCAGCGCTTCGACGACAGTCCCGACCCGGAGCGACGCGCGTTCGTGGAGTCGCTGCGCAAGGCGACCGCGGAGATGAACGCGCAGATCCACAACCTCGCGACACCGCAGCAGCGCCAGAAGTCCGTCGCGAGGCTGCAGGAATGGATCGATGACTTCCGCAGTCTGTCGGCGGAGCCGGGCGGGGCTTGAATACTCCCTCTCGCTTCAGATCGCGAAGATCTTCTCGCCCGGCAACACCACCCCCGCCGGATGCGACGACTGCTCCCGCACGCGTCGGTAGATCGGCCCGAAGTCCGGCGCCGTCGCCTCGAACAGCTGGGCGAACGAGTCGATCACGAAGTAGGTCGCCTGGAACGTGTCGATCTTGTACTCGCTGCGCATGAGGCGTTCGAGGTCGAACGCGACGCGCGCGGGTTCGGTCGCCTGCAACGCATGCCCGGGCTCCGACCCCGACGACACGATGCCGGCACCGTAGATCCGCAGGCCCTGCGGCGTGTCGATCAGCCCGAACTCCACCGTGTACCAGTACAGGCGCGCCAGGTACTCGAGCCCGCCCAGCGACGCGGCCTTCAGCCCGCCCTGCCCGAACGCCTGCATGTAGTCGGCGAACATCGGGTTGAACAGCAGCGGCACGTGCCCGAAGAAGTCGTGGAAGATGTCCGGCTCGACGATGTAGTCGAACTCGTCCTCCTCGCGCAGCCACACCGTCACCGGGAAGCGGCGCGCCGCGAGCAGCGCGAAGAACGCGTCCTCGGGGATCAGGCCCGGCACCGCGACCAGCGTCCAGCCGGTCGCCGCCTTCAACGGCACCGAGATCTTCGCCAGATCGGGGATCGCATCGGCCGCTTCCATCGCGGCCAGCGCGTCGAGGAACTCGTCGCACGCGAGGCCCGGCAGGTGCGCGATGCGGTCGGCGTAGAGCCGCCGATAACGGTCGTGCTGCGCGGGCGTGTACGACGACCAGTTCTGGTCGCATACGTAGTCGGACAGGGCGGTGGCATAGTCGCCGCGCGGCGGACGATCCGACGCGCCGTAGGTCGTCGGGATTGCAGCGCCCTCGGGCTCGGCCCGCGAGACGGTCGTCGACGCGGCAGCGGCATGCGCCGCCACCGTGGCGGCGGTCCCGGACGCGACGGCGTCGGCCCTCGCGTTCATCGCGCCAGGGCGGCGCTGTCGGTCGCCTTCTCCTTGAGCACGCCGCGGCGCATCTGGTCGAGCTCGATGCTCTCGAACAGCGCCTTGAAGTTGCCTTCGCCGAAGCCCATGTCGCCCTTGCGCTGGATGAACTCGAAGAAGATCGGACCGAGCTGGTTCTCCGTGAAGATCTGCAGCAGCAACTCGTTCGGCTTGCCGTCGACGAGGATCTTGCGCTTGTGCAGCTCGGGGATCGATTCGCCGTGGCCGGGGATGCGCTTGTCGATCAGCTCGTAGTACGTGTCGATCGTGTCGAGCAGGCGAACGCCGTTGCCGCGCATCGCGTCCACGGTCTTGTACAAGTCGGTCGAGCCGAGCGCGATGTGCTGGATGCCCTCGCCGTGATACGCGTCGAGATATTCCTGGATCTGGCCGGCCGTGTCGTTGCCTTCCTCGTTGATCGGGATGCGGATCTTGCCGCACGGCGACGTCAGCGCGCGCGACTTCACGCCGGTGACCCGGCCCTCGATGTCGAAGTAGCGGATCTCTCGGAAGTTGAAGAAGCGCTGGTAGAAGTCGGTCCACTCGTCCATGCGGCCGCGGTGGACGTTGTTGGTCAGGTGGTCGATGTAGGTCAGGCCGTTGCCGACCGGATTGAGCTTGGCCCCGGGCAGCGGCTCGAAGTCGACGTCGTAGAAGCCGATGTTGCCGATCGACCCTTCGGCCGCGCCGTTCTTGCCGCGCCAGCGGTCGACGAAATAGATCAGCGAGTCGCCGATGCCCTTCATCGCCGGGATGTTCAGCTCGCCGGGGCCGCTCTTGCCTTCGAAGCCCCACGCGCCGAGGTCGAGCGCGCGCTTGTAGGCGAGGGCGGCGTCCTGCACGCGGAACGCGATCGCGCAGATCGACGGACCGTGCAGGCGTGCGAAGCGCTGTGCGAACGAATCGGGCTCGGCATTGAGCAGGAAGTTGATCTCGCCCTGCCGGTACAGCGTCACGTCCTTGTGGCGGTGCTTGGCGATCGCCGTGAAGCCCATGCGCGTGAACAGCGCGCCCATCGCTTCGGGGTCCGGCGCCGCGTATTCGATGAACTCGAATCCGTCGGTGCCCATCGGGTTGTCCCAGGTCTTGGTATCCATGTGCGGCTCCTTTTCAGGGAATCGACATTTTACGTCGCGCAGCGCGCAGCCTGATTGCGAAAATTGCCGAACTTCGCTCGGTTTGCGCAATAAACTCGCGCCACTTCCACCGACGACAGCATTCCATGCCAGCCCTCACGCTCGACCGCATCGACCGTCGCATCCTCGACCTGCTGCAGCAGGACGCGAAGCTGTCGAACCAGGACCTCGCCCTCCAGGTGGGACTGTCCGCATCGCCCTGCCTGCGCCGCGTCAAGCGCCTCGAGGAGTTCGGCCTGATCCGCCACTACGTCGCCATCCTCGATGCGGCCAAGCTGGGGCTCGGCCTGACGGCATATGCGACGGTGCGCATGGACAAGCACAGCGATTCGCCCAAGCGCTCGGCGATGACGAGCTTTCGCGACGTGGTGCAGGGCTGGCGCGAGGTGGTCGCGTGCTACGCGATGACGGGCGAGATGGACTACCTGCTGCGGGTGCAGACGGTCGACCTCGACCACTACTCGCGGTTCGTGATGGACAAGCTGCTGCGGCATCCGTCGGTGTTGGACGTGCGGTCCAGCTTCATGCTCGAGCGGATCAAGGACACGACGGCGCTGCCGTTGCCGGAGTAGCCTGCAATCCTGCTCCTTCCCTCAGAGGGGGAGGGAGTCCGACCCGCACCGCCCATCCGGCACCGGCGGCATTTCGTCGCGTTCGCGCGCATTCCGTCGACGCCCGGTAGCGGCCGAAAGGGCGCGTTCGTACAATCCGCCGCTCATCGCAACACGCTCGCCGCGAAGCGATCGGACGACGACAACACGGGACCGGACTGCCGCGCCCCGTCACCTTCACGCTCCACAGGCCCTCCATGGCTCGTTTCCTCCGTTCCCGCCGTACCTGGCTGATCGTCGTCATCGTGCTCGTCGTCGGCAGCGTCGCCGCCGCGGTCGGCCGGGGGAGCGCCCCCAAGGCCGCTACCAAGGACAAGGTCGCGCCGACGCTCGAGTTCGGCGCGAACGACCTGACCGCGATCAGCCAGAGACCGATCGCGCGGTCGCTGGCCGTCTCGGGCAGCCTGGTCGCGGTCAATCAGGCGGTCGTCAAGGCCAAGGTCGCCGTCGAGGTGCGCAGCATCCTCATCCGTGAAGGCGACCGCGTCAGCGCCGGACAGGTCATCGCCCGGCTCGATACCGTCGACCTCGCCACCCGACTCGACCAGCAGGTGGGCGCGCGCGACGCGATGCGCGCGCAATACGACATCGCCGAGAAGAACCGCACGACCAACGCGTCGCTGCTGGAGAAGAAGTTCATCTCGCAGAACGCCTTCGACAACGTCGCCAGCCTGTCGTCGGCGAACCGCGCGCAACTCGATGCGGCCGACGCCCAGGTCCGCCTCGCGCAGAAGGCACTCAAGGACGCGACCGTCGTGTCGCCGATCGACGGCATCGTCGCGCGCAAGAACGCGCAGGTCGGCGAGAAGACGTCGATCGACGCACCGCTGTTCAGCATCGTCGACCTCGACTCGATCGAGATGCAGGCCATCGTGCCCGCCGGCGAGGTCGCCACGCTCGAAAAGGGCATGCGCGCGTCGCTGTCGGTCGACGGCATGCCCGACCGCCAGTTCGACGCGACGATCAACCGCATCAATCCGGCCACCGAGCCGGGCACGCGCTCGATCGTCGTCTTCCTGACGGTCCCCAATACGGACCACGTCCTCAAGAGCGGCATGTTCGCCAACGGCAACATCCGCCTCGGCGCGAGCGTGCCGAAGCCCACGCTGCCGCTGTCCGCGATCCAGAGCGACGCCGGCGTGCCGATCGTGTGGACCATCGAGGACGGCAAGCTCGCGCGCCGCACCGCGGTGCTGGGCGCGCGCGACGACGCGACCGGTTACGTCGAGATCAAGTCGGGGGTGCCGGCGGACACCCCGGTACTGGCCAGCAAGTTCGATAACCTGAAGGAAGGCGGGCCGGCGATCGCGAAGGCCCGCGCCTCTTCCGCGCAGGCCGCCAATTGAACGGGAGCCGCTCCATGCAGACCGTCGTTCGTCGATCGAACCGGGCCCGGCGCGTCGCACGGCTCCTCGTCGCCCTGGTCGCGCTGGCCGGTGCGTCGCCCGGTCATGCGCAGAACGAGGACCGGCCGGTCGTCACCGGCGGCAAGACGATCGGCATCGAGCGGAAGGACCCGGACGACGCAATGCCGGGCGCCGATCGGCGCGGCGTCACGCCGGACGGCAAGGCCGCCGTCCGGAACACGGCACCGGTCGGCGCTGCGCCGGCGCTGGTGTTCACGATCGACGTGCGGTGGCTCGGGGCGACGTCGTATCGCATCGAGCGCGACGTGACCGGACCGATCGAACGCGCCGTCAAGACACTGCCCGGCGTGAAGGAAGTGCATTCGAGCTCCACCGGTGCCCGTGCGCAGACGCTCGTGTACTTCAGCGCGAAGGAGGACGCGTCGACGCAGGCGACCGCGATCCGCAACCGGCTCGACCAGATCAAGAGCCGCCTGCCGCGCGACGCGAGCCGGCCGCTGATCGGCTGGCGCCGGGAACCCCCGATCTGATTTCGCACGCGCGTCCCGCATGGGAACCGCGCCGTCGACGAACAACCGGAACACCATCATGTGGATGACCAAAGTCTCGATCAACAACCCCGTCTTCGCGACGATGGTCATGGTGGCGCTGGTGGTGCTCGGCGTCGTCTCGTACAAGCGTCTCGGGGTCGAGCAGCTGCCCGACATCTCGGCCCCGGTCTTCACGATCACGGTCGACTATCCGGGCGCATCGCCCGAGGCCGGCGAGAACGACATCACCAAGCCGATCGAGAACGCGGTCAACACGATCTCCGGCATCAAGCGCATCCGTTCGAACTCGTGGGAAGGGCGTTCGCAGACCTACGTGGAGTTCCAGCTCGACGCCAACGTGCCGAAGGCGACCCAGGACCTGCGCGATCGCGTGGCCCAGGTGCGCGCGGTCTTCCCCAAGGAGGCCAAGGACCCGGTCATCAACCGGCAGGACCAGGAGAACGAGCAGCCGGTCGTGTCGCTGTCGGTGCGCGCGCTGCCCGGCCCTTCGCCGCGCAGCCTGCGCGACATGACGACGCTGGTCGACCAGGTGATCGTCAAGGAGATCCAGAAGGCGCCGGGCGTCGGCCGCGTCGCCTACGCCGGCGGCACCGCGCGCCAGGTGCAGATCCAGATCGACCCGAAGCGCATGGCGTCGTACGGCGTCGGCATCGACCAGGTGATGGACGCGATCCGCCAGTCCAACCAGGACGTCGCGGCCGGCCTGATCAGCAACGCGCGCAACGAGACGCTGGTGCGCGTCGAAGGCAAGATCAAGAACATCGAGGACTTCGGCCGTATCATCGTCGCGCGCCGCGGCGGCAACGTCGGCATCAGCTCGCTCGGCTCGTCCGGCATCGGCGACTCGCCGGTGTTCCTGAGCCAGGTCGCGACCATCAGCGACGGGGAGCAGGAAGCGCAGTCGATCGGCCGCAACGACGGCCAGCCGGCGCTGTCGTTGCGGGTCTTCAAGATCCAGGACGCCAACATCGTCGAGACCGGCGACGCCGTGAAAGCCGCGATCGCCAACCTGCAGAAGCGCCTGCCGCCCGGCGTCGAGATCCGCGAGCTCTACGCCAACTCGGACTGGGTCAAGCGCTCGCTCGACGGCGTCAAGAAGACGCTCATCGAGGGCGGCCTGCTGACCGTGCTGATCGTGTTCCTGTTCCTGCGCAGCTGGCGCTCCACGATCATCACCGGACTCACGCTGCCGATCGCGGTGATGTCGACCTTCATCGTGCTGAACGCGTTCGGCTTCACGCTGAACTTCATGACGATGATGGCGCTGTCGCTGTGCATCGGCCTGCTGATCGACGACGCGATCGTGGTGCGCGAGAACATCGTGCGTCACCTGCACATGGGCAAGAGCCACCGCCAGGCGGCCGAGGACGGTACCAACGAGATCGGGCTCGCGGTGATGGCCACCACGTTCGCGATCGTCGCCGTGTTCGTGCCGGTCGCGTTCATGAGCGGCATCGTCGGCAAGTTCTTCTTCTCGTTCGGCATCACGGTCACGGCCGCGGTGCTGGTGTCGCTGTTCGTGTCCTTCACGCTCGACCCGATGCTGTCGTCGCTGTGGCACGACCCGGGCGAGAAGTCGCGCACGCTGCGCTTCTGGCCGCTGCGCGTCGTGCTCGACGCGTTCGAGCACTTCGTGCAGTGGATGCATCGCGTCTACGGGCGCCTGCTCGGCTGGGCGTTCGGCGACCGCGTGTTCCGCTTCTGGCGGCCGGTGCAGTGGCTGCTGTTCGTGCTGTGCCTGCCGATCGCCGCGGTCCTGCTGGTCGTCGACCTTTTCCGTTATCTGCTGGCTTCGCCAGCCGCGCCCTTCGCGTGGAAGCACGGGTTCGCGATGGGCCTGTACCGGGGCGTGGGCTCCGTGACGCCGCGCGGCATCGTGCTGTGGACCGCCTTCGGTTCGTTCATCGCCGCGTTCGCGCTGCTCGCGTCCGGCCGCATCGGCAGCGAGTTCATCCCCGAGGTGGACCAGAGCTGGATCGCGCTGCGCCTGACCACGCCGCCCGGCGTGAGCCTCGAGTACGCCGACCAGAAGTCGCGCCAGGTGGAAGCCGCGATCGCCGACCTGACCGAGATCGTCGCGACCGACGTCAGCGTGTTCGGCGAGGACCGCAGCGCGGTGCGCATCCAGCTCAAGCTGAAGCCGCGCGCCGAACGCGAACGCACGCAGAAGGAGATCGAGCAGATCATCCGCGACCGCGTCGCCCGCATCCCGGGGGTGACGCTGTCGATCGGCTTCAACCAGGCCGTGTTCGTCGCGATCCTCGGCCCCGACGTCGGCAAGCTGAACGAGATCACCACCGACTTCGCGGCCAGGGTCGCGAAGATCCCCGGCATCGTCGACCTCGAGACCAGCCTCAAGCCCGGTACGCCGGCGCTGTCGATCCGCCCGAACGGCGACGTCGCGAGCGACCTCGGCCTGACGGTCCAGCGCATCGGCAACGCGATCCGGCCGCTGGTGGCCGGCGAGACCGCCGGCTACTGGCTGGGTTCGGACGGACAGAACTACGAGGTCAACGTGCAGCTGCCGAAGTCGGGCCGCACGGTGGCGTCGGATGTCGGCGACCTGCTGCTGACCACCGGCAAGACGATGACCGACCCGAACGGGATGATCGTCCCGCAACTGGTGCCGCTGCGTCAGGTGGCGACCATCGTGCAGTCCGAGAGCCCGCAGGTCATCAAGCGCCAGGACCTGCAGCGCCGGCAGGCCGTGTACGCCAACGCGCAGGGCCGGCCGACCGGCGACATCGGCAAGGACGTGCAGAAGATCGTCGGCGAGATGAAGGAGACGCTGCCGCCCGGCTACCGCTTCGACGTCGGCGGGCAGCAGCAGGACCAGGACGAGTCGGCGGCCGCGGCCGGCGGCGCGCTGGTGCTGGCGATCGTGTTCATCTACCTGATCCTGGCGTCGCAGTTCGCGAGCCTGCTGCAGCCGGTGGCGATCATGGCCGCGCTGCCGTTCTCGCTGATCGGCGTGCTGCTCGCGCTGCTGATGACGCACACCACGCTGAACCTGTTCTCGATCATCGGCTTCATCATGCTGATGGGCCTGGTCACCAAGAACGCCATCCTGCTGGTCGACTTCGCCAACCAGCGGCAGCGCGAGGGCCTGTCGCGCATCGACGCGCTGCTCGAGGCCGGCCAGGTGCGGCTGCGCCCGATCCTGATGACGACGGCCGCGATGGTGTTCGGCATGCTGCCGCTCGCGATCGGCCTCGGCGAAGGCAGCGAGCAGCAGGCGCCGATGGGCCGCGCGATCATCGGCGGCGTGCTGACGTCGACGCTGCTCACGCTGGTCGTGGTGCCGGTGATCTATTCGTATTTGGATCGCTGGGAGCGCCTGGCCAGGACCTGGTTCGCCGGCGGTACCGCGCGTCGCGCGGCGCGGGAAGCGCGCGAGGACGAGGCGGCCGAGCGCAAGCGCGGTGCGGTCCGCGGTGGCCGCGTCGGCGGTGCGCACGGCGCCGTGGAATCGAGCGATCCGCAGTCACGCGAGGAAGGCTGACCGGTCCCGCCGACGACGCGAGTCGTCGTGGCGATTGCCTGCACAATCTGATCGCGACGGTTTTCCGCCGATGATCGTTCGATGCGTCGTCGAGCACGCGTTCATGCCGTTTCGGGCTTCGGTGCTACCCGGACGTCGCGCACGATGCGCCCGCCCTCCAGCACGATGACGCGTTCCGCGGACGCGATCGTTTCCGGCCGATGGGCGATCGTGATGCGGGTGAGCGCCAGCCTGCGGATCGCCGCATTCACCTTGCGCTCGTTGTCGAGATCGAGGTGGCTGGTCGCCTCGTCGAGCGCGAGGATCCTCGGCCGCTTGTACAGCGCGCGGGCGAGCAGCACGCGCTGCTTCTGCCCGCCCGACAGCGACGAGCCCAACTCGCCGACCAGCGTCTGGTAGCCCATCGGCATCGCCACGATGTCGTCGTGCACCGCCGCGAGACGCGCCGCGGCCTCGACGGCGCCGGTGTCCGCCTGCAGGTCGAAGCAGGCGATGTTGTCGGCGAGCGAGCCGGACAGCAGTACGTCGTCCTGCGTCACGGTCCCGATCAGGCTGCGGTAGCCGGTCGTCCCGAGCTGGCCGATCGGCAGCGCCGCGTCGGGCGCGCCGATGCGGATCTCGCCTTCGCTCGCTCCGTGCAGCCCGAGCAGCAGCTTGAGCAGCGTGGTCTTGCCGCAGCCCGATGCGCCGACGATGGCGACCGACTCGCCGGCCTCGATCGTGAAGCTGCAGTCACGCAGCACCCACGGTTCGCCGTCGGCGTAGCGGAACGACAGCCCGCGCACGTCGAGACGCGGCGCGAGGCGGGCGACATCCGTCTCGATCGCCGCGTCGGCCTCGGGCGGCTCGAGCGCGATGTCGGCCAGCCGCTCGGCGTGCAGGCCGAGCATCCGCACCTCGACGACCAGGTCGACCAGCTTCGACGATCGCTCGGCGAACTGCGCCCGGTAGGCCAGGAACGCGAGCAGCATGCCCAGCGACATCGACCGGTCGAGCACCGCGAGGCCCCCCAGATAGAGCAGCAGCATGCCCTCGGCCCCGGCGATCAGCGTGCTGGCCGACGTGAACCACAGGCCCATGCGCTGGGTCGCCACGTCGCGGTTCTGCACGTCGATCATCAGGTTCTGCCAGCGCGCGATGCGCTCGGCCACGCGACCGTAGAGCTTGAGGGGCAGGGCCGCGCGAATCGACTCCAGGAAGAAGCTGTTCTCCCGCGCCGCGAGCACGATGCGCTCTTCGGTGGCCGCGCGAAACGGGCGATACGCGACGCCGCGGATGGCTGCATACAGTCCCGTGGCCCCCACCGCGACCAGCGTCAGGCGCCCGCTGTAGACGGTCATCAACGCGAGCGTGGCGACCGCCATCACGCCGTCCAGCGCTGCGCTGATGGTGCCGTTGGTGAGCAGGGCGCGGATCGCCGCGAGCGACGCGAAGCGCGAACTGATGTCGCCCAGATGCCGCTTCTCGAAGAACGGCATCGGCAGCCGCAGCAGGTGCGTGAAGAGATTGGCCGACCACTGCAGCGCGAGCTGCTGGTTGATGCGCAAGCCGATCCAGCCGCGCATCAGCCGCAGCGCGAAGTCGATCACCAGCAGCGCCGCGCCGCCGAGCACCGCGAGCACGAGCAGATCGCGGTCGCCGGTGACCAGCGCGCCGTCGACCACGAACTGCGTGACGATCGGATTGACCAGCGCGATCGCCTCGAGCGCGGCAGCCAGCGCGAGGATGCTGACGATGCCGCGCCGCAGGCCGACGATCCGCCCGGCAAGGTCGCGCAGCCGCAGCCGGCGGCGGGTGTCGGCGGCGACGAACGCGCTGGTGGGCTGGAGCTCGAGCGCGATGCCGCTGAAGCGCTCCGCGACCGCCTCTATCGCGACACGCTGGCGACCGGACGCCGGATCGACGATCGACACGCCACGGCGATCGACCTGCTCGAGCACCACGAAGTGGTTGAGGTTCCAGTGGAGGATGCACGGCAGCTGCAGTTGCGACAGCTCGTCGGGCTCGCAGCGCAGCGCACGCGGCGCCAGGTCCAGCCGCGTCGCGTGGCGCATCAGGTGCGCGAGCGTCGCGCCCTTGAGCGAGACCGCGAAGCGCTGCCGCAGCGTCCGCAGGTCGACGCGGTGGCCGTGGTGACCGACGATCGTCGCGAGGCAGGCGAGGCCGCACTCGGCGGCTTCGGACTGCAGGTGGAGCGTGCGGATGCGAGCCAAGGGGCGGACGCCGGACAGGACGTGCAGGCGAGGGACCGAAAGGAGGCCCGACGAAGCGTCGGGCCCCTTCGACCGCCTGCGGCGCGATCGAACTTTCTCAGTCGGCGAGACCTCCGCCGATCGTCGCACCACCGGCACCGGCCAGACCCAGCGCCAGTCCGGCGAGGCCGATCTCACCCGCGGTGCCTGCACCCGCGATGACACCGATCGCGATGCCGGCCATGCCACCGGTGGCGGCGATGCTGATCCCGAGCGCCAGGATGCCGAGACCCGCGCTCACCTGCTGCCAGGTGATCCCGGCACCGACCTGTTCCACCTCACCCATCGTCACTGCGTGCATGTCGATTTCTCCATCGTTCTGTCAGTCGGAGACGACCGCGCCCAGGAAGCTCCTGCGGTAGGCGACGTTCGCCTGGGGCCTGCAGATCATGGGAGACGCGACCGTCGACGGATGGACGCTGACCGCGATGCCGGCGGCGGTGAACGCCGCCGCGACGTGGTCCGCGACGTGCCGCTCGATGCCTGCCACGAGAACGGTCCCGCCGGCATTGCGCGCGTGCGTGTGGATCTTGACGGCATCGGCCAGCGACACCTCGCCGATGATGCGCATCGCCCTCACGAAAGGAATCTCGTCGCTGGGAACACCCTGCACCTGCACCTGGTAACGATCCATCGCGGTCTCCGGTCGATCTCTCATGAACTGAAGTTGCCGGGTCGATCAGGGCTCGATCGGAGACCCCTGCCACGGCTTCGGCGCGAGGAGCGGCGGGGGCAGCGGCTCGGCCGATGCGTCGATGCTCTTGCCACCGGACACGAGGTCGACGTGCGATGCGTTCAGGACTTGCATGGGAACTCCTTGAGTGAAGGTGCAGAAATGATCTGCGGGACCGGTCTGCCGATGCGATGCGACGGCACACCGTGGCTCCAGATTGACGCGCGACCTTCGTCGCCACAATCGCCGTTCGAAGGAGCCCGATGACGGAGGGCCTCATCGCTTCGAACGACACACCGCATCCCTCGACCGACTTCATCGTCCGACCAGGCCGTAGATCGGCTCGAACAGCCACTCGTGCAGGCGGCGCCGGTCCTGGATCACGTCGGCCTCGAAGGCCATCCCGGAACGCAGCGGCTGCGGCCTCGCGTAGGTGTCGATCGTCTGGCGGTCGAGCGTGACGGCGATGCGATAGACCGGCTCGCCCCCGAGCGGCGCGCCCACGACCGCCGCCACGTGGGCCGGCAGCTCCTGCGGCGCATATGGGCTTCTCTCGATCGAGGCGACGACGCCCTCGCCCATGCCGAACTTCTGGTACGGATAGGCCGCGTAGCGCATCCGCACCCGCTGGCCGCTTTCGACGAAACCTACCTGCCGCGCCGACGCGAAGAGCTGCGCCTCGAGGACGGCCCCGTCGGGGATCAGCGTCGCCAGCAGTCCCCCGGCTGCGACCTGCTGCCCGACGTGCGCCGCGATGCCGGTCACGGTGGCGGCGAACGGCGCGGTGACCACGGTGCTGCGGCGCGCCTCGTTCTCGGTACGCTCCTGGTCGAGCGCGGCGATCGTGCGCGTCAGCTCCAGCGACTCGCCTTCTGCCTGCATGCGGCTCTCGGCGAGCTGACTTGCTAGCCCGATGCGCTCGCGCCGCAGGTTGGCGTCGACGCGTCGGTCGTTCTCGCGCTGCGCCCGCACGACCAGCGCCTCGTCCAGACGCGCCTGGGCCTGCACCGGCGCGATGAAGCCCGTGCGGGCCAGCTCGTTGAAGCGCTCGACGTTCTTCTGCGCGATCGCCTCGCGTGCCGCGTGCAGTTCGGACTCCAGGCCGAGGTGCACGCGCTCGACGTCGATGGCGTCGAGCCGCTCGCGGGTCGCGCGCAGGCGGGATGCGTGGCGTTCCTCGCTCAGCCGGCGGTCGCGATCGAGCGTCGCACGGCGCGCATCGAGCTGCGTCGCGATCAGGCGCTGCGTGCCGCCCGACGCCGATTGCCGCTCCGCAGACAGAACGACCAGCGTCTCGCCCGCCGCGACGTGCCGGCCCTCGACCAGTCGCATCGTCTCGATCGTGCCGGTCGCCGGGGTGGTCAGGCGCAGCACGCCCCCGACGGGCTCGAGCAGCCCGGGCACCGTGGCGCGCCGCGTGTAGCTGCCGAGGCACGCGAACCCGGCGATCAGCCCGATGACGAGCACTGCCGTCGCCGCGCAGACCGCATCGCCGGCCGGCTGGGCGATGCGGATCGCACCGAGCCAGCCGCTGTGGCGCGCCGCCACCGCCTGCGGGCGGAACAGCGGGCGGTCGCGCGGGGCGTCGTCGGTCCGCATGCGCGGTCAGCACAGCGCGCAGGCGCACGCGCTGCGGCAGGCCATCACGGCATGCGACGGTCGTCGAGCGCCCAGCGCGACGGACCCGGCGGACGGCGCGCCGCGAACCAGGCCGAGGCCAGGCCGACGGCGACGCTCGGCAGGAAGACGACCAGCAGCAGGTCCCGGTCGACCACCCCGGCGACGATCAGGATGCCCGGTGCGATGCACGACAGCGCCATCGCGAACGCGAAGATCCGAACCGGCTTGTGTAGGGCCATGCATGACTCCCGAGCGAGGGGTGACGACCGGGCGAGACCGCCGGAGGCGCGACGCCCCCGCGCCGCGCCCCCGGCCTGCCGTCTTCCGACGTCGCCAGCCGCAGCTGCCGGGACCGGCAGCGCGCGCCGACGACAGATTCGCATCGCGACGACGACGTGAACATCGACCAAAACGGGGACGCGAGGGCGACGATGCAGGTCGTGGCCGGCGGTGGCAGGACGGGACGACCGAACCGTCTCGAGGACGGCGCGGTCCTCCGCGCGTGGGGGCCGCGCGGCCCCCGGCTCAGGTCTTGGCGACCGGCTTGTAGATCGACTGCTTCGGTGCGGCCAGGACGCGCCGGAGCATCGGCTCGAACTCGGCGAGCGCGAACGTCTCGCCCTTCGGATCGAAGGCCGGCGCGTCGTATTCGGAGCAGAACTCGGCGGCCGCGTCGAACCAGCGATGCGTGCGGAACTGCTCGCGCATGTCGCGATCGAGGCCCAGGTAATGGAAGAAGTAGTAGCCCTGGAAGATGCCGTGCTTCTCGACGATCCAGTGGTTCTGCTCGGACACGAACGGCTTCAGGATCGCCGCGGCCACGTCCGGGTGGTTGAAGCTGCCGAGCGTGTCGCCGATGTCGTGCAGCAGCGCGCTGACCACGTACTCGTCGTCGCGTCCTGCCTTGGACGCGCGCGTCGCGGTCTGCAGCGAGTGGGTGAGCCGGTCGATCGGGAAGCCGCCGTAGTCGCCGTCGAGCAGCTTGAGATGCGCGATCACGCGGTCGGGCAGCTTCGACGTGAACTGCACGAAGTCGGCGCCGATCACGCGCCAGTCCTCCGCCGTGCCTTCCTGCATCCGTGTGAAGCGGGCCGACGCGGGATGGGTCGCGGTGCCGGTGGCGATGGAATCGTCGGTCGTCATGCAGGTCTCCTCGATGCGGGTTCTGTCGCGCGTTCGTCGCGGGCGCGGAAGCGGTCCGCCAGGCGCGTCGTCCGGTCCATGCTCGCACACCGGAACCGTTCGCTGCAACGCCACGCGCCCTATCGACGCGCCGCGAGCGGCGGCTGCAGATCGGCCACGCGATATCCGCGGCGTTCGAACTCGCGGATCAGGCCGGCCTCGCCGAACAGATGCAGCGCACCGACCGCGAGGAACGTGTTGCCCGGCTGCTTCAAGTAGGTCTCGGCGCGGTCGGCCATCGTGCGGTTGCGCTGGTCGATCAGCGTCTCGACGAAGTAGCGCTCGAACATCTTGCCGTCGGCATCGCGCCGCATCTCGTCGATCATCGCGTTGCCCGCGTCGCGGTCGCCGCGCAGCCAGAGGTCGAACAGTTCGCGGGTCTGCTCGCGCGACTCGGCGCTGTCGACGTCGGCCAGCGCCTCGTCGAGCTGCGCGGTCTGCATCGCGTCGGGCAGCGACGCCAGCATCCGCAACTGCGCTTCGACGCCTTCCACCTCCAGGATGGGCATCCGCGCGCTGCGCGCATAGCCGGCGAGATAGAGCTCGCTGCCCATCGCCGGGTCGAGGCCCGCCTCGCTCATCGACGACAACGCCACCATGTTGGCCAGCAGCCAGGGCCTGAAGCGGCCGACGCGCTCGGCCGGCAGGCCGTTCTTCTCGCCGAAGGCCCGCACGCGCGCCATCAGGGCCGGCGACACGTGCCGCTGCAGTCCGTCGCCGTCCGGGTACTGCCCGAGGCGCATCGCCAGCGCCTGCGTGCTCTGGTTGTCCGACGGGTCGGCCTCGATGGCGAGGCGCCGCGACTGCCGGAGGGCCGCCATCACGGACGCATTGAACGGCTCGCTGCCCACGCGGCCGAGATGGATCGTGCCGTAGAGATACAGCGTCGGACTCGCGCGGCCCCCCGGTGCGGCGGGTCGGGCGACCTCGTAGAGGAAGCCGCGCCGGCCGACCGCATCGATGCCTTCCAGCATCGCGCGCTGCTGCGCCGGTGTCAGGCTCGCCGCGACGAGCGAGGGGCCGTCGGCCAGCGCGGTCGACGCCGTGCCGGCGAGCAGCACGGAAACCGCGGCCAGCGCGAGGCGCGAAACGCACCGCCGCCAGCCGCGCGAAGCGGTCGGGACGTCGGTCGGAGCGTGCGGGTCGGTCATGGCGGAGTGGAAGCGCGACAAGGATGTCGTTGCGGAGACGATGGTAATGGATCGTCGTCGCGCGACCGACTATTGAACGGCCAGGCACGCCCGGCTACGCTTGCCGCCGTTGCGCAGCGACCTTCGCGCGCCGCGTCTGCCTCGGCAGCGATCACCCGGACAGCATCCCCCATGAGCCGTACGTTCCTGATGTGCCCGCCCGAATACTTCGACGTCGCGTACGTGATCAATCCGTGGATGCACGGCAACATGCGGAATATCGACAACCGCCTCGCGAAGAAGCAGTGGCGCGGACTCTACGACCTGATCCGGCAGCAGGCCCGCGTGCGCCTGATGCACCCGGAGCCGAGCTCGCCGGACATGGTCTTCACCGCCAATGCCGGCCTGGTGCTGGAGAAGAAGTTCATCGTGTCGCGCTTCCGGCATCCCGAACGCCAGAGCGAGGAGCCTTACTTCACCGAGTGGTTCCTCGAGCATGGCTACGCGGTGTCGAGCGGACCCGCGGACGTCCACTTCGAGGGCGCCGGCGACGCACTCTTCGACCGCGGCCTGCCAGTGCTGTGGCTGGCGCACGGTCACCGGTCGATGGTCGGGGCGCAGTCGTTCATCGCGAGCCACATCACGGCGCTGGCCAACATCGAGATCGTCGCGCTGGAGCTCGTCGACGAGCGCTTCTATCACCTCGACACCTGCTTCTGTCCGCTCGACGGCGGCGCGCTGCTCTACTACCCGAAGGCCTTCGGCGCCGCGTCGCTGGCGTCGATCGAGGCCCGCGTGCCGGAGAAGAAGCGCATCGTGTGCGGCGACGAGGACGCACAGGCCTTCGCGTGCAACGCGGTCAACATCGGCAAGACCGTGATCGTCAATGCGGCGACGCCCGCCTTCATCGACGCGCTCGGCGCGCACGGCTACACGGTCGCGCAGAACCCGCTGTCCGAGTTCATGAAGGCGGGCGGCTCGGCGAAATGCCTGACGCTGGACATCACCTGAACCGGCGAGACGATGCGGCCGCAGGCGGAAGGTCGGTCGATGCGACAGCGGCCGCGTCGCCGCCCGCTACTTCGCGCCGGTCTTCTGAATCTGCGCGAGTTCGGCGTCGCTCAGGTACTCGAAGTACTTGACGACCTGCTGCACGCCCGAGACGCTGGCCGCGGCCTCGGCCGCCTTGTCGCCCTCTTCGCGCGTCACGCGACCCATCAGGTAGACCACGCTCTTCTCGGTGACGACCTTGTAGGCGTTGGCGAAGATGTCCTTGCGGTTCACCAGCTCGGCCTTGACCTTGGTGGTCAGGTACGCGTCGTTGTTGCGCGCGGAGCTCGGGGTCATGCCGCCGATCTCGAGATCGGACTTGACCGCGTAGACGTTGTCGACGCCCTTGGCGATCTGCTCGGCCTTGTCCTTGGACGCCTGGTCGGGTACCTCGCCGGTCAGCAGGACGCGGCGGTTGAAGCTGTTGACGTTGATGTGCGAGCGGTCGGACAGCGCGTCGGTGATGCGGCTCTCGACCCGCGACGCGATCAGCTTGTCGTCGGCCTGCGCGCCGAGCGACCGCCGGTCCGTGGCCGCATAGGCCCCGGCCCCGACCGCGCCCACCACCACCGGAAAGACGCATCCGTTGAGCTGCGTCGCGCCTACCGCGACGATCGCCGCCAGCAGCAGCGCCCGTCCCCTGTTCGTTTCGATCATCAATCGTCCCCTAGTAGATGCCAGTCGATTCCGTCGCACAGGCAGTGCAGCACCAGCAGGTGGACCTCCTGGATGCGGGCCGTGCGGTCGTGCGGCACGCAAATGTGGACATCGTTGTCACGCAGCAGTTCACCGATCGCACCGCCGCCCTTGCCGGTCAGCGCGACGATGCGCATGTCGCGGGCATACGCCGCCTCGATGGCGGCAATGACGTTCTGCGAGTTGCCCGAGGTGGAGATCGCGAACAGCACGTCGCCCGAGCGGCCGAGGCCGGAGACCTGCTTGGCGAAGACCTGCTCGAACGAATAGTCGTTGGCCACCGCCGTCATCAGCGACGTGTCGGTCGACAGCGCGATGGCCGCGAGCGGCAGGCGCTCGCGTTCGAAGCGTCCGATCAGTTCGGCCGAGAAGTGCTGCGCATCGGCGGCCGATCCGCCGTTTCCGCAGGCCAGGATCTTGTGATCGTTGGACAGCGCGTCGAACATCAGGTCGATGCCGCGGGAGATGGGTTCGAGCAGCGCGTCGGCGGAGTTCTGCGTATTGCGGGCACTGTCTTCGAACTGCCGGATGATGCGTTGGGAGAGGTCCATCCAAAAAGTATAGCAATGCGAGCCCGGTCGTCCGGGTGGGCGGGCCGCGGCGGACGTCGGGAACCGCCGGTTCGCCCCACGCGTGCCCGCCCGCGATCGCGGCTTCCATGTTGCGCGTCTGGCGGTCCGCCACCGCGGGGCCGGACGTCCCGCTGCCGGCCCGCCCGGCCACGCGGTCCGGCTCAGCTCTCGTCGCGAAACGCGTCGCGGATCCACTCCACGCAAAAGCCGCGCTGCGCATTCCCTTCCAGCGTCAGGACGTCGAAGCGGCACGGCGGCAGCGACCGAAGGCCGAGGCCGACGAGGTAGTGCGATGCCGCGGCGACGACCCGCCGGCGCTTCTCGCGCGTGATGCTGCCAGCCGCACCGCCGTGGCTCGCCCCGGCCCGCCTGCGGACTTCGACGAACACCAGCGTCGAGCCCTGCGGCGACGGACGGGTCGCGTCGCGCATCACCAGGTCGAGCTCGCCGTCGCGATAGCCGACCTGGCCGGCCACGAAGACCAGCCCTGCCCGTTCGAGGTAGCGACGCGCGAAGTCCTCGCCTTCGTCGCCGGCGCGCTGCCGCGCGGTGCGTCGGCTCGCGCGCGCTTCGGTTGCGGCATAGAGCCCGGACGGCGCCGGACGGCGTCGTCCGGACGAGCGATCGTGTTCGGCATGCACGTGCGCCGGCAGCAGCGGCGCGCCGGCGAGCCGCGCGATGAAGGCTTTGATCGTGTGCATCGGGTCCATGACGCGATGCTGGGCGTGCTGCCGATCCGGCTCAACGTCCGAGTCGACTAGCCCGTTGCGGCACAATCGGCCGATGTCGACCGTCGAGGAACCGAGCCCGTCTCCCGCTGAACAAGGCGGCCCCGACGTCCTGCGCACGCTGCGCATCGTCGCGGCCGATGCCGGGGGCCAGGACTATCCGCCGGCCACGCTCTACGTGATCGCGACGCCGATCGGCAACCGCGCCGACATCACGGTCCGCGCGCTGGTCTGTCTCGCGCGGATGGACGCGATCGCCGCCGAGGACACCCGGACCGCTCGGCAGCTGCTGCACTACTACGGCCTCGACAAGCCGATGATCGCGGCGCACCGCCACAACGAGCACGAAGCGGCCGGGATGCTGGTCGCGCGCATCGCGGGCGGTGCCCGCATCGCCTACGTGTCGGACGCGGGGACGCCCGGCGTGTCGGATCCGGGTTCGCGTCTGGTCGCCGCAGTCCGCGACGCCGGCCATCGGGTGATCCCGATCCCCGGCGCGTCCGCGCTGACCACCGTGCTGTCGGCGGCCGGTCTTCCGGAGGGCCCGGTGCAGTTCGTCGGTTTCCTGCCGGCCAAGAACGCGCAGGCCGCGACCGCCCTGTCGGCGCTGTCGGGCCACGCGGCGCATCTCGTGTTCTACGAGGCCCCGCACCGCATCGTCGACACGCTGGCGGCGATCGCGACCGCGTTTCCCGGGCGGCATTGCGTGATCGCGCGCGAGCTCACGAAGCGCTTCGAGAGCATCCACCGCTGCGCGGTCGGCGAAGCCGTGGCGTGGATCACCGCCGACCCGCAGCGCCAGCGCGGCGAGTTCGTCGTGGTCGTCGAGGGGCCGGGGGATCAGGACGGCGACAGCGCGCTCGCGAAGGCGCTGCCGATCCTGGAGAAGCTGTGCGCCGCGCTGTCGGTGTCGGAGGCGGCGTCGCTCGCGGCGGAGATCACGGGAGTGTCGCGCAAGGCGTTGTATGCGCAGGCGTTGAAGATGCGGTGGACCTCGGGGGACGAGTGATCGTGAGCGCGCTCCGTCGCTCGCTGCGCTCGCCCCCTCCCCAGCCCTCCCCCAGGGGGGAGGGAGCCTGATCAGACCGGCTTCGGCGGCCGCTTCATCTGGCAGGTCGTCGGCTGCGCCGACACGTACGACTCCAGGCGGGCGTCGGTCAGGAAGCCGATGCCCTGGTTCTCGAGGTCGTAGGTCACTTCCTTCGGGCCGCCCTTCGCCGCGGTCTTCTGGATCGTCGAGATGTAGAGCGGCGCGAGCAGCTGATGGTCCGTCGCGCGCATCTCGACCTCGCCGGTCGGCGACTCGTACTTCATCCCCTCGAGCGCGTACGCGACCTTCAGCGGATCGTCGCTGTCGACCTTCTTGATCGCCTCGGCCAGCATGAACATCGAGTTGTGGACCTGCATGTAGTAGTAGTCGAGGGTCGGATACTTCTTGTGGAAGTCGAGCTGGTCCTTCTGCAGCTTGTTCGGGACCACGCTGGTGTGCCACTGCGTGATCTGCTTGACCTGCCCGACGCCCCCTTCGCCGATGGCCGTGGGACTGCCGAGGCCGCCGGCGTAGAACGTGTAGAAGTCGATCTTGCTGCTGGTGTCCTTCACCGACTTGATCAGCAGCGACATGTCGTTGCCCCAGTTGCCGGTGATGACGATGTCGGCGCCCGACGCCTTGATCTTCGCCGCGTACGGCGCGAAGTCCTTCACCGATCCGAGCGGATGCAGGTCGTCGCCGACGATCTCGATGTCCGGCCGCTTGCGCTTCAGATACTCCTTGGCCGCGCGCGACACCTGCTGGCCGTGCGAGTAGTTCTGGTTGATCAGGTAGACCTTCTTGATGTTCGGCCTGGACGCGATGAAGTTCGTCAGGCCCTCGAGCTTCATCTCCGAGTTGGCGTCGAAGCGGAAGTGCCAGAAGCTGCACTTCGAGTTGGTCGCGTCGGGGTCGACGGCCGCATAGTTCAGGTACACCACCGACTTCGACGGATCGCGGTCGTTGTTCTTCTGCAGCGCATCCTGGATCGCCAGACCGGCGCCCGAGCCGTTGCCCTGCGTGACGAAATGGATGTTCGAGTCGATCACGCTCTTGAGGATCGTCAGGCTCTCCTGCGGCGTGCCCTTGTTGTCGTAAGGGACGATCTCGAAGCGGAAGCGTCCGGCCACCTTGCCGGCGTTGATCTGGTCGGCGACGAACTGGAACTGCTTCAGGCCGCCGTCGCCGACGTTGGCGAACGGGCCGGACAGGGGGTCGATGTAGGCGATCTTGACGACCGTTTGCTGGGCGAAGGCGGGCGAGAGCGCCGTGGCCATCACGGCCGCGGCGAGGGACAGGGCGATGCGAGGCGTGAAGCCTGCAGGCAGGAAGCTGGCGATGATGGTCTCCGGTGATCCTCCGTTCTCGGAGGCCTGTTCTTTCAGGAATCGCGGCGACCGATGCGTCGTCGCAGAACCTGGTCGTCCGCGTGGCGCGGAAAAGCGGTCATTTTTCATTGCGGAGACCCCGGAACAAATCGGGGTCAACCCTAGCGGCGCCGGGTCCGGTTCGCATCGCGTTGCGGGTCGACCGTGAATCGAGCGCGGCAATTGGCGGCGATCGGTCTTCGAACCGAGCGCCAGGACGACCATCCTCGGCAAGCTGGCGCAGGCGCTGGCATTCGTCTGCCTGGCCGGATTCTTTCTCGTCGGGCGACCTGGACGTTGGCGGCGATTCAGCCGCCAGGCGAGCGCGCGAGGAAGGCCCGGACCCGCGGGTCTTCGGTCAATCCGATCGCGCGTTCCGTGGCCCGTGCCGAGGCCTCGTGCTGGCCGTCGAGCCGCAGCAGATGCGCGCGGGCCACCCAGTAGGCCTGGTAGTCCGCCACGCTGTCTGCCGGGATCGCATCGAGCTGCGCGAGACCGGTCGACACGTCGCCCGCTTCCGCAGTCGCCACCGCCTGGCCGACGCGCGCGCCGGTGCTGGGAAAATGGTGCACGAGCAGTCCGTACAGGCCGGCGATCGCCCCCCAGGTGTCGAGCCCGGACAGCACCTGCTGGCAATGCGCCGACTGGATCGCCGCCTCGAGCTGGAAGAGGCCGGGGGTCCGCTTCTGCGACGCGCGCCACAGCAGCTGCTCGGCTTCGTCCAGCAGGTCGTGCCGCCACCGGTCCGTGTCCTGGTCGGCGAGCGGAACGAACGCCCCGGTCGCGTCGAACTGCGCGGGCCGGCGCGCTTCGCAATACAGCAGCAGCGCGAGCAGGCCGAGGGGCTCGGGCTCGTCGGGCTGCAACGCGACGACGACCCGCGCGAGATACACCGCCTCGTCGGTCAGGCCGACCGGCGACGGGGACCACGTCGTCGTCGCCGACAGGAAGCGCTGCCGCCCGATCGTGTAGGCCCCGTAGATCGCCTCGAGCACGGCATCCAGACGCTCGCCGAGCTCCCGCGCCTCGGGCTCCTCGAAGCGCAGGCCGGCGTCGCGGATCTTAGTCTTGGCCCGCACCAGGCGCTGCGCCATCGCGCCCGGCGACACCAGGAAAGCTTCCGCGATGGACGCCGCGTCGATCCCCAGCACGGCCTGCAGCATCAGCGGCGCACGCACCGGCTGGGGCAGCGCGGGATGCGCGCACACGAACATCAGCTTGAGTCGCTCGTCGGGAACGACCGGCGCCTCGAGCGCCTCGGCCTCGAAGTCGAACAGCGCCGTCAACGCCGGATCCCGCGCGACCCGGGCGTGCCGCGCGGCCATCAGCAGCTCGTGCTTCGCCGTCGCCATCAGCCACGCCTCGGGCGAGTCCGGTACTCCGTGCGCCGGCCAGTGCCGCAGCGCCCGCGCGAACGCCTCGCCGAGCGCGTCCTCGGCGGCGCCGAGATCGCGCCACCCGTTCGCCAGCAACGCGACGAGGCGGCCGTAGGACGCGCGCGCGGCCCGCTCGGCCGCGCGCCGGACGTCGGCCGCGACGTCGGTCCCGCCCGCGACGTCGCGTTTCACGCCGACGGAGGGGGCATCACCGGACGGACCTCGGTGCTGCCCGTGGCCGCGCACGGGGCGCGGGCCGCCCAGTCGAGCGCTTCGTCGAGCGACGGCACGTTCACGATGACGTAGCCCCCGAGGTGCTCGTGGGTGGCCGCGAACGGGCCGTCCTGGACCTGGCGCCGTCCCTCGCGGACGCGGACGGTCGTGGACGCATCGGGCGGCATCAACCCGTTGCCGCTCACGACGATACCGGCGCCATGCAGCGCGCCGATGTAGGCGTTCCAGGCGCCCCAGTAGGCCGGCGCGGCGGCCGGGTCGTTGCGCTGGGTGTACTCGTTCGCGGTCTCTCGAAACATCAGCATGTATTCCATGGTGTCCTCCGAAGGGTGGGTCGAGGCAGCAGTGGGCTGCGGCGATGTCGCGACCGGAACGGTCGCGCCCATCGTGCCAGTGATGCGCGAGACTACGGTCGATCGACAGGGGTCGCCAAAGAAATGTTCAACGCCGCTGTCCTGCACCGGCCAGAAAGCCCCTTCGACCGGCCCCTTCATAATGCGAGGTCGAACTGCCGCGCCGGCCGCCCGGGCCGGCTCGCTCCTGCACCGAAACCCGTCGTGGAGACCTTGATGGCGTTGCCCACCGTCCTTCAGCACCTTTCATTGCCGATCATCGGCGCCCCGATGTTCATCGCCAGCGGGCCCGATCTGGTCATCGCGCAATGCAAGGCCGGCATCGTGGGATCGTTCCCGGCGCTCAACGCGCGGCCTGCCGAAGAACTGACCCAGTGGCTCACCCGCATCGAGACGGAGCTCGCGGACTTCAAGGCCGCCAACCCGGGCAAGCCGGTCGCGCCGTTCGCGGTCAACCAGATCGTCCACACGTCCAACGACCGACTCGCGCACGACATCGACGTCTGCGTCGAGCACCGCGTGCCGATCCTGATCTCGAGCCTGCGGGCGCCCGACCACACGATGCTCGACGCGGTCCACGCGTACGGCGGCGTGGTCTTCCACGACGTGATCAGCATCCGCCACGCGAAGAAGGCGCTCGACGCCGGCGTCGACGGCCTGATCCTGGTCGCGGCCGGGGCCGGAGGACACGCCGGCATGCTGTCGCCGTTCGCGCTGGTGGGCGAAGTGCGCAAGTTCTTCGACGGCCCGATCGCGCTGTCGGGCTCGATCGCGACCGGCGACGCCGTGCTCGCCGCGCAGGCGATGGGCGCGGACTTCGCGTACATCGGCACGCGCTGGCTCGCGACCCAGGAGGCCAACACGTCGGCCGGCTACCGAGACGCGATCGTCGGCTCGAGCGCGGCGGACGTCATCTACACCAACCTGTTCACCGGCGTGCACGGCAACTACCTGCGCTCGAGCATCGAGGCGGCCGGCCTCGACCCGAACGACCTGCCGCAGTCCGACGCCAAGGCGATGAACTTCGGGTCCGGCGGCGGCAGCAAGGCGAAAGCCTGGCGCGACATCTGGGGCGCGGGACAGGGCGTAGGGCTGATGGACGACGTGCCCACCGTGGGCGACGTGGTGACGCGGCTCCAGCGCGAGTACGAAGCAGCCCGTTCCCGCGTCGGCGCGCGATAGCGCAGGGCCCGTGCATCCATGAGGATCAAGCTGCGTCGAGCGCGCAAGCTCGTCAACGAGACGGCTGTCGCACCGATCGGCACACGTGCCGATCGCCGCAAGGTCATCCCCCAGTACATGGTGCCCAAGCGCCGGTTGACGGCCTTCGCGGGCCGCGTCGCGTCGGCCGAAGGCGGCCGCACCGCGAAGACAACCATCCGCTGGTTCGTCGGCAAGTACGGCGTCGACATGAGCGAGGCGGTCGAGTCCGACTTCACCAAGTACACGAGCTTCAACGCGTTCTTCACGCGTGCGCTCAAGCCCGGGGCGCGGCCCCTGGCGGACTGCGCGCTGGTCTCGCCGGTCGACGGGTCGATCAGCCAGTTCGGCCCCATCGACCACGACCAGATCCTGCAGGCCAAGGGACATCGCTACTCGACGACCGCGCTGGTCGGCGGCGACGCCAGGCTCGCCAAGCACTTCCACGACGGCTACTTCGCGACGCTCTACCTCAGTCCGCGCGACTACCACCGTATCCACATGCCTTGCGACGGGCGGCTGCTGCGGATGATCCATGTCCCGGGGGACCTGTTCTCGGTGAACCCGACGACGGCGCGCGGCGTGCCCGGCCTCTTCGCGCGGAACGAACGCGTGGTCTGCGTGTTCGAGCGCCTGCGCGACGCGGGCGACCGCGTGAGCCCCGCGACCCCGGGCGCGGACCCCGAGCTCTTCGTGGTGGTGCTCGTCGGCGCGACCATCGTGGGCAGCATGGCGACCGTCTGGCACGGCGTCATCAACGCGCCGCGCCAGCGGCGCCTGCGCGAATGGCACTACGGCGCCGGGCAGGCCGAGGACATCGTGCTGCGCCAGGGCGACGAGCTCGGCCGCTTCCTGCTCGGCTCGACGGTCGTGATGTTGTTCCCGAAGGGGCCACTAAAGTTCAATCCGGCGTGGGAGCCGGGCCGGGCGATCCGCTTCGGCGAGTCGATGGCGGTCGAATCGCCCTGACGGACGCATCGCCCGATTTGTAACGTCGTGCGACACCGGTCGGCGGGTCCGGCGGACGGCCCGTTCTGGAACGACCGGCCGATCCTTCGGCCTTCATCTCCCGAGGACCCTCATGAACCGCACCGCATCGACCCTGAAAGCCGCCATCGCCATCGCCCTGACCAGCGTGGCGTTCGGCGCCTTCTCACAAGGCACCACCAGCACGGCCACCACGGTCAGGAAGAGCGAGACCACCGCGCCGATCGACGGCGATGCGGTCGCTGCCAAGGCCAGGACCGTCAAGCGCCACGTCAAGTCGGAAGCGCACAAGGTCGCTGCCGCGGCCGCGCCCGCCCCGGCGAAGACCACCACGAAGACCAGCGTGCAGTCGAACGTCGATGCGAAGACCGGCGCCACGTCGGTGACGTCGTCGACGACCGCCACTACCAAGTAGGACCGCCGCGAAGGTCGCGTGCGTCCCTGCGGGCGCGCGCGATGGTGATCTCGACCGCGGCGCAAGCTGGTCGACGCGTCCTCGCTACCACGGGTCGAAGGGGGCGAGCCTCACCACCCGCGACACGCTGTCGGGCGCTCTCGTCGAATGCGCGACGAGACGATCGAAGGTCGTGCCCGAGGTGAGCGACTCGACGACGACGAAGCGGCCTTCGTAGAACCAGCGGCCGGCGTCGATCCGCGTGAAGAACGGAACAGGCCCGGCCTGCGCGGCGAGCAGCGCACCCGCCGGGCCGTTGCGCGCCCCGCTGCCGCACAGCACGACCCGCGGCGCGTCGGGGTTGAACGACTTGAGCAGGCATGCAGCGACCACCGCGCCTTCGCGCGTCGGCAGGCAGGCGCGCTTGCTGCCGCCGACTCGCGCATGGATCTCGTCGCGGGTGTACGTGCAGCCGACTTCGAAGCCCGTCAGACGGCCAACGTCGTCGCTCAACGAGTGCCCACCTCGGGCATCACCAGCACGGGCTGCGCGATCGCCGCGCGCAGGCTGGCGGCGGCGCCGTCCGCCTCGGCGCGTTGCGCGAACGGGCCGACCCGCACGCGGTACAGGCCGTTGCCGTCGCTGACCTGCACGCGCGACGCGATGGCCGGATCGATCTCGCGCGCGACGTGCGACGCGAAGCTGTCCGCGCCCGACTTGACGCGAAACGCGCCGAGCTGCAGATAGAAGCCGGCACCGGTCGAGGTCTCGGGAAGGCTCGGCGCGGGCTGGCGGTCGGGTGACGCCACGAGGTCCGGCGCGGCGTCGATCTTGGCGGGGACGGACGAGGACGGCGACAGCGGCAGCGAGCGCGACTGCGCCTCGGGCGCGACCGTCGGGGCCGGCGGCAGCGTCGGTGCCACGGCCGACGGCGACGCGGGAAGACGGGCGATCAACGATTCCATCGTCATGCCCGCGGGCGACGACGTCGCGGCGGGGATCGTCCCGCTGGTCGACGTCGGCGGGGACATCGAGGCCGCGGCGAGAAGGCTCGTCGTCGTCACCGGGATGCGACCGGCCGCGATGTCCGCGGGCTTGAGCATCTCGACCTCGATCATGCCGCTGCCGCTGCTCAGATAGCCCACCTTGAGCGCGGCCGCGTACGACAGATCCATGATCCGGTTGTGCAGGAACGGTCCCCGATCGTTGACGCGCACGATCACCGAACGACCGTTCTGCAGGTTCGTCACCAGCGCGTAGCAGGCAATCGGCAGCGTCGGATGGGCCGCCGTCATCGCGTACATGTCGTAGATCTCGCCCGACGACGTGCGCTGACCGTGGAACTTGCGGCCGTACCACGAGCCCACGCCTCGCTGCCGGTAGGCGGCACCGGACAGGTCGGGCACGTAGTCGACGCCGAACACGTTGTAGGGCCGGTTGGCGCCGCTCGCGTACTTCTCGATGCGCGGGATCGCGTCCGGCAGCAGCTCGAGGTTAGCCGGCGGATTCTCGCCGGGGCCGTCGTCGAGGTAGTAGCCGCCGCCGCTCTTGCGCGGGGCGGCTGGAGGCGTCGTCGAGAAGGTGCCGGGCGGGCGGGCGGCGGGCTCGGGCGTGGTGCGCGTCGGCGTCGTCGAACAAGCGGCCACCAGCAGCGTCGCGAGGGCCGCGGCGACCGGTGGCGCGGACTTCCGAGGAGAGGCTGGGGTCGTCATGCCGTCAGGTCTGCACCAGCCGCTGATGGCGCTGCACGCTCATCAGGATGCCCGCGCCGATGCCCAGCGTGACGAGCGCGGTGCCGCCGTAGCTCATGAACGGCAACGGCACGCCGACCACCGGCAGGATGCCCGACACCATGCCCATGTTGACGAACGCGTACGTGAAGAAGATCAGCGTGATGGAGCCCGCGAGCAGGCGCGCGAAATAGGTCGGCGCGTTGGCTGCGATGACGAGGCCGCGGAAGATCAGCGCGGTGTAGAGGCACAGCAGCAGCACGATGCCCACGAAGCCGAACTCCTCGGCGTACACCGCGAGGATGAAGTCGGTGGTGCGTTCGGGGATGAAGTCCAGGTGCGTCTGCGTGCCCTTCATGTAGCCCTTGCCGGTGAGGCCGCCGGAGCCCACCGCGATGGCCGACTGGATCGTGTGGAAGCCGCGGCCCAGCGGGTCTGTGGTGGGGTCGAGCAGCGTGCAGATGCGCTGCTTCTGGTAGTCGTGCATGCCGGGCCAGTTGACGTCGGGCTGGCAGATCCGGTCACCCACGAAGATCAGCGCGGTCGCGCCGATCACGGCCGCCACCAGCACCGGCAGGATCAGCTTCCACGACAGGCCGGCGAAGTAGATGACGTAGATGCCCGCGGCCAGCACCAGCAGCGCGGTGCCGAGGTCGGGCTGCTTCGCGATCAGGCCGACCGGCACGACCAGCAGCACGCCGGCGGCGAGGAAGTCGCGGAAACGCACCATCGTCTCGTGCTTGTGGAAATACCACGCGAGCATCAAGGGCACGCCGATCTTGAGCAGCTCCGATGGTTGGATCTGCAACGAGCCGACCGTGAGCCAGCGGCGCGCGCCGTTCTTCACGGTGCCCGCGACGAACACGGCGACGAGCAGCATCACGCCGATCGTGTACACGGGGATCGCGAAGCGCATCATCTTCTGCGGCGGCACATTGGCGATGAACCACATCATCAGGAAGGCCGCGACGAAGTTGCGCACCTGGCCTTCGAAGCGGCCGGGGAAGTCGTAGCCGGCGCTGTAGAGCGTGACCAGCGAGAAGGTCGCGAGCAGCGCGAGGATGATCGACAGGGCCGGATCGAACACGAAGAGATAGGGCTTCGCTCGCCGCCAGATCGACATCAGGGGCGCGTCGTTGATCATGGTCAGGGCCATGGGGAGCATGCCTCTTGCGAACGACCGCGATCTGCTCCCTCCCCCATCGGGGGAGGGTTGGGGAGGGGGCGCGCGAAGCGCGCGACGGTGGTCGAGCCAGCACCGACGCTCGCTGCGCTCGCCCCCTCCCTAGCCCTCCCCCAAGGGGGGAGGGAACCATTCGTGCAGTGGCACGCAAGTTGCATCAATCCGGCTCCTCGTTCGGATCCGCTGTCTCCTCCACCGGCTTCTTCGGATCCGGCGGCAACTGCCCCAGCAGGTAGTAGTCGATCGCCCGCCGCGCGATCGGCGCGGCCGCCGCCGCGCCAAAGCCGCCGTTCTCCACCAGCACCGCGAGCGCGATCCTCGGGTGGTCGGCCGGCGCGAACGCGATGAACCACGCGTGGTCCTTCAGCCGCGCCGAGACCTTCGAGTCCTTGTACTTCTCGTTCGCGCCGATCTGGAACAGCTGCGCCGTGCCGGTCTTGCCGCCCGACGTGTACTGCGCGCCCTTGAACGCGGTCGCGCCAGTGCCGCTGATGTTCACGCCGACCATCGCGCTCTTGATGAACTCGAGGTTCTTCTGCTGCAACGGGATGCTGAAGCTCTGGCTGGGCACCGTGAGCGTCCGCTGCCCGGTGCGCGCGTTCTCGATCTCCTTGACCAGATGCGGCTTCATCACGACGCCGTCGTTGGCCAGCGTGGCCATGGCATGCGCGAGCTGCAGGGGCGTGTACGAGTTGTACCCCTGCCCGATGCCAATCGAGATCGTGTCGCCGGGGAACCAGCGCTTCTGCTCCGGCTTCTTGAACGCCGCGCGCTTCCATTCGGTCGACGGCAGCACGCCCCTGCGTTCGCCGTCGAGGTCGATGCCGGTGATCTGTCCGAAGCCGAAGGGCTTGAGGAAGCCCGCGATCATGTCGATCGGCATGTCGGCCGCGAGCATGTAGTAGTAGGTGTCGCACGACGCGACGATCGATTTGTACATGTCGACGGTGCCGTGACCGCCTTCCTTGTCGTCGCGAAACCGATGGTTGCCGAAGTTGTAGTAGCCCGGATCGAAGATCGTCTGCCCCACCGTGCGCTTGCCGTTCTCGAGCGCCGCCAGCGCGAGGTAGGGCTTGAAGGTCGAGCCCGGCGGGTAGGTTCCCGACAGCGGCCGGTTGATCAGCGGCTTGTCGATCGACTCGTTGAGGCCCTTCCAGCTCTCGGCATCGATGCCTTCGACGAACAGGTTCGGGTCGAAGCCCGGCCGCGACACGAAGGCGAGGATGTCGCCGGTCTTGGGCTCGATCGCGACCAGCGCACCGCGGCGGTCGCCGAAGGCTTCCTCCACGAGGTGCTGCAGCTTGATGTCGATCGACAGCACGAGGTTGTCGCCGGACAGGGCCGGGGTGCGCGACAGCGTGCGCACCGCGCGGCCCGACGCGGTGACCTCCACCTCCTCGGCGCCGGTGGTGCCATGCAACTGCGGCTCGTACTTCTTCTCGAGGCCTTCCTTGCCGATGTAGTCGGTGCCCTGGTAGTTGGTCAGCAGGTCGACGCCTTCCTTCTCCTCGCGCTCCTCGAGCCGGTCGAGGTCCTTCTCGCTGACGCGCCCGATGTAGCCGATCACGTGCGCCGCGCTGTCGCCGAGCGGGTACTGGCGGAACAGGCGCGCCTGCACCTCGACGCCGGGGAAGCGGTAGCGCTGCCCGACGAAGCGCGCCACTTCCTCTTCGGTCAGCCGCGTGCGGATCGGGATGCCCTCGAAGGTCTTGGTCTCCTCGAGCAGCTTCTTGAAGCGGCGACGATCGCGCAGTTCGATCGCGATGACCTCGGACAGCGCGTCGATGGTCGCCTCGAGGTTGACGACCTTCGACGGCGTGATCTCGAGCGTGTAGGCCGAGTAGTTGCGCGCGAGCACGACGCCGTTGCGGTCGGTCACGATGCCGCGGTTGGGCGCGATCGGCACGAGCGAGATCCGGTTCTCGTCGGCGCGCGCGGCGTAGTTGTCGTGGCGCACGATCTGCAGCGTGAGATAGCGCGCGACCAGCAGGCCGAAGCAGATCAGCACGAACAGCATCCCGGCGACGAGACGCAGCCGGAAGATGTAGAGCTCGCGCTGGGTGTCCTTGAATTCCGTCACTTGCTCAGCGGCGCGAAGCGCCGTTCATTTCTCATCAGATCGGCCTCGTCTCGTCGCGCTCCAGCGGCCGTCTCTGCGGCGCCAGCAGCACCCACGTCGCCAGGGGCCACAGCAACGCGGTCGTCACGCATTCGAGAAAAAACTGCCAGCCCGGGAACGGCGCGCCGATCACGAGCCGCACCAGCAGTACCACCGTCTGCGCGATCGCGAACAGCGGCAACACCTGCAGGACCTGCACGAAGATCGGGAACGACACGACCCGCCGATGCAGCATGATCGCGCCGTACGAGAGCAGCGTGTACGCGAGCGCGTTCTCGCCCAGGCGCGATGCCGAATGCACGTCCATGAAGATGCCCATCAGGAAGGCCACGCCCATGCCGACCTTGCGCGGCTGATGGATGTTCCAGAACACCAGCACCAGCGCGACGAAGTCGGGCACCGCCATCAGGCGCCCCCACGGCATGAGATTGAAGATGAACGCGATCAGCAGCGATGCCGCGATGAAGCCGGCGTTCGCCGGACGCAGCAGGTACTGCTTGTTGACGATGCGCGACGGTCCCATCGGCATCGGCGGCGGCATCGGGACGCGGGTCCTCATGGCATGCGGCTCCGCTTGGTCTTCGGTGTCGCTGCCGCGGGCTCGTCCGCCGGTCGCGCATTGATCTTCTCGGTCAACAGGATCAGCACATGGCGGTTGCGCTCCGTGCCGCCGAGGGGCGCGCAGAGGATGCGCGCGAACTGGTAGGCCGCGTTGCGCTCGACGCTCAGCACGCGGGCCACCGGCAGTCCCACGGGGAACACGCCGTCGAGGCCCGAGGTCGCGAGCAGGTCGTCCTTCTGCACGTCGACGTTCGACGGCATGAAGCGCAGGTCGACCTGTCCCGCGGGTCCACCCGCCGCGTTGCCGTACGCGATGCCGCGCACGCCGGTGCGCACGTTCTGCACGGCGATCGCCTGCTCGCGATCGGTCAGCAGCGTGATTTCGGACGACAGCGGGAAGACGCGCGTGATCTGGCCCACGACGCCCGACTCGTCGATCACCGGCTGGCCGCGCTCGACGCCGTCGTTGGTGCCGCGATCGACGATCACCTTGCGCGAGAACGGATCGCGTGCGTCGTAGAGGATCTCGGCGGCGACCGACTTCGAGGACTGCGACGCACGCAGGCCGGCGAGCTTGCGCAGGTGCTTGTTCTCCGCCGCCAGGCTCTCCGCACGCAGCGCGGTCTGCGCGAGGGCGTTCTTCTCGAGTGCGAGCTGGCGGTTATCGGCCTCGATGCGGTCGAGCGACTGGAAGTAGCCGAAGAAGTTGCCCGCCCACTGCGTGGGCGCGAGCACGCCGCGCTGTACCGGATAGAGCGCGGTGCCGAGCCCCACGCGCAGGTAGCGCAGCGCGTCGAAGCGCGTGTCGGCGACGATCAGGGTCAACGCGAGGACCGCGAAGAAGAACAGTCGCGCGAACGCCGGCGGACCTTGCTTGAAGAGCGGTGGAGCGACTTGTTCCATACGCTCGTCGCCGACGCTTCAGGAGGAGTGGGTGCGGTGGTGGCGAAGGACGATCCTGCGAGCGCGGACGGCGACGCTCGACGCTTCGAGCGGCACCGCACGCACGGGGATCATCTATTCGTTGGTGAAGATGCTGCCGAGCTTGTCCATGCGTTCGAGAGCCATGCCGCAGCCTCGCACGACGCAGGTCAAGGGGTCCTCGGCCACGACGACCGGCAGGCCGGTCTCTTCCATCAGCAGCCGGTCGAGGTCGCGCAGCAGGGCGCCACCGCCGGTCAGCATCATGCCCTTGTCGGCGATGTCGGCGCCCAGTTCCGGCGGCGTCTGCTCGAGCGCGCTCTTGACCGCCGACACGATGTTGTTGATCGGGTCGGTGAGCGCTTCGAGGATCTCGTTGCTCGAGATCGTGAACGAGCGCGGCACGCCTTCGGACAGGTTGCGGCCCTTGACTTCCATCTCCTTGACCTCGGAGCCGGGAAAGGCCGAACCGATCTGCTTCTTGATGGCCTCGGCGGTCTGCTCGCCGATCAACATCCCGTAGTTGCGGCGGATGTAGTTGATGATGGCCTTGTCGAACTTGTCGCCGCCGACCCGCACGCTGCCCTTGTAGACCATGCCGCCGAGCGAGATGACGCCGACCTCGGTGGTGCCACCGCCGATGTCGACCACCATCGAGCCGGTGGCTTCCGAGACCGGCAGACCGGCGCCGATGGCCGCGGCCATCGGTTCCTCGATCAGGTACACGTTGGAGGCGCCGGCGCCGAGCGCCGCGTCGCGGATCGCGCGCTTCTCGACCTGGGTCGAGCCGCAAGGCACGCAGATGATGATCCGCGGGCTCGGGCTGAACAGCCGCGACTCGTGGACCATCTTGATGAACTGCTTGATCATCTGCTCGGTCACGACGAAGTCGGCGATGACGCCGTCCTTCATCGGGCGGATCGCCTCGATGTTGCCGGGCACCTTGCCGAGCATGGCCTTGGCTTCCTTGCCGACGGCCTGGATCGCCTTCTTGCCGTTGGGGCCGCCTTCCTGGCGGATCGCGACGACCGAGGGTTCGTCGAGGACGATGCCCTTGCCGCGGACGTAGATGAGGGTGTTGGCGGTGCCGAGGTCGATCGCGAGATCGGTCGACAGGTAGCTGCGGAGGAATCCGAACATGGTCTGTCCTGCTGACCGCTGTCGAGCCGGGGAGCGCGACCGGGTGATCCACCGATCGGTCCGCGCGACAGCGGGACTTCATTCTGGCTCGACCGGACGATCTCAGTGCGCCTTGTGCGCCAATGCTTCGCGCGAACTTCGCGTCGATGAAGCAGCCTGATGCCCGGGGAGGGTCGTTTGCTGAGGTGAGGCCCGGTTGCGTGACGAACCGTCCGCTCCACAAGCTTCAAGACACCTCAAATTGACCGCGGATAATACCCTATAATCGCCTCCGTTTTCGCCGACGATGCAGGCTTTTGTCTGCGAGCTCTCTCGAGGGCTCCGATCCTCGCCGACCGCCGGACCCCGATCGCCAGCCGGCGCACGACGCCCGAACCCCGTCGATTCCGCGAACCCCAGCCTCCGCGACCGCCGTCGCGCTTACCATCCGGCATGACCACCTTCACCCACGCCGACGTCACGCGCATCGCCAAGCTCGCGCGCATCGCGCTGACCGACACCGAAACCGCCGCCACCGCCGAGCAGCTCGCGGGCATCTTCGCGCTGATCGAGACCATGCAGGCCGTCGACACCGAGGGCATCGAACCGCTGACGACGCCGCTCGCGGCGCTCGGTGCATTCCCGTTGCGGTTCCGTGACGACGCGGTGACCGTCGGCGACCGTCGCGATGCGTTCCAGCAGCCCGCGCCCAGCGTCGAGAACGGGCTCTATCTCGTGCCGAAGGTGATCGAGTGACCGCGCGCGATCGATCGGTCTTCGAGGCTTCGCATCATGCATAGGTCCACGGTCCGCGCGCTCAGCGACGCGCTCGTCCATCGCAAGGCGTCGAGCGTCGAGCTCACGCAGATGTATCTCGATCGCATGGCCGCGCATCGCGACCTGAACGCGTTCATCGACGTGCGTGCCGACGTCTCGCTCGCGCAGGCGAAGGCGGCCGATGCCCGCATCGCCGCGGGCGACGCGGCCCCGCTCACCGGCGTGCCGATCGCGCACAAGGACATCTTCACGACCCGCGACTTCCGCTCCACCGCGGGCTCGCGCATGCTCGAGCACTACGTCAGCCCGTTCGACGCGTCGGTCGTCGAACGCCTCGGCGCGCAGGGCCTCGTCACGCTCGGTAAGGCCAACTGCGACGAGTTCGCGATGGGCTCGTCGAACGAGCATTCGTACTTCGGGCCGGTGAAGAATCCGTGGGACACCGCCGCCATCCCGGGCGGCACGTCGGGTGGTTCGGCGGCCATCGTCGCGGCGCGGCTCGCGCCCGCGGCGACGGGCACCGACACCGGCGGATCGATCCGCCAGCCGGCCTCGATGTGCGGCGTCACCGGCATCAAGCCGACCTACGGCCGCGTGTCGCGCTGGGGAATGATCGCGTACGCGTCGAGCCTCGACCAGGGCGGCCCGATCGCGCAGACCGCCGAGGACTGCGCGCTGCTGCTGAACCACATGGCGGGCTTCGACATCCGCGACTCGACGAGCGTCGAGCGACCGGCGGAAGACTTCACGCGCGACCTGTCCACGCTGCCGCTCGCCGGCCTGCGCATCGGCCTGCCGCGCGAGTTCTTCGGCCAGGGCACCTCGCCCGACGTGGAGACGGCCGTTCGCGCGGCGCTGCGCGAATACGAGAAGCTCGGCGCCACGCTGGTCGACGTGTCGCTGCCGCGCACCGAGCTGTCGATCCCCGCGTACTACGTGATCGCGCCGGCCGAGGCGTCGTCGAACCTGAGCCGCTTCGACGGCGTGCGCTACGGCCATCGCGCGGCCGACTACGACGGGCTCGACTCGATGTACATGCGCACGCGCGCCGAGGGCTTCGGCTGGGAGGTCAAGCGACGCATCCTGGTCGGCGCCTACGTGCTGTCACACGGGTATTACGACGCCTACTACATCAAGGCGCAGAAGCTGCGTCGCATGATCGCCGACGACTTCCAGGCGGTGTTCAAGTCGTGCGACGTGCTGATGGCCCCCGTCGCACCGACGGTCGCATGGAACATCGGCGAGAAGTCGAACGACCCGGTCGCCGAGTACCTCGCCGACATCTTCACGCTGTCGGTCAGCCTCGCGGGCCTGCCCGGCATGTCGATCCCGTGCGGCTTCGGCGAGCACGGCCGACCGGTCGGGCTGCAACTGATCGGCAACTACTTCGACGAGGCGCGCATGCTCGGCATCGCGCATCGCTTCCAGCAGGCGACCGACTGGCATGTCCGCGTCCCGCCGGCGTACGCGTGATGCGGTGTACACGCGTGCCGCGTCGTTCGCCTGCGTCGCGATCGTGCTGACCGCGTGCGCCTCGCGTCCGACGCCGATCGCATATCGCCCGATCACTGTCGACGCGCATTGCACGCAACGCGAGGAGGACGGCTTTCGCGAGGACGCGCGGCTGTCCGTGTCGAACAACCACGTCAACGCGATCGACTGGCAGTTGTGGGTGGGTCAGCGCGGCACGTGCCGCTTCGCGCTCGCCGACTTCCGGCAGACGCGCGAGAAGCCGCAGGTCGAGCTGACCGCGCGCGACGGCAGCGGCTGCAAGCTGCTGGTCTGGCAGGAGCCGGGACGCGTGACGCTCGCGCATGCCGACTGCGAGCAGCGCTGCACCGCCGGCATCTACGACGAGGCCTGGCCCGTCCTGTTCGATCCGGCGAGTGGCGGCTGTGCCGTGATCCGTTGACTTCGCAACGAGTTCGTACACGCCCATGACCCTGTCGACCTGGCTCACCTTCTTCGTCGCGAGCTGGCTGATCAGTCTCTCGCCGGGCGCGGGCGCGATCTCGTGCCTGAGCGCCGGCATGCGCTACGGCTTTCGCCGCTCGATCCCCAACATCTTCGGCCTGCAGGTCGGCGCGACGCTGCTGGTCGCGATCGTCGCCGCCGGTCTCGGTGCGGTGCTGGCCACCAGCGTCGTCGCGTTCACCGCGATCAAGTGGTTCGGCGTCGCCTACCTGCTGTGGCTCGGCATCGCGCAGTGGCGCGCCGAGGCGAAGCCTTTGCAGCTCGACGACGCGCGCGCGATGTCCGGGGTGCAGATGTTCACGCGCGCCGTGCTGATCAACCTCAGCAACCCGAAGGGCATCGTGTTCATGCTCGCGGTGCTGCCGCAGTTCATCGATCCGCACGCCGCGCAGTGGCCGCAATACGCGCTCTGCGCGGCCACCATCTTCTTCACCGACGCGATCGTCATGAGCGGCTACACGCTGCTCGCGTCGCGCGTGTTCGCGTCGCTGCGCGAACCGCATCACATCCGCTGGCTCAACCGCACGTTCGGCAGCCTGTTCGTCGGGGCGGCCCTGTTGCTGGCCACGTTCAAGAAGGCAACACCATGAACTGGGAAGTCGTCATCGGCCTCGAGACGCACACGCAGCTCTCGACGCAATCGAAGATCTTCAGCGGCGCGTCGACCGCGTTCGGCGCCGAGCCGAACTCGCATACCGCGCCTGTCGACCTGGCGCTGCCGGGCAGCCTGCCGGTGCTCAACCGCGGCGCCGTCGAGCGCGCGATCCGCTTCGGCCTCGCGATCGGCGCGACCATCGCGCCGCTGTCGATCTTCGCGCGGAAGAACTACTTCTATCCCGATCTTCCGAAGGGCTACCAGATCAGCCAGTACGAGCTGCCGGTGGTCGTCGGCGGCTCGGTCTCGTTCGTCGTCGAAGAGGCCGGGCAGGCGACGACGAAGACCGTCAACCTGACGCGCGCTCACCTCGAGGAAGACGCCGGCAAGTCGCTGCACGAGGACTTCGTCGGCCTGCACGGCGAGAAGAGCACCGGCATCGACCTGAACCGCGCCGGCACGCCGCTGCTCGAGATCGTCACCGAGCCCGAGATGCGTTCGTCGACCGAGGCCGTGGCCTACGCGAAGGCGCTGCATTCGCTCGTCGTGTGGCTCGGCATCTGCGACGGCAACATGCAGGAAGGCTCGTTCCGCTGCGACGCCAACGTGTCGGTTCGGCCTATGGGCCAGAAGGCATACGGCACGCGCTGCGAGATCAAGAACCTCAACTCGTTCCGCTTCATGCAGCAGGCCATCGACTACGAGGTCGAGCGCCAGATCGCGCTGATCGAGGACGGCGGCACGGTGATCCAGCAGACGCGCCTGTTCGATCCCGACCGCGGCGAGACGCGTGCGATGCGCAGCAAGGAGGACGCGCACGACTACCGCTACTTCCCCGACCCCGACCTGCCGCCGCTGACCATCGCGCCCGAGTGGATCGCGCGCGTGAAGGCCGGCATGCCGGAGCTGCCGTCGGCGATGCGCGAGCGGCTGGTCGCCGACTACGGGCTGTCGCCGTACGACGCGCAGACGCTGACCGCGTCGAAGGACACGGCCGCGTACTTCGACGGCGTCGTGACGACGCTCGGTGCGGCGCATGCGAAGCAGGCGGCCAACTGGATCATGGGCGAGGTCTCGTCGGTCGTGAACGAGCGCGGCGGAGACTGGTCGCGGCCGCCGGTCGATGCGACGACGCTCGGCGCGCTGATCGCACGCGTGGTCGACGGGAAGATCAACGCGAAGCAGGGCAAGACGCTGTTCGTCGAACTGGCCGCGTCGCCCGGCGGCGCCGTCGACATCGATGCGCTGATCGCCGAGCGCGGTCTCGAGCAGATCTCCGACAGCGGCGCCCTGGAAGCGGCGATCGACGAGATCCTCGCGAAGAGTCCGTCCCAGCTCGCCGACTACCGCGCCGGCAAGGACAAGCTGTTCGGCTACTTCGTCGGCCAGGCGATGAAGGCGACCGGCGGCAAGGCCAACCCGCAGCAGCTCAATGCGCTGCTCAAGGCCAAGCTCGCCGGCTGAGACGCCGGGGCGCGCCCATCACCTGGGCTTGACGACGGTCAGGTCGCGAAAGCGATTGCGATCGTCGTCGTAGCGGGCGTTGATCCGCTCCACGTCGGTCAGCCGCAGCTTGATCGACGCTTCCTCGTCGTCGATCAGCGCCTGGTTGTCGTCCATCTTGCGCCTGAAGAGCGGCGGCATGGTCTTGCCCTGGTAGGCCGTCGCGTCCTGCTGCAGCGACGCGCGTTCCTTCATCAGTTCGGCGAGTCGCGTGCGCGACGTCTTGAGGCTCTCGTCGGCATCGATGAGCGTCCGCCTGCGCGCGGCCTCGATCTGCTCCTCGCTCTGATACGCGGCCAGCAGCGCCGAATCGCGCCGCCGCTTCTCGCGCGTGGCCTCGTCGGCGACGCGCCTAGCCTTGTCGTCGGCTTCCTTCTGGCGCTGTTGATCGGCGGTCAGCGGCGGCGCGATCTCGCGACGCACGATGCCGCTCGGCCCGAGCTCGCGCATCACGCCGGAACAGTCGGCGATCGGGCGGTCGGAGGTGATCGTGCGACCCGCGTGGTCCCGACAGGTGAAGATGCCCGGCACCGCGCCCTGCGCGGCGGCGTCCGTCGCGAGCACGACGGCGGTGAGTACCAGGCACGCCGCCTGCGAGCGCATCGACGTCATGGGGACGCTCCGGGCGCACCGTCCTGCGCGCCGTAGCGGTCGCGGTAGGCGGCGACGGCCGGCGCATGCGCCGCCAGCGTCTCGGGTGCGTCGTGCTGCAGCCAATCCATCAGGTCGTTCAGGTTGGCGATCGCGAAGACCGGGATGCCGTAGTCGGCCTCGAAGGTCTGCACCGCCGACGCCCGGGACGGGCCGCTGTCGTCCTTGCGCTCCATGCGGTCCATCGCGATCAGCACCGCGACCGGTTCTGCGCCCGCGGCACGGATGATGTCGACCGACTCGCGCTTGGACGCGCCGTCGGTCAGCACGTCGTCGATGATGACGACGCGACCCGCGAGCTTGGCGCCGACCAGCAGGCCGCTCTCGCCGTGGGCCTTGGCTTCCTTGCGGTTGTACGCGAAGCCGACGTCGCGGCCGCCTTCGCTCGCAGGCATCGCGGCGAGGGCCATCGCGGTGGCGGCGGCGAGCGTGATGCCCTTGTAGGCCGGACCGAACAGCATGTCGTACGCGAGGCCGTGATCGCGCTCGGCCGCCACCAGGGTCATCGCATAGAATTTGCCGAGCGCGCCCACCGACGCGCCGCTGTCGAAGCGCCCCGTGTTGAAGAAGTAGGGCGAGCGTCGTCCGGCCTTGGTGGTGAAGTCTCCGAACGAAAGCGCCTGACCCTTCAGTGCGAAATCGATGAACTCCCGGCGGTGATTCGTCAAAGCGCTCTTTCGTTCGTGGCGTCTTGTGATGCCGCCTCACGGCCTCGACGCGAAATCAACAGGAATACGACCGTCCGGGCAGGACGGCGAGGAAGGCTAACGTGCGCATTATCTCGCTGAACCTGAACGGCATCCGTTCGGCGGCCCGCAAAGGCGCGTTCGAGTGGCTGGCCGCGCAACAGGCCGATGTCGTCTGCGTCCAGGAATTGAAGGCGCAAGAGGCCGACATGACTGCCGAACTCCTGACTCATGCTACGCATACCGGCTGGTTCCATTACGCCGAAAAGAAGGGTTATAGCGGTTCAGGTCTCTACGCCCGCGTCCCGACGGCCCGGACCCACATCGGTTTCCGGTCGCAGGAATTCGACGCCGAGGGGCGCTACGTGCGAGCCGACTTCGACCGCGATCTGTCGGCCGGCGAACACGGGATCGCGAAGCTCTCGGTGATCAGCCTGTACATGCCGTCGGGCTCGAGTTCGCCGGAGCGGCAGGAGGCCAAGTTCCGCTTCCTCGACGAGTTCCTGCCGCATCTCGCGCAGCTGATGGCGGAGAGCCGCGAAACCGGCCGCGAGTTCGTGCTGTGCGGCGACTGGAACATCGCGCACCGCGAGATCGACCTGAAGAACTGGCGCGGCAACCGGAAGAACTCGGGCTTCCTGCCGGAGGAACGCGCATGGCTCACGCGCGTGTTCGACGAACTGGGCTGGGTCGACGTCTACCGGCGGCTGCATCCGGAGACCACTGAAGAGAGCTATACGTGGTGGAGCAACCGCGGGCAGGCGTGGGCGAACAACGTGGGATGGCGGATCGACTATCAGATCGCGACGCCGGCGATGGCGGCCCGCGCCACGGCGGCGAGCATCTGGAAGGAGACGCGGTTCAGCGATCACGCGCCGCTGACGATCGACTACGCGGTCAAACTATAGGAAAACCATCGTGCACGAAAAAGATCGAGCCCGCGGTTTAGTTCTCGGCCCGCGAGCCGAAGATAGATCGATTCCCCGAACTGTGTGGACCTCGATGACTAACCCCGACCATTCCTACCAGACGATCGTCGCACGGTTGCCGACAGCAACGTTCGTACTGGATCGATCGGGGACGATCCTGTACGCCAATCCGGCGGCCGAAGCGCTCTTTGATGAGCGTTGTGCCGGCGTCGCCTTCCCCAAATACTTCACCGACCCCGCACGATGCGAAGCGTTCGTATGCTCGATCGCTCAAGGCCGTGTGGCATCGCCGTCGCAATCCTTGGATGGCGACGTCCTGAGCGGCGCCGGCGACATGATGCATTTGAAGGTCGAAGCGGTGAATGCTCTGGACGTCCGGGACTTCGACGGCATCGTTCTGTCCGTGATCGATACGACGGCACAGCGACGCCGCGAGCAGCAGCTCGTCGCAGAATTCACGATCGATTCTCTTACGGGCCTCGGTAATCGACGCACTTTTACCGACAAGGTGACATCCTTTCGACGGCGTGGTGGCACCGGGGCTTTGGCTGTGTTCGACGTCGACCGCTTCAAGGCGATCAACGACAGGTGCGGACACGTGGTGGGTGACGAAGTGCTACGGACGATCGCAAATCGACTCGTGCAGTCGTTACCCACCCGGCACGACCGTTCTCTCGCGATACGGCGGCGACGAGTTCGTAGCTATGTTTCCGGGGCAATCGCTACATGATGCGCAGCGCCTGCTCACGAGCGCGCTAGAACAGATCCGGCTGCCGATCTTCTTCGGCGACGAGTCCGTCTCTGTCACGCTTTCGGCCGGTATTTCCGAATGCTCGTCGCAAACGCTCGATCGTAGTCTGAGCGATGCCGACATCGCGCTGTATGCAGCCAAATCGCGTGGCGGCGACCAGGTAGTCCTGTCCGGAATCGAAGTGCGCCAGGCGGTGGAGAGACGGCAGGAGCTTGCCGACACGGTCCTTCGCTTGCGTTCGGAGAACGAGGTTTTGATGATCGAAGCCCGTACGGATGTTTTGACGGGGCTGCGGAACCGCCGGGCTCTTGCCGATCTGGAAGGACTCGTGCTGGGGACTAAGGTATGTCCCTGGAAACAGGCAGCCGTCCTCTTCATCGATATCGATCACTTCGGCGCATTCAATCATCACTACGGCGATAGTGATGGTGACAACGCACTTCGCAAGGTAGGTCAGACCCTCGCGAAGTACGCGCGCACCAGCGACTTCGCTTTTCGCAAGGGTGGCGAGGAATTCGTCATCGTCTTGCCCGATGTCGACCTGCCATCTGCTCGATCGGCGGCCGAGCGCATCCGTGCTGCGGTGGCAGCGCTCGCTATTCCTCACGCTGGTTCGGAAACTTCTGCGCTGCTTACCGTGACGATTGGCATCGCTTGGGACGGGGCCGATCAGCCGATCGGACAACTCATCGCTAGAGCTGGAGATCAGGTCATGCGAGGGAAGCTGGCGGGACATCGCGATGCAGTCCGGATTGGGGAATAGCGCCTTCGGCTTTCTAGGACGGCGCCAGCGCAATTGCTTGCGCTAAAGAACCACGCAGCTCCACGCAAAGATTCCAACGCGCATGCCGGTATTCCGCCGCATCGACTACCAGATCGCCACGCCGGGCATCGCGGGAACGGCGGTGCGGACCCGGCGTCTGGAAGGAGTCGCGCTTCAGCGACCACGCGCCGTTGACCGTTGACCGTTGACCACGACATGCCGGTTTGATCGGGTGATCCCGAAAACGGGCGCCGTGCTGAAATTGAGGCGGCTGGGCAGGCTCAAGCGCCTAAGATGCGTGGCAGCCCAAACCGTAAGTCCCCCGCTCGCCGACCGTGCGCATCCTCCTCGTTTCCGACCTGCATTACACGTTGCCCCAACTCGATTGGGTCGTGCGTTCCGCATCGTCGTTCGATCTCGTGGTGCTGGCCGGCGACCACCTCGACATCAGCTCGACGGTCTCGCTCGACGCCCAATCGATCGTCATCCTCCGCTACCTGTCCCTGCTGCAGGCGACCGGGCGGGTGGCGGTGAGCTCGGGCAACCACGACCTGACGGGGCCGGACGACAACGGCGAGCAGGCGGCCATGTGGCTGGGCAAAGCACGTGCCGCCGGTGTGCCGACCGACGGCGATTCGTTGTGGATCGGCGACACGCTGGTCACGATCTGCCCGTGGTGGGATGGCCCCAAAGGCCGTCTCGCACTGGAAGCACAGCTGGCCGCCGATTCGGTTCGGCGCCCGGCACGCTGGTTGTGGGTGTATCACTGGCCGCCGCTGGGGTCCCTGACGTGCTGGACCGGCCGCCGCGACTACGGCGATCCGGACCTCGTCGGATGGATCGCCCAGCACCGGCCGGACGTCGTCCTCACCGGTCATGTGCACGAGTCGCCCTTCAAGCCAACCGGCTGCTGGGCGGATCGAATCGGTGAAACCTGGGTCTTCAACGCAGGTCGCCAGATTGGCCCCGTGCCGACCCACATCGAGATCGACCTCGGTGCAGGGGCGGCATCCTGGAGATCGATGCTCGGCGTCGAGGACCTGCGCCTTTCCGACAAGCACGCTCCAGAACGCACGGTCTTCTGACAACAGCCGGATTCCGCTACGCAGGCGGGTCGAGCGTGCCCGGGATCCGGGTCAGGGGTCCCGCGCAGAACCGGGACGCGCGGACGGCGCCTGCAGATGGACCAGCTCGCGCATCACATCGGAAACCATCGACAAGCCCGGAGCATCGCCGTACTGATGCTTCAGGTCGGCCAGATAGGTCGTGACGAAGTCGAGTCGCATTGCCAGGCCCACCGCGACCAGCATCGTGATCGCAGGATCGCTGGTGAGCAGCGCGCGGCCGTGGGCCGCATGGCGCAGGACGCTGGGCCCGATCGCTTCGACGGTGGCGCTGCAGACGGTGTCGAGCAGGACCGAGACTTCGCCGACCAGTGCCCCGGGATGGCTCACCGTGTTGACCACCACGTCGCCCTTGCGCACCTGCAGGTCACCCGAGACCAGCACCCAGATGCCGCCTGCCGCGTCACCCTCGCGAACGATCGTTTCGCCGCGGGCGAACGCGATCTCTGGAAGGCCTTCCGTGAGCCGAAGCATATCGTTCATCGCCGTCATGGTAGCTGGTGACGAAACTCGACGACCGGATCGCAACTGCGGGGATCTCGGGCTGCTTCCGCCGGCCGATCGATCGGACCCTGAGCGAAGCCGCGATCGCGTTGTACGCAGCGAAGTCGCGCGGCCGGGATCAGATCGGTGCATCACGACTTGCCCGACTCCTAGGACGCTCGGCGGCCAGGATATCGCTTTCCGCGCCGGCGTCGTCAGAACACCGCGTGATCTCCCCGCTCGACGACGGCCGTGCCGGCGACCAGCGCCGCGTAATGGTCGAACAGCGTCGTGCCGCCCGTCGACGGCGTCGCGTCGGCGTCGTAACGCCCGGTCGCGGGGTCGACCACCAGCATCGACTCGGTCGCGTAGTAGCGACCGATGCGTGCGAGCTCGGCCTTCGCGGCCAGCGGCGGCACCACGCGACCGACCGTGCCGAGCACGCCGACGATGGTGTCGAGCAGCGCGACCGGGACCTGCTTGAAGCGCGGCGGACGTTCGAGCAGCGCGAACAGGTGCTCGCCCTGCTGCCGCGGCGTGATCGCATCCCCCGGCCCCCCGATCGGCAGTACGCGGCCCTGCAGGTTCGCATCGTCGAGGCAGTCGGCGAGGTAGTCCGCGAGGTCGTCGTCGCCGATCGGCTTGCAGGCGGTGAGCGTGCCGTCGCCGAACACCAGGAAGGGCCGGCCCTGCCGGACCCGCTCGACCTGCCCCGACAGCGACTTGAAGAAGGCGGTCGGACGCACGATCGAGTACACGAGACCCGACGCGATCAGCTCGCTTTCGAAGGCCAGCTTGGCGTGCTGGAACGCGAGCAGCGGCTTCTGCACGCAGATGGCCGACAGCAGCACCATCTGCGTGACGCCCGCGGCCTTCGCCGCGTCGAGTGCGACGACGTGCGCCCGATGGTCGATCGCCCACGCATCCCGCGGCGCGCCGGTGCGCGACGCGAGGCACGACACCAGCGCATCGAAGCGCTCGCCGCGGAAGCCGTCGCCTTCGAGCGACGCGGGATCGCGCACGTCGCCGTAGCGCACCGTGGCGCCGGCCAGCAGCCGCGCGCTGTCGTCCGGCGCGAGGCGGCCGCCGACGCCGGCCCGCGGACGCACGAAGCACACGACGTCGTGGCCGCGTCGCACCAGCGCCTGCACGGTCGCGCGGCCGATCGTGCCGGTGGCGCCGAGCACGAAGACGCGCCGCGGGTTCGGCGAGCGCGGTGTCATGGAACGGATCGAAGGGAGGGGTGGGTTCATCGCAGGTCGGCGGACGTCGGGGCGCCGATGATCGCTCAAACGGATCGCGGGCGGCCGGCCCGGTACCGCAACCACCCACCGATCATTCCGCGACAATCGGCCGACTGCCCATGCATCGACCGCGGGCCATCGCCGACAATGGCGGATCCCTCGAGCCGGAGCCGTTGCCTTGACCGTCCCTCCTGTCCGCACTCCCGCATCCATCGCACTCGGCCTCGGCGCACTCGCGGTCGTCCCCTTCGTCGGCGGCGCCGTCCTGGTCTGGGTCGATACCGCATGGCACCCGACCATCGCACAGGCCCTGTCGGCCTACGCGGCCGTGGTCATCGCCTTCATCGGCGCGCTGCACTGGGGCCTGGCCTTTCCGCAGGCCGCGCCCGCGCCCCGCCTGTTCGTGTGGGGCGTGGTGCCGTCGCTGGTCGCGTGGATCGCGGTCCTGCTGCCGCCGCGCTTCGGCCTGGTCGTCCATGCGGTCACGCTGGTGGCCTGCTATCTCGTGGACCGGGCGACCTATCCGGCCGAGCAGGCCGCCGCGTGGCTGCCGTTGCGGCTGCGGTTGACGGTCGTCGCGACGCTCTGCTGTCTCGTCGGAGCGGCCGGCGCCTGAATCCTTCGATGGCTTCCCCTCCTGCGCTTGCGCACAAGATCCGCAGCACCATCGACGACACGCGCCCGCTGTGGCGCGCGTTCGTGGCGTTCCTCGGCCCGATGCTGTTCGGCAACGTGCTGCAGGCGATGTCCGGCACGATCAACAGCGTCTTCATCGGCCAGATGCTCGGCACGCAGGCGCTGGCGGCCGCCGCATCGGTCTTCCCGATCGTGTTTTTCCTCATCTCGCTGGTGATCGGCGTGGGCGCGGGTGCGTCGGTGCTGATCGGGCAGGCGTGGGGCGCGCGCGAAGTCCACAAGGTCAAGGCGATCGCCGGCACCGCGCTCGCGCTCGGACTGATGCTCGGGGCCGTGGTCGCGGTGGTCGGTGGCACCTTCACCGAGCCGGTGCTGCGTTTCCTGCGCACGCCGCCGACCGTGCTGCCGGACGCGATCGGCTACGCGCGCGCGATGATGTTCGCGATGCCCGGCCTGCTCGTGTTCATCCTGTCGACGCAACTGATGCGCGGCGTGAGCGACACCCGCACGCCGCTGGTCGCGCTGCTGATCTCGACGGGTACGTCGTGCCTGCTGACGCCCGCCTTCATCCGCGGCTGGTGGGGCCTGCCGATGCTCGGCGTCACGTCGGCCGCGGCCGCGTCGATCGGATCGTTCATCGTCGCGCTCGGCTTCATGGCCTGGTTCATGCGCTGGCGCAAGCACCCGCTCGCGCCCGATGCCGAGCTTTTCCGGGCGCTGCGCATCGATCCGACGCTGCTGCGGCTGGTCGTGAAGATCGGGTTGCCGACCGGCCTTCAGGTGATCGTGCTGTCGCTGGCCGAGATCGCGCTGCTGGCGCTGATCAACGGCTTCGGGCCCGATGCGACCGCGGCCTACGGCGCGGTCAACCAGGTCATCAACTACGTGCAGTTCCCGGCGATCTCGATCGCCATCACGGCGTCGATCCTCGGCGCCCAGGCGATCGGCGCCGGCCGCGCCGACCGCCTCGGCGCGATCACGAAGACGGGCCTGCAGTTGACGGTGATGCTGACCGGCGGGCTGGTCGTGCTGGCCTATTTCCTGTCGCGCAACCTGCTCGCGGTCTTCATCACCAGTCCGCCGGTGGTCGAGCTCGCGCAGTCGCTGCTGCACATCATGCTGTGGAGCAGCGTGGTGTACGGCTGCGCGGCGGTGGTCAGCGGCGTGATGCGCGCGTC
>Ga0123336_10000267_pt1 | contig 54221 bp, 48 predicted proteins | sample SSSSmetaG_FD_96466 | JGI IMG/M metagenome (GOLD analysis project Ga0123336, IMG submission 96466) | Glacier valley bacterial and archeal communities from Borup Fiord, Nunavut, Canada, to study Microbial Dark Matter (Phase II) - ​SSSS metaG | ecosystem: Environmental > Aquatic > Freshwater > Ice...
TAAGTATATGACTTGAAATCCAATCAGTTATAAAAGATATCATATCTACAACAGCTTCATTTTGAGAGTTGTCTATATCTTTTCTTTCAATCCTTTGAAGCTTTTTAATGAAAAAGTCATGTTCTATCTTTTGTATATCATAACCATCATAACTATTTTCAAGCATGAGTTGTTCCTCAAATTTGAAGTGTTCTATAGTGTAGTTCTTTAGCTCTTCAATAACATTTATTATTTCATCATACTTATCTGTCTCTTCTCTCTGAGTAGCTAAGTCATAAATTTTCCCCGCAATCTCAAAAAGCCTTTTGTGCTGGTTATCAATATCAGCGATTTCACAAGAAAATGAATCCTTCCAATAAATCATTAATAAACCTCCATTTTTAAAGTATTTAAATTTTAAACTATTATAAATAGATAACCTATAAGTTCATTCTTAAATTTCCATTATGACAACTCATTTATTGTCATATTTGAGTTAACATTTTGAGTATTATATATAAGAAAAATATAATAAGAAACTTGTATAATTACATATTATGATAAAGAATCAATCATATGTAATTACGCAAAATTCTGGTATGGTGAAAAATGAAAAAAAACTTAACATTCAAAAAAATTACTGTGGGTATTTCTTTACTATTAATAGTTTCACTAATTATAAGTCCTAAAGCATCAGTTTCTTCAGCCTCAAGAGGTATAACGCTTTGGTTTGATACCGTTTTTCCAGCCCTTTTCCCATTCTTTGTTGCGGTTGAGTTACTTAATAAGAGTGGTTTTGTGAAAATACTAGGTATTATAATGGAACCCATAATGAGACCCCTATTTAATATCCCTGGATGTGGAGCCTTTACTTTTGCAATAGGACTCACAAGTGGGTATCCAATGGGTGCAAAAGTAACTTCTGAAATGCGTGAGAATCATCTCATTACCAAAATAGAAGGTGAGCGAATGCTCGCTTATTGCAACAACTCAGGGCCCCTTTTTATTCTAGGTGCCGTTGGCGTGGGTATGTTTAAAATACCAGCCTTGGGAAACCTACTACTATTTACCCACATATTTGCATGTATAACAGTAGCAATAATATTTAGGTTTTACAGAAATAAAGAGCATGTCTCAGAGGTTAAAAAATATAAAAAATCAGAAAGTATATGGTCACGAGTGCATAAAGATTGGTCAACACCAATGGAATATAATGATATAGGGTCATTGTTAGGGCAAAGCATTAAAAACTCTTTAAATACAATCATAGCTATTGGTGGATTTATAATTTTTTTCTCTGTAATAATTGCTCTTCTTCAAAATAGTATTATTCCATCTATTTCTTTATCCATATTTAAGCTTTTAAAAGGCTCAATTCATATAGAAATTATCAATGCAGTTTTTTGTGGCTTTTTTGAAATAACTACGGGATCAAGTATTGCAACAACCGCAAATAACTGCAGCATAATAGTCAAGGCAAGCGCTGTTGCTCTCATAATAGGTTGGGCAGGTTTGTCTGTACACGCACAAGTAATGAGTATAATTAGCACTACAGACCTCTCTCCTAAACCGTATCTAATTGGCAAAGCGTTGCAAAGCATTTTTGCTGCAGTATACACTTATTTCATTCTGAATTCGCACCCAGATTTTTTATCAAAAGCACAGACAGTGACATTAATAACCGGGAATGAACAAGATTTTCTAAATGGCCTTTATTATGGCGGTCTTTTAACAGGTTACTATAAATACTCTCTTTTCTTCCTAATTATTTGCTTTCTGTTAGTATGTATTAAGTATCTCCTATATAAAAGTCAAAGAAAACTATTTTAGTTCCTGTCTGTTTACATTAATTACTTCATATGCCTCTTTAAGAATGTCTTCAACCTTATTTAACACACTATCAGCGTATTCTCTGGTTCCCATACGAATTTCCTTAGCATTCTTCTGAGCTGTCCCAACTATGTCATTTGCCTGATCATAAGCTTTTCTGGTAATCTCATGCTCATCTACAAGAGAACTGATTTTTGATTCGGCATCTTTTAAAATATTATTTGCCTCTTTTTGAGCTTCAAGTAAAATTCTCTGTCTTTCTTCAGTAACCCACTTTGCCTGTTTAATATCATCAGGGATTTTAAGACGTACTTCTTTTATTATTTCAAGTATCTCTTCCTTATCAAGCAAACACTTCCCAGAAAAAGGTACAGTAACGCTTTTTTCAACAAGATCTTCTAATGTTTCTAAAATCGATAAAATTTCCATTCTTACTCCCCCTGTCTTCTGCCAAATTTTTTAAATATATCATCTTTTACACATTCCGGTACTAAATCATTAATACTTCCACCAAGCTTTGCAATTTCTCGCACGCTACTTGAACTTAAGAATGAATAATTTACACTGGTCATCATAAAAAGAGTTTCTATTTCATTATCTTGAATTTTATTTAGGTGTGCCATCTGCATTTCATATTCAAAATCAGAAACAGCCCTTAAACCTTTTATAATCGTCAATGCTCCTTCACGTTTTGCCAAATTTATTAAAAGCCCATCGAAGGATATAACCTCAACATTTTTTCTTCCTGCTATAGCTCTATTTAGAAGGTCTACCCTTTCTTCCAAGGTAAAAGCAGGGTTCTTGTTACCATTAACTAGAACTGCAACAACCAACTTATCACAAAGTCTGGAAGCTCTTTCAATAATATCGAGATGCCCGTTAGTTACCGGGTCAAAGCTACCAGGATATACATAAATCCGCAATAACATTACCTACCAATCTTAATTGATTTTAAAGAAAATTTTAAATAACATGACTTTTTAATCTATAATGTGTTGCATTAAGTTTTTATATAAAAGCTTAATGCAACATGTATTCCTTGATTCATAAGATGAACTCTTTTCTTCACCTTATGAATCAAAGAAAAAGCAATTCCGAAGTTTGAAATAATATGCTACCTAGATTATATTATTTTATAATAATCCCTATCAGCAAGTGTATTATTAATATATACCATATTTCATGTCTATATATTAATCCTGTAAAGTCTATTCAATAAAATTCCTGTAAAAACAAAGTTCAGTTTTTCCATATTTTTGTTTACGAACAAGCTTTAATGAACCCTCCTTCTCAGGAACAATATCATCTATACTTTTTTCGGCAACTATTAGTCCATCCTCAACAACTAATTCATAAGTACCGATTAATCTCAATGAAGTATCTATTAAACCCTTACTATATGGTGGATCTAAAAAAATTATATCAAATTTATTCTTTCCAAGTGATAGTTTTTTTAAAGCATCATTATAATCCAAATTAATAACTTCAGATATATCAGTAAAATTAGTATTTTCAAGATTCATCTCAATTGTTTCAATGCTTTCAGGATTTTTATCGACTAAAACCGCATTCTCTGCTCCTCTGCTTAGTGCTTCAATAGCCAGACTGCCCGTTCCAGAAAATAAATCTAGAACTCTTGCCTTTTCGATAAAGGGTGTAATTATATTAAACAAAGATTCTTTTACCCTATCTGTTGTAGGTCTAGTTTTGTCAGAATCCAAAGTAACTAGTTTTAATCCTTTAGCCTTCCCAGAAATCACGCGTAAAATAGCAATTCCTCCCTATTTGTATTTTATACTATAGAAAATTGTTGTCAACCCTTGGTCGCACAAATTTGATTATTTTTAGACAAAACCAAGATTTTTAGAGAAATATATAAAATCTTCGTCAAGCCGCGCTTTTAATAGTGAATTTTTTTGTAATAAAAAATCAGGATCCTCTTTTATAGTCTGGAGTGCCGCTTCTTGTGCCAGTTTAAGTATATTCATATCATTATATATATTTGCAATTTTAAATTCTGGTATACCATGTTGCCTTGTACCAAAAAACTCTCCAGGTCCTCTTAATTCTAAGTCTTTCTCACTTATTTTAAAGCCATCTGTACTCTCCTCCATTATTTTCATTCTCTGTGCAGATATTTTACTTTTACTTTGGTTATATAGAACACAGAAAGACTGATGAATGCCTCTGCCAACTCTACCTCTTAGCTGGTGAAGTTGTGCAAGACCGAATCTTTCTGCATTTTCGATTACCATTAAGGTCGCATTCGGTACATTAACTCCAACTTCGATTACTGTGGTAGAAACTAAAATGTCAATTTCTCCTTTAATAAAAGCATGCATCACAGCATCTTTTTCTTTAGGTTTAATTTTCCCATGAATAAGGCCAACATGTAAATCTTTAAAATCTTCTTTAGCTATTCTCTCAGCAAGCTCCTCTGCTGAAACAGCCTCAATTACTTCTGATTCCTCTATTAGAGGACATACTATATATACTTGACTTCCTTCTTTTACTTTTTCCCTAATAAATTTATTAATTCTACCACGCATGGCATCATTTACACTATACGTCTTTATGCTTTTCCTGCCTGGTGGTAGTTGATCAATAATTGAAATATCCAAATCACCATAAAGAATAAGAGCCAAGGTTCTTGGTATTGGAGTTGCGGTCATAACCAAAACGTCAGGATTATTACCTTTGCTAGAAAGAGCAGCTCTTTGCCTCACGCCGAACCTATGCTGTTCATCAGTAATTACAAGACCCAGTTGATTAAATGTTACTGAATCCTCTATTAATGCGTGAGTACCAATAGCAATATGGGCTTTATTGGATGCCAAATTCTCATAACACTTTCTTTTTTCTGATGCTTTCATACTTCCCGTTATCAATACCAGTTTGAGCCCAAAAGGCTCTAAAATAGGCTTTAAAGATTCATAATGCTGTTCTGCGAGTATTTCCGTGGGTACCATAAGTGCTCCTTGATAACCGTTTTTAGCGGCCTTAAAGAGTGCCATAGCTGCTACAATAGTCTTACCTGAGCCAACATCGCCTTGAATGAGGCGATTCATTATTTTATTACTTTCCATATCCTTCTTAATTTCATTAAAAACCTTTATTTGAGCATCAGTTAATTTAAAAGGAATTGCATCTAAAAATTCAATAATATTTTCTCTTGCATCAAAACAAATGCCTTGCTTATTATTCTCGAGATTTGCTTTTATTTTAAGCAGACCCAATTGAAGTAAAAAGAACTCTTCAAAAACGAGACTATATCTTGCTCTTTCTACCTCTTCATATGAATTAGGAAAATGAATATTTCTAAGGCTTGTCCCCTTACCTTCAATTTTATACTTCAATGCAATATCCAAAGGAATTACTTCATAAATTTCATTAGAGACAAGTTGAAATATGTTTTTTTCGGCTTCTCTAATAATATTTTGAGTAAGTTTTGCAGTACTGCTATATATCGGTAAGATTCTACCAATCTGTTTGCCACTAACACCAGGCTTTACTATTTCATATGCTGGATTCTGAGACTCAAATATCTTCCCTTTCCGAACAATTTTGCCAAAAAAGCTATACTCAGCTCCGAGTAAGAAAAAACTTTTCACAAAATCTTGATTAAAAAAAGTAACTGCTATAACTCCTGTGCTATCATTAACTAACACTTTATATATTGTTAGCCCTCTTCTAATTCTGCTTTCAGAAACCTTTGAAACCACTGTACCAACAAATCCGCATTGCTCCTCATCTAGAAGCATATTTATCTTTTTTATTTTTGTTCTATCTTCGTATTGTCTTGGGTAATATTCTAGGAGATCGTTTACATAATATATTCCAACTTTATTAAAAAGCTTAGCTCTTTTTTCACCAATGCCTTTCAAATATTGAATTGGCCTCATAATATTTCTTTCACTTATGCCACTGGACATTTTTATCTCCTCTAAATGAATGTAATAAAATCTATTAGTTATTTTGTTATTTATATTAGATAAGAAAATAGAATTAAAGCAGTATTTTCTTCATCTTAATAAATTTAATAAATGATTATATGTTACATTGATTTTATTATATAAAAAACTTAATGCAACATATCTATTATATCAACTATTTTTCTAAATTTCATTAAAAAGCCTTGATTATTTAGTAATATTTATGTTAGAATATTATTTGCTGTGAGCGTATGATTTGAATAAGATTTTCGCTCCATTTACCAGAGGAGGTGTATAGATAATGGCAAAGTGTGAAATATGTAGTAAAGAAAAGACTTTTGGTTGTAACGTGAGTCACTCAAATAGACATACAAACAGAGATTGGAAGCCTAATGTAAGAAGTGTTAGAGCTGTTGTTAACGGAGCTACTAAAACAATTAGTGTTTGTACAAGGTGCTTACGTTCTAACAAGGTTACAAGGGCAGTTTAATTTAGATTGATTCGCCTTTTTGGCTTTATTCTAGCCCTTAAATTTATAATTATATTATTAGATAATGATGAAAAAAAATAAAAAAAGCGCAATAACGCTTTTTTTATTTTTTTTTATGATATTTTAAAAAATTTTTTAAGTATACTTCCCATAAATCTAGGCATCTTAACCACCATTATCTTCATAATTACCCCACCTTCCAAAACATAAATACAAAGCCCTCGCTATATTATATTCACTAGATAATTTTTTAGTGATAAATTATGCTGTTTAAGTCGTATAAATAAAAGCGGCAGAATATATATAGCCTATGGAAGTTTTGAATTATTAATTTTTCAATAAAAGCTAGTATTGGAAAGTGAGGTAATAAAATATGCATGTAGTAATAATTAAGAATATTAAACAAAAAGCAGTTTCAGTAATTCTACTTTTATGCCTTTGGGCTACAATGATAACCATAACCGACTTTATGAGTTCAAATCCAACACTTCTTAATGTGTCCTTAAATGATAATATTAATTTTTCATATCCCATGAACATGATTATTGAGAATATTTTCGTTAATGAAAAAATAGGGAATAGTGGAGTTAAAACTGTCAGTCTTTTTTCTACTCCCCCAGTTGAAATGCTTAAAAGTTTTGATGCTAAAGGTCTTGGTTTAAGTTTTTCTTTCCCTTCAGCTTTTCAAATGACAGAACAGAGCTTTTTAGGAAACGAAATACTTTATCATGTTGACTTTAATAATAAAAGCAAGGAAGTCTATGGGTTCATTCAAGTATGGAACCTCGAAACACCGCTTAAAGATTTTCTAATAAATTCAAAGAAAACTGCCCTTAGCACATTTTTGAATTTTAAAATGAGTGAGATAAAGGTAAACAACTTAGACGGATATTTATGGGATTATATTGCTGTGAATGACGGAAAATCAATTAAAGCTTTAGAAGCCTTTTTACAAAAGGATGGGAAAATGTATCGAGTAAGTTACTTTGTTCCCGAAAAGTTCTTTAATAAAGAACAAGAAAAAACCTTTATGAATATCTTAAATTCAATAAAAGTAGATTAGCAAAATACTCTTACACAGTTTCTTCCTGCGTTTTTGGCTTCATACAAAGCAGTATCAGCATTTTTTAAAAGATCATTATCAGTATCTGCAGTACTAGGATATCCAGCTACTCCAAAACTTGCTGTTACAGAAACCGTTGTCTGCTCGTCAGTTACAACGGTGTTTTCTATCTTTGATCTCAAAAACTCAAGCCTTTCATATGCTTCATCGAGAGTAGTCATAGGCATAAGAATAATAAATTCCTCTCCACCATATCTTGCAATAAGTTCTGTACTTTTTAAGGACTCACTTACTGCTTCAGCAACGGCTTTAATCACCTTATCACCAAAAAGGTGGCCATAAGTATCATTAAATTTCTTAAACCAATCTATGTCGAAGATACCTACACAAAGTTGATATTTATTTTCTTTTGCCTTACTTAATTCAATTGGAAGAATCTGTTGAAAGTGAACTCTATTATATACACCTGTAAGCCAATCCGTTATAGCAATCACGTGCATCTTTTGGTAAAGTCCAGCATTTTCCATTGCTATGCTTACTTGTTGACATATAATATCTAAAAGTCTTTTCTTATCATCCCCAAAAGCATTGTTTAGTTTGTGCTCAATTAGAACAATACCAAGTTTTCGTGTTTTACTGATTAATGGCATGCATATTAATGAATTAATTTCTCTCCCAGACGTAAAAGAATAGGAAGTAGAATTTGCAAAGTTGTTAACAATAGGCTTTCCACTTTCTAAAGTTTCTAAAATCAGAGGGGAGTTAATATTACTTGATAAATCAAAAAGATTATCACTATCTGAAATATTTGTTGTATGGACTTTAAGTCTTTCCTTTTTTTCATCAAAGATAGCAATTGTAGAATATTGCACTCCCATAACCCCAATTATAACGTCATTTACATATCTCAGCAGTTCTTTAATATTTAATATGGAACTTATTGCATTACTTATCTGGTGGAGAGTATAAAATTCCCCAATACTATTCGATAGCTTTAAATTTGTTTCCTCAAGTTTTTTGTTTGAATATTTCAACTTATTGTAATGGCTTTTTATCTCCTGCTGTGCTAGCGCAAGGAGGTCATATTTTTCTTCAATTTCTCCTACCAACATTTTGTTTTGGTTTTCTGTATCCGTATTATCCTTTTGAATCATACCACTTAAAACTGAAATTGATACAATTGAAATTCCGAATAAAATATCGAAATAAATAGTGTTAACAATACCGAAGCTTGAAAATGTTGTTGTGCCTTTTGTGTAATAAAATAAAAAGCTTAATAATATATTAAATACGAAAGTTCCCAAAGCTAAAATAAGACTTCTGCGATGCCCAATGGCCAGACTTGTTATAATAAAAATAAAAATTATACCAACATATGCCCATACAAATAAAAAACTTATTTTTGAGATAAAAACAAGTGCAAGTAACTCAATAATTCTAATAATTAAAAATATTGGCTTATTTGTCATAATATTTCTTTTAATACATAACATTTTAATTCCACTTATTAAAGATAAAAGAACAAAAACAAAAATGGAAATTGGCAAATAAGCAGGCAAACTCTGCTCTTGAGACATAAAAAAAGAGCCTAGTATACTAAAAATGCAAAATATAGTAATAGATTTTATAAATATTTCCTCATATTTGACTACTTTATACAATTAAACATCACCCTGACCCTATTAGAAATTAGTAAAAAGGAATAAATGCAAAATTCTTATATATATCTTAAAAGTTGCACCCAATAATTGGTTTATCCTTCTGAACATTACAACGGCTAATTTATAAAAAATACAAAATCAATTTTTTCTCTATATAAGTGAAACTATTAGCTCTATATACTCGCTATTCGACATTGATATGATAAAATCCTCTATATTTTTATTTTTTTTTGCCAGTTAAACAAATATTAACAATCGGGCAAACATTGCATTTTGGGTTTCTAGCAGTGCATATTGCCCTCCCATGAAATACTAATTGATGGCAAAACATACCCCAGTTCTCTTTAGGTAGACATTCCATTAAGTCTTTTTCTACCTTTTCCGGATTATCATGTTCAGTTAATCCAATTCTTTTTGCGAGTCTCTTCGCATGAGTATCGACTACAACACCTGGTATACCGAATGCATCGTTCAAAACCAGATTGGCTGTCTTCCTACCCACACCTGGGAGCAATAGAAGTTGTTCCATGGAAGCTGGTACTTTCCCAGCATGCTTCTCAATTAGGCTTTTGCAACAGAAAATTATATTTTTAGCCTTATTTCTATAAAAGCCAGTTGACCTTATATCTTCCTGAAGTTCTTCTAAATCGGCATTTGCAAAGTCATATACATTTTTATATTTTTGGTAGAGTTGCTTTGTTACCAAGTTAACTCTAACATCAGTACACTGAGCAGCCAAAATTGTTGAAATCAGAAGCTGTAATGGATCTTTATAATCCAAGGAACATTCTGCCTCTTTATACTCAGCATCAAATATTTTACCTATTTTTTTGGCCATCTCTTTGCGTGTCATTTTAACCTCCCCTTATTAATAAATAGTTTCATTCATAAAAAACCGCAATTGTTAATTGCAATTGCGGAATAGTCATATTTTACACATATTTATTTAATTTAAACAATTATAATTCTTATTAATAAAAAATCTAAAATTTTTTCAGTAATATTATTAGCTTTCTATTATCTTAAAATACAATTCTTCATATTCAATTGCAGACTTTCTCCATGAATAATCCATTTTCATGTTACTACTTTGCAATGAAAAAAAATCTTTTTTACTTGATTTATAAAGTATCATAGCCCTTTCAACTGCATAACTAAAGGCTTCACTACTACTTTCTGTAAAAACAAAGCCATTCCCATCTCCATCAGAACTGGCAAAATCCTTCACAGTATCGGCCAACCCACCAGTTTCCCTAACTACAGGAATACCTCCATATCTCATGGCTATTAGCTGCCCTAGCCCACATGGTTCAAACTTTGATGGCATAAGAAACAAATCACAGCTTCCATATATTCTCTGAGCCAATGGTGGATTAAAAGAATTAGAGCAATAAACCATCTGAGGATACAATGTACTCAACTCTTTAAACTTTTCTTCAAAAAATGGCTCCCCCAATCCAAGTAAAACAAACTGTAGCCCTTTATTTATAAGTTTTGGAAGTGCTTCTAGAACAATATCTAGGCCTTTTTGTGAAGCAAGTCTGGAAACCATAGCTGCCAGAGGAAAGTCACCTTCATTAAGTCCCAGTTCTTTTTGAAGCTGCCACTTATTAATTGTTTTTTTCTCAATACCTTTATCATCGAAGTTGAACTGCAAGTGGATATCTGTTTCGGGATTAAATATATCAGTGTCAATACCGTTAACTATCCCACAAATATCATTTTCTCTTTGCCTTACCAAACCGTCTAATCTTTCTCCAAATTCAGCAGTGGCAATCTCTTTAGCATATGTTCTACTTACCGTATTAATTTTATCTGAATATATCAATCCAGCTTTCATAAAATTCAAAGTGCCATAAAATTCAACCAATTCAGAAGTAAAAATATCTTGATTCAATCCCATAAAATTTAATAAAGTTTTATTAAAATGACCTTGATACTCCATATTATGAATTGTGAATAGAGTTTTAATGTTTTTATACTTTGAGTTTTCTAAATACAATTCTTTGAGAAGCATAGGTAAAGGCCCCGTATGCCAATCGTTGCAATGAATTATGTCTGGAACAAAATCGATGGCATCAATAAGTTCAAGGGATGCTTTACAAAGTAGTGCGAAACGCTCTCCGTCATCCTCATGCCCATAGATACCATCTCTGTCAAAATAATTTGCATTACCCAACATATATACCTTAACTCCCTTAGTCTCACTACCAGTAAAAAGAGGAAGATATTGTTCGTGGACAACTATCGTTTCAGTCCTATTACCAACAGATACTCCAAAATCAGCTACATAGTTATTAATATCACCAACTATTCGGTATTTTGGCATTACAATCCTAACATCATGTCCCATGGCTGAAAGTGCCTTAGGTAAAGCTGCCGCAACGTCTGCCAGACCCCCTGTTTTGGCAAATGGGGCCACTTCTGCTGAAACTAATAATACCTTTAAAGCTTTTTTTGACATATAAAACCTCAATTCTACACAGCCGATATATCTTTGGCTTTTTCTCAATTGATTGTATGCTTTTAAAATCTAGTTATTTCCAGTATCTTCTGAAAGGATTACCTGCATAGTCTTTGTCTTTCCATCTCTATAAATCTCTATATTAAGACTATCTCCAGGCTTTTTCTTATTTTTAATACTATCTAGTTCTGTTTTATCTTTTATTACTTTACCCTCTACCTTGGTAATAATGTCTCCAACTTGTATTCCTGCTTTATATGCGCCACTTAATGGGTGTACATCCGCCACAAGCACTCCAGCCGGTACATTATATTGTTTAGCATACTCCTCAGTAAACCTTCCATCTACGGTTATTCCAAGAAGTGGCCTTCCTTTAACATATTTATATTCAATTAAGCTATCAGTTACCTCTTTTGCTTTATTAATTGGTATAGCAAAACCTAAGCCTTCATACCCATCTCCGCCAAGCTTAGCATTATTTACTCCAATAACCTTGCCCTCGGAATTAACCAAAGCACCCCCACTATTACCCGGATTAATAGATGCATCTGTCTGAATAAGCTTAAGATCCTTAATATCCTCTAAAGGTATAGTTCTATCAAGCCCACTTATAATACCTGTGGTTACTGAGCCCATTAGTTCCATTCCTGCTGGATTGCCTATAGCTATTGCAAGCTCGCCTACCTTCAATGCATCTGAATCTCCAAACTCAACTGCAGGTAAATTATCAGCTTCGATTTTGAGCACCGCAAGGTCTGTTCTCCAATCTGTACCTATAATTTTTGCAACATAAGGCTTATCTTTCATTTTTGGAAGTATCACCTCTACAGTAGCCCCTTGTTTAGCTTCAACAGCTGTCTGTATCACATGGTAATTTGTCATAATATATCCATCACTTCTTATTATGATACCAGAACCCTCAGACGTTCCTCCAGTACTACCAATGTTAAATAATGAGTTAGAGGCTTTTGATGTAACACGAATTCCGATAATACTAGGGCCAACCTTCTCAGCAACAGCAGATACAGGTGAGGAAGACTTCTCTATCTCCACCTTTTTATATATTCCATTATCCTGATATGAGGAACTGTCTTGAGAAACGTAATTCCCAGCAATTTTTTGCACAGCAGGTTGCACAATAGGTGCAGCAAGAATAAACATGCCGCCTACTACGCCACCACTAAGAACAGAGCAAGCAACCGCAACAGCTATAAGCTGAACGATAGTAAAGTTCTTTTTTCTTGTCTTCTTTTTATGGTTCTCAGTATAGTAGCTTGCAGTTCTAACATCAACATTAGAGGCATTTGTGCCAAAGTTATAGCTACTGTTTTTCGTAAAACTATCCTTATAACTGGGGTTTTCCTTTATATCCTCAATATTACTTTTTTCAGTTGTCGAATCTTCAAAAGAATCAATTTTTATATTTTCTTTCTCATCTTGATTTGAACTCTTAACTTCAGGCTCCTGAATTGGTTGTTCAATATTTTCATATTCGCTATTATCCTTTTTCAAATCATCCATAAAAATTCCTCTTTTCCTTTAGTATCAACTATATTATAGACAATGGGTTTTAAATAAGTATGAATAAACTGTAACATTTACTCATCAACTGCTTCGTATAGAGCTACTCATCATTCTTTTCTTTAAACGAAGGTTTTAAGGTAAATGTGAACTTAGTACCTTTATCAACTTCACTCTCAACCTTAATTTCTTGCTTATGCTCATTAATAATATTTTTAATAATAGCGAGACCTAATCCTGTTCCCGTTTTGTCCTTACTTCTTGACTTGTCAGATTTATAAAACCTTTCCCAGATAAGGTCTATTTCATCTTTATCAATGCCAACCCCTGTATCTTCTATAGATACATACACCTTGCCCCTGCTTCTGAGTGAAGATAAAGTGATTTTACCCCCTTGAGGAGTAAATTTAAGGGCATTGTGCAATAGATTTATAACTACTCTTTCTATTCCATCAGCATCCGCATTTACATATAACTCTTCCCTCTGAAAGTTTGCTTCTATCCCAAGATTTTTTTCAGTAATCTGGTTTTCTAAATTGATAATACATCGCCTAATTAATTCATTTATATCGAAATCTCTGTAAATAAGTTTGATTTCACCAGATTCCATTTTTGACAAATCAAGTAGATCATTTATCAACCTGCTGAGCCTGCCTGTTTCATCACTAACTATATTTAAATAGTAACTATGCTTTTCTGGAGGAATTGTACCATCCAGTATACCACCAACAAAGCCTCTGATAGATGTCATAGGAGTTCTTAACTCATGGGTAACGTTGGCAATAAAACCCCTTCGCATATCCTCCAAATTTTCTAAGGCAGTAACCATCTGGTTGAAACTTGTTGCAAGCTCACCTATCTCGTCTCTGGATTTTATGTCAACACGTTTCTTAAACTCTCCACTTGCTATTATTTTAGCAGCATTGTTAATTTCTTTTAGTGGCTTTGATATTTTAAGCGAAAAAAAGTAAATTAAAACAATGGACAAAAGTGCTGAAACACCTATAGATATCATAAATAATTTAAAGACAGTCATTCTAGCTTCTTTTATTCTAGGCATAGGTGACATGAAATACACAGCGCCTTGGACCTTTCCATTGTAAACATATGGATTTGCAATAACAAGCCATGGTTCATGGGTCTCACTAAAAAGTCCATAAAAGTCTCCTGTTTCAGTCACTACGTTTTTGCTGCTCATTACTTTTTTATACTGTCTCTCATCTAAGAATCTCACTCTACCAGGTCCATCTGTCTTCATATTTGAAAGTATTGCTGGAGGAATTGTTAACTCTGGAAGTTCCTTATAGGTCATTGTAATATTGCCTTCGGTATCAACAACCCATATATATGATTGTGTATTATCAGCATATATTTTGAGCAAATTTCTCATAGTCTTTGTAATTATTGGGTTATCAGCATAATCCGAATACTCGCTTATAAAGGCAGTGATTTCCTCACCACTCTGAATAAATTCTTTTTGCTTTTCATTTGACACAAAGTTATCCAAAAAATAATACATTACAATGCCCGTAACAACAAAGCTAAAAATAAGAATGGCTAAAAAAATAGCAATAAGTCTTTTAAAAATTGTATTAAACATTATTTCACCTCGAATTTATAGCCAACTCCCCATACAGTCTTAAGCTGCCATATCTGCTCCCCGCAATCTATTTTTTCTCTCAACCTTTTAACGTGAACATCAACGGTTCTTGAATCCCCATAAAAATCGAAATCCCATACATGTTCTAAAAGTTGCTCTCTGGTAAATACCTTATTTGGATTTGAAGCTAAGAAGTACAAAAGCTCTAATTCCTTTGGAGGAAGTTCAAGATCTTTACCGCTAACCCTAACTGTATAATTAGAACGGTTTATTACCAGATTTGGATAAACCACCTCCTGAGAGCCCACTTCTTTATGTTCATATCTTCTAAGTACAGCTTTTAATCGTGCAACGAGCTCCTTTGGATCAAATGGCTTCACCATATAGTCATCAGCACCAAGTTCAAGTCCTAGTACTTTATCAAAGGTCTCACCCTTTGCAGTAAGCATAATTATCGGTATACTGCTCACCTTTCTAATTTCTCTGCAAACCTGCCAGCCATCTGCCCCTGGTAACATTATATCTAAAACAACTATGCTTGGCGCAAATTCTTTAAAAACGTCAAGAGCCTTTAGTCCATTATGGACAACCTCGGTTTCATAGCCCTCTTTCTCGATATAAATCTTTATCAATTCACTAATATTTACATCATCATCTATAACCAACACTTTCGTTTTTCCTGTCATTTGAGCACCTCTTCCCTAAGCTATTTCATAACACTGTCTTAAAATTTCTAAGCGCAAATAATTTAGCTCAGTTTCATTTTTTAATCATAAGTTACAAAACTAACATAGTAAACTAAATACTTTCTGTTCATATTTTAACAAAAAAATACAACAAGGTAAATGAAATTATAAAAGTTTACACTTCCTTAAGATTTCGTACATTTTTGAAATCTTATACATGCACACTTAATTAATTGAGAAATACAATAATAGTATACATAAAATATTGATAAAGGAGTGCAAGTAAAATTATGAAGACAGTTTTAGTCAGCGGTGGGGCCGGCTTTATAGGGAGCAATTTTATAAAGTATTTCCTTAGAAGAAATAAAAACTTTATCGTAATAAATATGGATAAGCTAACCTATACTTCAAACTTAGATAACATGAGGGAATTCGAAGATTCTCCAAGGCATCAATTCATAAAGGGAGATATTTGTAATCAGGATTTGGTAACTTTCGTCTTAAAAAAATACAAGCCAGACTACATAATTAATTTTGCGGCAGAATCCCAAGTTGATAGAAGTATCAACAACCCAATACTCTCGGGCCAATCAAATATTATAGGTACTTTGTCCTTATTGGAGGGAGCAAAAAACATCTGGAAGCGAAATAAGTTTAGTGGCAACAAGTTTATCCAAATCTCAGCAGATGATGTGTATGGGAGCCTTAATAACAAAAACGATGCCTTTTTCGAGGATTCATCACTTAATCCTTATACTCCATTTTCTGCCACAAAAGCCGCCGCCGACATGCTTTGCCAATCCTATTACAAAACCTATGGTCTACCTGTTATTATAACTCGATGTTGTAATAATTATGGGCCGGGGCAACATATAGAAAAATTTATTCCAAATTGTATTAAAAGTGCATTGGATAACAAACCTATCCCTCTCTATGGTGATGGAAATAGTTCAAGAGAGTGGATTTATGTAACAGACCATGCCATAGCACTAATAAGAACACTTTTTTATGGAAAACCTGGTGAAATATATAATATAGGAAGTGGTGAAGAAATATCTAACATTGATTTGGCAAGAAAGGTCTTATCAATATTGAACAATCCCCAGTATTTAATCGAGAAAGTTAAGGAGACACCTGGACAGGATTGTCGTTATGCATTAAATAGCTACAAAATCAGGAACAACCTTGAGTGGTCCCATAAGATGAACCTCAATGAAGGACTCAAAGATACTATTCTATGGTATAAAGATAAGTTGAATATCTGAATTAAATTAGTATTGAATTAAAAAAGTATTTGAAAACGAGGAGCAAAGAAATTACTACTCCTCGTTTTATTGTCTCAATTTATACTCATAGTTCCACAGGAATATATTCAGAATGTGTAGGAAATTTTTCTTCTTTAAAAACCCGTATACTTGGTATGCCGGACCGCCTTAATACTTCAAGTGCACTATCTAACAAAGCAAGTTCAAATCTAACCCCCATATTACATAGATCAGTCATAATTTCTCTTGGCATATAAGTTATCTCACAGTACACTCCATCTATTTTTAGCCTTCTCTCTACAAGGAATGCCTGAGACCTTACAGGAACGGCCACATAGCAATAATCCACTTGGTATCACCTCATTCATAGTAAATTTGCTCTCAATAAGATTCTTCACTGCGTTCAGAAGGGCACAGACTTAACTTTGCAAAAAAGGAACTGCATGTAGCCATGCAGTTCGCTTTAAAGTTTACTGAATTAACAACTTCCACTATCGAGTGGATTCCACTTCTGATCTGGGAAGAAGGATGTTGGGAATGGTGTCTTAGTCTTATCATTAAATATAGTACATGTCTGTATGGAAACATTAGCCTGTTCTGGTGGAACTGGACAATATCCATAGGCTGGCATCAAAAGCTGTACTATGCATTCACATTTAACAACAAAGAACGCTCCTAGATTGTAAGTCAGAACCCCGGTAGTAGAATTTAAAGCTTCATTAAACGCTTCAATTAAAGCTTCTACTTTAATAATTAAGCCATCTTCGTCCTCAGTTTCTGGGTCATGAGGGAAGTGTATTACACCAATTTGAGCAATGCAGTTTGGGCAATAGATTTCATTAATTGTAAGGTTAAAGCCTACAAAATCTACTTGAGTACAATCGTGTTCACCGTCGGAAAAACTAATTACAACTTTTACTTTTACAAACAGTTTAAGCTTTTTAAATCCTGGCCTAAGTAAACTGTCTGTTTTAGAAATAACCTTTACCTCAACGATATCAAATTCGTCAATTGCCTGCAGTGTAAATGTTGTTGGTTTGTGTCTATCCTCGTGTTCATCGTTATCTTCGTGACATTTTTTCAGCGTAACTGTCTTTGTTTCGCAATCCCTTACTGATACCTGATCAAATACTTTGGGTACCTGAATACAAACTAGTTCATTTGGTGGCGGGAAGGATTCTGGATTCATGATCTGACCCGCTTCAATTTTAACATAATGGCCGTCATTAGCTGACATAATAATACCTCCTTGCATAATATCAAATTTAGCTATAATAATGTAATTAATCCATTTTTTAATCTTTTGAAAATCATCTTCAATACTATTATATTTAAATTTGAACAAATGGTTACTAATCTCTGAATTATGTTTATAAGATATTAAGCTAAATATGTACTAATTTTTCACTTCCTCTTGAATAATCTATTAAACAATTTCTTCTAAGATTCATATACTAAATTGATTAAAATTAGCGGGGTGATTTTTTTGGACTTTAATCAATTTTTAAATCAAATTCAGCTCACAGTCTTAAATGTTGTGATTATACCTTTACTTCCTGTAGTTACAGCTTTTTTGATTGCTTACGTAAAACATAAAACTTCTGAATTGGAAAACACGATTCAGAAAGAAGAGCTCTCGAAATATTTAGAGATAGCAGAAAATGCAATTATCTCCTCAGTAGCAGCAGTAAATCAGATTTACGTAGATGAAATAAAAGATGCAAACGGAATTCTGTCACAAGTTGAACAAAAAAACGCCTTTGAAATGGCAAAAAGCAAAATCTTTAATATCGTTGGAGAGGCCGGAATTTCTGCATTGAATCAGTTGTATAAAGATTGCGAAGCATATTTGAATAATAGAATCGAATACCACGTTGGTTTAGCAAAAGCAGTTAAATAAGGGAGTGAAAAAATGAAAATAATAATAGACTCAGGACATGGAGGAAGTGATCCAGGGGCCATAGCCTTTGGCTCATTAGAGAAAGACCTGAATTTAAATTTTTCCGAAAAATTGGCTGAAACACTTGCTACTAAAGGCTATGAGGTTGATAGCTCTCTTATTAATGATGAAAATTATGATTCACAAGTCCTTACCTCATTAATTAGAGCATCTCAGGCTAATCTTTGCATTTCATGTCATAATAATACTGCAAACGGATCAGTTAGGGGGTTTGAAGTAATTCACAGCATCCATTCAGATGGCGTTCTTGCAAAAGAAATAATCTCAGCAGTTGAAAAGACTGGCTATATAGTTCGAAGTGCCTACAGTAGGGAAAGTTATATCTACCCTGATACAGATTACTTCTTTATCATTAGAGAAACCTACCCAGATGTAGAAACAATAATAGTTGAATTGGGGTTTATGGACAACTCAGAGGACTTTGCTCTTTTGACTTCAAACCAGTGGCAGATGACCTTAACTAATGCAGTTGCTGATGCGGTGAGTTCCTACCTTCCTCTGCCTCTTATTTCAAAAACGCCTATACTCGGTACTTCTGAAGTCTCTGCTTTTAAGCTTAAAAGTGCTGTAACAGATAATAATCCAGACTTTAACAATTCAATAGTTGATGAATATATAGAAATAAGTTCACTATATGGTATTAGAGGAGATCTTGCCTTCTGCCAATGTATAAATGAAACAAATTGGTTTTTGTTCACTGGAAATGTAAAAAGAGAACAAAACAACTTTGCAGGCCTTGGTGCAACAGGAAACGGAGTAACTGGTGCCACCTTTGCATCTATCTCAGAGGGCGTGGAAGCCCATATTCAGCACCTGTATGCTTATGCTACGACAAATGATCTCCCCCAGGACAGAACCCTTGTTGATCCTAGGTTTAATTATGTAAGAAGAGGAATCGCTCCAAACATTGAAGATTTAGACGGAAAGTGGGCTGTACCTGGAATTGGATATGGTGAAAGAATAGTAACCCTTCTTGACTTAATAAACGAAAAATATGCTGACCCTGTGGTTGTTGACCCAAAAGACCCGGATACAACAGAAGAGCACTGGGCTAAAGCCTGCAACGATGAGCTTATTGAGGCAGGTATACTTTTTGATGACCACTCCTCCACCTTAGATCAACCAGCATCAGAGGGCATGGTTATTTGCATTGCAAACAGGCTGAGAAAGGAGCTTCTAAAAAATGAATGATATTTTGTTTTTTATAGCCTTATCAATTTTTGGCATATGTATTATATCTCTATTATTATATTGGAAAATTACCAGTAGAAGGCGAAACAAATGTAATGCTTGCCGGGCTAGGCTTGATGAAGCTTCAAGTAATATTATAAAACTTGATACATTAATTGATACCTGTGTTGGTTCAATTAATCAGAAAATGGTGTCACATCTGAAAAAGGAAAACAGCTTTGCTCAGAGTGACAAGGAGGAAGCTTTTAATGAGTGCAGAAAAATGATTTACTCTGTATCCTCCTCCAATGAACTGGAAGAGTTAAGCTATTTGGGCATCAATATGGATGCATGGATTAACACAAGAATTGAATATTTTGTCAGAAGGCAAAGAAGCAAGCAGTCATAGTTGCCAGAAATGCCGGTCAAGACTTCTATACTGAATAGCCTCTGCAAGATGACTCTTACTAATAGCCTCTTCCTCCTCCATATCAGCAATTGTTCTGGCTACTTTAAGTATTCTGCTATATGCCCTTGCACTAAGGCCTAACCTGTCAAAGGCATTTCTAAGTAGTGCCTTGCAGTGGTCATTGAGGTAGCAGTATTTGCTTAGCATGGATGGCTGTAGTTGTGAGTTGGAATATATTCCAAGTCCTTTATATCTTTCCAACTGAATCTTCCTGGCTTTGTTGACTCGTTCCCTAATTATAGATGAAGGCTCCTCTTTATTAGTGCTTTCAAGGTCATTGTATTTCACTGAGGAGACTTCTATATGAATGTCAATTCGGTCTAAAAGTGGACCAGAGAGCTTTCCCAGATATTGCTGTACTTGCTTTGGTGTACATGTGCACTCTTCCTTAGACTCAAGGTATTTTCCACATTTGCAGGGATTAGCAGCCAGAATTAGAGTAGTCTTTGCTGGGTATGACAGAGATGCATTTACCCTTGAAATGGTAACCATTCCATCTTCTAAAGGTTGACGTAATACCTCTAGGGCATCCTTTGAAAACTCAGGAACCTCGTCTAAGAAAAGTACGCCATAATGTGATAAGCTTATCTCACCAGGCTTCGGGTACTTTCCTCCTCCAATCAGCCCAATAGCTGACGTAGTGTGATGAGGGCTTCGAAATGGTCTTGTGGTAATCAATGATGTATTTGCTGGAAGAGTACCTGCTATAGAGTGTATCTTTGTAACCTCTAAGGCTTCATCGAAGCTTAGATAAGGCAATATAGTAGGCATCCTTCTAGCAAGCATAGTTTTTCCAGAACCTGGGCTTCCGACCATAATCAGATTATGGGCTCCACTTGCTGCAACCTCCATTGCGCGCTTAACATTCTCCTGACCTCTTACATCTGCGAAGTCTACCTCGCTTGTTATTTGAGAAGAAAAGATTCCATCTATATCTACTTCATAGGCAGGGATAATAGCTTCTTTAGTAAAGTGCCTTACTATGTCTCCAAGACATGTTGCCGGAAGAACGCTAATATCTTTGACGACAGCCGCCTCTTTGGCGTTCTGTACAGACAGGACCATGTATTTTACTCTGTTTTCAGCGGCACAGATAGCCATAGGAAGTACTCCAGTTACAGCTTTTATGTTTCCATCTAGAGATAGCTCCCCCACAAACATATATTCATTAAGAGCGTCAGAGGGAATATATCCACAAGCCGCCATAATGCCTACAGCTATTGGAAGATCAAAAGCTGAACCTTCCTTTCTAAGACTTGCAGGGGCAAGATTTATTGTTATTCTTCTTGTCGGGAACTCAAATCCAGTGTTTTTTATTGCAGCCCTAACTCTTTCCTTTGACTCCCTAACAGTTGTATCCCCCAATCCAACTATCTCAAAGGCTGGAATCCCAAGGCTCAAATCTGTCTCAACCTCAACCTCATATCCATCTATACCCAAAACGCCACAGCACTTTACAATTGAAAGCAATATAATCAACCCCACATTTTTTGTCTTATGTTGGAAATTATATACTATATTTGTCAAATTGTACAATTAAACTTAGAGTTTTGATAGTGTTAGTTGTATTGTAATTCTGGTAATCCATCATGTGATAATTCATTTATAGCTATTTTTTACAATAAACATAATCACAAAAACCACCAATTAATAACTGGTGGTTTTCACTTAATTCTATTTATTTACAACATTTATAGGACTTCCAGACAGGAATTTTTCTAAGTTGTCTACAGCTATATCCATAAGTCTCTGTCCTGATTCTTTAGGTGCCCAAGAGATATGAGGCGTTATTATACAGTTTTTTGCCTTAAGAAGAGGGTTATCTTCCTTAATTGGCTCAGTAGATACTACATCTAATGCTGCCCCATAAACCTTTTCGCTGTTTAATGCATCTGCCAAATCTTTCTCATTAATTAGCTGGCCTCTGGAATTATTTATTATTATAACTCCATCCTTCATATTTGCAATATTATCTTTATTTATTATACCTTTTGTACTTTCAAATAACGGGCAGTGAAGAGTTATTACATCTGATTCAGAAAATAAAGTATTTAAATCTACATATTTCATAGTTTCGCTTTCTAAAGATTTATTTCCATAATCATCATTTGCAATAACTTTCATACCCAAAGCTTGTGCTATTCTTCCAGTTGTCTGTCCTATTCTGCCATATCCTATAATACCAATAGTCTTTCCTGAAAGCTCTACGAGAGGATAATTCCAGTAGCACCAATCCTGATTATTTGTCCATTCTCCTCTTTTTACAGACTCACTGTGAGCCCATACATGATGGCATATCTCAAGAAGCAGTGCTATTGCCATTTGTCCTACAGAAGCTGTTCCATAGGTAGGTATATTTGTAACTACTATACCTTTTTCCTTTGCAGCATCTACATCTACGATGTTATAACCAGTTGCTAAAACTCCTATAAATTTAAGCCTAGGAAGCTTATCTATTATTTCTTTTGATAATGGAGTTTTATTTGTAAATAATATTTCTGCATCTTTTGCCCTGTCTATTATTAAGTCTTTTCCGTTTAAATCATAAGCTGTTCTGTCATATACTTCTAAAGCCCCAAACTTTTCAATTTCTTTCCAAGATAAATCTCCTGGATTTAGAGTATAACCATCTAAAACTACTATTTTCATTTAAAACACCTCTATGTGTTAGAATTTTATTATGCAATTCAACTTCTGTTACCCGTAACTCTTATGTTTATACTCTGGCCCAAGCGAGATTTAATACTCTTTTTGCATTTGCCACTACCACATCCGGATCTTCATCTCCAACTGGTTTAACTTCAAAGCTCAAAATAGGTCTCTTATCTGGATTTAAATATCCAATATCCATTAATACTCTTAGGTAGCTTACGAGTTCATCCACATCAATTTCGCTGTTTGGAAATCCAAATCTAGGATGCTGATCGCCATATGCAACCATAGACGGATCCTTTATTACGCAGTTCCCCATGTGGGCATGAAGTATATAGTCTTTCACTGGCAATATTGATTCTTCAATAGTTTCATGAATCTGTGGAATATGACTTAAATCTACCATAAGTCCAAAATTATTATATTCTTTACGAATTTCCTCTGCTAATCTTTTTGCAAGTGGTGCAGGTCCTATTAATGATCTTTTATCTACATCATAATCAAATACTTCAAGAAGAATATTTAAATTTCCTTTTGCTTTTGCATATTTACAAAGCTCTTTTGTTGACTTAATTAAAGCATTAAAAGCATCTTCTTTTTTATCTTCAGGATATTTCCCACTTAGGTACCCAAAGCCTACAGCATCCATTTCATAAGCTTCATCTATACCTTCTTTGAGAATTTCTAATGCGCTGAGTCTTCCTTTCTCATTTAAGTCGTTTATATTTAGTCCGGTAGTAAGAAGTCTTGGTTGCGCACCATACCCTACAGTGAGGTGAGATGTATTTAGTAGTTTTTTTATTTTTTCACTAACGGCCTTGTCTTTTATCCAAGTTATTTCAATGGCATCAAAATAGTCATCTACTGCTATCTTTTTAATAGTTTCCTCTATTGGCCCTTCCCCTTTCATACAATCAGCATAAGCCATAAAGTGAATTAATCCTACCTTCATATACTTATGAATTGATTCTAACATGTCAATACCTCCTGTTTATTTTTCTTTTTAATACTGCTTTTAATGCAGCGACGATATCCTCACTGGTATCTGAAATTCTATATTAAATCAAGATCAATCAAAACTTCTTTTAATTTTTCCCTGTTTTCCTCTGAAATAGGTTTTATAGGTAACCTGGCAGGACCCACTCCAAAACCCATCATGTCAAGTGCCTCTTTAATGACAACAGGAAAACTTCCAAGTGAAAATGCGTTTCTTAAAGAAGTAAGTTTAAATTGGTATTCCCTGGCCTTCTCTAAATCTCCTGCTTTTATCGCATTATATAAATTTACTACTAGCTTTGGTGCTACGTTTCCTGAGGCGGGGACTGCTCCTGCACCTCCTGATGTCAGTATATTGAAAATAACAGTATCCATACCTGAAAATACAGCAAAATCTGAATCCAGTTGCCTAATTAATTCATTTACATAGGTAAGATTCCCTGCACTGTCTTTCATTCCCACAATATTCTCAATTTTGGCCAACTCTTTAACTGTAGATATTGGAAGAGTATAGCCGACTCTACCCGGATTGTTATAAAGTAAAACAGGTATGTCCACTGATTTTGCGATTGACGCATAGTGATCATACAGTTCATCTCCATTTGGGCTAATAAAATAAGGTGGAATAACCGACACCGCATCACATCCTGCCTTTTGAGCAGCCTTTGACAAACGAACAGCTTCAGATGTAGTTACAGCGCCTGTTCCCGCAAACACCGGAACTCTTCCTGCTGTTTCCTCTACAGCTATAATAAAAAGTTCTTCTCGTTCCTCTGTAGTCATTGAAAAAAATTCTCCCTGGCTACCTGCTACAAAGACTCCGCTCACTCCATTGTCAATCAGATAATCAAATACCTTTCTCAAAGCTAAACGATTGATTGAACCATCTTGTGTAAATGGGGTTATTACGGGTGGTATAATTCCTTGAAATTTCATATTCTACCTCTCCTCACTAAAATATTATAAATCTAAAAATTCTTTGGTCTTTTTTTGCTCATATTCTTTAAACCCATTGGTATTTTTGATAAGAGATATTACCTGTTCTTCTTCCTCTGTCATCTTCAAGTTTTCAACTAGTTTTAATGCATCCTCCACATGATTTGGTTTATCAGAACCGTATACCATAGTTATTATCTCATCTTGGGCAAGCAACCATTTTATAGCTGCATGGCAAACTAGCGTATTATTCTCTATGTTAGCTTCTTTAGCAAAATGATATAAATTTCCTTTCATAAATGATTCACGTGTAATAATACCCATATTTTTTTCACGACAAAGCGGAAAAACATTTCTTTTAGCTTTACAATCCGCAAAATTATAATTAATATAAATTACGTCATATGCATCGCTTTTAATCTGATGCATATAGGTTTTTTCTCCTGAGAAGGTGTCTGCACATGCAAAACGAATTAATCCCTCTTTTTTCAACCTTTCTATATTGACCTTCATTTTATCAAAATAATCCGGGTCATGTTCCCATGCAGATTTCATAAATGCAATATTAAAAAAGTCAATACACTCACGTTGTAGCAACTTGCAAATACGTTGAGCTTCAGCTTTAAGCAAGCTATAATCAGCCATTTTAGTGTTGTACTCATCATAGGTGTACACCATACCTTCTGGCCTCGTTTGAATATAAACATCATAGGGAGTACCCATTTCTTTAAGATTCCTACCGATAGCTTCCTTTTCAGAATCCATTGTAACATCAAAGAAATTAACTCCATAATTAAAAGCAGTTCTTAGAACCTGCTTACGATTCTCACCACCAAACCCTTCAAAAATATAACCTGGTTTGATTGCAAGATTAAAATCCTCGTTAAATCCACGAGACTTCTGGTTAGGTAAATATTCATGACCTCCCATAGCTATTTGAGAAACCTTTACTTCTGAATTTCCTATTTTAGAGTATTGCATAAAATTCACCCCTTTAAATTTTGATTTATCACTGCATTACATCTCGTCCTACACTTTAAAGTAAGACTCAAGCATCTCCCTATTTTCTCTAAGTTCAAAGGAATTACCTTTACTTGTTATAATACCGGAGGACAATACATAAGCATAATGTGCAACCTGAAGAGCCATATTTGTGTTTTGCTCTACAAGGAAAATAGTCATTCCAGATTTATTAATGTTTAATATTGCTTCGTAGATCTGTTCTACAATAATTGGTGCTAGTCCCATTGATGGCTCATCGAGCATTAATAGTTTCGGCTTTGCCATGAGTCCTCGCATAATTGCCAGCATCTGCTGCTCGCCTCCGGATAATGTACCAGCAAGTTGCCTATATCGTTCCTTAAGCCGTGGAAACATTTCAATTACTTCTGCCATATCTTGTTCAATTTCTTTCTTTGATTTACGAAGGTATGCTCCCATAATAAGGTTTTCTCGAACTGTAAGTCCTGGAAAAATACCGCGACCCTGTGGTACATGTATTATGCCTTGTTTAACAATTTTTTCTGGTTTTATCCCAACTAGTTCCTCATCATCTAGCATAATATGAGAATCTTCAGACAACTTGATTAGCCCTGAAATAGACATCATTGTGGTAGTCTTACCAGCTCCGTTAGGCCCAAGAAGAGCTACAATATTACCATCTTCAATGCTTAGATCTACTCCTTTCAAAACTTGGAGCTTTCCATAATAGGAATTTAAATTTGTTACCTTTAGCATTTGATCGCTCCTTTACCTAAATACGCTTCAATGACTGCCGTATTTTTCTCTATGTCCTCGTAGTTGCCCTCAGCAATCTTTTCACCATAGCTGAGCACAACAACACTATCAGTTACTTCACGTACAAGGCCCATAATATGTTCAATTAGAAGGATAGTTATCCCTGTCTTACTAAGTTTCTTGATTAATTCAATTAAATGCTCAATCTCAACTGCATTCATGCCTGCTGCAGGTTCATCTAACAGCAGCACTTGTGGCTCACTAGCCAACGCTCGAGCAATTTCCAGAAATCTCTGGGACGCATAAGGTAAATTTTCCGGTTTGACGCCTTCTTTTCCTTTAAGTCCTACAAATTCCAACAATTCCATTGCTCTTTTTTTATGCTGTTCTTGCTCCTGTTTAAACCCTTTGGTACTTATAATAATTTCTGTTAAGCCCCTTTTGTACAGTTTATGACTTCCAATCATAACATTTTCCAACACCGTCAATTTTTTAAATAAACGAATATTTTGGAAAGTACGAGATATACCTACCTTACATACTTTTTCAGGAGATAAAGACTGAATGCAGTTGCCATTTAGCAGAACTTCTCCCTCCTCTGGCACATATACACCTGTAATCACGTTAAGTAGCGTTGTCTTACCTGATCCATTAGGACCAATAATAGCAACAACACCGCCCTTATCCACACTCAGGCTGACTTCTTGAAGTGCAACAATTCCGCCAAATCTCTTGGTAATATTTCTAATCTCAAGTATGGCCACTATATCACCGCCTTTGATTTATGAAGGAATTTATAGTTAATTATATCTTTGACATCCTTAGTAATTTTGCTCCATGGAACCAGTACTACTAGAAGCACAATAAAATATAAAATCAGCATATAATATACTTGCAAGAAACGCATAATTTCCGGTGCGGCTGTCAGCCCGACGCCTGTCCAGAGGCCTCCTAAAATTGAATCTGTGCCACCCAATACTGCCATAGTGAAAAGGTTGTACGAATTGTCACTTAAAACGAGGTCCTGAGATAGGTACCCAGCGAAGTGGGCATAGAGTACTCCAGCCAATCCTGCAAAGAAGGACGAACAAATGAATGCAAACCTTTTCATTCGGCGGATATTAATACCCATAACTTCTGCTGCTATCTCATCTTCATTGATGGCGTAGAGTGCCCTACCATAATGGGAATGCTTGATTCTGTTCCCTACAACTGCCATCAAAACTGCAACGGCAAGTAGAATATAATACCAAGTATGTACATCAGAAATACTATATCCAAACACAACTAGTTTTGGAATATGGTAAAATCCATATGGCCCTCCTGTAAGCCATTCCATATTGATCACTAGTTGACGAATTACTTCACCAAAAGCAACTGTACATATTGATAAAAACGGACCGCTTAGTTTGAATGACGGAATGCTCAAAAAGATACCAAAGATACAGGAAATTAATATACCGCACATCATTGCTATTGGAACCGGAACAGAATGTGTAGCCGATAAAATGGCTGTACTGTATGCTCCAATAGCAAAGAATGCCACATGTCCTAGGCTTATTTGGCCTGCAATACCATACAATAATATCAAACCTATAACAGCTGTTGCATTGGCAAGTCCACGGTTTGCAACATATACTGCATAATCATTATTTAAAAACAAAGGGAGAATCAGAAAAACTAAAGAAAATAATACAATTGGCTTAGATTTTATTTGATACCAATATTTTTTCATAATCTTCACCTACACTTTCTGTGCCACTTCAAGTTTGAAAATGCCCTTTGGCTTGAAGATTAAGAATAATAATAGTAATGCGAATGTAATTAAATCCTTATACTGCGATGAAATCAAGGATGCACCGAATGTTTCAATAACACCAATCAACAAACCGCCTACAACAGCGCCAACCGGGCTGCCAAAGCCACCTATGACATTGGAGGCAAATGCTTTGGTTCCAAACATAACTCCCATATCCAATGTAATATAAAATATCGACGATGACAATGCACCTGCAAATCCGGCAACAATAGATGAAACACCAAATACAAAGCCTATGATCCATTTTGTGTTAACGCCCATAAGCGATGCTACTGTGATATTTTGCGTTGTTGCACGCATTGCAATTCCAAGTTTTGTGAATTTGAAAAGGAATACAAGTATTAACATTAAGGTACATGAAATACCAATAATCCAAAAAGTGTGAGGCATAATATAGACACTGCCAAATAATACAATTGGATTATTACCAAATGGATTTTTAACAGTCCGAGGTGTTGTTCCCCAAATAAAACGTGCGAGGTTTCTAATGAATAATGATAAAGCAATGAAACATACCAAAGATTTTAAAGCAATACTATTATCTTTTCGCAATGTTTCGACAATAATTTTTTCCGTTACAACACCGAAAAAGTACATAAATACCATTATTATTAGTAATGCTACTATAAATGGAATATGCAGTACAGATAACAGCGTATATGTTAAAAAACAACTTACCATTACAAAATCCCCATTTGCAAAATTGAATACACCAGCAGCGTTCCATATCAGCGTAATGCCTAGAGCAGGTAACGCATAAAGAGCACCTATAGAAATACCACCTATTAATAGCTGAAAGAATGTACTTATTGTCATAAGTGACCTCCCTTTTATCCATTATCCTCATTATATAGATTTAATTAGAAATCTTTTATCAAAGTTATTATGTAAAAATTCATAAAATTATAGCGATGGCATAGAAATTCCAATAGTATTATGCCATCGCCATATATGCAAAATGTTTACTCTATCCTATCTATGACACTCCATTTTCCATTTTTATATTCACCAATTACTTGTTTTGTAACCATATCACCATTAGCATCTGCTTTATACTTGCTCTGCACACCTGTATATCCAATTTCGTGCAGACCCTTAGCGATATTTTCTTTAGTAGTACCATACTTTTTCATAACTTCTGCAACTAATTTAACTGCATCATAGTAACATACTGAGTGAGTAGACGGTTGTATTTTGAACTTTGCTTCATATTTTTTAACAAATGCCGATACAACTGGATCTGAATCCTGTGGAAGGTAATGGGTTACAATTTTTAACCCTTCAAATGAATCTGCCCCGGCTAAATTAAGAACGTAATCAAGTGAGAATGGAGAACCACCGTATGTAGCAATATTTAATCCAAGTTGCTTAGACTGACGCAGGAACTTTGCCGTTTCAACTTCTTTTCCAAGCAAAAGGAGTGAGTCAGCACCAGAAGCTTTGATTTTAAGAATCTGTGCTGTAAAGTCTGTATCACCGATGTTACAGGTTTCGGAATCCACTACTTGAGCACCTAGCCCCTTAACTATTATATCAGTAGACTCCATAAAGCCTTTACCATAATCCTCATTGGTATACATAAATGCAATTTTCTTATGCTTATCTGATTTGACTACATATTCACCGAGAATCTTTGCGGCAATGGCATCATTTGCTCTCATTCTGAAAATAGTCTTTATTCCTTGGTTGGTAATTCTGATGTTAGTCCCAGAAACAATCTGAGGAATCCCTGCTTCTGCTGCAAACGGCATATCTGCTAGCACCAATCCGCTAGAATCATTACCTATAATAACAGGAACCTTCATTTGATCCACAGCTTTTTTTACCGCATTAATTGCCTCAGATGATTTCACCTGATCGTCAAGGAAAGTAGCTTTAAGCGTTTTTCCATTTATGCCACCAGCCGCATTAACTTCTTCAAGAGCCAAATTAACGCCAGCCATCATATAATCGCCATTTGTTGCCAAGGAACCTGTTAGTGATGTACATACTACTGCAATTTCTATGGACTCTTTACCACTTGATGTTGTTGCAGGAGCTTGATTACTTGGTCCAGTTACTGTTGTAGATTTGCTGCTGCCACACCCAGTAAAAGATGTAATAGCCATTACCATTGCCATTGTTAGACCTATTAAGCCCTTTTTCATGACAAAACCTCCTTATTATTTTCTTACTTATTTAAATACGAAATTTATTCCGTATATAAAGTACAGCCCATTTCTTTGGACAATTCATTACAATATACTCTCAGTTTATTTCCAATACTATCAATTCCCTTTTCATGAATCCTTTCTTTGGGACCTGACACCGTTATTGCTGCACATACTCTATTTAAATGATTGTATACTGGAGCAGCTATACAGGTTTGCCCACTATGAATTTCCTCGTCATCATATGCATACCCACGTTTTAGTACAAGGCTTATGTTTTCTAAAAGCTTATCTGAATCAATAATCGTATAAGCTGTATATGCTTTAAGAGGAGTGATTTGTTGAATAACATTTCTATATTCTTCAGGTTTTAAATATGCAAGAAACACCTTTCCACTACCAGAACAATGTAATGGATTTTGTACCCCAATCTCACTAACGGCACGGATAGATTGCACACCATCAATCTTATCAACAATGACAGACTTAGAGTTATTTAAAACGGAAATACTTACTGACTCTCCGAACTCTTTTACAATTTTTTCTAGGTACGAATGGCCTATTTTCTCTAACCTATGTATTGATTGATATCGATTACCTAAAATATATAAATTAATTCCTAGCTTGTATTTTTTATTTTCCTCGTTTTGCTCCAAGAAATTACTTTTTATAAGGGTTGCAACAATTCTAGAAACTGTTGCTTTAGGCATAATAAGCTTTTCACTTATTTCTTTAATGCTCAATTCTTCTGTGGAGCTATCCTTGAAAAGCAATAGTAATGAAGTCGCCTTCCCAACAGATGCAATGATATCCTTTTCATAATTTTCATTTATAACATTTTGAATCATTATTTTAATCCCAACCTTTTAATATATTATTCCGTACTGCGGAATAACATTCCGCTTTTTTATAGATATGAAAAAGTTTACTCTTTAATACTTAATACCTAAAATAAAGCATAAAGATTTTGATACAATTAAAGTATCAAAAATACAGAGAGGTTTGAAAGGAATGAAGGGATTTAAGATATATAGACAGATTAAGCAATATCCAACCATTACCGCAGCTTAAGACTGTGATTGGTTAAAAGAACATAATTCCCCATCCCATCCGATTGTTTTATTGTGAAATTTTTTTAGCATTTCCTTCAACTCCTTTCTTCTCAACGGTTTTACTCACTGCAAAAGGCGCTAAAAGAGGCCAACAGGATTGTTCCCGTTGACCCCAAACTCCTCACTACCTCCTTAAAATATCGTTGCAATTCCTCTATCATTGCAATTGGTAACAGTCCTTGCTCATGTATCTTGCAAATATCCTTCATGGTCTTTATTGTCAGCATTTTATTACTCCTTTCACTTTTATAGATTATTCATACTATTTTCACACAGAGAAAGTATCCTACAGCATGTTTACGGCTTTCTTTTTATCCTCACGGCTACTATTTACATAGAACCTTGCCGTTGTTTCTATGCTCGAATGTCCTGCAAGTTTACTTACCGTAGTTATTGGCACGCCACGCTTCACCAGCTTTGTACAGAAGGTATGACGAAATGTGTGTGGTTTCAGCCTTATATCTAGGTGAGCCTTCTTTGCCAGACTCTCTAGCAGAGTATTAACCCCATCTCTTTGAAGAGTTCCCCGTTGACCTAGGAACAGGTACTCTGAATCCGAGTATTTGTTTTTTATTCTTTCTGTCAAATATTGTTTCACGGCTTCTACAACTTCTGGCTTCATAGGAACCTCCCTCAACTTTCCGCCCTTTCCAGCTATCCTTATGTGATTTGTAAGGAAGTCTATGTGTTTTATAGTAATGCTGCAAAGCTCGCTAACCCTGGCTCCTGTGTAGAGCAAAACCATTACGATTGCCCTATCCCGTATGTTCACTTTTGGTCCTTGAATGTAGAAAAGCAGCCTTTCTAGCTCCATCTTTTCAAGGTACGCTAGGAATCCTACCAAGTCCCCAACATAGCTCTCAACCGTTTTCCAACTCTTTCCGTCCTCAGACAACCAACTTTTAAACCCTTCTACTATTCCATTTTTATTATCCATACCTCCACCATCATTTCCATGCTCAGGCACACTAGTTGCCAAAACCTCCGTCTTTTTGAGGGTAGGGTATACGATTTTATTCCCCATCCCATTCGGTTGCCTTGCTATAGAATTTTTTGACACTTCCTCCAACTCCTCTCTTTCCAACAATTTCGCTCACTGCAAAAGACGCGAAAAGAGGCCAACAGGATTGTTCCCGTTGACCTCTATGTGTTATTGATATTCATTTTTTCGCTACTGAACCTACTGACGCTATTTTAGGTGTATCTTAGTTGTCACTGACTGCAGAATTATTATTATGTAGTTAGTTTCAGCATGCTCTGTTTCCTATTTGTACATACACCTCATGGGTTCTGGCTTATCAATCACTGTTTACAGTTCTAATGCAGTCAGTTAGGGCTATGTTTTGCAGTGAGTTATATCAAAACTTCAAATTTGCTTTTCTATAAGTTACTTATTTCTCTATTGCAACTAAATCAATCCTTCCAATGTTGAGCTCAATACTTTGACCAATTTTTATACCCTTTTCTTCTATTTCTGCGGGGGATAGTAAGTACATTCCATCCTCACTTTTTAGACCTAACCATTTTTTCTGGAAAATATCATTTCTTTTTTTAGCCCAAGCACTTATATTAAATTCTACTTCAGTAATTACTTCACCATACAGCTTTTGAAAACTACTGTTTTCTAAACCTTCTGAAGCAATAAAACCTGCAAGAAGTAACACATTAATTTTTGTAAACTCCTTACCGCGTAAATCAAATGTGAGTGAGTCAAAAATCTTAAGATTTTTTTTACTTCGCGTTTCAGCTTCGACCCAAAAATCAAAGATTTTCCCCTCATATTCTGCTCCATTTTCAACCTTCTTGACTATCAATTCCATTTTCATTCCCCTTCCTAACATCATGGCGTATATGGATGAGCAGTAACAATAAATCCATTGCTACCAGTTATTACTTCCATTTGCTTTGTTACTCCATTGACAACTACATTATAAATATTATCCCCCGCACCTATTACATTTGGTGTACCATTTTTTACTGCGCTTTCAATAAATGTTGATACAGCTTCTTGTGAAGATAGTCCCCAACTAGAAAATTCAGTTGAATGTCTTAACATAATATGTTGTAACCCTGCACTATCACTACCGGTTTCAAGCCAAGTTATTTCCCCAGATGGTGTTTTGCAAATCCACTGTGTTTCTTCTCTGGTGAATTTAATACCGTTTGCCTCTAACTCTGCAAACAATTTATCAGCCTCAGCCGTAGCCGCTTTTGGGGCATCACCCTTAAAAGCACTTTCAGCACTATCAGCCACATCTCCTATTGCACGACCCGCAATTGCACAAACTCCAGATGCTATTAAAGCAGTCGCTGATTCCACTTCTATCGCAATTGATATAGGAGCAAGGGTTCCACCTGAAGCTCCAAACATGGCTAGACCTCCAGTAAATGAAACTCCCGCTTGTTCCAATGCTGCAACTGCTGCTACGTTTGATACTGCCTCAGCTGTCCTAGCTGCAATCATTATAGCAAATTCTGTATTAGTTTTGGATTTAATGTAATAGTAATCATTATCTGCATCGGTTTCGTTCATTCCCTTAATTTTGAATAGCAATGCCTTAACTGTGTCCTTGTTAAACACAATAGTCTTAAGGTCCCAGTTATTACGTTCTGGAAAAGTACAATCTACTATTCCTGTAGTTATTCCAAACCCTACCATACTCCAATCTTCTGACGTCATACTATCTTCGTCAAACCCTAAGGAATTTAATAGATTCCCCTTTATTTCATCTGCTTTTTCTTGTACGTTTTTAACAATATCATTTACAAAGTTACTTACACCTACAACACCATTGGCTTGTCCATATGTTGCGGAGTATACCGATTGCTGAACTGAAGCAACTGTCACTCCTCCACCAGTTTCTGGAACATAGGCATATGAATTATCACTGAGCCATTGTCCACCAACATAGCTATATACTAATGCCGTATTGCTTCCATTGTCACATACTCTGGCTTCAATATTTGAAGTACCTGCTTCAGGCTCCTTTATGTATACAGTCTTATTTCCAACCCCAATCTTGTACCATGTAAGATTATCTGCTCCCTGTACTGTCAATCTTGCACTTGCACTTCCATAATCATAACCTCTAAGTTTTAGATAGTATGTTATATTTGCTTGTAATTGGAGCTCAATCAATGAGAAGAACTCTCCTCCAGAGTCGTCATCATCTAAAATCATATTTGTTAAATTTGTGTCAGTATAAAGTTCAAGATATGTATCACTTGAGCTACCTGTTCCTGCATAGGGTCCTGTAAAGAATTTATACAAGCCTTGGGTCGAAGGAGTAAATCTGAAAATATTGTATTCGCCCTCAGCTACCTGAGTATCTATCGGCACATCTAAATTAAGCGTTTGTATTGGGACTACTTTTGTTACTGTCAATCTTGCATGTACAGCTATCCAAGTGCCATAAGGACGCAACTTAATATAATATGTAATTCCTCCTGTTAAAGGTGTGGTTATTTTTGAAAATTGGTTTCCAGCTGAATCATCATCATATTTAATCTTATTTGTTAATCCTGAATCTGTATAGAGTTCAATGTATGTATCATTTGAACTACCTGTCCCTCCATAAGGACCTGTAAATATATTATATGTTGCTGAGGTTGCTGGTGTAAACTTATAAATGCGATATAACCCTGCCCCCAAATCAACATCAACAGGTGTATTTATACCTATCGTCTGTGGAGTTGGTACGCCAATATTTACTGTTAGTTTGGCATGTACTGCCCCACTTATAATGTTATAAGGACGTAGCTTAATATAGTATGTAGTTCCACTTATTAATGATGTGCTTATTTTTGAAAATAGATTTCCGGCTGAATCATCATCATAAGTAATCCTGTTGGTCAAAGCTGCATCTGTATACAATTCAAGATAAGTATCATTTGATGCACCTGCCCCAGCATATGGGCTTGTAATTATATCATATGTCCCGGTACTTATCGGCGTAAATTTGTATATACCAACCAATCCTACTGGTAAATCAACATCAATGGAGCTGTTAAGGTAAATATTCTGAACTGGTGCTGCTACAACATTGACCTGTTTTGACACCAATGTGTTTCCGAACCAACAATATCCATCCCTTACCATTTGCCAGTCTGTTGTATATGTACCAAGAGTACTTGGTGCCGTCATGGTAAATGTAAACGTGCACGTCTGATTATTGTCAACTGAAGACCCGTTTGATATTGTCTGCCTGCCATATGCAAAGGGATCGCTATCACCTATTGCACCTAATCTGTAGCTATTGCTTTCAGTCCAAGTATTAAGTCCTGTGTTCTTTACAGTAATACTCACGGTATAACTATTTCCCGCTACCATTTGAGTAGGTATATTTTCACTTACAATTTGTGTCGCATAATTTTGCGCAATTGTACCACCAAAATAATTTTGTATGGCATTTATTTCAGTGCTAGTAAAAATGGATCTGACATCATAATTAGAATATTGACTTAACATACTAATAAAAAGGTTAAATTTTCCTATATTTGTCGAGGGTATTTGGCTTGAAGACAGGTTATTAAAGTACCTAAAAGTATCTTTAAAAGGTTGCCATCCAATAGTATTTCTGATTTTAATGAACAAGTATGTAAGACCATCATGATGGTAAGTACCATTTGCTAAAGTATTATTATAGCTACCATATGAAGAATCTATCCTATAGTAGTCAGCTAATTGTGCTCCTCCTATGTAGTATCTTTCCCCCACATTAACTGTTGCACCCAATGTCTCAACAATATAGTACATTTTAAAGTTGGCAAAAAATTCACTACTGAAATTCCACGCATACGAGTCAAAATCATGACCTAACTCATGTAGAATTCCAAATGACCAATCATCATTACTATATAATTTAGACATTTGACTTCTTACAAATGGTTGTGCCAACATAATTGGATTTCCTGCTATAGCCCAAGCTCCAAAATCATTTCGAGTAGATTTTATCTCAATTTTCCCACTATTATAGGGAACTCTACCAACTAAATCGCTATATAATAAGTATGCTGAATCTAGATGTCCTATCCATCTGCTAAAATAACTTCCTGGAGCATAAGCCATATCACTGTTTTCTAGGCTCGTAAATACATACGTACCATCAGTTCTTGTAAGAGTCTCAGCTGTAGAATATTGTGTTTGTGCTTTTAAAGAAATATACTGCCATTCCCAAGTATGTGTACTATCTGTATACCAATCCATGTATATATAATATACAGCACCGGGATAAAGATTCGTTATTGTATAAGTTCCATCTGTGGCATACCAGTTATTATTTAAGACTGTTTCGGGCATTCCAGTTGCACAATAATCTTGTATGATAATTGCATTTCCATAAGCTCCTGAAATAGGAAACACCGCATTCAAGGTAACTGAAGTTGACGTAGCACTTATCATGGATATTGTAGGGGCAGATGCTGCTGTCATTACCTGAACTGCAGATGACTTTTTTTCTTCAAGTTCTTTATCTTTTTCAGGTATTCTTGGTCCAGGTATCAATTTGGGTATGCTAACACTTGGATAGGGTGTTATGTCCAACTTAAATTCAGGTTCAGATTTATTTGAAATAGTCATAGCTGACTTAAATTTTTCTCCACCTCCATAAGTAAAGCTCGTTACAGAAACTATATTTGTAAATTCATCTATAGCTCGCTGATAGCTATACTCTAATTCCATAAAAGCATCTGCATTTAAAGCAAAATAAGAATTTAATTGAGATTTTGTTTCTTCTGCCATTGCTTTCTCTTTAGACACACTGCGGAGGCTATCAGGTAGAATACGCAACTTGTTTTCATCTAGAATTAATACATTTAATTTCCCTTCTATTTTTTTTGCTAACTGTATGTCACCGTTTTTGTTAGCCATTTCAAATAAATTTCTCAGCTTGCTTTTATATTCTGCCAACTGAACATCTATTTTTACCATGTAAAATAAGTCATCTGGCCCGGTAGGATTATATACATCTCCTGGAACAGTAGGGGGTGGGGTGACTGAGGTGCCGTTTAATCCTAAGGCATTGGCCACATTTACTAAACCATAACCATAATCATGTTGCTCTCCTAAAGGTGTGGCTGTCTGATATAGCTTCTCTTTTACCCGTCCATTCGTCCACTTCCTGTTTTTAGACCACAGGACTGCAGCAGAACCCGTAACATGCGGAGTTGCCATTGATGTTCCAGACATTACTCCATATTCGCCATCAGAAGTTGTACTTAGAATCCCAGAACCAGGAGCGACAAGATCAATCTCTGAGCCAGTACTTGAATAATTGGCTCTCTGAAAAGTCTGGTCAACAGCACCTACGGATATTACCTCAGGATACCGTGCAGGATATACTTCTGTTTCAATACCAGCACCATTATTACCAGCTGCTGCAACGATTATTATCCCGTGATTATTTGCTTCTTTAATTGCATCATGCAGTGCCTGGCTATCTTCTGTCCCACCAAAGCTCATATTAATAATATCCATTTTATTGTCAATTGCCCACTCAATTCCATCAATAATCTGACTATATGTTCCACTACCATATTGATCAAGAACTTTAACGGCATATAAATCGGTCATTGGAGCAACACCAACAACTCCTATCCTATTATCGACTGAAGCTATTGTTCCAGCCACATGGGTTCCATGTCCATTATCATCGGAATAATTTACTGTATTTGCAACAAAGGATATACCTCTTTTGACTTTAAGATCTGGATGCTTTGCAATACCAGTATCCAAAACTGCAACACTTATGTTTTTCCCTTCATCATTATCTGCAAGAGTTAAATCCGCACCGATCGTGGTAATTCCCCATGGAGTCGTTTGCGTATCTTCTTTCATATTCTTTACTGAAGAATGACCTTTTAAAGCCGGCCCGGTTGATTCTATTGTAGCTATAGAATCAACTTCAACATATAAAATATCTTTATCATTTTTTAAATCCTGAACCTCACTGGAGTTAAGCTTTACAGCTACTGATTTTGACCTATTAAACTTCTTTGGCATCTTTTTATCCAATGATTTCTTTGCCAAAACCTTGTCTCTGTCAACATTTTCTTTAAAACCTATTAAATATGACTTCTCTTCACTGTTCTTGCTGTAAACTGAATCAGCAACCGTTGTTGGATATGAATTATTGATACCAACTCCAACTTTATTAGATTTTTGCGTTCCGGCAAAAGTCGGTGCTATACTGGAAAATAAGATTAATAGTGAAGTTGTAAAAGCAATAGCCACTTTCAATTTCTTTTTTAAATACATTGAAATCCCCCAAATTAACATAATTTTTACTTGCTAGCAAATATTTTACATTATTATGTCTAATTTGTAAATAATTCTAATTTTCAATATTTAAATAGTAAAAGAAAATATATTTTAGAATGGGAAATGTATCTAAATATAAGGAATGTTGAAAATGACTCAACGAGGATATATCAATATTTAAGAGTAATTTATCAAAGTTTTGAGCATATGTTGATACATATATATGGATTTAAAAAATACAGACAGCTCTGTGATTTTAAAATATTTCTCTGGTTCTAAGCACTTATCTGTTTCCCTTCATATGCTTTTCTAACCGCTTTTGCTAACTGGTCAGTACATGAAGTTGGTCTCCTTCCACATAAGATTCCTGCACATTTTTCTTCAATTTCTTTTACCGTCCAACCATCAATCAATTTCGGTATCGCCTTTAAATTTCCATTACACCCGCCAATAAACTCAATGTTTGTAATAACATCTCCGTTAATATCAAATCTTATTTGATTCGAACAAGTATTTTCTGTTTTGTATATATATTTCACGCCCAGAGCCTAGCCTTTCTCTTGTAATAATGTAACAACAACTTGTTAGTAATTATAAAATTTGTCTTAATCTTTCTTCAATAACATGAATATTATTAGTAGGCTCAAAACGCTCCACTACGTTACCCTGACGGTCTACTAAGAATTTTGTAAAGTTCCATTTGATACTTGGATTTTTTTTATAATCTGGGTTTGTAGCATAAAGTACTCTATCTAGTATAGGAGTCAATGGATGTTCTAAATCAAATCCTTCAAAGCCTTTTTCCTTTACTAAGAATCGATAAAGTGGTATAGCCTTTTCACCATTTACATCAATTTTTGAAAAAATTGGGAAGGTTATGCCATATCTCGAATCACAGAAATTCATGATTTCCTCATTAGATCCTGGGGCTTGATTTCCAAATTGATTGCAAGGAAAGTCTAATATAACAAAATCTTCGCTTCCATATTTTTCGAACATATCCTGTAGATCATCATACTGTGGTGTAAATCCACACTCTGTTGCAGAATTTATTATTAATAAAACCTTTCCTTCAAAATCTCTTAAATCCACTTCTTCTCCAAGTTGTCCTTCTACTTTAAAATCATAAACATTCATATATTCATTCTCCTTTTTTATTATATTAGTACAGCCACTTTTGCATCTATTTTTTCTGGTTCTACGGTTGGTGCGAAACGCTCCACCACGCTACCGTTCCTATCTACAAGAAATTTAGTAAAGTTCCATTTAATAGTTGAAGCAATAAATCCCTTTTGCTGTGATTTCAAATAAGTGTAAAGTAGAATCTCATTTTTTCCATTTACATCTATTTTTGAAAACATAGGAAAGGTCACTCCGAATTTTGATTGGCAAAAGTCCTGAATTTCTTCCTCAGTGCCAGGAGCCTGATGTCCAAACTGATTGCATGGGAAATCAAGTATTTCGAAACCTTTTTCCTTGTATTTTTCATATAAGTCTTGCAATCCTTCGTATTGTGGAGTAAATCCACAGCCAGTTGCTGTATTAACAATAAGAAGAACTTTCCCTTCATATTTCTTCAGCGATACCATCTGGCCATTTCCATCTTTTACTTCATAATCATACAATTCCATTTACTTCGCTCCTTTATATTGTATTCAATTTAATTGCTTTCAATTTGTATAGATGAATTGTACACAATTTATTTTTCTTTGTCAATAAAAATATTTGACTTTCGCAATTTTATTGTTTACAATTTAATTGTATCATTCTATAAGGAGAATTAAATTATGGAGAATTACAATACAATCACAAATATGATAAATTCTGTTCCAACTGATGAATTATTAAAGCTAGACAATCAGCTTTGTTTTGCCTTATATGTTTGTTCTAAGGAAATTATTAAGAAATATAAGCCATTACTAGATCCTCTTGGCTTAACTTATACAAGCTATATAACGCTCTTAGCTCTATGGGAAGAAGACAATATCAACGTAAAAGATTTAGGTGAAAAGCTTTACCTGGATTCTGGTACACTTACTCCTATATTAAAGAAGCTTGAGGCGGCAAATCTTGTTCATCGCAAGCGTTCCGTGACGGACGAACGAAACGTATATATTTCTCTCACCAAAGAAGGATTTTCTTTAAAAGAAAGAGCCTCTACTGTTCCAAAAGAACTTGTATGTTCTATGGCTAAATCAGGGAACAATAATGACTCAAGTGCTGATCTATTGACTACCTTACATCAATTAATGGAAACATTGACCTGTATCAAATAAAACAACAACAACGGAGTAATCAGTATGATTCTCCGTTGTTGTTGTTTATGACAATATGCTTCTAAGATATTTCCACATTTGAAATCAATCCTGTATTACCCCGCCTTTATTTTGATCTACCTTTGCACTCTGCCGGAACCATCTCCGCCAATAAGGTTTTTAATCTCTGATATTGAAACGCTGTTGAAATCAAATTCAATAGTGTGTTTTAAGCAGGAAGCTGCAACTGCAAATTCAATAGCTTCAGCTGAACTATAATCACTAATAAGTGAATAGATAAGTCCGCCGCCAAATGAATCACCACCGCCAACTCTGTCTACGATATGTATATGATAACTTTTAGAGAAATAATAATCTTTTCCGTCATAAAGCATACCAGCCCATTCGTTGTCAGATGCAGAGATTGACCCTCGTAGAGTGATAGCCACTTTACTACAGCCAAATGTATCAGATAGTTTCTTAGCCACTGCTTTGTAACCCTCATGATTTAGCTTACCACTTGAAACATTGGTATCATCTGCCCTTATGCCAAACACTTTTTCAGCATCCTCCTCATTGGCAATGCAGACATCGACATATTGCATAAGCTTGCCCATAACTTTACCGGCTTTTTCGCTTGACCAAAGATTTTTTCTATAATTAAGGTCACAGCTTATTGTAATGCCCCTATCCTTAGCAGCTATACAGGCATCAAGACATATGTCAGCCGCATTATCACCTAATGCAGGAGTGATCCCTGTAAAGTGAAACCACTCAACGCCATTAAAAATGTCATCCCAGTTAAAATCTTCACGACTTGCCATAGCGATTGCAGAGTATTTTCTATCATAAATAACTTTTGATGGCCTTTGCGATGCGCCCTTCTCAACAAAGTATATGCCCATTCTCTCTCCGCCAAAAACAATATTTGAAGTATCTACACCGTTTGCACGCAGAGATTTTATTGCTGATTCTGCTATATCATTTTTTGGTAGCTTTGTTACAAATGAAGCATTTAGTCCGTAGTTAGCCAGTGAAACGGCAACATTTGCCTCGCCTCCGGCATAGGATGCTTCAAATTTTCCTGCCTGTGTAAATCTCAAATAACCTTCGGGGTTCAACCGCATCATTATTTCACCAAAACATACTACCTTTTTCATGTTATTCTCATTCCTTCCTTTTACTCATTCTTATATTACTTGGGTAAAAAGTTTTGCTAGTTTGGTTAACTCTTCAAACTTTCCTTCATTTATCAGTTTGTTATTTACTATATTCGATCCAACGCCTACGCCTTTTAATCCGATATTCAAAAAGTCCTTAATGTTTTTCTCATCCACTCCTCCAACTGCTAACATAGGTATGTAGTTTATCGGAGCCATAACTGCTTTTATATAATCAATACCAAGTGTTCCAGCTGGGAACAATTTAACAAAATGAGCTCCTGCATTGTATGCTATTGCAATTTCAGAAGGTGTAAGTGCACCAGGAATAGATACAATTCCCAAATCGTTTGTTTTCTTAATTACATTAACATCAACATTTGGAGAGATTAAGTATTTTGCTCCAGCATCATATGCTATTTGAGCTTGTTCTACACTCATTACCGTGCCTGCACCTATACAAAGCTTGTCACCAAATTTATCACATAGGACTTTAATTGCTTGTTTAGTATCCTGCATACCTGAAGAGCTTGACTGGTTGAATGTAACTTCAATCAACCGTATTCCGCCATCATACAGCGCTTGTCCTACAGAAATAATCTTATCCAATGGAACGTTCCGTGCTATAGCGATTATTTTATTTTTAGCTATACATTCTATTGTGCTTTCTATCAACAAAATCACAACTCCCTTCCCCTTGTTAACTCAAACCTTTATCAATGGATTTGGTCTGTTAATCAAATGAAGTACATTTCCTTCTGGATCTTCGAAGAAAAAGGTCTTTACACCAGTATCTGATATTTTGGGTTCTATTACTATCTCTACTCTGGCGCTGAGAAGTTTTTCTACAGCACATTCAAAGTCTTCTACCTCAAGTGCTATATGCCTTATACCACTGGCCTTATCGCCAAATCTTCCCAGGTTTTCCTTTGCCACACATATTTCAAGCATTGAATTATCATTGGCCTTGATAAAATAGTTTCCGTTTTTAGCTACAACAATTTCAAATCCAAGAACGTCCACATACCATTCAGCTAGAAGTTTACTGTCTACGGCATAGATGCCTACATGTTCAATTGTTTTAACCATATAACCCCCCTCCTATTCCATTACATATTTAAACAAATCCTTTATAGGCTCGACACCCAATCCTGCACCCTCTTGCAAGTTAAAGAACCCACTGTCACAGCTCATATTCCCACTGAGAAATCTCACAGATGCGCCAAATGTTGAATGTTGGTATTCGTGGAAGGGCAGATCCTGAACTGCCGCAGATACCTGCAAACTTGCTGCCTGGAACAGTCCAACACCGATGCTTGCATGTGGCATTACTTTGCAGTGATATGCCTGTGCCATCTGGCACACATTCCAAAATGCTGTTATACCAAGTCGTCCCATTTCAGGCTGTATTACATTCATACATCTTTTTTCAAGGCGTTCTCTAAATTCATAAACATTTCGCAGTTCTTCTCCTATACCTACAGATGTTCGTACTCTTGACGCCACTAACGCCTGTCCCTCTATATCTTGAGGATGTACTGGAGCTTCCGCTAAATAAAGATCATACTCTGAAAGCTTGTCTATGAGAGATATCGCCTCAAGTGCGCTATATTTCCAATGCATATCTGCAAGTATTTTGTGACCTGCTCCAATAGCTTCGCGAATTGCACTCATTTCTTTTACTTCGCCATCATATGCAACGACAGCAGCAAATTTCACAGCATGATAGCCCTTTTCAATCCATTCTTTTGCATACTCAGCACGTTCTTCGATTGTAGCTTTTGGTAATCCTGAAACATATGCTGGAATCTTATCTCTGCGTTTTCCACCCAACAGCTTGCTTATTGGTTGACCAAGCTGTTTTCCTTTTATATCCCACAGTGCAATATCAATAGCTGCAAGGGCATCACCAAAGAATCCCCCGAAATATCCTCTAACTCTCATAGTGTTGTAAAGATCTTCATATATTGCCACAACGTCTTGCGGATCTCTTCCTATTATCAATGGTCCTAAAAGGTCCTCAACTACCTTTGCACTAACTTGGGGAGATACAGGGCTAAGTGCTTCTCCCCAGCCTATTACACCTTCTTTGGTTGTAACCTTAACCACCATTGAATGGTCATGAATACTATATATTGTTTTATTCCCAGGCCTTACAAAATAGCCTTTTTCATTTGGCACCAACTCCCCTAATGGCCCTAAATAAGGCACATCCCTGGGTATTTTTATAGCAAAGGATTCGACTTTTACTATTGTATCCATCATAGTTTTATCTCCTACTTTAGTTTTTTTATTTAAGTTCCTTCCATTTTAAAGCAAGTAGCTCACAATCAATTACAGTATCAAATGCTTCCTTTTTCATTACATCATCCATAGGAGCATTTGGGTTTCTCACATATGCCGATTGAATAACGCCACCCTTTTTAAGTATTTCTTTATGTACAGACATAGCGAAGTTAGGTATTGTACCTATGCGAATCATCGGTAAATATTTATAGAACAACTCTCTTGCCTTAGCATAATTCCCAGCTTTAAACTCTTTATAAATAGCCACGGTTATATCAGGAAATTCACATGCTGGCATAGTGCCTACAGCACCCCGACAAAATTCCTCATACATATACATACCGTTCATTCCACCAAATATAGCTACATCCCCATGAGTTGCTTCCTGTATTTCAGTTATTTTTGTTAAGGTAGGTGGTGCCTCAACCTTTACATACTGAATATTTTCAAATTCCTTTGCAAGTTTTGCAATTAGTGCCGCAGGAATATTCACGCCACTTGCTATAGGAGCATCCTGTATCATAATTGGTACATCTACTGCATTTGCAATCTTTGCAAAATATTCATATAATCTTTTACCATCTGGCTTTGCCATAGATGGAGCCATAATCATCAGTGCAGATGCCCCATCACGTTGAGCTTTAAGACTCAACTGTACCGCCCCCTCAGCAGAGGTATGTCCACTACCAAAAATCAGGGGTATCCTACCCTTTATTTCATCGTTTATCACTTCAGTTATTTCACTTTTTTCACTTTCAAGCAGGGTATAAGCCTCACTTGCCATACCAAAAAGCCCAAGTCCGTCTACCTTTGCCTTTAATTCAAATCTTATTAATTCTCTTAAGCTGTCAAAGTCTACACTACCATCTTCTTTAAATGGCGTTGCAAGAATAGGAAACACTCCACTAAGTTTTTTCTTTTTATCTACACTCATATCAATTACTCCTTAAATTTATTTTATAATTATATGCTCTGTAACATATTTGCTTAGTATTTTTTCGTCGATGGTAACACCGAGTCCAGGATTCTCGGATATGTTGATAAAGCCATTTTCCAGCTTTACACCACAGTCAGAATATTCAGCAGCAACACCTAGTGACACAGGCTGGTACTCAAAGGAATGCAGATTAGATATTGCAGCTGAATAGTGTACCGATGCCGCAAATCCTACGTTCTGATGCACGCTTAAATGTGGCGCAACCTTTAGGCCGTTTGCTTCAGCTATTGTTGCAATACGAAGCATATCAGTGATGCCGCATCTTCCCATATCAGGCTGTAAAACCTCAACAGCACCTGCTTTTACCCATTCATTGAAGGTATAAAGACTTCTCATCGATTCACCCAATGCGATTGGTGTATTCATTCCCTCTGCCAACTTTACATGTCCATATAAATCTTCCGGATTTAAGGGACACTCAAAGAAATCCAGATCAAGTTCATCCATATAGTATCCAAACTTTCTTGCCTCGCCTAAGGTGTAGTTCCAGTGTCCATCATGCATTACTTTAAGCTGAATTGGGCTATATACCTTTCTGATTGCAGTTAGCATTTCAAGTGCATCGCGCCAGCTTTCACCAACGGAATGTAACTTAATAGCCTTATTTCCACTTACAACAAGTTGTGCAATACTTTCCATTCGCTCATCTATAGTAGCACCCGGTATTGACGATATATACGCAGGTATTTTATCGCGATATTTCCCTCCCATTAGCATATATGCTGGTTGGTTAAGGTACTTACCCTTGATATCCCAAAACGCTATGTCAAGTCCGGACATGGCATCCATTAAATAACCGCCCGTGTAGCCTCTTACTCTCAGCATATTCAGCATCTTATCCCATAAAAACTGGTTTTGCAGCGGATTTTCGCCAATAAGAATAGGTGCAAGTGCAGTTCTAATTATCGTTGCTACCACCTCCGGACTTGTGGGAGCAAGAACTTCACCCCAGCCAACTATACCGTCGTCCGTGGTAATCTTTACAAATACAGTTTCAATATTCTTGGAATAAACTACTGACATAGGCCTGTCTAAGACATAATAATCTTCAGTAATCCGCTTTTTCTTAGCGTCACTTACAGCCTCTTCTCTTGGTATCTTTATAACAAGCACATCAATCTGCATGACTTTCATTGTAATTTTCTCCTTTAAAAGTAGATAATTATATACCCTTATCCCTTTATTCCTGAGCTTGCAACACCCTCAACGATGTATCTCTGCGCGAAAATGAAGATTATAATAAGTGGAATAATTCCTGCCGTAGCCACTGCCATCATGCCATTATAGTCGATTCCATCTTCAAGAACGAACTTGCTGAGTGCAAGTGGTACTGTATATAATTTTTGTGTTGATATATAAATCAGTGGGTTTTCATAATCATTCCAACTCCAAGTAAATGAAAGTATACAAAATGAAGCAAGTATTGGTTTTGATAATGGTAGTATAATTGTAGCCCAAATTCTAAGATGCGAAGCCCCATCAACTATTGCTGCTTCAGAGAGCTCCTTTGGTATTGAAAGAAAGGACTGACGCATCAGAAATACCCCAAAAACGCTGAAACAGTGTGGGAGAATTAACGCCCAAAGAGTGTTGTAAATTCCCATAAAATCAAACATTATAAATTTGGGGACAAATAAAACCTGTGGTGGAATCATCATCATTGATACATATAGTAGAAAAAAGATATCTCTTCCTTTAAATTCTAACTTTGTAAAGCCGTAAGCTGCTAAGCTCCCTGTTATAGTAGCAACTACCATGGGTATTAACGTTGTCTTTAATGAGTTATAATAGTAAAGTCCAAGGGAATCCTTTCCAGTCCACACTCTAATATGATGACTCATATCGACTCTTTTAGGTATCCATTCTATTGGATAATTGAATACATCCGCACCGTATTTGAAAGAAGTGGATATCATCCATACAAATGGCATTATAAATAAAACACCTATGAATGCCATCACCACTGTATATATCAGCTTGGGTATTTTTTTCTTTATACTTGAAGTTCCAATTTTAGAAACGTTCATCCTTGCACCTCCAATTAATAATGTACCCAGCGCTTTTGTAACTGCCACTGTATAAACGTAACGGCAAAAATCAATCCAAATAGTACCCATGAAATTGCAGATGCATATCCCATATCATAATATCTAAATGCTGTCGTATAAATATAGTATCCGAGTACAGACGTGGATTTGACCGGTCCTCCTTGTGTTAACGCTGCTACAATGCCAAACACCTTAAAGGACGTAATAATACCTGTCATAAGAAGAAAAAATGTAGATGGAGAAAGCAATGGGAATGTTATGTATAAAAACTTTTTAAAGCCTCTTGCGCCATCTACCTCCGCAGCTTCGTATACATCTTGAGATATACTCTGAATATTTGCCAGATAAATGACAGCATTATATCCAACTGTCGCCCATACATTTATTATTATAAGTGCCGGCAATGCCCACTTGGTGCTTGTAAGCCACTGTGGCGGATTTTTTATTCCCATAGACATTAAAAACATATTAATAGGTCCTGTTGTCGGTTGAAATAACAACATCCATACAAAGGAAACTGCAACTCCATTTGTAATATATGGCAGAAAAAAAGAAGCACGAAGGATTGCCTTGCCAAAAACTTTGTCATTTAAAAATACTGCTAAAACAAGTGCCAATATTACGGAAATAGGAACTCCAATAAATGTATATATAATATTATTGAAAAGTGATACCTTAAACCCTTCATCGCCAGAGAGCCTGGCAAAGTTTGCAAATCCCGCAAAGTTAATCTTGGACAAACCTTGTAGGTGGTTCCAATTTGAAAATGACAGTACTAGTGAAAACAAAAAGGGGATAAGCATAAATACTATTACACCAATAACGTTAGGTGCAATAAATAGATAACCGATAAACCTTCCGTTTTTTTTCATTAGACAACTCCCCTTAAGAATAATTTTTATTAATAGTTAAGGGCAAAATTAATTTAAATACTGCATCTATCTTAACTTTGCCCTCATCTCTATACCAATAATTTAAAGAACCTTTATTTTTTACTATCAGCAATTGCTTTATCTGCAAGCTTTTTCAAATCCGATACGGCCTTTTCAGGTGTTGCTTCTCCAAGTAATACCTTCTCAAATTGCTCACCCATAAGCTGATTGATCTGTGATTTAGCAGCAGTTTTAGTTATAATATCATCTTTATGCCTAGGATCTGATACTGCATATTTTTCAAATGCAGCCACATCAAATATCTTGCTTTTATCAGGTCCAAGAATCAAGTCTGCCACCTTAGTTGAATCTGCCCCTTTCCATGCTGGGAAACGGTTTGATTTGCACATTGGGTAGTAACCTTCCATCGCATAATACTTAAGGAATTGCCATGCCTGATCCTTTTTTGTACTCTTTGATGAAATGGATATCCATTCTCTTAGTCCACCACTTGATATTGTTTTTTGATTAGGCAATGTTGGTGAAGGAGCAAAGGAGGTTACAAAGTCGTGAGGGTACTTTTCGAGATTTTTGATATCTCTAAGAGCATAATTTGCTAATACCATTCCAACCTTGCCCTTTGTATACTCAGCTGAAACATCCATCTTTGTGGTTTTTATATTCATTCTGTTAATCATGGTTTTATCAGTTACTTCCATTTGATAGCGGAGTTTCATACCATTAAGGAATGTTGGGTCATCGAAGTTTGATTCAGTATCTGAGCCTGGTTTATAATAGTAATCTCCACCATATAGATAGTGTGGTGGGAATGCCCAGTCATCGTTTGCCAATGTGCTGCCCACACTTGCACCGAACACTTTATTATTACCCTCACCTTTAGTTAATTTCTTAGCAATTCCAGCGAAGTCCTCCCATGTCCAGTTTTCAGGAATAGTAATACCGGCAGCCTCAAACATTTTTTTGTTATACATAATATATGATGAACTACCACCATATGTAGGTATAAAGTAGTGAACGCCTTTTCTTTCATAATTAGAATCACCGAATTCCTTTTGAAGATCAAGACCGTCTTTCTTTAAATACTGGTCAATTGGAGCTAGCAATCCTGCTTCAACTCTTTTTTCAAGAGAAGGCGGAAGATAGTTAACAAACACATCAACCTGACCGGCAACAAGAGCAGTCTCAAGCTTTGTATTACCTGCATCATCATTTACAAAACGTGTGTATTCAATTGTAATATCTGGGTGAGCCTTGTTCCAGCTGTCAACCAATTCCTGTGGGCCAGTTTCAGGAGGAATAGCTCCCCAAAACTGTAGAACAACAGGTTTGGAGGATTGCTGATCAGTTGATGGTGCCGACTGTGAAGCCTTTTGTGAATTACCGCAAGCTACAAATGATATACTTACTATTGTGGCAAGCAAAAAAGTTAATAACCTTTTCATAAATATTTCCCCTCTCGTATTTAATTTTTCTGTGCTCATTATATATCAGGGGTGTGCTTACTAATAATAGTCAATTTTTGTTGAATTAAATAATAATTTTTATAATATTTATCCCCAATATTTAAAAACACTTCCCATCTAAATGGATAATCTAAAAATTTTATCTTATTAATCTAAAAATAATTCATACTAAAATCATATATTTTTAAAGAGAATTTATTAAGTAACATTCTCAAAACAAAATATACTAAATATCTAACTAAATTAAATTTACCGTCTTTTTATTATTATGTAAGATATTATTATTACATTAAATACAAAAAATAAAAGATGGATGGAGGCATATGTGTGATTGATATAATCGTTTCAAAAATTGGAGCAGGTAGGTATATACAAGGTAGCGGTGCGCTTACATGTATTGGTAAAGAAGCCCAATACTTTGGGAAAAAAGCTTTTCTAATAGGTGGAGAACACGCACTTAACTCAGCTTTTCCAGCTATTGAAAAAAGTTTGCGCAAATACGAAATCGAATTCGAGGTTAAAACAAACAAAGGCTTTTGCTCTTATGAAAATTTAGATCTTTTTTGTGAAGAAGCCAGTTTCAAAAGTGCGGATATGATAATCGGTGTAGGAGGAGGTAAAAGTATTGATCTTTCAAAAGCCGTGGCAGCAAAGCTAGGCATACCCATTATAACCGTCCCTACCATTGCAGCCACCTGTGCAGCATGGGCACCTTTGAGTATAATGTATAGTCAAGATGGCAAACCTAAAGGACCTCTCTCCCATGAATATGAGATAAATTGTGTTATAGCAGATCTTGATATTCTTGCAAAAGCGCCAGAAAGAACTCTAGCATCAGGGATAGCAGATTCCTTTGCCAAATCTGAAGAAATTTCAAATGGTGAACCCGAAAGGAATTTAGATAGCACAGATGTGAGAGTTTACACCTCCTATCGTTTAGCAAAAGTAATTGATGAAATTCTATATCACTCAGGTCAGGATGCATATAATGACTGTAAGAATAATAACGCAAGTAAAACACTTAGCGATATCGTATATGCAAATATAGCAATAACTGGCGCTTGCAGTGGATTTGCATCAGGCAGCAATCAACTAGCAATTGCGCATACCTTTAATAATGCGCTACGAAACGGCTATACCGAGCAAGTAAACCAATGTTATCATGGAGAGGTAGTTGGCGTTGGACTGATAGTTCAGATGTATTACAATAAAAGTCTTAATATAAAATCTTACAAAAGTATTTGTGAAAGTCTGAATCTTCCAATTAACTTAAATCAACTTAATATTAAGCCAAGTGATGAAATATTTGATTATGTATTAAAATACATAATTGATAAGATGCAAATAAATTCTGATATGGCTGGGGTACAACGTATAAAAGATGGCCTCATAGATATTTTTAAATAAAATATCTATCAGGATAGTTTAGTACATATGAAATCTAGGTTTAGAAGAACTTTCCAAGCCAAATAGGATTAATTTATCCTGTTTGGCTTGGGGTAGTTTTACATTGACTTGTTTTAGTTCAGATGTTAACATAATATAAATTGGTAGTCTAATATTTCTCTTGGTGAATTGAAAATCAATTAGATTCTTTAAAGGAGAAAAGATTATGATTTCTCGTTTTAGGAAGCTTTCGCTTCCCATCAAACTTACAGTAACGTTTCTTGTATTTGTACTAATGCCTATTTATATTACACAGATTGTCCTTTATTTTCAATATAAAAATAATATGGATTCAGTTGTTAAGGACTATCTAATAAAATCCTATGAAAAATCTTATGAATCAGTGAACAATAAATTTTCAGATCTTGTTAATGCTTCCACCTATTTTACTTTAAGTTCTGAGTTTAATAGCATTATACATCATAATTATAGTGGTATGGACAGACTCCTTAATGAAGATATCGCAAAAATGGACAAGATGTTTGATTTTGCTCAGAGCATTACAAAACTTAACAATATATATTTTACATTAATATTGAATGACAGCAGAGTCTTTGGTAACTGGGGTACTCTCCCTATTATAAATGAAAATGACTCCAGTAGCCAATGGTTAAATAATATAAGAGATAGAAATATCCCTGTATCATGGGATGTTTTGAATGAACCTTTTTTTAATGGATCATCTAAATTCAAGCCCCCATTAATATCTGTTTTAAGAAACATAGATAACGACAAAGGCTTATTAATACTTAGCATTGAGCAATCAGTAATAACGGAATTTATGGGACTTAGCAAATTCCCTGACGGAAATCTTACCACAATAATTTATGATAACGATAACAAAATAATATACGAAAACAACAATGTCTTGTCAGATGACATACCAAAGATGATGCCCGACATACTTAAGACCACAACTTCTGTGTCAGTGAAAATGACAAATAAAGGTGGTTATTATATTATATCCAGAGGATTAGGTGTTAACGGATGGACTTTGGTACAAATAATAAATGAATCACAGTCTTATAATAATATATTGTATGTACGTAACCGTTTTATGATTATATCTATTGTATTTCTAATAATGTTTATAGGTGTCACATTTGCAATTGCTTTTGGAACTACACGTTCTATTAAAAAGTTAGGAACAGCCATGAAGAAATTTGGTGAAGGTGATTTAGGCGTAGAGATTGAGATTACTGGATCAGATGAAATCGTAGAACTCACACAACGATTCAATAAGATGGTAAAGCAGATTGAGTATCTGATTGGAGAACTGAAGGAAAATGAACGCCAAAAAACACAGATTTATTATGAATCGCTTATAGCTCAAATAAATCCCCATTTCTTGTATAATACGTTGAATTCAATAAAATGGGCTGCTTCTCTAAGCAACGCGCCAAATGTAGTAAACCTTATAATTTCACTTGGAGCGCTTCTGGAGGCAAGTACTTCACGCCGCGGCGATATTGTAACGCTTGAGCAGGAAATTGAATATGTCAAGCATTATATGAATTTGCAATATGCACGGTATGGCGAGAGAATTCGTCTACATTTTAATATTCCTACCGAGGCTAATAATTTGCTTATACCAAAGTTTATTATTCAACCCATTGTGGAAAATGCCATAATTCATGCTTTTGATCAGTTTGAACTAAAGGGAGATATCTATATACAAGTAGTGCTACATAAAACCTTCTTGTTATTATTAATAAAAGACAATGGCAAAGGAATAAGTTACGAAAGAACAATGGAAATATTAAACGACAATGATAACAGCAATAAACCAAACAACTCAACTAAGCGTATGGGAATAGGCATTTCAAGCGTCCATAAACGTATTCAAATTTTATATGGCGCAAATTATGGGTTAATTTTTTCCACCGAGATTGGCTCCGGGACTACTTTTAGACTTAAATTGCCACTTTGTTATAAACAGGACGATTAATTTTTCTAAACTTCAAGTCATACTGTAGCATTGGAGGTTAAAATGTATAAGGTCTTGATTATAGATGATGAAATGATTATAAGAATTGGACTTAAATCTTCTGTTGATTGGGAATCGTTAGGTTATGTATATGCAGGTGAAGCCGTAAACGGTGAAGATGCACTTGAACTATGCAGAAATGTAAAACCAGATATCGTACTCACTGACATAAAAATGCCTAAGATGGATGGTATAGAATTTATAACAGCTCTATTAAAGGAACAACCCGATGTGAAGATTGTTGTACTAAGTTGTGTTGATGATTTTGACAAACTACAGCAAGCACTTAGGCTAGGTGTAAAGGATTATTTTTTAAAACTTTCATTTAGTCCTGAGCAACTTGTCGCGATACTTAAAAAAATAAAAGGTGAGCTGGATCTTAATTCAAAAAATAAAACTGGAGATTTTAAAAAGTTAAGTTCTATACGGGATGACGCAATAGTCAAAGAGAACTTTTATAAAAATCTTATTGCTACACAATTTAATAAGATTCCTCTGTCAGACAACTCAAAAATATCAATCAATCCGCAAAACTGCGAAAATGCCTTCATATTGTTGATTGCTAAAGATCAGAGTTACGAAGAACAGAAAGTAAAAGTCGCAGAAAGCTCCACACAAAAGTTTTCAATAATAAGTCTAATTACTGAAATTCTTTCAAAAGAGTTTGAATGTGATGTAGTAGAAATTGAAACAGATCTTTTTATGGCTGTGTGCGAAAATAGTAAAGACTATAAGTTTGATAAGATATATGTCAATGCTATTGAATTGCAGAACAACCTTATGCGAATTATGTATTACAGTGTTTCAGTTGCAGTTAATTTATACAGTAACTGTATTGATAATTTCTATAGTGCCTACCAGCAATGCCTCGTAGCACTACAGCAAAAATTCTATGAAGGGCATCAATCTATCATATTTTATGATGAACTAATGGAA
>Ga0123336_10000270_pt1 | contig 53720 bp, 50 predicted proteins | sample SSSSmetaG_FD_96466 | JGI IMG/M metagenome (GOLD analysis project Ga0123336, IMG submission 96466) | Glacier valley bacterial and archeal communities from Borup Fiord, Nunavut, Canada, to study Microbial Dark Matter (Phase II) - ​SSSS metaG | ecosystem: Environmental > Aquatic > Freshwater > Ice...
CAGGGCCTTGAGCACGTAGCTGGGTTCGAGGCTGGCGCTGGTGCAGGCCGAGCCGCTGCTCACGGCCAAATCTTTCACGCCCATCATCAGGCCCTCGCCTTCGACGTATTTGAAGCTGATGTTGGTCACGTGCGGCAGGCGGTGCTCGCGGCTGCCGTTCACGTAGCTTTCTTCCAGCGTCGTCAATTCGGCTTCGAGGTGGTCGCGCAACTGGCTCAGACGCTCGGCATCGTGCGCCATTTCGAGGCGGGCCAACTCGCAGGCTTTGCCCAGGCCCACGATGCCGGGCACGTTGAGCGTGCCCGAGCGCATGCCGCGCTCGTGGCCGCCGCCGTCCATCTGGGCGGTTACTTTCACGCGCGGGTTCTTGCGCCGTACGTAAAGGGCACCAATGCCTTTCGGACCATACATCTTGTGGGCGGTAAAGGCCATCAGGTCAATGCCTTCGGCTTGCACGTCCACCGGAATTTTGCCCACGGCCTGGGTGCCGTCCGTCATGAACAGCGCGCCATGCTTGTGGGCGATGGCGGCAATTTCGCGGACGGGGTTAATCGTGCCCGTCTCGTTGTTGCCGAACATGATGGCCACCAGAATCGTCTGCGGGGTCATCGCGGCTTCGAGGTCGGCGAGGCTGATAAGCCCTTCGCTGTCGACGGGCAGGTAGGTAACGTGGCCGCCGATTTTTTCGAGGTGCTTGCAAGTGTCGAGCACGGCCTTGTGCTCGGTGGTCGTCGTGATGACGTGATTGCCGCGCTGGCCGTACATCTCAAAAATGCCCTTGATGGCCAGGTTGTCGCTCTCGGTGGCCCCGCTGGTGAAAATAATCTCCTTCGGGTCGCAGTTGATGAGCTGCGCGATTTGCTCGCGGGCGATGTCCACGCCTTCTTCAGCGGCCCAGCCAAAGGGGTGGTTGCGCGAGGCCGCGTTGCCGAACACGTCGGTCAAATACGGCATCATCGCCTCCAACACGCGCGGGTCGAGCGGGGTGGTGGAGTTGTTGTCCAGGTAAATAGGCAGCTTAAGCATGACGCGGGGCGATAATTGTGGCGGTGAAGCTAATCGTGTGATTGGCTGGCTACTGAACAGGATTTTGGCCAAAACAGTTTTTTCGCTCTGCAAAAATAGCCCTTGCCGCTCCAAAACCCGTAGCTACGCCCCGCTCGTCGGTCAGCGCTGTGGGCTGCCATCGGCGCGGCCGGGTAGCTTTGCGGGGCCGACCCGACAAAGATGTCCTAACGAAGATGTGCCAACCAAAGCCATCCGGGCCGCGCACCCACTCATGCTGCTGAACCTCGAACACCTGGGCCTGGCCGTGCGCGACCTGCCCGCCGCCACCGCCCTCTACACCCGCCTGCTGGGCCAGGAGCCGTACAAAACCGAGCACGTGCCGAGCGAGGCCGTGGACACGGTTTTCTTCCGCGTCGGCGGCAGTAAGATTGAACTACTGGCCGGCACCACGCCCGAGAGCGCCATCAGTAAATTCCTGGAAAAAAAGCCCGAGGGCCTGCACCATGTCGCCTTCGAGGTGGACGATATCCGAGTCGAAATGACACGCCTGCGTACTGAAGGGTTCGTGTTGCTGAATGACACCCCCAAGCACGGTGCCGACAACAAGCTCGTCTGCTTCGTGCATCCCAAGAGCGCGGGTGGTGTCTTGGTCGAGCTTTGCCAGAGTGTAAAGTAATTATGCGGTAGGCTTTAGCCGCCACCGAAGGGCCGTTTTACCGTTAGAATTAAATTATTGGCGGCTCCCCCGGTGGTGATTAAAAACTGTCGCGCATTCCGTTGGCTTCCCCAGTACCAGTATGGACCTTTTACGTCAAGAAGTGGACGCGGCCGTCGATGCGCTGCTCATGCAGCAGGTCATATTGCTGCCCACGGCCGCTGGCTGGGCGCTGGCCTGCGATGCGGAGGTGACTCCGGCCGTGACCCGGCTGCGCGCGCTGGCCGGCCCGGCCGCTGCCCCGGAGCAGCGCCTGAAGGCCGCTGCCGCCGCGCCCGATGTGTCGGCTGCGGAAGAGTTTACTCACAAGCTGACCCGCCGCCTGGGCCACCCTGTGCTGACAGTGCTGGTAGCCACGACTTTCGCTGAGCTACCGACGGAGCTGGCGCGCGAGGTGGATTACGTGGTGCGTTGGGGACGGTAGCTTGTTTCTTGTTTCAGGCGTTGCCAAGTCACGAACTATGAAGTGGTTCCCGAAACCATGAGTTAATTAACTGACCTTACGTACGGCCTGTGAACCCCGAAGGGGTTTTGTAGCCTAGCCCAGGGTTGGCGACGAAGGAGCCTACCCTGGGTTGCGTAACCCTCAACGGTACCAGAACCCCAACGGGGTTCCGCCCACGCCCGCTCGACGCAAGCTACTGAACCCCGTTGGGGTTCTGGTTCAAAGGGTTACGTTGGACCCAGGGTAGGCTCCTTCGTCGCCAACCCTGGGCTAGGCTACAAAACCCCTTCGGGGTTCACAGGCCGTACGTAAGGTCAGTTAATTAAAACAATTTATTCAAAGCCGCTCAACAAGAAACTCACGAAAACGGCCCGTAGCTGAGCAGCGTCCAGAGGTGCCAGGCGGCAGCGGTAGCCAGGGCCAGCGGCCGTGCCCAGCGCCGGGGCCAGTGCGGCAGCAGCGCCGCCAGCAGCCCCAGCACGAGCGGCAGCAGGGCATAGGCCAGACGCGAGGGGTAGTAGCCGAGCAGCCCAAAAAACAGCCCGACCAACCCCGCCACCCAGGCCAGCGCCCCGCCCCAAGGCGCAGCTACCAGGGGCCGCCGGGGCAGCAGGGGCCGCCCCGGCTCGGCTGCCGCCGCCCGCGCGACGGCCCGCACCCGCCAGCGCGTGGCTGCCAACAGCCCGGCCGCTAGCAGCAGCCAGAGCGTCAAGCGCTCCCAGCTGCTCGCGTACGCGCCCAGCTTGCCCGCTATCAACGCCAAAAAGCGACCCGGCGGCCAATGGGGCGCTTCGAGCAGCCACACGAGCTGGTGGTAGCGGGCGGCTTCGTGGTTGTAGTACCCCGTGCCTTGCGTGCGCAGCAACCCCATCCAGGCCAGCGTGGGCAGCGCGAACAGGCCCGCGCTCAGCGCCTGCCGCGCCGTACGGCGGATGAGCGCGCCGCGCGTAGCACCCGCCGCCGCAGCTGCCTCGTTGGCTTCGGCCGGGTGCGCTGACAGCCCGCGCAGCCCGTAAAGCAGCGCCGGCCAAGCCAGCACGAAGCTGCCGTAGAGCAGCGGTAACACGCCCAGCCCCACCGACCAGCCCGCCCACCGCGCCCACCGCGCCCGACAGCCCCGCGCGGCCCGCTGCCGTAGCCCCCCGGCCAGCGCCACGCAAACCAGCGGCACGAGCAGGGTAAACATCTGCTGGTGGGCTGTCCAGAAAAACGCTTTCGTCACGGGGTTGGCCGCCAATACCCAGGCCAGGGGCCAGAAATACCACGCCGTGCCCTGACTGGCCGCACCCTGACCAGCCGAAAGCTGACCGACCAGGTACCTGAGCAGCAGCAAGCTCAGCAGCAGCGCCAACCCGTTGAGCAGCACGTAGCCGCCATAAAAACCGGCCCAGGTGAGCAGCTCCGCGTCGGCACCCGGTGCGATAATCCCCGCGGTTTGGGCCGCGTGCAGGGCAGCGGCCAGCGGCGGGCCCACGGCCGCGCCCAGCAGCGCGTAGAGCGGCCGCGACTGCCGCACCTCGCCCGGCCGCAGCAGCCGCGCGGGCTGCCGCGCCACGAGCAGGTAGCCGTACGAGTCGTGGTTCACGACGAAGCCCAACCCCGGCCCCACCCGCTGATAATGCCCCCAATACTCGACATCGGGCTGCCCGAGCGGGGCCGGCGCGAACCAGAACGACACATTGACGGCCAGCACGAGCAGCGTCAGGCGGGCCAGCAGCGGCCAGGGTAGCCCGCCTGGCTTTCGCACCCGGCCAGCCAGCGCCCTGCCCAACACGGCGCTACGCCTGCCCGCCAAACGACTCAGCCCCCGCCTCGGTCCTGTCGGTCCTGTCGGCCCTGACCCCGGCGGGGTGGCTGTCGCGGGTGTTTTTCTGCACGGCGATGGCCGCGAACAAGCTCAGCAGGAACGACATGGCGTAGAAGCCTTTTTCGCTGGCCGTGAGCGTGGCGTTCCAGAGGCCCACCGTGAGCAGCAACACGGCCATCAGGGTCGAAAACCAGCTCAGGCTGTAGTAGATGTTGGTTACGGGAACGCCCTCCTGCCGGTCGCGGACGCTTTTTTGCACCGACACGGCCGAAAACAGCCCGTACAGCAGCAGGGTAAAATAATACCCTTTTTCGTTGAGGGCCATCGTGGCGTTGAACAGGCCCACGTTGTAGGCCACCGCGCCCGCGAGCAGCGCCGCCCACGAGGCTCCGGTAAAAGCGGCCGACGGGCCTTGCGCGACGGGTTTGAGCGGGGGGTTTATGGCGGGAATTGGCTAGTGAAAGCGAAGCAAACATACGCGCCGGCCGGGCTTTTCCAGTCCGGTTACCCGCAGATAACACAGCCGCAACGCCCCGCTCAGCACCAGCGCCACTTCGGCCCGCGTCGGCCCGACTCCTACAAAATGGACATGGCGCGGCAACCGGCACGGGCACAACGCGGCGGCCAGCGGGGTCCACTCGGCCCCGGTCAGCGGCACGAAGCGGTGGACGTAGGCGCGCAGCAGGTGCGTCAAAATTCTATTCCACCCCAGCCGTCTCGGGTTCACGGACGATAAAGCGTGAACTACGGCAGCTTTCGAGTTCGAGTACGTGCTCGAAAACCGCGCTAACTCCGAATAGGCTCTGAAGGTCCTAATCTGCTTCGGCCTGAGCGGACAGATTCGTTTATCACACCACTTAGGGTTATTACAGGCATTGGAACACGGCCAAATCAGTCGGAATGCCGTTTGGCAGGACCAGGGTTACTTTTGCTCAACCCGATTAAACTCGCCCTTACCAATCAACTGCTTATGAAACAGGTGATTTTAGCCCTGGCTCTGGTTACGGGGTCCGTCGCCGGTGCCCGCGCCACCGAGTACTACGTGGCCTCGGGCGCGAACGCGCCCGTGCAAGGGGTGGATGCCACGGGCAACGGCCGGGGCCTGAGCGCGGCGCTGCCCTTTGCCACCATTCAGTACGCGGCCGACCGCACCGCGCCCGGCGACACCGTGTTCGTGCGCGCGGGTACCTATTCCAATCTTTATGGCGGAACCCCGGTGCTGGCCGTGTCCGGCTCCGGGACCGCCACCCAGTGGATTACCTACCGCAACTACCCCGGCGATGCCCAAAAGCCGCTCATCCAATTCAATAGCCCTCAGGGCATTAAAATCGCCGGCGTAGCTTACATTAAGGTGCAGGGCTTCGTGGTGCAGGGCAACAACCGCCACATCAATAACCCCGACGGCAGCGTTAACCTGACCGATGCCGCCAACCAGCCGGGCAGCTGCGCCCAGAACGGGGTGGGCACGCCTCCCAACATCTATAACGGCGACGGCATCAGCGTTTCCGGCCGGGGCCTGGCTACTCCTACCCACCACATCCGCATCGTGGGCAACACGGTATTTGAGTGCGGCAATTGCGGCATCGACGCTATCGAGGCCGACTACATTACCATCGACAACAACCTGGTGTACGATAACTGCTGGTACACGGTGTACGGCGGCAGCGGTATCTCCATCCTGACCAGCCGCAATCTCGACCAGTCCACCGCCGGCTACCGCATCGCGATTACCAACAACCGCTCTTTTGGCAACCGCCTCTACGTGGGGTGGTATCGAAGGTCGGGCAATAAATGCGAGGGCATCACCGATGGCAACGGCATCATCCTCGACTCCAATAATCAGTTTGCCTACACGGGGCGAATGCTGGTGGCCAACAACTTGGTGGTCAATAATGGCGGGGCCGGGGTGCAGGTATTTTCAGGGATTAACGTTGATATTATCAACAATACGTTCTACCGCAATTCGCGGGCCCCGGAACTCAACGCGGAACGGGGGGAGGTATTTCTCAATTCTGCCAGTAACGTCCTGGTTCAAAACAACATTCTCGTTACCGACAACCTGACCAAAGTCAACGGCACGAACAGAACCACGGGCCTTACTTACCGCAACAACCTGCATTTTGGCGGCACGGGAGCCTCCACGCCCGGCACCAACACCGTGCAGGCCGACCCCCGGTTCGTGAACCCGACCACCGACTGGCGCACGGCCGACTTCCGCCTCTTGGCCGGCAGCCCGGCCATCGGGGCGGGCCTGGCCGCCGGGGTGCCGGCCACCGACCTGGCCGGGGCCGTGCGCCCCGGCCCAGACGGCTACAGCCTCGGGGCCTACGAGTTTGGCAGCCGGCCCCTGCCGGTGGGGCTGACCAGCTTCACGGCCGAGCGCGCGGCTGACGGGGCCCAGCTGCGCTGGACGACGGCCACCGAAGTGGACAACGCCGGCTTCGCCGTCGAGGTCGGCCTCGACGGGCGGGCGTTCAGGCGTGTGGGCTGGGTGGCCGGCCAGGGCCGGGCCGCCGCCTACGCCTTCCTCGACCCCGGCCTGACCGGCTACGACGCGCCGCTGGCCTACTACCGCCTGGCCCAGGCCGACCGGAGCGGGCTGGTTACCTATTCGCCCGTGCGGGTCGTCATCGCCGGGGCCGCCGGGTCCGGCCTGACGCTGGCCCCCAACCCCGGCGGGACCGGGCCGGTGCGGGTGTTTGGGGCCGCGCCGGGCGCACTGCTGCAAGTGTTCGACGTGGAGGGCCGCGAAGTGCTACGCGCCCCGGCCGCGGTCAGTGGCCCCACCTGGCTGGTGCTGCCCGCCGCGCTGCCGCCGGGCCTCTACCTCGTGCGCACCCCCACCCAGGCCACCCGCCTACTGCACCCCTAACCCTTACTCCGTGCGCTTGCAGTTGAAACATCCGGCCGCCCTCGTTGCTCCGTTGCTGGTTTTGCTGCTGAGCGGCGGGCCGGTCGCCCACGCTCAGCCAGCGGCCACCGCCCCCGCCGCCGGACCCATCGCCACCACGCTCGTCGTGCCGGACCACCCGCGCCTGCTGCTGCTGCGCGGCGAAGAAGATGCCGTGCGCGAGCGGCTGGCCGCCGACACCACCTGGAGCAAGATTCAGCGGGTGCTGCTGGCCGAGTGCGACCAGCTGCTGGCCGCGCCGCCACTGCGGCGGGAGCTGGTGGGCCAGCGCCTGCTCGGCGTGTCGCGCGAGTGCCTGCGGCGCGAGTTTTACCTGGCTTACGCCTGGCGGCTAACCCGGCAGGAGAAATACCGCGCCCGCGCCGAGCAGGAGCTGCTGGCCGTGGCCGCGTTTTCCGACTGGCACCCGGCGCACTTCCTCGACGTGGCCGAGATGACCACCGGCGTGGCCCTGGGCTATGACTGGCTCTACGACGACCTGTCGGCCGTTTCGCGCGCCACCATCCGCGAGGCTATTCTGACCAAGGGCCTCACGCCCTCGCTCGACCCCAAAAACAACGACTGGCTGCGACGCACCAACAACTGGAATCAGGTCTGTAACGCCGGCATGAGCCTGGGGGCGCTGGCCATTTACGAGGACCAGCCGGTGCTGGCGCGGAGCATTCTCAACCGCGCCCTGGGCAGTCTGCCGCTGGCCCTGCGGGCGTAAGGTCCCGACGGGGCCTACCCCGAGGGCTACGGCTACTGGAGCTACGGCGCCGGCTTCACCGTGCTGCTGCTCAAGGCGTTGAGCAAAGCCTTTGGGCAGGATTTCGGGCTGGCCGCCCAGCCGGGCTTTCTCCAGAGCGCGTACTACTACCAGCACATGGCCGGGCCGACGGGCAAGTCGTTTAACTACTCCGACGCGAGCGAGGGCACCGTCCCGCAACCGCTCCTGTTCTGGTTTGCCGACCAGCTCAAGGACCCGTCGCTGCTGTTCGTGGAGCGCCAGCGCCTGCTCGCGCCGAACCCCGGCGCGCTGGTTAAGGACCGAATGCTGCCGCTGCTGCTGCTCGGCGGCGGGCCGGGCAACGGGAGTAGCCGTCCTCCGGCCCCGGCCGCTTTGCGGTGGACCGGCGGCGGCCCCAACCCCGTGGCGCTCCTGCGCACCTCCTGGACCGACCCCGACGCCCTCTTCGTGGGCCTGAAGGCCGGCTCGCCCCAGGTCAGCCACGGCCACATGGACGTGGGTTCGTTCGTGTTCGATGCCGATGGGGTGCGCTGGGGCATGGACTTCGGCGCCCAGGACTACGAGTCGCTGGAAAGCAAGGGCGTCCGCCTCTGGGATATGGGCCAGGCCGCCCAGCGCTGGCAGGTGTTTCGCTACGGCAACCAGGCCCATAGCACGCTTACGGTCAATAATGAACTGCAAAATGTCGCCGGCTACGCGCCGCTCACCGGGCATTCGGCCGCGCCCGGCTTTCTGAGCGCCACCACCGACCTGACCGCGCTCTACGCCGGCGCGCTGGCCGCCGCCCGACGCGGCGTGGCCCTCGTGGAGGGGCGCTATGGGCTGGTGCGCGACGAGCTGACGGCCGGCCCTGTCCCGGCCACCGTGCGCTGGACCCTACTCACGCCCGCCGCCGTGCAGCTGCTCGGCCCCCGCACCGCCGAGCTGACCAAAGACGGCAAAACCCTGCGCCTGGAAGTAGCCGAGCCGGCTAACATTACCCTGAAAACCTATTCTACGCGCGGCCCCCACGACTACGACGCGCCCAACCCCGGCACCACCCTGGTGGGCTTCGAGGTAGCGCTGCCGGCCGGGGCCAAGGCCTTGCTCACCGTGCTGCTGCGGCCCGGCAGCAAGGGCCAGCAAGCCCCCCGTAGCGTGCGGCCACTGGCACGGTGGCCGCGAACTGCCCCGCCCGCCCCGGCCGGGCCTTAACGGGGTGGAGCTAACAGGTTTGCGGGCGGTGAGCGCGTACACGGACTTAATAATCACCCCAAGCGTGGCAACAACGGTCGAGAAATTGCCACGCTGAAAAAGCCAAGCAGTGAGTTACGTAACGGAGTTTTTCTAGCATTTCAAACAAAAGACAAGAATGTTTGAAAAATGGGCGTAGCTTTGTCGCGCCAATGCCCACTAAAACCGACCGCCGCACGACTATTCTCGCCGCCGCCGCGAGCTGCTTCGCCCGCTACGGCTACGCCAAAACCACCCTCGACGACATCGGCGCGGCCGTTCGCCTCAACAAGGCTTCGCTCTACTACTATTTTCCCAATAAAGACGAGCTGTTCATGCAGGTCGTGCTGGGCGCGAGCGCGGCTTTCATGCAGGCCCTGGCCGAGCGGGTGCGCGAGCTGCCCACCGCCACGGAGCAGGTGCGCGAATACCTGGTCGAGCGCCTGCGCTACTACAACCAGGTGCTCGACCAGCACCAGCTCACGTCCGCCGCCCTGCTCGTGCTGGAGCCGCGATTCGACACGCTCTACGCGGAGGTGCTCGAGCGCGAAGTCGCCTTTCTGGCCGAGCTGCTCACGCCGCTGGTAGCGGGCAACGGCCCACTGAATCTAACTCCAGCCCCAACCCCGCCCCGGCCCGACCCGCGCCACCTGGCCCGGCTGCTGCTGAGCACCGCCGATGCCCTCAAGCACGAGGCGGTGCGGGCCGCCGACCCGGCCGCCGGCCGGCCCGACTTCCGCGCGGCCGAGGCCGACACGCGCCTGCTTACCGATTTGCTGCTGGCCGGTTTGGCCGCGCGGACCACCTGACCCACCGCTTTCACCCTTTTTCCCCCTTCTTCTATGCCCACCGTACTCATCACCGGGGCCAGCTCCGGCATTGGCCGGGCCGCCGCCCGGCTCTTCGCCCAACGCGGCTGGCAGGTGGCGGCCACCATGCGCAACCCGGCCAAAGAAACGGAGCTGAGCCAGCTGCCCAACGTGCGCCTCTACGCGCTCGATGTCACCGACGCGGCCAGCATCGAGCGGGCCGTGGCGGCCGCCATTGGCGACTTCGGCGGGCTTGACGCGCTGGTCAATAACGCCGGCTACGGCGTGGACGGCGTGTTTGAGGCCATGACTGACGACACCATCGCCCGGCAGTTCGACACCAACGTGCTGGGGCTGATGCGCTGCACCCGCGCCGTGATTCCGCACTTCCGGGCGCAAAAAAGCGGCACCATCGTGCAGATTGCCTCGATGGGCGGGCGCATCACGTTTCCGCTTTACTCGATTTACCACGCCACCAAGTTTGCCGTCGAGGGCTTCTCCGAGAGCCTGCAATACGAGCTGGAGCCGTTCGGCATCCGGGTGAAAATCGTGGAGCCGGGAGCCATCAAAACCGACTTTTACGACCGCAACCGCGAGTTTGTAATGCGCGACGACCTGAAGCCCGCCTACGGAACCTTCGTGGGCAAGGTCGAGAAAGTGAGCCAGCAGGCCGGGGCGAAAGCCGTGGGGCCGGAAGTGGTGGCCGAAACCATCTTCGGGGCGGCCACCGATGGCTCGACGAAGCTGCGCTACCCGGTGGCCTACCCGGCCACGATGCTGCTGCCCCTGCGCCGTATCACCTCCGACGGGGTGTTTCGCAAAATCGTCAAGTCCAGCTACGGCCTCTAGCACCGCGCTCATGGCTACGTCCGCCCCCACGCTGCTCGCGCCCACCGTGTACCAGGCCCTGGTGGCCCGCATCGGGCACCTCGAAGCGCACAGCCCGCGCCAGTGGGGCCGCATGAGCGCCGACCAGATGCTCTGCCACTGCGCCGACCAGGTGCGCCTGGCCCTGGCCCAGAAGCCCGCCACCGAAACGGCCTCGTGGTTCAACCGCATCATCGCCATTCGGGTGGCGCTGGCCCTGCCCCGCCTGCCGCTGCGCAACCTGCCCACCCCGCGCGACATGCGCCAGGGCGATGCCGGCCGGGGCACCAGGCCCACCACTTTCGCCCAGGATAAGGCGCTGCTATTGCAGACTTTAGTTGATTTCGTAACCCGCCCCGCCGCCGCGCCGCCGGCCCCGCACCCTGCCTACGGACCGCTCGACCGCGCCCAGTGGGGCCGCTTCATCTACCTGCACCTCGACCACCACCTGCGGCAGTTTGGAGGATAGATTTTCCACGGATAATAGCGGTCGAATCGAGCTGCTGTTCGAGTCAGAAAGAAGACGTTAAGCCTGAGACTTGTCGCGGGGACTGTTTCACAACTCGTGGCTGGACCCCTGCCACCCGCGCCCGGATGCGGCTCAGCGAGACGGCCGCTACGCCCAGCCAGTTGGCCACGAGGTGTTATGGAATGCGGGCCAGAATTTTGGTTTTGCCCGAAGCCAGCAACTGTCAATGATGGCAGCAGTGGTGGTCATGAGTTTCTGACTGAGTACGTGACAATCTAGGCGGCCGCTTCCCATTCAACGTGCAGCCGCACCGTAGCGCGCAAGCCTTTAAGAGCCGTCAGTACGTCGCCGATGGGTGCGCCGCTGGGGTTGGCTTCGAGTTGCTCGACTTGCGCACCCGACAAGTTCAGGTGAGTACCCAACTGGGCCGGCGAAAGCTGCTGCTGCTGTCGGGTAGCTTTCAGTCGCTCGCTGAGCAGCTCCAGGGCCAGCTCGGCTTCGTATTCGTCGCGCGCCGGAGAGTTCAGCGGGCCGAGCAGCTCCTCTTTGAGAGCCTCCACGCTGGTCAGGCGCAGCTTGGGCAGGGAATCAGGCAGCATAACGAGGTCAGGAATTTTCACTAAGATACCGCGCTTTCAAGCGCTCGGCGCGCTCGATAGCGGACGGCGGCGTTTTTTGGGTCTTTTTATCCAAGCCGTGCGTGGCAATTATCAGCGTAGTCGTCTCTTCATCCGGCGTGTGCCAGAACGCGAACAGCCGGTACGTGTTACGCGGGCCATCTACCCGAAACTCCCACAAGTCAGCCATATTCGTCAATTTCAAAAACCAATTGCCTACGAAGCCAGCCGTCGTGCGGTCGAACGCGCTCAGAAACCGCCGCTGCACCAGCGGCGGCAGGCTCCGCAGGAAGTCAGCAGCTTCGTCGAGCAAGTAGATTTCGAGCTTGTTTTTCACACGCCGACGAATAACGGTTTATTTCAACACGGCCACCGTCACCCCGTCGCCGCCGCGGTCAGCGTGCTCGTCGGCCACGCTGGCCACGGCGCGGGTCTGACGCAGGTACTCGCGGGCGACCTGGCGCAGCACGCCGTTGCCGCGCCCGTGCAGGATGCGCAACTCCGGGATGCCGAGCATGACGGCATCGTCCACGAAACCCATGAGCTGGGTGAGCGCGTCTTCGGCCCGCGCCCCGCGCAGGTCGAGCGTGGGACTGAAGTTGCTCATGCGGCTGGTGATGTCGAGGCTTTTGCCGCCGGCGTTGGCGGCGGCCGTTTTGCGGGCGGTTTGCTCGCGCTCGCGCACCTCGTCGCGGCTCAGCTTTTCGAGCTGGGCGACTTTAACCAGCGTTTTCAGGCCCCCGAACAACACCTCGGCCGTCTTGCCCTTCACGCCTACCACCTCGCCGTGGCCGTCCTGGCCGAGGATGGCCACGCGGTCGCCGGCTTGCAGCGTCGCGGCTTCGGCCAGCTCGCGGGTCGGGCGGGCCTGGGGCGGCTCGATTTGCAGCTCCTTCCGCACGAACGTATCCAGCTTTTCGCGGGCCTGCTTGGTCGATTCCTTCTCGGCCTGGGCCACGCGGATGTCGGTAATGGTGCGCTCGATTTGCTGGTTCGTGTCGCGCAGCAGCTGCTTGGCTTGGCGCTTGGCCTCGCGCAGGGTTTCGACGCGGGTGTCTTCCAGGTGCTTTTTCAGGTCCAGGTATTCCTGGGTGAACTTGCGCAGGCCGTGTTGCAGCCGCTCGGTTTCGCGCAGCTTGGCTTCCAGCTCGGTCTTGTCGCGCTCCAGTCCTTCCAGCAACTGGTCGTAGCGAATCTTGTCCTTGCCCACGAGTTCGGTGGCTCGCTCCACCAACGGCTTGGGCAGCCCGATTTTGCGGGCAATCTCGATGGCGAAGCTGCTGCCCGGCTTGCCGATTTCGAGCCGGTACAGCGGCTGCAAGCGCCCGGGGTCGTAGCGCATGGCCCCGTTCACCAGCCCGTCGGTGTGCTCGGCGAAGTTTTTCAGGTTGGTGTAGTGCGTCGTGATGACGCCGAACGCGCGGGCCTGGTTGAGCTGCTCCAGCACGGCTTCGGCGATGGCCCCGCCCAGGCTCGGCTCGGTGCCGGTGCCGAACTCGTCAATCAGCACCAGGCTGCGCTTGTTGGCGATGGTCACGAACTGCTTCATCGCCAGCAAGTGCGAGGAATACGTGCTCAAGTCGTTTTCCAAGCTCTGCTCGTCGCCAATGTCGAGCAGAATGTCCTCGAACATGCCGGCCTCGGAGTAGTCGTCGCACGGGATGAGCAGCCCGCATTGCAGCATGTACTGCACCAGCCCCACGGTCTTCAACGACACCGACTTACCGCCCGCGTTCGGCCCCGAGATGACCAGCATCCGCCGCTCGGCGTTCAGCTCAATGTCGAGCGGCACCACCGCCCGCGGCTCGACATCGCGGCCGGCGGCCTTATTGTGGGCTTTGAAAGCCAGTTCCAGGCCCGGATGCCGCACCCCGCGCCAGCGCAGCAGCGGCTTGCTAGATAATTCCGGCAATTGCGCGTCCAGCTCGCGGGCCAGCCGCGCCTTCGCGCGGATGAAATCGAGCAACCCTAAATATCCGTAGGCTTTGCGCAAATCGGGCAGGTGCGGGCGGAGCTGGTCGGTGAGCGCGGTCAGAATCCGAATCAGCTCGCGCTGGTAGGCGTTTTCGAGGTCTTTGATGTCGTTGTTCAGCTCGAAGACTTCGGCCGGCTCGATGAACACGGTCTGGCCCGAGGCCGACTCGTCGTGAATCAGGCCGCGCACCCGGCGCTTGTGCTCGGCCACGACGGGCAGCACCAGCCGCCCGCCGCGAATGGTCGGCTCGGCATCGCCCGGAATCCAGCCCTCACTTTTGGCGTGGCGCAGCACGGTGGCGAGCTGCTTGCGCAGCTGCCCCTGCCGCTGAATCAGCTCCTGCCGCAGCTGGCGCAGCAACGGCGAGGCATCGTCGCGCACCTGGGCCTCGTCGTCCACCACCTTATCGAGGGCAGCCAGCAGGTTGCGGTCGGCCTGAATGCCGATGCCCAGCAAACGCAAATTCGGGTACACGCCCTCGGGCGCATTGGTGAAAAAAGTGAGCGCCGCCCGAATCGTGCGCAGGCTCATCTTGACCTCAAAAAACGCGGCCACGTCGAGGTACGCGCCCGGCAGCGAGGCCCGCTTGAGGTGCACGGTCACGTCGTGGTAGTGCGCGCCCGGAAACTCGCTGCCGCCGGCCAGCAGCTGCCGAAACTCGTCGGTCTGGGCCAGCAGCTTGCCCAGCACCTCGTGCTGGCTCACGAAACTCATCCGCTCGACGTGGCTTCGGCCCAGGGCCGACAAACAAAGCTGCTCGAGCAGCTCGCGCAGGGGGGTAAAGCCAATCTTGGCCTCAAAATTCTGGGGTACTAACAAATCAGGAAGGGCGCGGGAAGGGGGGCGTAGTTGCCGGCACGAAGGTAAAACCGCCGGGCGGGGTGGAAGATTCGTGGGGGGCGAGATAGGTCGAAAACTGGCCGCAGACTTAAGCGAAGCGCGACTGCCTGCCGCCAGGGCCAGCGTTGCCGCCGAGCTCCACAACGCCTTGCCGAAGTAAGCTCAACCGCTGCCTATATTTGGCCGCTCATGCCGCAGTACCTATTTATTCGCATTTGGTGAAACACTCCTACGCCCTACTCAGCAGCTTGCTAGCGCTGACTTTCGCCGCCAGCTGCAAACAGGAAAAAATCGTGCGCGACACGTATTCGACCATGCGCTTCGACGTGCTGGCCCTGCCCACGGCGGCCGACACGCTGCGCCTGACGACGGTGGACTTCGTTTCGGCCCGCGAGGGGTTCGTGGGCGGGGTGGCGGGCACTTTGTTTGCCACCACCGACGGCGGCACCACCTGGACGCGCCGCTCGCAGCCCGCGCTGGGCACGCTCAACAAGCTGCTCTTCACCTCGCCCACGGCCGGCTGGGCCGGCACCAGCACCGGCCTGTATCGCACCAGCACGGGCGGGCAAAGCTGGCAGGCCGTGCCGACGTTCAACGCCCTCGGTGGCCGCATGGCCGTCGAGGACGTGCAGTTCGTCAGCCCACTGGTGGGCTACGTGGTGGGCAGCGGGGGCGGCATCTGCAAAACCACCAACGGGGGCAGCACCTGGACGGCGCTCCAAAACCGCATCGATAAGCTCTATGCGTTTCGGGCCGTGTCGTTCTCCTCACCCGACTCGGGCACGGTCGTCGGCGACGCGCGCTCGTTCTGGACGACGACCAACGGCGGGCAAAGCTGGGATTTCTTCGACTCGAACGTGGGCGGCGGCGGCGGCACCACCTACGACGTGCTGCGCGCCAACCGCCGCAGCTACCAGCTGGTCGGGCCGGACGGCTTTCAGGACTACCAGGGCAGTAACTTTCCCAACGGCCCCGACCGAACCTTCGGCTGGCCCATGTACGGGCTGGCCCGGTTTGGCGGGCGCGGCGGGCCGATAGTGGCCGTGGGCGAGCGCACCCTCGTGCGCTACCACCCCGCCTGGTCGCTGAGCAGCAGCACGCCCTGGGTGAACGTGCATCAGCCCGACGGCACCAGCTTCCGGGCCACATACTACGCCGCCGATTTCGCCGAAGCCGGCATCTTTTACGCCGTGGGCGCGCGCGGCGTCATCCACCGCTTTTACTACGAATAGCCAGTCCGTATGAAAAAAACCTTACTGCTCGTCTCCCTGCTAAGCCTAGCCGTGCTGACCGTGGGCGGCGCGCGGGCGCAGAGCCGGTTCAGTAGCTCGGCGGGCCTGGGCCTGGTGCCGACGCGGGCCAATGGCCCCGGCGAGGGCAACCCCGTCGGCTACGCCGGTATTGCGCCGGGCTACGTGCTCGAAACGTCGGCCGTCAACTATCTGCTGGTGCAGGCCAGCCTGGGCTTCGACGCGCCGCTGCTGCGCTGGGGCCGCGGCGAGCAGTCGCTGGGGGTCTCGCTCAACGCGGCGTTCGGCGTGCTGGCCGCGCCCCCGTCCGAGGCAGCCGATAGCAACGGTGCCCCGCTGCTCGATTTGCCGCAGTACGTGACGTACCGCTACGGGGCCAGGGCGAGCCGCGACAGCGAGAAAGCCTGGGGCGTGGGCGTGGGCGCGGGCTACCGCTTCAGCCGGTTCGCGCTGCCCTTCAACTCACCGAGCGTCATGCTCGAGGGCGTGTACGGCGGCAAGAGCAACGACTATTTCCTGCGTCTGAGCGCCGACCTGGTCCCGCAACGCTTCTACAACCGGTATTCGAGCGAGGGCCTGGTGGAGGTGCTTCGCTACCAGGAGCTTAACCTGCAGCTGGGCCGGTCCTTTTGAGTTTTTCATCCTGCTTTTCTCGTCTTTCTTCTGCTTTACCTCATGCCAAACTCTACCTTTCGGGCCGCCGCTTTCCGGCTGACCACCAGCCTGCTGACCGCCAGTCTGCTCACCTCTCATTTGGCCGCTGCGCAGGCTCCCGCCGTCGGCAAGCTGCAGCTGGCCCAGAGCCTCCCGCTCGGCGCTTCCGAGGCCCTGACGGGTGCCGTGCAGCTGCCGGAGGGCCGCACGGCGTTGTTCATCCCGAGCGTGAGCGAGCCGACCGTGCGGGTGCAGTGCCTGGGGCCGGACGGGCGCACGGCTTGGACGGCCAAGCTCGTCCGGCACCAGTCGCCGACTGAGTTCCGGGCGTTGCTCGACTTCGCGTTTCTGGAGGGCCGCCAGTCGAAGGAAGAGCGCGAAATCCGCCTCAAAGCCAACCTGTGCCCGCTCAACGTTTTCACCAGCGAAGGCCGCATCACGGTGGCGGAGCGCCTGACGGAGCAAGCCTTCAAAAAAATGCCCAAGCGGGATGCCGCCGGCCTGGCCGCCGAACAGCTCTGGGTGCAGCAGCTCGACGAGCGTGGCCAGCTCACGAGCGTCACGTTCGCGCCCCGCCCCGAGCCGCAGCGCAACCGGGCCGAGGTGGAAGTGGTCGGCGCGTTCGCCGAAGGCACCGTGTACGCGGAAATCGTGTCGGAAATGTTCAAGGAGCGGGCTGAGGAGCAGCTTTATTTCATCGACCGCTACGACCTGCAAACCAAGCGCGTGAGCCGGCAAGCCCTGACCTTGCCGCAGGTGCCCGAGCGCTACCGCATGATGAGCGGGTTCTATTTCTGGTACCGCGACTGGGCCTTTCTCGGCCACCGGGCCAACCAGAACTACTTGTTTCGGCGCAGCCTGGCCTCGGAAGCCAACCCCAAGCTCCGGCGCTCGCCCCTCATCTACGAATTTCTGGTGCTCGATAATCAGGGCGGCGTCGTCAATTCCTTCTCCACCACGCTCGGCCCGCCCGCCGGCTTCCGGCTCACGTATTCGGGCCGCCTGACCGACACGGGCGAGATGCAGCACCGGCCGCGCCTCTACAAGCAGACGGTGAGCAGGAACACCTACGAAATATGGGACATGTGGGAGTCGTACGCGGGGGGCTTCGGCAGCCCGGTGCTCGACTATGCCACCGGCGACGTGCTGGTGCACGCCGAATACGACCCCGGCGCGGTGCCCGAACCCGCCATCAGCTATGAGCTGAGCGGCCTACTGCTTCGGCGCTACTCGGCCCAGGGCAAGCTGCTGGCCCAGGCCGACGTCCCCTACACGAAGGAGATGCGGAAAACGGCGGGCTTCGAGTTCTCGGTCCGCGTCAATCAGTCGCGCACGACGGGCCTTTCCATCGACCCGCTGAGTGGGCGCCTGAGCTACAGCTTCCGCAAGAATGACATGCGGTTCGTGGGTATCGGGTATTTGTCGCTGGCCAGCGACTTCAGCCACCCGGTTTTTACGGCGCTCCGGGAATATACCCCTACTTTTTTCAAGCGCCCCCTTACCAACGTCTATTACGCCGGCCCGGCCTACCTGAACCCGACCCGGACGCTGCACCTGCCGTCGTATTTATATCACCAGCCCCAACCCGCCGACCCGCCCCTCTACGCGGAGCTGCACAAATTGCGGCAGGCTACCCCGCTGGAGCCGTCCGCGTATCTCGCCAATGAGTCGTACTTTTTCCTTCTCAGCGCCACCGGCCCCGGCCAGGCGCTCGTCGTGGAGCACCCCCAAACGGCAGGCGGCAAAGTCCGGGTCTTCACCTACGCCAAGTAGCAGACACCAGCCGGGCGGGCACGAAAACCGTCCGCAACGGGCATGTGGGCTGACCTCAAAACCGCTAACCGCTCCCAGGGGCTGCCAGGCCATCACCCTATCCCAGAGCCATTAAGAGTTAGCGCTTAACGGCTCTCCTACCCCACGCCTTCCCCAAACAGGGCGAAGTCGTACTTCACCGGGTCCGCCGGGTCCAGCAGCCGCAAATTGGCCGTCAGCTCTTCGGCCGCTTGCCAATCCACTTTTTCGCGCTTGAGCAAGCCCAGCGCCCGCGCCTGGCGCTCGACGTGCACGTCGATGGGGCAGATTAAATCGGCCATCGACAGGCGCGTCCACAGGCCGAAGTCCACGCCGGCCGCGTCGCGGCGCACCAGCCAGCGCAGGTACATGTTGAGGCGCTTGCAGGCCGAGCCGCGAGCGGGCGTGGCCACGTGCTTGCGGGTACGGGCGGGCGCGTCGGGCAGGCTGAAAAACAGCTCGTGGAAGTTCAGCAGCCGCTCGCGCTGGGTCGTGCCGTCCAGAAATGCATCTTCCAGCGAGTCGTGCTCCGCGTAAAACCAGCGCAGCCAATGCACGAAATACAGCAGGTCGGTGTCGCAGAACGTGCGGTGGCAGAAGCCCAGCAGGCGCTTCAGGTCCTCGTCCTGGTGCTGGGTGACGAACTGATGGGGCGCGTCGTCCATGCGGGCGAGCAGCTCGCTGGTTTTCTTCAGTATCGTGGGCCGTTGCCCCCAGGCGAGCAGCGCCGCGAACAGGCCGCTGATTTCAATATCCTGCCTGAGCCGGAAGCGGTGCGGCAGGCTGATGGGGTCGGCCGCGATAAAAGCGGGCTGGTTGTAGCGGGCCACGCGCTCGTCGAGCAAGGCCCGAAGCCAAGCCAGTTTAGCCCCACTCATTCGCTCATTCACCCATTCACTCATTGCCTACGGCACGTAGCTCGTCTCGACCCGGAACTTGCCGTCGCGGGTGCCGAGCTTTTGCAGGGCGCGGGGCGAGATGCGCACCAGCACGTTCTGATTTTCGCCCGTCTCGGGCAGGGTCCCGATGACGCGCACGTAGACCGTCTGGCCGTTCATCTGGTTTTTGACCTCCATGATGGTGCCCACGGGGGCCGTTTTGTGTAGGGCCAGGTACTTGTCGGTGCCCGTGCCGGTGATGACGCCGGCAATACCGGTCTCAGTTTTGCGGCCGGCCAGCTCGGCGGCGCGGGTAGGGGCGGGCTTGTCGTCGGCCGTATCCCCGGCGGGCGTATCGCGGGCAGGTGCGTCGCGGTCGCGGGGCGCGGCCGGCGTTACGGTCGCAATCCGGGCCGGTTGGTCGGGGTTGATGGCGGGCGTGGGCGCGGCCGGAATCGTGGCCGAGGTCGTGGCCGGGGCCGGCATCGTAGTCGTGGTCGTGGTCGGGGCTTCCGTCGGCTTGGCTGCGGTCGGTGTGGGGCGCGGCGCGGCGACGGGTTTGCCAGCGGCAGCCACCGGAGGAGCGGCGGCTTCGGCGGCGCGCAGCAGCAGCTCCTGGCCCACGCGCACGGCACCGCCCGCCGGCAGGCCGTTGAGCTGAATCAGCTCGGCCGGGGCCAAGCCGAAGCGGCGGGCGATGCCGAACACGGTTTCGCCTTTGCCCACCGTGTAGCGGGCCGGCACCGGGCCAGCAGTCGCGGTTTTGGCCGGCGGGGCGGCCGTTTTGGTCGGAGTGCTTGCCGTACCCGCCGGGCCGGGCCGAGGCACGAGCACCACTTCGCCAATGCCCAGCCCGGCAGTTATTTGCGGGTTGGCGGCCGTAATCTGGGCCACCGACACGTGGTAGCGCCGGGCCAGGGCCGAGAGCGTTTCGCGCGGCTCGACGCGGTGGCGCACCAGCCGTTGCCCGCCGCGCGTGACCTGGCCAATGGAATCGGTCGGGGCCGACGTGGCGCGCGGCGCGGGCGCGGCGTGCAGGGCGTTGAGCAGCAGCAAAGAAGCGAGCAGAGTCATCAGCGGTAGAAAGGGCAAAAACACGCCGGGAATACGCCGACGCGGCAAGGCGCGGCGGAATCGGCGGGGGCAAAGTAACTACCTGTGCGTCGGCCAACGCTAGTTTTGAGCTTTCTCGTGCGCCGGGGGTACGATTTGCGGGCTGCGCGGGAGAACGGATGTCTTTTACCGCAGACGGCGCAGAGGGTACGCAGAAGCTTAAACCCAGCTTAACTCTTAACTCCTAACTCTTAACTCTTCACTCTTCACATGGTCCTCGGCATTATTCCCGCCCGCTACGCCTCGACCCGCTTGCCGGGCAAGCCCCTCGTGGACCTGGGCGGGCAGACCATGATTGAGCGGGTCGTACGCCAGGCGCAACGGGCGAAGCTGACGCGCGTGGTCGTCGCCACCGACGACGCGCGCATCCTCGACCACGTGCGCGGCTTCGGCGGCGAGGCCGTGCTCACCCGCCCCGACCACCCCAGCGGCACCGACCGCGCGTGGGAGGCGTTCGACTTGCTCGGCCGACCCGGCGATTGTCAGTGCATCGTCAATGTTCAAGGGGATGAGCCGTTTATTCAGCCCGCTCAGATAAACGCGCTGGTCGATTTATTTGCCCAGCAGCCCACCCCCGCCATCGCTACGCTCATCAAACCCGTGCTCACGGAAGAGGAGCTATTCAGCCCCCACCTGCCCAAAGTAGTCATCGACCAGTTCGGCCGGGCGCTCTATTTCAGTCGCCACCCGCTGCCCTACCAGCGCCAGCACCCGCCTGAGCAGTGGCTGGCCCACCACCGCTACTACCGCCACCTGGGCTTGTACGCTTACGCCCCGGAGGTACTCGGGCAGCTGACGCTGTTGCCACCTTCGCCCCTGGAGCTGGCCGAAAGCCTGGAACAATTGCGCTGGCTAGAGGCCGAATTTCCCATCCAGACGGTCATTACGGAGCTAGACGCGTTCGGCATCGACACGCCCGAGGACGTAGCGCGAGCCAGAGAACGGCTGCGGCTGAGCTAGGTAACGGGGCCGTCGCTGCCGCGCGGCGCGGCCTGGGCTTCGGCCTGACTCTGGGCGCGCTCTTCCTGCATTTCTCTGGACAAGAAGTAGTTGAGTGCCGTACGAATGATGGCGATGGCCCCGAGGTTGCGAATCTGGTCCCAGCTCGGGGCGATGGCCGTGGACAGGATGTCGGCCCCCAGTTGAAATTCCAGGGCCAGGGCCAGGTAGCGGGCCAGCGTGAGGCGAATGCTGGTGAAATCGGTGGCGTGGCCCCGCCACAGCGCCCGCAGCAATTGCCCAGCCACGGCCAGGATGCCCAGCGCGATGATGGCCGCGCCCAGCACCTCAATGCCCAGCTTGAGCCACTGCACGATGGCCACCACGCCGTGCTCGGTTTGCCCAAAGGCCGTTACTGCTGGCAGGGTTTCCTGCATAAGCCCCTAAAACGAGCTTCCCGGCTAATCGGATGAGTGAATGAGTGAAGTAAGCAGCGACACTCGTTTACCCACTCACAGCACCGCCAGACCCAGCGCCGCGCCCTTCGCCAGCAGAAACGCGTACGCCGGCTCCCATTCGTTCAGGATTTCGCCTTCGAGAATGGCCTCCAGCAGCAGCTCTTTCAGCTCGCCGACCTGGCGCGAGGGCTTCAGGCCGAAGGTTTCCATGATGACTTCGCCCGTGATGACGGGCTTGAAGTTGCGCAGGTGGTCTTTAGCCTCGATTTCGCGCAGCTTTTCGTCCACCACGTCGAAGTTGCGCAGGTAGCGGGCCTTGCGCTGGTGGTCCTTGCTGGTGATGTCGGCCCGGCAGAGCACCATGAGGCGCTCCACGTCGTCGCCGGCCTCGAAAAGCAGCCGCCGCACGGCCGAGTCGGTCACGATTTCCTTGCTCAGCGCGATGGGCCGCAGGTGCAGCCGCACGAGCTTCTGCACTTGGCGCATCTCTTCGCCGAGCGGCAATTTCAGGTCGGTGAAAATGCCCGGCACCCAGCGCGCGCCCTTGTCCTCGTGGCCGTGAAAGGTCCAGCCCACGCGCTTGTCGTAGCGCTTGGTGGCGGGCTTGGCGATGTCGTGCAGAATAGCCGCCCAGCGCAGCCACAGGTCGCCGCCGGCCGCCGCCACGTTGTCGAGCACTTGCAGGGTGTGAAAAAAATTGTCCTTGTGGGCGTGCTGGCCCACTTTTTCCACCCCGTGCAGCTCGGCCATCTTCGGAAAGATGAGCGCCAGCAGCCCCGTCTGAAACAGCAGCTTGAAGCCGTAGCTCGGCAGCCGGGCCGCGATAATCTTGTTCAGCTCGGTCGTAACGCGCTCCTGCGACACGATTTTGATGCGCTCCTTATTGCGCCCGATGGCCTCGTACGTATCCGGCTCGATGTCGAAGCCCAGCTGGGTGGCGAAACGCACGGCCCGCAGCATCCGCAGCGGGTCGTCGGAGAAGGTAACGTCCGGCCCGAGCGGGGTGCGGATGGTTTTGGCGGCCAAATCGCGCAGGCCGCCGTGCTGGTCCACGAGCGCGCCGAAATCGTCCGCGTTCAAGCTCAAGCCCAGCGCGTTGATGGTGAAGTCGCGCCGCGCCAGGTCGTCTTCGAGCGTGCCGGCTTCCACTTCGGGCTTGCGGCTTTCGGCGCGGTAGCTCTCGCGGCGCGCGCCCACGAACTCGATTTCGCCGGCTTCTTCGGTGGGCAGCATCGCGGTGCCGAAATTCTTAAACACCGACACCCGGCCCCGGCCCGGCAGCCGCCGCCCCACGGCCTGGGCCAGGGCAATGCCGTCGCCGACCGTCACCACGTCAATGTCTTTGCTGGCGCGCCGCAGGGCCAGGTCGCGCACGTAGCCGCCCACCACGTAAGCCGGCTGCCCCAGCTCCTGGGCCGCCTCGGCAATGGTGCGGAAAATGGGCAGGTCGGGTAGCGCGGGTGTGGTCATGGGGGTTTTTATGTTTCTTGTTTCTTGTTTTGGCTGTGGTTTGTTTGAGGATGACAGGCGCATCTTTCAGGCAAGGTATTCTCCCGGTATTTCCGCGCCAAACGTGGCAGCGACCAAATTCGGCGTAAGGGCCACAGCCAGGGCCATGCCCGCTACCAGCGCGATGCCTGTTGCTACCAAGCGCGCTTCGTGCCGGCTGCCGTGGCGCGAGCCGTGCGCTACGAGCAGGCCGATAACCTGCTGGTCGAGCGCACCTCGCAACGCGGCATTAGCCGCGTAACGGGCCTGGCGCGTGTCATAGTCGCTCGGCGCGTTAAAAAAGCCCCGATGCTGAGTCCACCGTTGCCGCGGCCGCGGCCGAAAAAAGCGCGGGTGAAAAGCTGGCAAGCGCTGGAACCGGACGAGATGTGGACCTTTGTGGGGCATAAAGCGCGCAAGGTCTGGCTCTGGCTCTGGCTTTGGCTCGTGGTCGGACGCGCCAGCCGCCGCCTCGTGGCCTGGCGCTTGGGCTGTCGGGGGGAGGCCACGTTGCGCCGGCTGTGGCGGGGCTTGCCGGCGCGTTACCGCCGCCACTGCCGGTATTTTACCGACGAGTGGAAGGCGTACCCGAACGGGTTGCCTCGCGGGCCGCACCGCCCTTGCCCCGAGGGTGAAGGCCAGACCAGCATCGCCGAAGCCCTGAGCTGCTCCTTGCGCCAGCGCTGTGGCGTGTTGGTGCGCGCGAGCGGTTCGTTCAGCCAAGACCTGGCCATGCATACGGCCCGAATTAAACTCGTTGTGGATAAGCATAACCAACAAATCATTCTTATGGACTACCGCCGAAACAAGAAACTAAAGAATGTTCACCTCCGGCCGCAATTCCACCCCGAACCGCTCGCCCACGACCCGGATAATTTCTTCGGCTAACGCCCATAATTCCGCGCCGGTGGCCCCGCCGTGGTTCACCAGCACGAGCGCCTGCCGCGCGTGGATGCCGTGGGTGCCCGCGCCCGCGCCGCGCCGCTGGCCCTTGAAGCCGGCCTGCTCGATGAGCCAGCCGGCGGGCACTTTCACCCGGCCGGCCGGGGCGGGGTAGCCGGGCAGGTCGGGGAAGCGGGCTTTCAGCTCTTCAAATTGAGCGACGGGGATTTCCGGGTTTTTGAAGAACGAGCCGGCGTTGCCGATGTCGGCCGGGTCGGGCAGCTTCGAGCGGCGCACCCGCACGACGGCCTCGCTCACCTGGCGCGGGGTAGGCGCGTCGGGCGAGTAACCTAGCTCGGCGAGCGTGTCGCGCAAGGCCCCGTAGCCCACGTTGGCCGGCCGGCCGGCGCTGACCCGGTGCAGGTCGAACTCGACGGCCGTCACCACGAACTGATTTCTTAGCGGCCCCTTGAACACGCTTTCGCGGTAGCCGAAGCCGCAAGCTTCCCGGTCGAACTCGCGCAGCGCGCCGCTGCTGATTTCCACGGCTTCGAGCCGGGCGAAGGTGTCGCGCAGCTCGGCCCCGTAGGCCCCGATGTTCTGGAGCGGGGCCGCGCCCACCGTGCCGGGAATGAGTGAGAGGTTTTCCAGCCCGCTCAGCTCCTGGCTCAGGGCGAACTCCACCAGCCCGTGCCAACTCTCGCCGGCCCCGGCTCGCAGCCGGGCGGTGTGAGCGGCGGGATTTTCCGCGCTGATGGTCAGCTCCTTGATTTCGTTCTTCAACACCACGCCGTCGAAGTCGCGCGTGAGCAGCAGGTTCGAGCCGCCGCCCAGAATCAGGCGCGGGCCGGCCTGAGTTTCGGGCCGGGCCAGCAGCTCGCGCAGCTCGTCCACCGACGTGAAGCGGGCGAAGTACCTGGCCCGCACGTCGAGGCCAAAGGTGTTGTAGGGGCGCAGCGAAACGTGTTCTTCCCAAATTGGCATGGGCGCAAAGGTCGGGCAGTAGCGCGGACTCTGCGAGTCCGCGCGTGCTATCGTTGTTTAGCCCCACTCCCGCGCGGACTCGCAGAGTCCGCGCTACGGCTTCAATTACTGGCCGACACGTTGTAGCGGGCCTCGGCGCGGAGCGTGGTTTGCTGCAACACGGCCTGCGACAGCTCGGCGGTGGCGAAGAGCGTGTAGGAGCCGTTTTGCAGGTAAACGTCGAGCTTGGTGTTGGCGGCCGGCGTGAGGCTGATGGTGGTTTGGCCGGCCGGAATGTTGCGCAACGAGGCCAGCGGGACGCGGTTGCTGCCGTTGGCATCGGTGGCGATGTCGATGCTGATGTTCTTGAGCGCGTTGAAGTTCTGGCCGGGCGGGTCGATGATGGTCAGCTTCAGCTCGTCGAGCGTCACGTCCTGCACCCGGCTGGCCTGCGTGTTGTTGGCCTGGTACGTATTGACCGAAGTCGAGGTAACCGGCACGCCCGGCAGCGGCAGCTGAGTGCCGGTGATGCCCACGGCCGGGATGGTGAACGTGCTCGAATCATTGACCTGAAAGCGCACCAGGCTCAGGACTTTTTTGCAGGAGCCGCCGGCTAGCAGCAGCAGGAGCAATAGGGGCAGCAGCAGGCGCGGGGCGCGGGTGGGTTTCATGGGTATGGAAATCAATGGAGGAGAAAAAGCCAGGCGAACGGCTTTGGCTGACTAAACTTACGACCAGTTGCCCGGCCGAAGCCCGGCAGCCAACGGGTTTTCGCCCAACCTGGTTTTGGGCGGGCTGAACGGGCAGCCCGCCCGCATGGCTCGTGCGCGCGCCCGCTACCGCACCCGGTAGCCGCTCAGGGCGTAGTAGAGCAAATACGCGTAGCAGAGCATGGGCAGGACAAAAGCCGCGCGCAGCCCGCCGCCGTGGGTGGCGAGCAGGCCCATGAGCGGGGGCACGAGCGCGCCGCCCACGATGGCCATTATCAGGTACGACGAGCCTTGCTTGGTGAACGGCCCCAGGCCCTTGATGGCCAGCGGAAAAATGACGGGCCACATAATGGAGTTGCACAAGCCGCAGAGCACCACGGGCCAGAGCGCGGCCTCGCCCCGGCTCAACACCGAGGCCAGTACCAGGGCCAGCGCCGCCCCGCACACCCCCACCAGCAGCGCCCGCGCCGGCAGCCGCCGCAGCAGCCCGATGCCGGCAATGCGCCCCAGCATCAGCCCGAACCAGTACGAGGCCACCAGCACCGCCCCCACGGCCTTGGTGAAGCCCCCCGACACGTCGAGCGGCGCGGGCACGGCCCCGAACAAGTAGTAGGCGAAGTTAGTGGCCACGTTCAGCCCCCGAATCACGCTCTGCGTGAAGCCCGACAAGTGCGCGATGCCCTGGCTCTCGCCGTAGCGAATCAGGAACGACCCCAGCCCGACTTCGGCCCCGACATAGACGAAAATCGCCCCGATGCCCAGCACCAGGTGGCGGTAGTCGAGCGCCGAGCGGCGGGGAGTCAGGCCGGCGGCGCTATCCGCCTCGTCGTCCGCGTCGTCGGCGGGCAGCGCGTCGAGGGCGGGCAGGCGCACCACGAAAAACAAGCCCGCCAGGCCCAGCAGCACCGCCGCCAGGGCCAGGTAGGGGATTTTGACGAGGGCCGCTTTCTGGGTGAGCTGCTCGGCCAGGGGCAGGGCCGCCAGCCGTTTGGCCGCCGCGCTGCCCGCCACCACCGCGCTGCCAAACAGCAGCAGCCCGCCCAGCAGGGGCGAGAGCGAGCCGCCCAGCCCGAACGCCACGCCCACCGTGCTCACCCGCGCTGCCGCCGTGCGGGCCGGGCCGAGCGCGCTCACGTAGGGGTTGGCCGCCACTTGCAGGAGCGTGATGCCCGCCCCGAGCACCGCCAGCGCCGCCAGAAACAGCGGAAACGAGCGCGCGTTGGCCGCCGGCACGAACAGCAGCGCCCCGGCCGCCATCACGAGCAGGCCCAGCACCAGCCCCCGCTGGTAGGTGAGCCGCCGCAGCACCACCCCGGCGGGCAAGGACATCAGAAAATAGGCCATGAAAAAGGCGAACGGCACCGCCGAAGACTCAAAATCGGTGAGCTGGCACACGTCCTTGAGGTAGGGCATGAGCACGTCGTTGAAATTGGTGACGGCCCCAAACAGCAGCCAGAGCAGCGTCATCAGGGCCATCGGCCCGGCGTAGGAGCGGGTGGGAGCGGGCGCGGTCGAAATAACCGGGGCGGGAGCGGAAGTAGCCATGCGGCGAAGGTAATTCGCCCGACCTTTGCCCCCCATCCCCGCCTCTATGTTTTTTACCGCCACCACCCAGTTCGGCCTCGAAGAAGTTCTCGCCGCCGAGCTGCGCCAGCTTGGGGCTACCATCGAGCACCTCGGCTCGCGCGCCGTCGAGTTCAGCGGCGACAAGCGGCTGCTCTACCAAACCATCCTCTGGAGCCGCACCGCCATGCGCCTGCTGCGGCCCTTCGCCGATTTCGACGCGCCCCATGAGCAGGCGCTCTACGACGCGGTGAGCGCCCTGGACTGGCGCAAGTATATCGGCCCCGGCCAGACGTTTGCCATCACGGCCGTCGTGAGCCGGTCCTGGTCCGAGCACTCGCTCTACCTGGCCCAGCTCACGAAGGATGCCATCGTGGACCAGTTTCGCGCCCGCACCGGCGAGCGGCCCAGCATCGACACCCGCAATCCCGACATCCGCATCCACCTGCGGATGCTCGAAAACGAGGTCATCCTCAGCCTCGACGCGGCCGGCGACTCGCTGCACCGCCGCGGCTACCGGCAGGCCACCAACGAGGCCCCACTCAACGAGGTGCTCGCCGCCGGCCTGGTTTTGCTCAGCGACTGGGACCAAAAAAGTCCGCTACTCGACCCGATGTGCGGCTCGGCCACGCTTCTCACCGAGGCCGGGTTGCTGGCCCAGCGCATCGCTCCCGGCCTGCTGCACCAGGGCTGCTTCGGCTTCGAGAGCTGGGCTGATTTCGATGCCGACCTCTGGCAGCAGGTCCGCGCCGAAGCCCAGGCCCAGCGCCTGAGCGAACCCCAGGCGCAGCTGGCCGGCTCCGATATTGACCCGCGCGTCATCGAGCAAGCCCGACTCAACGTATCCGCCGCCGGCCTCACGGACTGCATCAGCCTGACCGTGGCTGACGTGCGCGACGCGCGTCCGCCGGAGGGAATCGCTGCTGGCATAGTGCTCACGAACCCGCCTTACGGCGAGCGCCTGGGCGACGAGGCCGAGATGGACGCGCTCTACAAGACCATCGGCGACGCGCTCAAGACCAATTTTCAGGGCTACGAGGCGTTTATTTTTACCGGGAACCTGGCGGCGGCCAAGCGCATCGGGTTGAAGGCGACGCGGCGGGTGCCGCTGTTTAATGGGGCGATTGACTGTCGGTTGCTGCGGTTTGAATTGTATGGAGGGTCGCGGCGGGTTGGCTCGCCGCCCGCTGACCTCACCCCCCTAACCCCCCTCTCCCGTGGAGAGGGGGGAACTAGCTCTAGTTCTAGTTCTAAATCAGACGTATAGCTAAAGACTAGAACTAAGGCTAGTTCCCCCCTCTCCACGGGAGAGGGGGGCTAGGGGGGTGAGGTGAACGCCCGGCGAGCCGGACGCGCCGCGTATCTTGTACCCGCCATGCCGCAACCCCCGCCCCCGAACGACTCCGGCGAAGTAGTCACCCACGTCTTCACCACGGAGGCGCGGCCCTGGCGCAAAAATCTCAAGGACTACGCCCGCCAAAATCGTCGCCAGGCTACGGAAGCCGAAAACACACTTTGGCAAGCCTTACGCGGCTCTCAGCTAGGAGTCCGGTTCCGCCGCCAACACGCTATCGGACTGTACATTGTTGATTTTGTTTGCATCAAATCCGGCCTGACCGTTGAAGTGGACGGCGACGTTCACCTCACCCCAGAGCAAGCCGAATATGACTGCGGCCGCACCTACACCCTAACGGAAGCCGGCTACCGCGAGCTGCGTTTCAGCAACCACCAAGTCCTGCACCACCTGCCCGACGTTCTGCTCGCCATCTCCCAAGCTCTGCAAGAAATACCCAATCAAACAGCGGACACTCCACTGTCGTCAGGCTCCCCCTCTCCACGGGAGAGGGGGCCGGGGGGTGAGGTGAGCCGCCCGAACATCCCGCCCCCCATGCCTGACCTCGCCACGCTCGCCCCCGACCTCACCCCCGCCCGCGCTGCGCTCAAACGCTACTACGGCTACGACCACTTCCGCCCTATGCAGGGCGACATCATTCAGAGCGTGCTCGCCGGCCACGACACCGTCGTACTCATGCCCACGGGCGGGGGTAAAAGCGTGTGCTTTCAGATTCCGGCCGTCGTCAGCGAGGGCACGTGCGTGGTCGTCTCGCCGCTCATCGCCCTCATGCGCGACCAGGTGGAGGCGCTCAAGGCCAACGGCATCGTGGCGGGCTACATCAATTCCAGCGTCGGCCAGGGCGAGGCCGACAGCATCGCGCGCGCCGCGCTCAGCGGACACCTGAAGCTGCTGTACGTGTCGCCGGAAAAGCTGCTGTCCGACGGGTTCTTGCAGTTTCTCAAGCGGCTCACGATAAGCTTGTTTGCCATCGACGAGGCGCACTGCATTTCGAGTTGGGGGCACGATTTCCGGCCCGAATACACCCAGCTCGGCCAGCTGCGGACCCAGTTTCCGACGACCCCCATCGTGGCCCTGACCGCGACGGCCGACCGGCTCACCCAGCGCGACATCCGCACCCAGCTCAATTTGCGCGAGCCGAACGTGTTTCTCTCCAGCTTCGACCGGCCCAACATCAACCTGCTCGTGCGCCCCGGCCAGGACCGCATCGGGCAGGTGCTCGACTTCATCCAGCGCCACCCCAACGAGGCCGGCATCATCTACTGCCTGAGCCGCAAGAGCTGCGAGATGGTGGCTCAGAAGCTCGTGCAGAAGGGTATCAAAGCTGGCTTCTACCACGCCGGCATGGGGCCGGCCCAGCGCAGCAGCGTCCAGGAAAAGTTTTTGCAGGACGACCTGCAGGTCATCGTGGCCACCATCGCCTTCGGCATGGGCATCGACAAGAGCAACGTGCGTTGGGTGATGCACTACAACCTGCCCAAAAACATTGAGGGCTACTACCAGGAAATCGGCCGCGCCGGCCGCGACGGCGCGCCCGCCACGGCCCTGCTGTTTTACTCGTTCGCCGACGTGCTCTCCATGCGCGAGATGATAACCAAGGACGTGCCCATCCGCCAGGCCCAGCTCAACACGGCCAAGCTGGAGCGCATGCAGCAGTTTGCCGAAGCCGCCGCCTGCCGCCGCCGCATCCTGCTGCATTATTTCAGCGAAGACCTGGGCCACGACTGCGGCAACTGCGACATCTGCCGCAACCCGCCCACGACCTTCGACGGCACCCTGCTGGCTCAGAAAGCGCTTTCGGCCAGCACCCGTGCCGGCCAGCGCGTGGCGCTGAATCTGCTCATCGACATCCTGCGCGGCATGCGCAACCAGTCGGTGCTGCAAGGCGGCTACGACCAGCTCAAAACCTACGGCGCGGGGGCCGACCTGCCCTACCTCGACTGGTACAGCTACCTGCACCAGATGCTCAACGACGGCCTGTTCTATATCGCCTATGAGGAAGGCTACGCCCTGAAAATCACCGAGCGCGGCCAGCAGGTGCTGAAAGGCCAACTGTCCGTCTCGCTCAAGAAATTCCAGGTGGCCGAGAAAGCCGAGCGCCCCACCCGCGCCTCCAAAAAAGCCGCCGCCGAAGCCGCCATGGCCGGCGGCGGCACGCCCGAAGCCCGCATGTTCGAGCGCCTGCGCACGTTGCGCAAGCAGATTGCCGACGAAACCGGCGTGCCGCCCTACGTCGTGTTCTCCGACGCGACGCTCCAGGAGATGGCCCAGGAGCAGCCCACCAGCCGGGTGGCCATGCTCAGCATTTCGGGCGTGGGCATGAAGAAATTCGAGACCTACGGCGAGGCGTTCATCAAGCTGATTTTGGAGCACGGCGAAGCCCGCCCGCCCGCCGCCGACGCGCCCAACGTGCCGCCCTTCAACGGGGCGTATTCCGACGATTTCGCGCCCGCGCCCCGCCCCACTGCCCAAAAAGAAGCCGCCCAAAAAGCCGCCGACCGCGACCTCAACGCCCCCGAGCAGCAAAGCCTCGACTTGCACCGCCAGGGCCTCAGCCCCGAGCAAATCGCCGAGCAGCGCGCCCTCTCGCCCAATACCGTGCGCGGCCACCTCGAACGCGCCTACGCCAAAGGCCACGAGCTGCGCCTGCACGAGTTTCTGTCCGACTCGCAGCTCGCCGAAATCGCCACCGCCCGCGCCCAGCTCGGCGGCGAGCCGCTGCTACGCGACTTGTTCGACCACCTGCGCGAGAAATACGACTATTTTCAGCTGCGCCTGGCCGGCATCCAGGCCCAGCGCGGGCGCTAACTTTTTTAAGCTAAGTCCATGCCCACTTATCCCGCCCGCGTCACTGCCAGCCACGAAATCATGCTGGGCAAACCCGTCATTCGCGGCACCCGCCTGACGGTGGAACTGCTGCTGCGCAAAATGTCGGAAGGTGGCTCCGTCGGCGACTTGCTAAGCATGTACCCGCACCTGGAAACGGCTGATGTGGAAGCCGCGCTGGCTTACGCGACGGCAGTCCTGGCCCAGGAGAAAGTCATGGATTTGACGGCGTAAGGAAAATTCAGCTGGTTGGGGGCGCGGTTTCGGCCGGCTCCGCGTCTGCTGCTTCGGCCGAGTGGGTGCTGTTCCACTCGTCGTAATTTTTCTTCAAGCCCCACAACGCGCTCAGCAGCACGACCGATAATATCAACCCCGCCATGTAGCCAAAGCTCATGAAAATGACAAAGGCGACGATGATGGCGTAGATTCGGTAGCCTACCTTCTGATACTCATTCTCATAGAGCTTGTAGGAAGTGAGCTGAAAGCCGATGTAGCTCGCCCACAGCAGCAAGCCCCACGAGATTGCCGCAAACAAAAACATGCCCGACCGGAGTATCGCCACCAGGCTGAGCAGCAGCCCAACGGCAGAAAGAACGAGGGCAATGATGGCGGCAATCCGCAGCGTAGCTGGTTTGAACATAATAACAAAGGAGAAATACCCGTGCAAAGTAGCGCCCCGCGCGGCAATACTTTTGCCGGCTCCCAGGCCGTCCTAAATTCCTTATGCTCCGCCGTCTGCTGCTCGCCCTGGCCGCCTTGCTCGTCGCCGTTTTCGCGGGGCTGATGCTGAGCAAAACCGTGCCCTATTATTCCTTTGAGAAGGGCATCCATTTTCTGACCACGAAGAGCGACGCGACCAATGACAATCGCCTGTTCCGGCTGGGGTTTTACGTGCACATCACGACCGCGCTGCTCGTGCTGGTGCTCGGGCTGCCGCAATGGCTGCCGGTGGTGGCGCGCTGGGGCGGGGCGCGGCTGCACCGCCGGCTGGGGCAGGGCTACGTGCTGGGCATTCTCGCCCTGGCCGCGCCCTCGGGCCTGATTCTGGCGCGCTTCGCCAATGGCGGGCTGGTGGCGCAGGTGGGCTTTTCGCTGCAATGCGTGGTGTGGTGGGCTACGACCTGGCTCGCGTACCGCGCCGCCCGGCAGCGGCAGTGGTCGCGCCACGTCGAGTGGCTCGTGCGCTCCTACGCCGTCACGCTGGCCGCGCTCGCGTTGCGCGGCGAGAGCTACGTCCTGTTCTACGTCTTTCACACCAAGCCCATCGAAACCTACCTCACCGTTACCTGGCTCTCGTGGGTGGGCAACCTGGTGCTGGCCGAGCTGCTGTTGGAGCTGGGGTTGGGGCGGTATTTTTTAGGCGAAATAATTGCTGCATTGTCGCGTAAATTGGCGGCATGAAAAAAGCAATTATGAGTTTGCTGGTCTTGGGATTGGCAGCTTGCCAGTCGCGGCCTGGTCCAACAATTACCGAGCAGTATTCAACTGTGGAAACGCCAAAAACGGCATCCATTACACCGAATGAGTTGCTGGCTGTTTCCGCTTCCTATTTTACTGCCGCCGACACCTTGCCCGCGCAAGCAAAAGCAATGCTCCAACAAATTAATTTGAGTGAGTTATGGCGAAGCTTTAATAACACCGACCCCAAGCCATTAATCTTAGAAGGCTTCTTTGGTCCTGACCATTACCGCTTCGAGGTGGTTTTTACGCAAGTACGTCGCGATAACAAGCAACCGGAAGTTTATCACGTGGAAGGTAAAACGCACTATCGCAAAAATGTCCGGCCATTTTCAGGTACGCTAATCATTCGCCAACTCGCCGATTTGAACGCTTCCTGGGACTACGACGATTTTGTGCCGGCTCAAACGGAATTATTGCCACCCGACACGGTTGAAGCACGCTATGAACGTGCCCGTCAGCAATCGCATCCTTACACTGCTCGCGCCGAGTTGCAGCTGAAAGAAGCGTTGACACCTGATAGCGGCATTTTTATGGGCGAAGCCATTCTGAATTTTTTTGTGACGGATACGCATCGGATTGGCTACGTGGTCGAGCCAGTACTCAATCCCCAACATCCGGCTGGAGGCGCGGCTATACTGTTGCGCGGCTCCCGCCTAAATCAATCTACCCGGCAAATCAAGCAGTTCGTGGTAGCGAGCGACAAATTCGCTGCGGCCCCCGATATTTACCAAGATTTCGGGGTTGGCGAGCGAAGTCATCAGGTCAGCCCTAAATATGCGCACCTGGGTTGGAACGAAGAATGGCAGAACGAAGAGTGGTGGACCGACTCACCTAAAGCTACGTTATAAACTCCTTCCTCATTTTATGAAAAAACTCCTCGCCTTGCTCGCGCTGGCCCTGGCCGGCACCGCCTGCCAGCAGCAAGCCCCCACCACGCAAGCGGCCGCCGCGCCGGAGACGGCCGCGCCCCGACTCGTGCCGGTGGTGAACAAAACCAACCGGCCCGCCCCGGCCGCCGTCAGCCCGCTCTCGGCCACCGCGCGCGAGCTGCTCCGGCGTTACGACTTCTCGCCGCTGCTCGGCATGAGCCAGGGCGAGGGCGACCCGCGGCCCCACCGGCAGGACGGCTTTTTCGGGGCCGCGCACCGCCGCATCGAAGTTGTGTTTACCGACGTGCGGCGCGACGAAAACCAGCCGGACATCTATTATTTGCGGGGTAAAAACCGCTACAAAGGCACCATCACGCCCTTCGCGGGGACACTGACGATTGTCAAAGTAGTCGAGCAGCCTAAACTCACGCGCACGGACATGGCCGGCGCCGAGGACGACCCGCAGAACGAACCATACGCCTATACCGCCGTGGGTCGGTTCGTGCTGCGCGAAGATTCATCACGCCAGCAGTCGGGCGTATTTCGCGGCGAGGCGGCTCTCGATTGGGCCGTCATCGCGGGCAAGCTCCAGCAGTACACGCAAACTTCGCGCACGCTCACCCAGGGCGGCAATTTTAAGTTTGAGGGCACTTGGACTCAGTACGGCGCGACTGAGGCCAAACCCGTGGTGTGGGTGGAGAATATTTTCGGCTTCGACCAAAGCCGACACATTCTCAAGGACTTCGTGTTCGGCGAGCGCGACCCGGAATTCAATCCCAAATACGCCAAGCTGGGCTGGAACGAGTACTGGACCAACGACGAATGGTGGGCCGACGCGCCCAAACCCACGGCCAGCTTGTAAAGCTTATTTCACCCTAATGTCCGCGCAGCCGCCCCCCACCGGGGCGGCTGTTTACGTGTCTGGCCCCGGCGAAATCCGGGGTTTCGGCCGCGCGCCCACCGGCTTAGCGCGGAAATGTCTAATGGAATTAGTATCTTGCCGGCCTTGTTGCCGGTTTCGCGCGTGGCGACCGGGCTGGGGCCAGGTCGGGGCCGGGTCGGGCCGCGCTTTTTGTCTTCGTCATTCCTTGTTTTATGATTAATACCAACCTCAAATTCTGGCGGCGTGAGCTGAGCATCACGCAGGCCCAACTAGCCGATAAGCTGGGCATCAAGCGCTCACTGGTCGGTGCCTACGAGGAAGGCCGCGCCGAGCCGCGCCTGGCCACGCTCGTTAATATGGCGCGCCTGTTCAACATCCCGCTCGACTCGCTGGCCACTACCGACTTCACCAAGCGCAAGAACGCGCGCACCGCCGCCGCCCTGCGCGAGGCCGGCCCGCTGCCCGACCCCACCGCCGACGAGCAGCGCCCGATGCGGGTGCTGGCCTTCACGGTGGGGGCCGACGGCGAAGAAAACATCGAGCTGGTGCCGCTCAAAGCCGCCGCCGGCTACCTGAACGGCTACGCTGACCGCGAATTCATCGAGGAGCTGCCGCGCTTCCGCCTGCCCATGCTGGCGAGCACCGGCACCTACCGGGCCTTCGAAATTGCCGGCGACTCGATGCTGCCCCTCGTCAGCGGCACCACCGTGGTGGGCCGCTACGTGGACGACTGGAGCTACCTCAAGGACGGCACGCCCTGCATCGTGGTCAGCTCCAAAGACGGTATCGTCTTCAAGCGCGTCTTCAACAAGCTCAAGCAGAGCGAGTCGCTGAGCCTGCACTCCGATAACCCCGCCTACAAGCCCTTCGAGGTGCGCGCCGACGACGTGCTCGAAATCTGGGAAGCCAAGAGCTACATCAGCAGCACCTTCCCCATCGGCGGCGTGACGCTCGACCACCTGGCCAGCATGGTGCTCGACCTGTCGCAGCAAGTCAAGCAAATGCAGATGAAGCGAGCGTAATTGAGAATTAAGAATTAAGAATTAAAAAAATTAAGAATTGACTCGTCAGAAGCGGCAGAGTCAATTCTTAATTTTTTAATTCTTAATTCAACTGCATCTCCTCGATGATGCGCTGAATTTTGGCCTCCGCCCGCTGGTGCGTCGTTTCGTAGTCAGCCACCGAGGCCAGCGGCTCTTTCACGCTGAAATAGAATTTGATTTTCGGCTCGGTCCCGCTGGGTCGGGCCGAAATTTTGTCGCCCGCTTCGGTCAGAAATTGCAGCACGTTGCTGGCTTCGGTGCCGGTTTCGGTTACCGCCCCGGTGCGCGCGTCGCGCACTTTGCCGGTTTGATAATCCCGGATTTCGACCACCGGCGAGCCGCCGATGGACGCGGGCGGGTTGGTGCGCAGCGCGGCCATCATTTCCTGAATTTCTTCGGCGCCGCGCTGGCCTTTTTTGGTCAGCGAAATCAGGTCCTCCACGTAAAGGCCGTACTCGGCGTACATGCGCTGCATTTCCTCATACAGCGTGCGGCCCTGCTCTTTGGCCACGGCGGCCATCTCGGCCACGAGCGCGCAGGCCGACACGGCATCTTTGTCGCGCACGAAGTCGCCGATGAGGAAGCCGTAGCTTTCCTCACCCCCGCAGATGTAGTGCTCGCGGCCCGCCAAATCGCGGATAAGGTTGGCGATGTACTTGAAGCCGGTCAGCGTCCGGTACGATTTCACGCCGTAGTGCCGGGCCACGTCGCCGAGCAGCTCGCTCGTCACTATCGTATAGACGATGAAGTCGTTAGGTCGGGCCAGGCCGGCCGCTTTCCGGCTTGCCAGCAGGTAGCGCGTGAGCAGGGCAGCCGTCTGATTGCCGTTGAGCAGCACCCACTCGCCGCGCGTGTTTTTCACGCCCACGCCCACTCGGTCGGCATCGGGGTCGGTGGCCAGCACGAGGTCCGCATCTTGGGCTTTGGCCAAATCCAGGGCCAGCCGCATGGCCGCTTTTTCTTCCGGGTTGGGCGAGACGACCGTGGGGAAGTCGCCGTCGGGCCGGGCCTGCTCGGGCACGACGTGGACGTTGGTGAAGCCCAGCTCGGCCAGCGCCGTCGGCACGAGCTGGATGCCGGAGCCGTGCAGCGGCGTATAGACGATACCCAGGTTCTGCTGCCGGGCGATGACGGCCGGATTGACGCTCAGCTTCTTCACCTCGGCCAGATACGCCTGGTCGATTTCCGCGCCGATGACGTGAATCCGGCCCGGGTCGGCGGTGAAATTTACCTGGTCGGGGCTGGTAATTTTATTGACTTCAGCGATGATGTTGGCATCGTGGGGCGCGACGACTTGCGAGCCGTCGTCCCAATACACTTTGTAGCCGTTGTATTCCTTCGGGTTGTGCGAAGCCGTGATGACGCAGCCGCTCTGGCAGCCCAGGTACCGGATGGCGAACGATAGTTCCGGGGTCGGGCGCAGGGCATCGAATAAATAAGCGGTGATGCCATTACCCGAAAAAACCCCGGCCACGATGTCCGCAAACAAAGCCGAATTATTACGCGAGTCGTGGGCGATGGCCACCTTAATTTCCTGGTTCGGAAAACTCTGTTTCAAGTAATTACACAGGCCCTGGGTGGCCATGCCGAGCGTGTAGCGGTTCATGCGGTTCGAGCCGGTGCCCATGATGCCGCGCAGCCCGCCGGTGCCGAATTCGAGGCTCCGGTAGAAGGCATCGGTGAGCGCCTCGTCGTGGCCGGCGGCCACGAGCTGGCGGATTTCAGCCTGGGTATCGGCATCGTAAGCGGGCGTGAGCCAGGCGTTGAGGCGCTGTTCTACGGCGGGGGCGAGGGACATGAATTAGAAATTAAAGTGGGGCGGAAACGCCGTAAAAATAGGCCGGCTGCCGTCGTTGAGCGCCCAAACTTCCGTCTCTTTATCTTTGAGCAAACTCACTCGCATGGAAACGTCCCAATTCGCCCCTTCCGCCTACGAGCTGGAGCGCGGCAAGTCCGCTCCCAGCTTCGCCACGCCTTTGTGCAGGCGAGCCTGGGGGCGGCGTTAAGCCAGCGACTACGCCGTACGCATCAGGTGGCGGCCAAAATCAATCTGCACCTCAGTACCTGGCGACGAGTGGCCGACATGGCAATTTTCACCGACTTGCGGCCCGACATGCTGCACGATGTGGAATGGGTGACGACGGTGCCGCTGGCCACGGTGGAAATTCTCACGCGCCACCAGTGCCTGGATATGCTGCTGGAAAACAACCGCCTCTACCTAAGCGCGGGCGCTAAGTCCTGCTGGCTCGTGCTGCCGACCCTGAAAACCATCTACGTTTTCACCGGCCCGGCCACCTACCGCGCCTTCGCCAACGAAGGCACCGTGCGCGACGAAGGGCTGGGCGTAAAAATTCCGCTGGTCGATATTTTCAGCTAAGCAGTCTTACTGGTCGGTGCTTCCTCCCGCAATTCCACGGCGTAGCGCTGGGCGAAGCTTTCGAGCTGCCCGCGCAGCAGCGCCCGGCGGCGGGTGCCCTTCACTTCCCGCATGTTGAGCACGTGGATGTTACCGTCGCGCAGGCGCACCCGCAGCTGCCGGGGCAGCAGCTCCAACAAACTCATTTCTTCGGCCGCGAACACCTGCTTGGCCCGAAACAAGCCAGCTTTGTGCACGAGATAGCCGGGCGCGAACTCAAAATAGCTCTGGGTGCCGAATACCGGCGCGTTGTGCACCAGCATAAAGCCCAGGTACGCCGCACAAACCGCCAGAAAAACGTAGTGTAGCCAGCGAAAATCCTGCTCCACGGGTGTATTGCGCAACATCAGCCCGGCGTAGGCGATGGCAAAAAAAATCAGCGATAACTGAACGCCAAACGACAAGCGCGACGAATTAGCGGGGCGCAGACGAATGCGAACGGTACCGGTGGGCATGTTTTAGTGGTGAGTGGTTAGTGGGCAATGGTTAATTTCCGGGTGCCACCAGCCGTAACCTCGTGCAAATTAACTATTAAAAGTCGGGGCTAGCCTCAACAAGCCGCCTAGCCAAATCTCAAGCGGCTTTCATTCACCCGACTGCCCAAAAATTAATCATTGACCACTCACCACTCACCATTAAATTAGCTCAGCTTCGCTTCCAGCGTCATCTCGGCTACGCCGCCCAGCGCTTTCGACACCGGGCAATGGGCTTTGGCGAACTCAGCGTGCTTCTGGAAATCCTCGGGCGTGATGTTGCCGCCCGTGACTTTGCCCTCGGTGCTGACGTGAATTTTGGTGATGACCGGCGGGTTTTGCGTCGGGTCAAGCGTCACGGTCGAGGTCGTGGTGATGGTTTCCACGGTGTGGCCGTGCTGCCCGAGCACGCTCGTCAGAAACATCGAGTAGCAGCCGGCGTGCGCGCCGCCAATCAGCTCCTCGGGGTTGGTGCCCTTTTGTCCCTCGAAGCGGGAGCCTACCGAATACGGGGCTTCGACCACCCCACTCTGGGTTTTGATGGTGCCGTGGCCTTTCATGTCGCCGCTCCAAACGGCCGTTCCGCGCTGATTAATCATGGGATTTGGAAAATAAGGTGTTCGTGTTCGGACTAGCTTCGTTGCCAGCCGCTTGCTACGCCCAACGACGGACCGCGGCTTTTGTTTAAGAAATAAGGGTAATAAGTTGAACAGCTACCGGGCACGGGCGGCGGCTGACTGAGCCAACCGTAGCTGGAAATCGCCCACCACCTTATACTTGCAAACGTTAACCGGCCTGGAGCGTCTGAGCGGCGGCACCGTTAAATTTTTTCCACGCGGCCAGCAACGCGCGCTGTATTTAAGTCAGAACAGCGGTCGCCTGTTGCTAGCCATCAGCTAATCTTCCCTATGGGCCTCAAAGCCGCCCTGAGTCGCCCGCTGGCCGCTTACACGCTGTACCGCTACCGGCAGTGGCAGCGCGACCCGGCCGGCACCCAGCAGCGCTTATTACGGGCGCTCACGGCGGCGGCGGCCGGCACCGCTTTCGGCCGCGCCCACGATTTGGGGGCCGTGCGCGACCCGGCCGGCTTCGCCCATCAGGTGCCTATGCGCGACTACGAGGCCCTGCGGCCATATTTCGACCGCACCAAAGCCGGCGAAGCCGACGTGCTCTGGCCCGGCCGTCCTCTGTACCTGGCCAAAACGTCGGGCACGACGAGCGGGGCCAAATACATTCCGATTACCGGCCAAAGCATCGGTAACCATATTTCCGGGGCCAAAGACGCGCTGCTGCACTACGTGGCCGCTACCGGCCGGGCTGAATTTTTGGACGGCAAGCTGATTTTTCTGTCCGGCTCGCCCGAGCTCGAGCGGGTGGGCGGCATCCCGACCGGGCGGCTCTCGGGCATCGTGCATCACCACGTGCCGGCATATTTGCGCGGCAACCAGCTGCCGAGCTACGCCACCAACTGCCTGGAAGACTGGGAAACCAAGCTCGGGGCCATCGTGGACGAGACGCTGGGCCAGCCGATGAGTTTGATTTCGGGCATTCCGCCCTGGGTGCAGATGTATTTCGACCAGCTCACGGCCCGCGCCGGGCGGCCGGTGGGCGAGTTGTTCCCCGATTTTCAGCTTTTCGTTTCGGGCGGGGTCAGCCTGGAGCCGTACCTCGGCCGCTTGCGCGAAAGCATCGGCCGCGAAGTCGATACGCTGGAGCTGTATCCCGCCTCCGAAGGCTTCCTGGCTTTCCAGGACCAGCCCGGCAACCCCGGCCTGCTCCTGCGCCTCGACAGCGGCATCTACTTCGAGTTCGTGCCGGCCGAGCGCTTTTTCGAGGATAACCCGCCCCGGCTCCCCATCGCCGACGTGGAGCTGGACCGGCAGTACGCCGTGGTGCTGACCTCGAACGCCGGCCTTTGGGCGTATTCGCTCGGCGACACGGTGCGCTTCGTGAGCCTGGCCCCGCACCGGGTCGTGGTTACGGGCCGGGTCAAGCACTTTTTGTCGGCTTTCGGCGAGCACGTCATCGGCGAGGAAGTCGAGGCCGCTTTGCGCGAAGCGTTGCGTCAACACCCCGAAGCCGAAGTCAGCGAGTTTACCGTGGCCCCGCTCGTGAGCGAAGATAAAACCCGTCCTTCGCGCCACGAATGGCTCATCGAATTCGCTCGCCCGCCGCGCGCCGCGCCCACCTTCGCCGCCGCGCTCGACACGACGCTTCGGCAGCTCAATACCTATTACGAGGATTTACGGGGCGGTAATATTCTGGCCGAATTGCAAGTGAGCGCGCTGCCGCCCGGCGCGTTTCAGCGCTACATGAAAAGCGTGGGTAAATTGGGCGGGCAGAATAAGGTGCCGCGCCTGACCAACGACCGGGTGCTGGCGGCGGGGCTGTTGTTGCTGAGAAACGGCTAAATTTGACACCTCGTACCCATCACCGATATTTCCTCGCTCGACCTTAACAACTCATACGCACACGCCGACTAGCTTAACCGGAGCAAAAGCGTGGTGATGTAATTAATCGACCGCGCTATTTTTTGCGGGTAAAATACAGCATGAACTTGCCATTTTCTTTCAAGTGAAAGTAAATGGTTTTCTGGTCGGGCGCGACGGTCGGTCCTTCCGCGAAACCGCTGATGCTGCTGATTTTGCGGGGGCTGCCGAACGCCTCCGTTACGGCGGAGCGGGTGGCGACCAGGATTTCCGGCACCGAACCAGGGCCGAGCGGGGCCGCGACGCGGGTAAAGTAGAGCGTGAGCTGATCGGCCGAAATACCGGCCGCGTATTCGAGGCCATCGGTCGCATTGATATTTTTAAGCAGCGCGTCGCTGTTGGGCAGTCGCTCGAAGCCGGTGGCGGTTCGCTGGGCGACGACCAAATCCGCCGTTTCGGGCGTACCGCCCGGGTTGAATTTAGCATCCACGAAGTACAGCGTTTGCCCGTCGGCGCTCACTTCCACGTCGAAATTCACCCAGCCCGCCTGCTTTTTAGAAATGCCGCTCACGATGCCCACGCCCGAAGCGGTGCCGGCTGAAAAGCGGCTGCCATACACCGTGGCGAGCGTAGCGGCATAGTCGCGGGTCGAGACAAAGTATAAATTCCCCGCCGCGTCGAGCGTCGGCACGCCTTCCAAATCGGGCGTGTTCACCCCGCTGATTTCGCCCTCGTAGCGAAAAGTGGAGTCGTTGATAGTCGTGGCCCAGTGCAGGTTGGTGTTTTCCGGGGCCGCGTTGAGGTTGTTGAACAGCAGCGTCCGCCCGTCGCGGCTAATGAACGGCTCCATCAGGTTGCCGCCGTAGCCGAGCACCCGCACCCGCACGGGCCGACTAAACTCGTCGGCAGTTACGATGGGCGCGGTAGGGGCGGCGGAGTGGCATCCGGCCGCCAGCAGCAGTAAGAATGCTCCCGGCAGAAATCGCATAAGATGAGCGTAAAAAAGGTCGGCTAAGATGCCGGCTAAGTTACGCTAAATCAAATTGCAGGCGCAGTAAATTCGCGTACAGCCCGCCTTCGCGCTCGCTCAGTTCGTCGTGGGTGCCGGCTTCGACAATGCGGCCGCCGTCGATGACGAGAATTTTATCGACCTTGCGGATGGTGCTCAGGCGGTGGGCGATGATGAGGCTGGTGCGGTTTTGCATTAGCTCGTCGAGCGCGCCCTGCACGAGGCTTTCGCTTTCGCTGTCCAATGACGAAGTGGCCTCGTCCAGAATTAATATCGCGGGGTTTTTGAGGATGGCGCGGGCGATGGCCACGCGCTGCCGCTGCCCGCCCGAGAGCTTGATGCCGCGGTCGCCGACGACCGTATCGAGCGCTTCGGGGAAGGCCGCGATGAACTGCCAGGCGTTGGCCCGGCGGGCGGCTTCGATGACTTCCTCGTCGCTCGCGCCGGGCTTGCCGTAGGCGATGTTTTCGCGAATGCTGCCGCCGAAAAGCAGCGTTTCCTGGGGCACGATGCCAATATGGCGGCGCAAACCAGTGAGGTCGTAGGCGCTGATTTCGCGCTCGTCCACCAAAATGCGGCCGCCGCTGAGCGGGTAAAATTGCATCAGCAAACTGGCGATGGTGCTTTTGCCGGCCCCGCTAGGGCCGACGAGCGCGATTTTCTCGCCCGCCCGGATGTGAAAGTCGATGTCGGTGAGCACCGGCACGTCGGGCCGCGTGGGGTACGTAAAGGCGACGTGCTCGTAGCGAATGTCGCCCCGCAAGCGCGTCGGCACCAACCCCACGGCCGGCTCGATGAAGGTCGGCTCGGGCGTTTCGTCCAGAATTTCGAGGATGCGCTCCGACGCGCCGAGCGTGCTTTGCACCTTGCCGTACATCTCGCCGAGGCCGGCCACGGACGCGCCGATAAACGTCGTGTAAATAATAAATGAGACGAGCTGCCCGATTTCGAGGTGGTCGGGGCCAGGCGTGTGCACGAGCGTGGCCCCGCGCCAAAGCACTAGAATTATCCCGCCAAATAAACCAATAATAACGAAGAGTACGAACCCGCTCCGATATAAATTACTTTTCAGCGCCGCCGCTACTACTTTATTGAGCGACGTATTGTAGCGCCCGGTTTCAAACCGCTCGTTCGTAAATGCTTTTACCGAATTAATGGCCTGCAGCGTTTCCTCGACAATCGTATTCGTGTGAGCTAATTCCTGCTGAGTGATTTTGGCAAGGGTGCGAATTTTTCGTCCGAACACCATGGCTACCAGCACGATGGGCGGAAACGTAAGCAACATGAATAGCGATAGCTTCCACGATACGTACATGATAAATATCACGCCGCCGAGCAGTGTAAATACCTGCCGGAATAACTCGGCGAGCGTAAGCGAAAACGTGTCCTGAATTTGCGAAACATCGGACGTGATGCGCGAGGTGACGGCCCCGACCCGGTTTTGCTCGAAAAACGGAATGGGCAATTGCACGAATTTGGCATACAGCGCCCGCCGAATGTCGCGCACGGTAAACTCGCTCACCTGGGTAAAAAACCAGATGCGCCCGAACGAGAAAAATCCCTGAAATACGATGACGGCAAACAGCAGCGCCGCGATGTAATTAATGCTCAGCACCAAGCCGCCAGGCAGCGTAACCGGCCGGTTGTTGGCCGCATCAACGAGCTTGCCCGCCACCCACGGAAAAGCCAGAAACGTGCTGCTGCTGAGCGCCAGCAGCAGCATTCCGATAATAAACTTGCCCCGGTAGGGCAGCCCGAAGCGGAAAATGCGCAGGCCGCGCTGAAAGCTTTCCTTGTTGAGTTTCGGTTTGGGCAGCTCGGCCGTGAGGTCGCTGCCGCTGGTATTCATTTCACTGCGGGCCATAATCGGGGGCGGGCGGCGCGTGAGGGCCGGCCAGTAAAAGCTGTTATCAAGACGATGACGCGCCGCTGGGTCAATTGCTTTTGGGCAAGGCCCGAGTGCCAAACCCCGCGCGCCGGCCTTAGTTCAGGCCGGGCGCGTCTTTGGCCGAGCGCGGGACGCGGCGGTCGGTTTCGAAATGCACCGTGCGAACATCCTCGAAGGGCACGGGTAGCTGCACGAGCATCGGCAGGGGCTGGCCGCGGCGGCTGGCGGGCCGCCAGGCGGGCAGTAAGCTCACCACGCGCAGGGCCTCGGCATCGCAGTCGGGCGAGAGCGACTGGGTAATTTTGGGGTCGGTGAGGTGGCCGTCGGCTCCGACGGTGGCCGTTATCAGAACGCTGCCGGTGAGTTTTTTAGCTTTTGCTTTGGCCGGAATTTTCACGTTTTGGGCGAAAAACTCGCCCAGGGCCTGCTCGCCGCCCGGAAACTCAGGCAGGTGGTCGGGGCGGTTGGCACCGGGGCCGAGGCGCTGCAGGTGCGAGCCGGGAGCCAGCACGATGGGCGTGGGCTTAGTTTGGGCCTGGGCGCTAAGGGCAAGCAGGGGCAGTAGGTAGAGAAGGTAGCGCATAGGGTAGAGTAGTGGCGCGAGCTTCAGCTCGCGGTCAAGTGACTGGTCAGCCGTCAGAAATACAAACCGCGAGCTGAAGCTCGCGCCACTTCTTACACCGCCGCGGCGGTTTGGGTTCGGGCAACTACCCCGGCCGTCGCCGTCCGGCCGCGCGAAATCAGCAGCAGGCCCAAGAACGTGATGGCTCCGTTGAGCAGCAGTATCTCGAAGCCGAACTTGTAGCCGCCCAGCCACTCGACGGAGTGCGACACGACGAGCAGCGTGAACAGCGGCCCGATGACGCATACAGGTAGCACAAGCGGTTCGCGCGGCGCGCGGCTCGTGAAAATGCCGAACGCGTAGAGCGCCAGCAGTGGCCCGTAGGTGTAGCCCGCCGTTTTGAAAATAGCGTCAATCAAGCTCTGCTCGTTTACGGCCTGAAAAATCAGGATAATTACCAGCAGCGCCAGCGACCAGCCCAAGTGCGTTAGTTGGCGCAGGCGCGTCTGCCGGGCTTCGTCGTACTGCTGAATGTTCAAGAAGTCCACGCAAAAAGAGGTCGTCAGGGCCGTCAGCGCCGAGTCGGCCGAGGCGTAGGTGACGGCAATTATTCCCAGAATAAAAATAACGCCCATGCCGGCCCCCACGCCCGCGAATTTGGTGAACTCGTGCGTGGCTAAGTACGGAAATACGCGGTCGGTGTCGAGCGCGCCGTTGGCTTTGAGTAATTCGGGTATTTTACTCAGCGCGATACCGCGGGCGGCGGCGTATTGGTACAGCAAAACGCCAAGCGTGAGAAAGAGCATATTGACTCCCACGATGACGATGGTGAACCAGAACATGTTTTTCTGAGCTTCGCCTAAGTTGCGGCAGCTCAAATTTTTCTGCATCAAATCCTGGTCGAGGCCCGTCATCACGATGGTGATGAACATGCCCGAAGCGAATTGCTTCCAGAAAAATTTGTCGTCCTTGAATTGCGAGAAATAAACCTGCGACATGTCCGAGCCGCGCACCGTCGCCACTAATTGTTTCAAGCCCAGATTCAATTCGGCCGAAATAAAATAAATGCTCAGCCCGACGCACGTCAGCATGGCCAGCGTCTGAAAGGTGTCGGTCCATAATATCGTTTTCAGTCCGCCCCGAAACGTGTACAAATAAATCAGCCCGATGCTGACCATAACCGTGACCCAGAACGGTACGCCGAGCTGCTCAAAAACGGCCACCTGCAACACGCCCGCCACCAGATACAGCCGCAAACCCGAGCCGAGCGCCCGCGAAATCAGGAAGAACAAGGCCCCGGTTTTGTAGCTCCAAAACCCAAACCGCTGCTCCAGATAGGCGTAAATCGACACCAGCCGCAAGCGGTAGTAGAGCGGCAGCAGGATGGTGCCGATGACGACGTAACCGGCCACGTAGCCCAGCACGACGGCCAGGTAGCTCCAGCCCTTGCCCAGCACGTTGCCCGGCACCGAGATAAAAGTTACGCCCGAGAGCGAGGTGCCAATCATGGCGAAGGCCACCATGTACCAGGGCGCGTTGCGGTTGGCCACGAAAAAGCTCTCGCTCGTAGCCCGCCGCGAGGTGAGCACCGCGATGCCGATGAGGACGGCGAAGTAGCCCGCGATGAGGCTCAGCACGAGAGTAGGGGACATTCGGTGAGATGGTGAGGTGGTGAGGTGGCGAGCTTTAGGGCAAATCATGCTTGCCGCTTATTTAACCTGACTCGGCCAAGTAGCAAATGTACCCGCCGCCAACGCACCGTTCCCCGGTGCCTGACTCACTAGCTCACCAGTTCACCATCTCACCATTCACTCCCAGCGCGTCCAGTCGAGCACTTCGCCCACGGCGGGCAGGTGCAGCTCGCCGCGCAGCAGGCCGCCGGCGCCGATGTCGCGCAGCTGCCGTAGCGGCTCCGAAGCGGGTTCGTCGCTCAGGTCGAACGTGCCGTAGTGGTAGGGCACGAAGTGGCCGGCGCGCAGCACGTTGGCCGCTTTGGCCGCCTCGTGGGGGTTTACGTGGCTGTTTTGCATCATAAAGGCCGGCTTGTAGGCCCCGATGGGCAGCAGCACGAGGTCGAGCGGGCCGAAGGTTTGCTCGATTTGCTCGAAGTGCGGGCCGTAGCTCGTGTCGCCGCCGAAATAAATCAGGCGCTCGTCGGCGGTTCGCAGCAGAAAGCTGCCCCAGAGCACTCGGTTCACGTCGAACAGCCCGCGCCGATGCCAGTGGGAGGCGGGTAGGAAATACAACTCGAAGGGGGCGGCCGGCCCCAGGTCGAACTGCTGCCACCAGCCGGCTTCCTGCACTGGCAGGGCGGGGGCCGGGCCGCGCAGTAGCCCGCCCACGCCCAGCGGCCCGAACGCGCGCAAACCTGGGTTCTGGCGGGCGATGATTTCGATGGTGGCCTCGTCGAGGTGGTCGCGGTGACCGTGCGAGAGCAGCAGGTAGTCCACGTGGCGCAGGTCGTCGGGGCGGCAGGGCAGCGCGTGGCGCGGGCGCAAGCCCACGGACGAAACCAGCACCGGGTCAAACACCATACTCACACCACCTACGCGCAGCAAAAACCCCGCGTGGCCGAGCCAGACGAGCATATCCTGGGTCGAGAAAAACGCCTCGGCGCAGGGCACGACTTCGGGCACCCAGGTATCGGCTTTCTTGGCGTCTTTCTGCGGATTGGCCGTGAGCTGCCGGCGCAGCAAGGTGCTGAGCTGGGGTTCGTAGAGTACATCGCCGTTGCAAAACTGCCGGCCGATGAGCTTGTTGCCAGGGTAACCCGCCCGGATGGTGCGCAGGGCCTCGTTGCGGCGGTAATAAGTCTTGGCGAACATAAATCGGACAAAAAGGCCGGCCGGCGAGCGAATGAGCAAGCAAGCCCGCCCCGGCCGCAAAGTTGCTACACGACCACCGGGCGCGGTCAAAGTTCGTATAGCGCCCCGCTTCGTACCTTTCCCGAACCTCACTTTTTCCTTTTATCCATGAACGACAATCCGTTTTCGCCGGGCTTTCCGCAGTCCGGTAATCTGCGTCTCAGCGACGAGGAGCAGTCGCGGCAGCAGGCTGACTTTTTCGCCAAAGTTTACGGTTGGATGGCCGCTGGCCTGGCTTTGACGGGCGGCGTGGCGCTGTTCGCGGCCAGCTCGCCGGCCGTGCAGCAGCTCGTCTTCGGCAACAAGCTCGTCTTCTTTGGCCTCATCATCGCCGAGCTGGCTCTGGTAGGTTTTCTCTCGGCCCGCGTTTTTCAGTGGAGCCGCTCGCAGGTGCAGGCCGCCTTCATCGCCTACGCCGCGCTCAATGGCCTCACGCTGAGCGTTATTTTCCTGGTTTATACGATGGACTCTATCGCGTCCACGTTCTTCACCTCGGCCCTCATGTTCGGCACGATGTCGGCCTACGGCTACTTCACCAAGTCGGACCTTTCGGGCTGGGGTAAGCTGCTGAGCATGGCCCTCATCGGTTTGGTTATCGCGATGGTAGTCAATATCTTCCTGGGCAGCACCACGCTCAGCCTCATCACGTCGGGCATCGGCGTGCTGCTCTTTACGGCCCTCACCGCTTACGACACGCAAAAGCTCAAGGGCCTGGCCCTGGCCGTCGAGGGCGAAGCCAGCGACAACGCCTCCATCCTGGGCGCGCTCACGCTCTACCTCGATTTTATCAACCTGTTCCTGTTTCTGTTGCGTTTTTTTGGTCGTCGGCGCTAAGATTCAGTTGTCAGGTAATTTCTCAAAAGCCTCGCCAAGCAATTGGCGAGGCTTTTTGCTGGGATAATCGCCACGCCGGTTGCCGTAGCTAAGAATGCCGAATCTCGTTTTTGAGCTGCTCAATCAACTCCACGAACGCCGGCTGGGCCTCAATGCCGGGCTGCCAGGCCAGGCCCATCCGGGCCAGGTTGTACTGGTGCTTGGCCGAGATGGTGGCGCCCGGCTGCAACTGCCCGGCCGCGTCGCGCTCCGGGGCCAGCAGCCAGAGCGTATCCGAAATGGCGGTGGTCGTGGTCAGGTCGTGCGAGACGATGACGACCGTGTTCAGCTCATCGAGCGCCGTCACTTCGAGGATAATCTTCTTCACCTCGTCAATCATGGCGATGTCGAGGCCCGAAAACGGCTCATCCAGAATAATAAAGTGTTCGGAGCAGAGCAATTGCTGGGCGATAGCTGCCCGCTGCCGCTGCCCGCCCGAGAGCATGGCCGGGTACTTGCGCCGGTGCGGAGCCAGCCCGAAGCGCTCCAAAAAGCTCTCAGCGCGGGCCTGGGCCTCGGCGGGTGGGTGTTTGCGCTGGGCCGCTACGAGCAGGTTGTCGAGCAGCGTGCGGTGGTTGAAGAGCGGGTAGCGCTGCTGCACGAAGCCCACGTCGCCGGGGCACACCTCGTGCGGCGGCTGCCCCACTTGCACCGTGCCCGTGCTCGGCACGAGCAGCCCCGAGATAATGCGCGACAGCACCGACTTGCCCACGCCTGAACGCCCGTAAAACCCAATCACCTGCCCCTGATGCACCCCCGGCCGGCGCACGTCGCGAATCTCCAGGTTGATGTCGCGCAAAATCAACTCCCCGCCGAAGCTCTGCGACACGTTGCTGAGCGTGAGCAGCGGCTCGTGGTAAGTGAAGTCGGTCATAGGTGAATGGGTGAATTGTTGGATGGGTGAATGGCTGAATTATTGGATGGCTGAATTGGGTGGGCCCTTGTGAGCGTGTTGCGCATCAAGCAAGGACCCACCCAATTCACCCATTCACCCACTTACTTCGCTGCCGAGAGCCGGGCATATGGGAAAAACAGCCGCTGCAAGGCTTCAAACAGATAATCCTGGGCCGCGCCGGTGGCCAGGATGACGAGCTGAATGGCCACTACGCCGTCGAGGTGCAGGTAGCGGTTCTGCTTGTAGAGCAGCAGCCCGATGCCGCCTTCGCTCTGGTAGAGCGTTTCGACGAGCGTTATCAGGGTCCAGATAATGGCGAAATTCTGGCGCACCACTTCGAGCATGTCGGGCAGCTTGCCCAGCACGACGACCTCGAAGAAGCTGCGCCACTCGCTCATGCCCAGCGTCCGGGCGTGGTCGATTTCTTCCTGCGTGGTGCTGAGAATAACGCTCGTCATGCCCGTCACCAGATAGACCGTCGCCCCGAAAATAAGCACCGAGAGCTTCACCTGATGCCCCGAGCTGAGCAGCAGCGCCATGAAAAACGTGAGGCCCGTGAGCGTCAGGTAGCGCATCTTGGACGCGGCGTAGGCCAGGGGCCGAAAAAACGGCAGCGCCGTGAGGTACGAAATCAGCAGGGCCAGCACCGTGGCGATGCCCAGCGCGGCGAGGGCCGTCGTCAGGCTCGCCCACAAATCCTGCAACAAGCCCTGCGTGGTTACCAGCTGCCGAAATGAAGCCAGCACCTCGCCCAGCCGCGGGAACAGCTGCAACGGATAAAGCAGCCACAGCAGCAGCAGCACGGCCACCTGCGCCGCCACTATGCTCAGAAACATGGGGCGCGGCGGCTTGGCGTTGGGCGTAAAAAGCAAAGAAGGAGACACGGCGGTGAAATGGTGAACTGGTGAGGTGGTGAGTTTTTCGTCTGTTGGCCTTGTTGGCTTTGGTTGATGAGGAAAACTCACCAGTTCACCATTTTACCTAGTTGCCCAGCACGATTTCCACCCGGCGGTTTTTGGCTTTGCCGGCGGGCGTGGCGTTGCTCACCACCGGCTCGCTCGGCCCGTGGGCGAACACCTGGATGCGTCCCTCGGGGAAGGCGCTGCGGCTCTTAGCTTCGAGCCACTGGCGCACGGCCAGGGCGCGGTCTTCGCTCAGCTGCTGGTTGCGCTGGGGGTCGCCGGCGTTGTCGGTGTGGCCGTGCACGGCCACTTTGAGGCTGCCCGCCACCACGAGGTCATCGAAGAGCTGGTTGAGCTGGCGCTCTGCGGCGGGCGTGAAGCTGCTCTGGCCGGTGTTGAACTCAATGTTCCAGGCCCGACGGCTCACGTTACGCCGAATCTCGTCGCCGGCCGCGAACTTGGGCTTATCGGCCGGGGCCACGCTCTTGCCCTTGTACTGGGCCTGCATGGCGCGCAGCGGTCCGAGGTCGAGCATCTGGTCGAGCGGCACGTAGCTCGGCAGCTCCTTTGGGTAGAGCTTGCTTTGCACGTCGCCGAAGGTTTTGTACACCGAGGCGTAGATGTTAGTGCCGCCTTCGTTCAGCCCGAACAAAGTCAGGTTGTCGCTGAAATTGAAGGCTTTGCTGCCGCCCAGGCTCACCACGCCGCCGGTTTTGTCGGCCTCTTCCACGCCCTTGTAATACTTGAGCCAGTAGTCGCCTTTTTTGTCGCGGTCGCCATAGACCTCCGCCGAAATATCGGCGGCTTTGCTCAGCGCTTCGGGGTGGGCTTTTACCTGGTCGCCGGCCTGGGCGAAGGCCGTCATCAGCCCGGCCACTTCCTTGGGGTGCGCGTCGTACCAGCGCTTGGTCGTGACCATGATGTTGGGCATCTGGTTCGAGTAGTCCCGGGTCGAGACGATGCTCACCAGGCCGCCTTTTTGCTGGGCGATGTTCACGTCGCCGGGCGTCCATGTGGCTACGGCATCGGCGCGCACGTCCATTTTCACGCCCGTGTTTTTGCCGTCCACAATCTTATCCCGGCTTTCGGGCTTGCCCACGATGTATTTCTCGGCCGCCACCAGAAAGTCGCTGGCCGCCATGAAATTAACTGCCTGCGGGTCGTAGGTCGTTTCGTCGGGGTTGATTTTGAGGCCGTTGTCCGAGCACCATTTCAGGGCGATGTTCTGGTCGCCGTCGCGCAGGTAGCAGGCGATGGTTTTGCCGAGCGCCGCTTTGGGGTTGTCGGCCCATTCTTTCGGTGCCATGAGCTTGTCTTCGCCGAAGCTTTTGCCCACCGAGTACGGGATGACGGCCAGCCCGGTGCCCACTTTTTGCAGCTCGTTCTGTACGGCCGAAAACGCGGGCAGCCCGTCGCCCATGATGCTCACAATCAGACCCGGCGCGTTGGGGTTGGCTTGCAGGTCGGTGGCGTTCTTCACCAGGTCGGCCTGCATCTTCGACGTGTCGTCCTGCCGCTGAATCTGCAGGTTCAGCCCGTTGGCGGCCACGGCCGAGCCTTGCGTGGTGCGCGGCCCGCCGTTGGCGAGCATGGCCGCCATTTGCGAGTTCCAGGCCATGACCTCCCACGTGACGGGCGTGCCCTGCTGCACGGGCGTGGCCGTGGGCAGCGCCGCCAGCGTCACGCCCTGCACGACTCCGCTCGGCCCGCTGGTCGTGGGCAATTCAATAGAGGGCAGCAGGACGGACTGCGTAGTCGCTTTCTTAAAAAGTACGTCGCTATTAATAAGCTTGTTGATGCCAAAATAGGCACCAATCAGCACGAGCAGGCCGATGACGATTTTACCGCGAGTAGTCATTGAAAAAAGGTAATGAGGTGAGTAGGTAATTAGGTGAGGAGGTGGGAGGGTGAGGAGGTGAAAAGTCGGACCTTCTCACTTACTCACCCAATCACCTAATCACCTCAGTCTAATAGTTTACCGTAAGCGTCGTCGGTGGCTTTCGCGGTTTGGGCCACGCTCAGGCGCACTTTCGGCTCGTCGAGCATGATGGCGTTAAAGTCGCCTTTTTGGTATTGCTCCAGCAGGCGCTGGCCTTTGTCGCTCATCACCCCGTTCTGAATGTCCATTTCCTTGACGAACTCCTGCGAGTAGCGCATGGCCTGTTTGATTTGGCCGAGCTGCTGGGCCATGTCCTGGGCCACGCGGTCGGTGGCCAGGTCGAAGAAATACTTCTTGTCCGGGTCGCCGCGCAAGATGTTCATCGCCGCCCGCATCCCCGACGAGGTGCGCTTGACCAGTTCGTACTCATCCTTGAGCAGATTGACCTTGAACTTGCTGCCGTCAATCTGACGCAGCGCGGCCTTAAGAATCTGGCGCATCACCAGGCTCACGTTGGCCGTCGTGGTGGCCATCGGCTGCAGGCGGCGGTTGTAGTCTTCGAGCTGAGCCGCGCGCGAGGCGTAGCTCTGGGCCGCGTCTTTTTCGCCCTGCCGCTGGGCCGAGTCGGCCAGGGCCAGGTACTCGCGCATCTGGGCGGCATTGGCTTCGAGCTTACGCTTCACCAGCTCGTGCGCGCCCTCGATGTGGCCCACTTCTACGTCCATGTTGCGCGCCTCCTGCTCGGTGTTAGCGATGTAGTCCTCCATAATGCCGATGGGGTCGGTATTGACGAAGATGCCCGCCAGCGAGCGGAAAATACGCTGCCCCGCGTACCACAGCCCAGCTTTGATGCGCTTGTTGGTGGCGATGATGAACAGGGCGAACAAGGTGCCCAGCCCGAAAATCAGCTTGGTGGTGTTGAAAACGACATCCACCAGGTAGGGCACAATCTGGCCCCAGTAGTACACGCCTGCCCCGACCGACAGCCCCACGAAGGCCCAGGCCGCGACTTTCTCGGGTTTTTGCCAGGCGGGCAGGTTGCCGTCGGCCGGGGAGCTGGGCGGCGAGCCAAGTAGCGGAGTGTTCATGTTTGATAACGAGTTAAGCGAAATGAAAATGAAAATTGCCAGACGGGCTTTTAATTAAAAATTGGCAATTAAAAATTAGAAATTGATTCGGCAGAATCAGCAGCTACAATTTTTAATTGCTAATTTTTTAATTAACGCCCTGTCGTGAGCAAAAATGCCTCAGCGGCTTTGTGATGAGCTTGCAGCTCGGCCAGCGCGCTCGACTGGGCCAGCTCGTAGCTGGCGAGCGCGGCCTGGGTTTTCTGGCGCTCCTGGGCCAGCTGCTGCTGGGTCTGGATGAGCTGCTGCTGCTTGGCTTGCAGCTGCTGGGTGAGGGCGGCGAGGTCGGCGGCGAGCTGCTTTTCCTGGGCCGTGAGCTGGCTGATGGCGCTGGGCGCGGCCCCGGCGGCGGCGGGCGCTTCGCCCATCTTCTCGCGGTGGCGGGCCAGCACCCGGTCGCGGTCGGCCGCGAGCGCGGCCTCAAACTCGTTGGCCGACGTGAGCAGTCCCGGCACGGTGCTGCCGTTGATGGCGGCGAACGCGTTGAACGCCGTCTGATAGAGCAGCGGCCCGCTCATGCCGGCGGCAGCCATGCTCTTCACCATTTTGGTGAACGCGGCGAAGTCCTTGCCGTTGCCGGCGAGCAGGCCCGCGATGTGGTCGAGGTGGCGCTGCTCGGCCTGCGTGACGGCGGGCGGCGCAAAGGCGCCTGCCGTGCCCGGCCCCGCCGCCGGAAACGGCACCGCCCCGGTGCCGGTGGGCGTGGCCGGAGCGGCCGTTTCGTCGGTCTCCACAAAAAAGTCTTTCGCGGCTTTGGCCAGATTATCAAACATTTCCATCGCAAGATTACTGGTTGAAACATCCCCGCTCACCCGGCGGGTCGCTCAAAGGTAATCGGCGCGCGGAATTGGCCCCGACCGCGTTCAAAGCGCG
>Ga0123336_10000273_pt1 | contig 53538 bp, 31 predicted proteins | sample SSSSmetaG_FD_96466 | JGI IMG/M metagenome (GOLD analysis project Ga0123336, IMG submission 96466) | Glacier valley bacterial and archeal communities from Borup Fiord, Nunavut, Canada, to study Microbial Dark Matter (Phase II) - ​SSSS metaG | ecosystem: Environmental > Aquatic > Freshwater > Ice...
GATACACTGCCTGTGTATCATTCAGAACGTATAACAGTTGGTTTCGTTCTATCTCAGAAAGTATTTCAATTTCAGATAATAGAATATTAGGATTTTGTATTACAACCTTCAAAACATTTGAGAGATGACCAAATAAATTGTCAAGTGTTGCTCTATCGTATACATCTGAATTGTATTCAACATTTAATTCCAACGATTTTTCCTGAATTGAAAAGTTAAAAACAGTATCTGCCTGAACAGTATCAAGCTTTTTACTTTCATGTATTTGTTCTAGCATAATTATTGTTTTAATTTTTTGCATTCCAGACTGCTCGGCTTCAATGCCTAAAAGCCTAAAAAGAGCAGTAAATGGATAGTTTGAGTATTGGTCCGCCTCAGTGACTGTTCGTTTTACGGCAAGAAGTAAATCCTTAAAAGTGAGAGTTTCCTCTACATTACTCCTCAACAGCACAAAGTTATTGATTGAATTTTCATCTGCTTTGCTTTTAAATATCGGCATTCCAACGATGACATCTTGATTCCCGGTATATCTGTATAGCAAATACTTCATTCCAGCCAGTAAGATCATATACATTCCATATTGAGAATTTTTGCTCATTAAGATCAGTTTTTCCAGTACTTCTGATCCCAACTTATATTTTACATTAGCTCCAGAATAACTGCCTGTCCCAGTTTTGTTTGCTGCAGCTGGAAAAGCACTCATGTTAATTTCTCCATTTAGTGTATTACTCCAGTATTGTTTCTCCTTATCAAATTCTCCACTCGCAAGCATTACATTTTGTGAATATTTATCTAGGCTCATTTACGCTCCTCCTCATGTAGTTTGTTAGTGTGTTAAAAATTTAAAAATCAAATGAAACATCTTCCTGGATAGCCTTTTCACGCCTGGTATAACTTTTCCCAAGTTTAATATCTTTAATTTGAATTATATTATTTTTACTTATTGCTTCAAGTATCATAAGATAATCTTCACCCATTCTTTCTATGGTCTCTTTTTTAAACAGATGAGTAGAATACTCAAAATTAAAACGAAGGCACTTTATGCTTTCCTCAACATGTAAAGTGATATCAAATTTAGAGGTCTTATTTTTGAAGAGATAAGGTGAAAATCTCAGCCCTTGTACTTCATGTACATTTTCAACATCCCCATTATGGAATGAAAAAACTACATCAAATAATGGATTCCTACTCAAATCTCTTGCAATATTCAGTTTATCTACAAGCTCTTCAAACTGGTAATCTTGATTTTCTACAGCTCTTAACGAATTTTCTTTTACAGCTTTTAGAAATTCAACATATGTTTTATTCCCTTGTGGATAATTTCTCAAAGCCAAGGTGTTTACAAACATACCGATTATATTCTCCAAATCGACATGAGGTCTACCTGATACAGGTGTCCCTATAATAATGTCCTCCTGACTCGTGCATTTGAATAACAGTATATTAAATGCTGCCATCAATACCATATATAGTGTTGTTTCTGATGCTTTTGCAAGGTCATTTAAGTCTTTAACCAGTCCGCTATCAACATCAAAATATGTATTATCTCCTTCAAAGTTCTGAATGTTTGTCCTTGGAAAATCAGTCGGTAAATTTAAAACTGGAATTACACCTGACATTTCTTTCAGCCAGAATTCCTCCTGCTTTTTCATAAATTCTGTTTTAAACATTTGATTCTGCCATCCTGAATAATCCTTATATTGGAGTCTTAACTCAGGCAATTCGTCCCCATTATATAAACTAATAAATTCTTTTATCAAAATACCCATTGACGTTTCATCAGAAATAATATGGTGCATATCGCAAACAAGAATATACCTGTCTATTGATAATTTTATCAACCCAACTCTAACCAAATTTGCTTTACTTAAGTCGAAAGGCACAATGAAATTGCGAATAGTTTCCAACATCTTATCCTCTGTTGATTCTAGTAATCTAACTTTAAAATCAAATTCCTTATGCACCCTTTGTATGAGCTGATCATCCATGAATTCAAAGGAGGTTCTTAAGACTTCATGCCTTTTAATAAGCTTTATAAAGGTTGCTTCTAATTTAGCCAATTCCACGCTTCCTTCAATTGCAATAGTCGCAAGCTCATTATATACAATACTATTGGCTTCAATTTGATTTAATAAAAACAATCTCTTTTGGGCTGAAGATAATGGATAGTATTCCTTCTCTGCTACACACTCTATCTGACAATAAGCCTTGATACCCGCTCCTGTAATAAATTTTGCTAGTAAGCTGATAGTTGGTTGATCAAATACGTCTGTAATTGAAAGTTCTACATTAAATTGCTTATAAACACGTGACACAATCGAAACTCCCTTTAATGAGCTTCCACCAAGTTGAAAGAAATTATCGTGAATTCCGATCTCTTCTTTACCCAAAACATCTTTCCAAATCTCGATCAGTTTCTTTTCTATCTGATTGCCTGGTTCTACATACACATTCTGTACCAAGGAAGCTGCTGCTTCATTAATAGTGGAATTGGTGATTTCACTCATTACTAATTTTTCTTCATTTAGGGCTTTCTCAAATTTAGTAAATATCTCAAAGTTCTCAATTTTTTGCTCCTGATGATGTCCCGCTTTATCTAAAAGCAGTATAAAATGCATGATAAAATTCTGCATAGTTTCTTCTTTAAATAGACTAGTGTTATATTCAAGCGTGCACTTGAGTTCATGATATTCATTCAACTGAGCATCAATTTTAAAATCTAATATGGATGTTTTTAAATCTAGTGGATAATTTGAAATGGACAATTCATCCATTTCAATGCCATTATTTATTTCAAATTCATTATGAAGTATAAACACTGTATCAAACAAAGGATTTCTAGAACGATCAAGTTTTAAAGGCATATTCTCAATAATCAAATCAAAAGGATAATCCTGGTTTTCGTAAGCATCAAGAATCAGTTTTCCTGCTTCATCTAAATAGTTATTAATAGAAATTTGATTGTTAATCTCAAATTTAATGGGTAGATAATTGATAAATACTCCCATTACATTTTCCAAGCTGGCATGCCTTCTTCCTGCGACAACCGATCCCACTACTACTTCCTGCTGCCCACTGTATTTACTTAGTAACAACGCATATAAGGACATCAGAACAGAATTAATCGTCGTTCCATGTTTTTTGGTCATTTCCAATAATAATGTAATAGTATCCTCTGATATAGTGAACTCTAGAGTTTTACCTTCAAAACTCAATACATCCTGACGTTTATAGTCTAATGGCATATGAAGTATTGGTACTCCACATGCGTACTTATCCATCCAGTACTTTTCCTGCTTTTTCATCCCCTCAGTTTCCAATAGATTATTTTGCCAAACTGAATAATCCTTATATTGAATACTAAGATCAGGCAAATTACCTAATCCATATAATTGTTTAAACTCATTTATTAATAAAGCAAATGATACTCCGTCTGCAATAATATGATGCATTTCATAATATAAAATGTATTTGTCTTCAGCTGACCTTATGAGACAAACTCTTATTAGAGGCGGTTTCATCAAATCAAAAGGTTTTATAAGAGAGTTGACAACCTCATACAACTCCCCGTCGTCGTTTACCTTCAGGTATTGTAAATTAAAATCAAAATTATCATTTACAATCTGTACAGGTTCTCCATTTATAAATGCAAATGAAGTTCTAAGTACTTCATGTCTGGATATTAATTTCCTAAAGACCTCTTTTAAACGTACAATATCAATATTACCTTGTATCTGAAACGCAACAGGTAAATTGTAACCAGTGTTACTTGGATTTACCTGATTAATAAGAAATATTCTCTTCTGTGCTGAAGACAAAGGGTAATATTCTCTTTTTGGGGCAGGCTGTATTTGATTATAAATTGTTACTTGTGTATCCAGCATATGGCTAATAAGTTTTTTGACAGTGGGTAATCTAAAAACCTCCGTTAATGAAATATCAATATTAAACTCCTTGCTAATTCGTGATATAAGGATTGTAGCCTTTAATGAATGACCTCCAAGTTCAAAGAAATTATCATTAATACCTACCTTTTCTACTCCAAGTATATCCTGCCAAATCGATACCAATCTTTCTTCCATCTCATTAGTAGGTGCTTGATATTTTGTCTCAATAGCTTTTTCAGCATATGACTGATAAACTGGAAGCTTCAAAAGAGAACCCGCGGAATGGCTTTGAAGAGCAGTCAGATGATTCTTGTAGCTTATGTTTTCTTCATTTACAACCATGACTTCCCAATTATTTTCTTCAATTTCATAATTCCCATCTGAAACAACATCCATATACAGCTTATATGGATGTGCGCCATTTTTAAGGAAGAATTGGTACTCTTGTGTGGATTCATCTGTCGGTATTATCAACTCAATCTTTCCATCACTAGGTCTAAAAAGAGTAATAGTATGTATTTTCTTTGAAATATCACGAACACTTTTGCCCTGTATGTAGCCCATGTATTTAAAGAATTCAATAGGCTTTTCAGAATGGCTTACAATAATTTGTAAAACATTGAGCTTAATATTTTTATCTTCACTTAGTTCACTGCCTACTTCTTTTTCCTCTAAAAGTTCTATCAATCCTAAATCTTTAATACGAATAAATGTGACTTTTTGATAATTAAAGAGAACCGCTTGCTTCGCTTCACTGATTATCTCAAATTCAATGCCTTTTGCCACCAGATCAACTAAAAATTTGTCACAATCAAGCGTTCTGTAACATAGATGATACGGAATTTCACCATTGCCTTCTATAGTTCTATAAACAGGCGAGTCGCTGTCTATGGGAGCAACAAGTTCTACGCAGTCATGACCATCTTTTGAAAGCATAGAAAGATATGCATTCTGTAGAGGGTCATATACTATATTGCTACATTTAAAGCCTTGTCTCAAATATTCCTCTTTTGACACTTCAATATCTCGCACAGCTATAGCAATGTGATCAAGTGGATATGATAACAATTTGCTTTCACTTGCCGGTTTTTCTTTACTAAACGTCGAAAGATAGTAACACTCAATATTGTTCTGATCATTTGGTATTTTATCCGTGAAAAGGCGGTAAGTAATTGATTCACCTAAGTTTTCCACTACTTCCCAGTTACTCCGTTCCAAAAATTCTTTAAACGGCTGATTCTTCTGTGTTGGATAAAAACTCGCTCCAAAAGACTCCACATTGTTCTCTTTGCAGTAATTCCCTAAGGTATTTAAAATAGCGTTTTCCACGCCTCTTCCCAATACACGGCAGCTCAGCAAAAATGTATCAATAAAAAGACTTTTCCCTTGGTCTTTCGTAATAATAACACCAACCAATCCGTAGTCTCCAAACCGATCAGCTACTTCAACCACCCAACACTTCATCCCGTGATTACGAAGGAGGCTTTCGATTTCCTCTTCTGTTCTTCTGATTGTACTTAAATTGAATTGGTTGGTTCTCTGTGTCAACTGCGCGACCCTACCTAATTGAGACATATCTAACAGATTTATACTCATTTTCAAATCAAGGCTGTTAATGAACTCATCTAGTGTAATAGGGTTCTCCTGCAACTCCTGTCTTTTCTTCTCAGCTACATACATCTTAGTCCTGCTTCTATCTTCCTCCGTTACTTTAAATACGTCAAATGCCCATATATGCTCAAGAAACGCTGGGATTTTACTGGTATCGTTAGGGAGTTGTATTGTTAGAACCATTGGACACTCTTCCATCACTTGTGAACATTCCACAGGGTTGTCATCGATGAATATAAAGCTATCCAATCCGAGATTCAGTTCCCGTGCCATAGCTTTTATATTTTCGGATTTCGGTTGCCAGTTAATCCTCCAACTCACAAAGTGCTCTTTCTTTAAAAGCATTTGAGGATTCTTTTCAAATACCTTCCATACATCCTGCTCATTGTTTTTACTGCACAAGGCTAGCAGCATACCTGAATTGTACTTTTCAAGCATTAATTTCTGTAATACAGAGAAATCCTTATCAACGGTTACACCCAATTCTCCATCTTCTCCACATATTCCACTCCACAAAGTATTATCGCAATCCAGTACGATAACTTTAAACTGCTGCCTTTTCCAAGAGCATATTTTTCTGGCAATAAAAGTACCCATTGCTGCAAAATATTCATCACTAAAAGGGAGGTGTCCAATACTATCCTTTTTTTCATCGAATATTTCATATATCCCATATAAATGATCCAGACTATTAAAGTCAATAACATGAATATTTTCAATACCGTTTAGAGCTTCTTTCCAGCGGTTGTTCATATTTCTAATGTAATTGACCATACTCTCACTAAGTGCTAAGTGCGTGGATACAGGATATACCCCTACAAAACAAGGAATCCTGCTTTTCCTATTTTCAAGTATTTTTATGAGCTTTTCAAAATTCTCTTCAAGTTTTAAATATTGTATGTTCTCCTCGCTATCATCATTTCTTATCCAGTCCTCAAACCTTACCAATAGTAGATTTAACCCATCATTCTTTGATAACATACTTTCACTATCCAATAATTGCTGGAAAACTTGATTATATGGTGCAAACTCAGCAGTAATGTCGATATTAAACTGGTTACACCACCATTTGATATAATCTTCAATAGGTTCTGATGTAAAAGTGGCACTCACTGCCAAATGAACTGCTTTTTGAGTTTTAGAATTCAGGCTTCTCTTTTCATACAATATGCGCTTTTCGTCATCACTAAATAATTCGATCATACTAATTTTTTTATCTGGTTCAAGCATTACCAAATCCATTAACCGATTTAGATGTTCAATAAATTCCTGGATTGATTTTTCCTTAAACAAGCTGGTACTATACTCAAGTACACACTTAATTGCACCTGATTCATTTAAATAAGCATCAATTTTAAAGTCAAGTTTTGATGTTTTAGTATCCAACTCATAATTTGAAAATACAAGTCCTTGAATATTCTCATTATCACCCTTTTCAAATTCATTATGAAAAATAAATACCGTATCGAAAAGAGGGTTCCGTGAACGATCTAACTTTGAAGCCACCTTTTCAACTATTTTATCAAAAGGATAATCCTGATTATCATAAGCCTCTAAAATGAAATTACCCGCTTCTTTTAGATACTGAGAGAATGAACTTTCATCGTTCAAAAAGAATTTTATAGGAACAAAATTAACGAACATACCAATGACATTTTCCAGACTTTTATGCCTTCTGCCTGCTGTCAATGAGCCTACAGCAACTTCATTCTGCTTTGAGTACTTGCAAAGTAGTAAAGAATATAAGGCCAAGAGAACTGAGTTCAGCGTTGTTCCCTGACTTTGAGCAAATTCTTTCATTTTTACTACTTTTGTTTCATCCAATGTAAATTCAATTGAATTTCCCGCAAAAGCCTGTGTTTGAGGCCTCTTGTAATCCAAAGGCATATCAAGTACTGTTATATCTCCTGAATATTTACTCATCCAGTACTCTTCTTGTTTTATCATCATTTCAGTTTCCAGCAATTTGTTATGCCAATCCGAATAATCCTTATATTGAATCTCCATCTCTGGAAGTTTCTCTGACTGGTACAATGCCTTAAACTCTCTAAGCAGTATTGCATAGGAGAACCCATCGGCAATAATATGATGCATTTCAAAAAAAAGAACATGCTTATCTTCTGCTATCTTTACCAGACTAGCTCTAAATAAAGGAGCGTTTGTCAAATCAAACGGTCTGATCAGTTTGTTGATAATATCCTTAATGTCGTTTTCGTTTGATTCAATATATTCCATAGCAAAACTGAATTCCTTTTTAATAATCTGTACAGGCTGTTCATCTATAAAATCGAATGATGTTCTGAGAGCTTCATGTCGCGCAATCAACTTTTTAAATACTTCTTCAAAACCGTCTTTATTTACAGGGCCTTCTATCATAACAGCAGCAGGCATATTATATGTGGTACCAGCATCACTGAATTGTTCAATCAAATATATTCTTTTTTGCGCAGATGATAGACTATAATACTTCCGATTATCCAACTTAAGTATCGGTGGTATATTATTCGTACCAAGTGTATTATCATCTTCTATGATATTATCTATATGTATAGCAAAAGCATTGATTGTCTGAAATTCAAGTAACTCTGAAATTTTAATGTTTTTATTTAAGACTGTATTTATACGACTGATAACCTTCATTGCTATTAACGAATCTCCACCTAATTCATAAAAATCATCATTGATATCAAGCTCATCAAACCCCAGTACTTCTCCCCATGTTTGAGCCAACTTTATTTCAGTATCACTATACTTTCCATCTAGTCTTCCTTTTAGTGTAACCTTCTTTTTTTCTATAGGATCAGGAGCTTTTCTAACCAAGCTATCCGTAGTAGCTCTCATTTTATCGTTGTCGCTGTTTAAAAAATCACCCTCTGGAATTTCGATCCAGCATCTTCTTTTTTCAAAAGGATAAGCTGGTAGGCTTACTCTTCTGTTGTTTCCGTTTAAATAAAACTCATTCCAAAGAATATTTGCTCCTTTTATATATAAACTGCATATCTCATTTAATACAGTTAAGTTTTCTTCATCATTCTTAAATAATTGAATATTATTATTTGCAATTTCACTTATTCTTTTTTGTTCAGACTCAGATATTTTAGATCCATCACAATTTAAATAAAATACCCCTTTTGTTTCACAGGACTTAATTGAGTTCACCTTCAAATCAATCAGCTTTTCCTTAAGCTCATCCAAGTCTTTTGAAACAATTGCCATTCTAAAGTTATAATGTCCACTTCCAGTGTTTGCAGAATAACAAACATTGCCGAGTGTTCCCTCAATTTCTCTGTCAAAATACCTTATATAATCACTTATCAATGTTTTTAAAGATTGTTCTGTTTTTGCAGACAATGTAAGTACATTGACAGAAGATTTTATTTCCTTTGCCGGTTTGATCATTGGAGCTTCTTCTAAAACAATGTGGCAATTGGTTCCGCTAAGTCCAAATGCACTTACTCCACATCTTCTAGGTGACTCATCACTTTCCCATTTTGCTAGTCTGTGGTTTACATACACAGGAGTATTTTGGAATTGAATACTTCTATTAGGTTTACTAAAATTGATGGAGGGCGGTATCATCTTATTCTTTAATGACAGCACTACCTTTAACAAGCCTGCCATACCTGCCGCACTATCCAAATGTCCAAGGTTTGTTTTAACAGAACCAATGGCACAAAATTGTTTCCTTGTTGTAGAGGATGAAAAGGCTCTTGTTATACCATCTATTTCAATAGGATCTCCTAGTTTGGTCCCTGTACCATGGGTTTCTATATACGTTACGGTGTTAGGGTCAATACCCGCATCCTTCCAGGCGCGTTCAATTACATCTGCCTGTGCAAGTGCATTGGGAGCAGTAATTCCTGCGGAACTTCCATCTTGATTGATTGCACTTCCCTTAATAACAGCATATATATTATCCTTATCCTTTTTTGCCTTTGATAAAGGCTTTAATAAAAAGGCAAATATACCTTCTCCCATACAAGTTCCATCTGAATCGTCATCAAAAGCCCTGCATGTATAACTTTTCGATTCAATTCCCAACATATTGTCATCTTCAAGGGGGAGTAAGCTAATTTTCCCGCTACCTACAAGCGCCATTTCACAATCCCCATTCCTAATGGCAGAACATGCAGTATGTACGGCAACTAGTGAAGATGAACATGCCGTATCAATTACTAAGCTCGGCCCTTTTAGGTCCAAGATATATGAGACTCTCCCTGGAATTATTGACGCCATATTTCCAGGTATGGACATGCCTAGTGAAGAGGGTTCCATATCCGCAATAAACCTCTGATATGCCATATCTGAAACGTATCCGTAATATATACCGGTTCTACTCCCCTTTAGCTTATCCCCACCATAACCAGCATCTGCAATAGCACTAAAAGCACACTCAAGAAACAATCTTTGATTTGGATCCATTAAACTTGCTTCTCGTGGAGATATATTAAAAAATCTACAATCAAATTCATCCAGTCTATTTAGGTATGATCCCTTTTTATAAAGTAACTCACTAGTGTGTTTTCCCTTAAATTTTAAATAGGTGTCAGATTCGGTCTTTCTTTCTTTGGGTAGCTCTGTTATACAGTTTCTTCCTGATATTAGGTTGTTCCAAAAATCATGAATATCCTCTGCCAAGGGCAATTTTGCTGATATTCCTATAATTGCAATATCCCTACTGTAAGAATCATCAACTTCAGTTACTTTTGATTCACCTATACTTTTTGTAAGCTCTTTTAAATTTATATTGATCATATTTTTCCCTTTACTTAAGGTTAAAACCTTTTTTTAGTAATTGTATAAACTAATTCCTTTTTGAAGACATTGAAATCAAGATTTATTGATTTCAATGTCTTCCATAAAAGCTATGCAGTAATTGTGGCTTGCTTTTCCTTATTTAATTTATTAAATTGGCAGTATAACGAATGGTAAATTATTACGATTACTCCTAAAATTACTGCCATAATAATAAATAGAACGATATCATCCAAGTTCCTTAATTTCTGCCATATACCAGTTTTAATAAACGTCATAATGACATAAATGCTGGATATTTGGATAACAATAGATGCAAAGAGTGATCTCATATATACATATGCCAGATTGTAAAAAAGTGCTCCAAAGCATGCGATCATCGCTACATAAACACCCTCAGTAATGGCATTAATAATTACATAAACCGCAACTGAAATAGCAATGGCTTTATATAGCGATACACCACTTTTGACTTCATTGAATACTGCTCCTCTGAATATCATTTCTTCACATGCATAGATTAACGCTATAACAATGAGGAAAAACGCAAAGGAACTAATTCCGTTTAACTGCACATATAAATACTGCTCAAGGGATGGAACATTTTTTGAAATAAAACTTGTGTTACAAAGGCAACTTGTAAGTATTCCTAACAAAACACCTATTACTAGTACTGTTACAAAATCCCTTAAGCTCAGTTTAGAAAAATTGCAAGTTTTAATAAAACTTTTCTTTCTCAGTTTAAAGATTAATGCATAAACAAGCATAACTAGTATAAATGCAATTAGAACATTCAAAATGTAGTTTTGATTTGCAAAACTAGCAGGTACCCATCCTTTAAACCACAAATTTCTAGTAACGTTGCCCAGTATGTATACTATTCCTAAATACAGAATTACAAAAGCAGATATGCTCAGATACTTTTTCATATACCATTTCCCTTTCTAATCGTTAGAAGTCTAAACAGCAGTATTTGTAGCAACTTGCTGGCGCTTATTGCTTTTGTTCATAGCAACTATCAGTATACCTATGATTACAATACTAACTATAAGTAAAACTATTGAGCTACTATTGTTAAATAAATTACTTAAATCTGTTCTTCTAAGTAAAGCCAATCCAAGTGAACAACTTATTTGAGCTATAAATGATGCCCATATACTTCTACCGAGATAAAATATAATACCAAATACTAACTGTCCTAAAAATGCATATAGAATTGCAGCCATAGGATTTTTGAAATACACTAATTCTCCAGCATAAAACATTGCTTGAACTATTAATGCTGCTACAACAGGAATATGTATTCTCATTTCATTGAACGCTAGACCTCTAAAACAAAACTCCTTATATGCAGAGTTTATAAAGGTTACAATAACAACTAAGAATATATTTCCACCTATGATCCAATCAATAGATCCACCGATTGCTCCTGTACTCTCTTTTAGACTATCGATATTTAGTAAGGAATTTGAAAACAATGCCAAAGTTAATCCTAATAATGTACAAATCGCTACTGTTACTTTACTTATTTTTTTTACATCAGCAAACTTAAGTGGATTTTCTCTCCTAATAAACTTCACAACCAGAGACAAGGCCAGTATTGCTATGGTGTCTAAAATAAGAAATACAGATGTTGGTGTACCTTCTCTCATTGAATTTATAGGTCCAATGTTCTTAATTAACTGTAGGATTATAACATTCAAAACAAGTGGTAACACAACAAACAGTACAACAAAACCAACCATTTTTAAATATTTCATAATAACTAAACCTCCCAAAAAAATTAATATTTTACTTTTAAACTCAGACTACAAATGATTATTTAACTTAAATCCAGTTTGAATGGTTTTACTTTTCATGAACCAACTCCTTATCAACAAAAATATACCAAATAAAATAACTACCCCTGTTAACCAGTTGAACCCTGATGGCATAAATGACACAAATGTCCACCCATTATAAATCAGACCTGTATAAAAAGCAGTACACCATACCAAAACAAGTGTGACTGACAACAGACATTTAATGACAACTATTCCTATAGTCTTATAAGACAATGGCTTACACTTAAAAATCAAAATCATACTTCTGTTTTTTATACTACGAATGCTATAGCCTATCCAAATTAGAATAATTAGAAAGAATATAAAAGCCATCGTTTTAATCATTATTCGCAAAGCTAGATTTTTATAATAAAAACCCGGATAATATCCCGTTTCCCATTTTGTCAATAAACTCATCAAATCTCTGTGAAGATTTTCCCCACTTTCACTATTGGTGAGAACCACTATTCCATCACCTTTTTCAGGTAGAAATGCGAACTGAGAACGCCATCCCCTGTTTGAGCCTCCATGATAAACTAATCTTGTACCATCAGGCAGTATTTTTATAATATATGCAAATCCATAATCCGATTTAACCGGAGTTAACATCTGTGATAGGGATTTTTTACTCACTGGACTTGAATTATTATCCTTCTCATTTATTATACTTATATTTGCTCGAGTAAAACGTGCAAAGTCAGCAACCGTAGTATATAAGCCTGCTGCTGCCTCTTCTGTGTAAATATAGTTTGGTAAGCTTTGTGCAAGAGCACCATATGCTCTTGACACTTTCGCTTGTATTTCAGGCTTCAGTTTGAAGGAGCTATTCTCCATTCCCAGTGGTTTTAAAACTTCCTCTTCCATGTATTTTGAAAATGGTTCCCCAGTGACTTCTTCAATAATAAGTTGTAATAACGAATACTCGCCTCCAGAGTACTTATATTTTGTCCCGGGCTCCAGTACAAGGCGAAGTTCCTTAATCCCTTTTACATGACCCGAAAGTGATTCTTCCAGTGAAGGCAGTTTTTTTTCGGGGGCATAGCCAAAGTATGAAATAGGTTGAAGCCCTGAAGTGTGACTAAGCAATCGCCTTATTGTCACTCCACTATTGTTGTAATTTGTTATAGGCAACTTCCAGCGTGTAAGATATTTCTCGACAGGCGTATTTAAATCTAGCTTCCCTTTTTCAACAAGCTTCATTATGCCCCAGCTAGTAAAAGTTTTTGAATTGGATGCGACCTGGAATTGAGTATCTTGTGTCACTTTTACTTGATTCTGCTTATCTGCCCAACCATAGCCTTTAATAAAATCAACATTGTCATTTCTTATTAAGGCTATCGCTGTTCCAGGGATATTATATTTTGACATAAGAACGGGTACAGTTTTATTTAACTGAGACTTAAATGCATCATAATCAATATGGCTATCCACATTTAATTCCTTTGTTTCTATGAAATAACTTAAAATCACTACTAAAGAAATCAGTAAAAGAGAAATACAAGTTATTCTAAACCTACTTTTCAACATAATTCCTCCATTTGCTCCATTTGCTCTGTTTGCGCTGTTTGCTCTGTTTGCTCTGTTTGCTCTGTTTGCTCTGTTTGCTCTGTTTGTTCTACTTGCTCTGCCTGTTCTACTTGCTCTGCTTCTTCTACTTGATTCAATTGCTCTATTTGTTCTACTTGCTTCAATTGCTCTGCTTGCTCTGTTTGTTCTACTTGCTCTGCTTGCTCTACTCGCTCTACTTGTTCTTGCTGTTCCTTTTGTTCTTTAATAAACGCAATAAAATACTTATTTCTACTAGCGATTAAACTTAGAAAAAACAATACTATTCCTGAAAACAAAGTTATATACGTCCATTCTATATTTTCTAGCAATATACCGTATAACCACATCCCAATTGGACTTGAAATATATAACGCCGATATAAAAACACCAATAATTCGGGCTCTTAAGTTATCTGGAATTTGCAGTTGGAAATATGTTATCATCGGAATGTTCTGTGCAGTATTTAAGGCTCCATATAAGATTAACAGGATACTAAATATGGCTGTTATATACCACTTGCTATTTGATTCGAATATTGGGAGTGCTGGGAATATCCATAGCACGATTAGTACCGCTTGTATTCTAAAAAGGGTGAAAAATTTTATTAACAGCCTTTTATACAAAATTTTATTCATTGATATAACAATTGCCGCAACTATAACCCCGATAGCACCTGATGCCTGCATGATTGATAACTGTATTCCTGTTACCTTTATTAGGTTATAGTTTATATACGGCAGTACAACAAACATTAAAGGATTAAATATAAAATTGATAATAGCAGCAAATATAAAGAAGAATCCGAGTATTCTAACATTATTAATATACTGAAAAGTTACTTTGAAATCTTTTAAATAACTGCCTTTCTCATTACTTACTTTATTTGAACCTACATATATAATGAATAGTTCTGCTAGACCAGCCACAATTAGGGCTGTACCATTTAAAGCAAATATCAACTTAAGTCCAATGGTTTTATATGCAATGGCTCCGAGAATGGGTCCAATAATCGCAATAGCAGCCCCTAACCCCTGTAAAATAGAATTTGTTCTAGCAACCTCTTCTCTTCCGACAAACTCGGGTATAGCTGCATTTATAGCAAGATTAAAAACTGCAGATATACAGCTTGAAATAATTGAATATGCCGCTATAATAATAATATTCTTCGGATTGAAGCTAAACAAAATAAGAAAGAAAAATACGATTACTCCTCCTGAAACATCTGAAAGGACAATAATTCTCTTTTTGTTACCCCTATCCACCAACGCACCTGTGAACATACTAATTAAAACTCCGGGAAGAATTGTAAGGCTATAAATCAGTGAAAATGTAGCTGCCGATCCAGTTAAATCAAGGACATATAGGCTCAATCCAAATCCTAATATAGCTCCACCCAGCCCTGAGAATGCTCGTCCAAAAACAAGAAGCCAAAAGTTTATTTTATTTTTTGGGGGGATTTGAATCGCTTTATTGCTAACTTCTAACGTTTCCATACAATTTTCCTCACTAACTTGATTCTTATTTTCACAAGCTACTACTAGACAACACTACAGTCACAATCCAGCGGTTCTATTATTTATAATGCAAGAATAGGATGGGCATATAACCAAGCTATTCTTGCATTACTAAACCTCTAATTACTCTAAAAATAGCTCCACAAACTTAATGTATAAACCTGCAAACTCTTTCATTTTTGTCTTATTGAGCTTTTTACCATTAAATCTGCAGAAGAGGTTGATATTCCCTTCCTCCTGGCTTACTTCAATTGCTATATCAAAGACTTCAAGAATATCAAAATTTGAACTAATCAGATCTGCTCTATAAAACAGAGGAATTATAGAATGATTAGCTTTGGTAAAGCTCTTCATATTTATTTCACTTGTTTTATAAATGTTTGAAACTTCAGTATTTTTGATACTAATATTCACTTGACGTACCAAATCGGCAAACTTATTCACTTCTCCTAAATTAATAGGAATTGAGTATAGATTATCTAGGTTCCCAACGGCAGTCTGAATTACAATTTTATCTTTTTCTATAATCTGCGAGAAAAGATACGCATAAATAGAAATCATAATATCGGTAATATCCAAACCTGTTGTATTGGCCATATTAAATATTTTAGCTTCCAAGTCACTATCAAGAGTTAATTTTAAGCTTATTTCTTTGTTTGCCTTTTCCTCAATTACAAAATACTCCGCTGGTAGCTCAAGGGTCTGTATCGGTAATTGTCTTGTAGGTCCCATATCCGAGCTTTGGATTAGTTCTGCAAGCATGGCAATAGTCGGATACGTAAAAAGGTCTGTAATTTGTACCCTTTGTGGATATAACTGCTCTACTTGAGAGTGCATCTTTATTAATAAAATTGAATATCCACCCAGTTCAAAAAATTTATCATGGATACCTACTTTATCAACACCGAGTACCTCTTTCCATATCTCAACCAGCTTCTCTTCAACCTCATTTGTTGGAGCGACAAAATCTCTTCCAGTATTAATATCTCCAGTCGGATCAGGAAGTGCTTTTCTGTCAACCTTTCCATTTGGTGTCAACGGCAAAATATCTATTTTGCTAAAATAGGATGGAATCATATACTCTGGCAAGTTGACAGATAAATAATCCCTAAGTTCAACGACTGACAAGTTTCTTTCGGAAATAATATATGCGCAAAGATATTTGCTACCATCCTTGTCATCTCTAGCAGTTACCACCACTTCACTAACTTCTGGATGCTTAATAAGTTCTGCCTCGATTTCCCCAAGCTCAATCCTAAAGCCTCTCACTTTTACCTGGTTGTCTATCCTTCCAAGGTATTCTATATTTCCGTCACGAAGCCATCTTGCCAAGTCTCCAGTTTTATACATCCGCTCATCTGCTACGGCTTCGAAGGGGTTGTTTATAAACCTTTCAGCAGTTAACTCTGGTCTGTTCAAATATCCTCTTGCCAAGCCATCTCCAGCAATGAACAGTTCGCCCGGTACTCCTATCGGTTGAAGTCCTCCCTCGCTGTTTAATATGAACAGGTTTATGTTGTCTATAGGCTTTCCAATAGGAATAATCTCAAACTCTTCTCCAGTTGAACAATCAAAGTAAGATACGTCAACAGTAGCTTCTGTAGGTCCATAAAGGTTATGAAGCTTAGTTCCATTTTTCTCATATAACAGCTTGTTGAACTTGGTAACCTGCTGTACGTTTAAGGCCTCTCCACTTGCAAATACCTGTCTTAAGCTCTTAAGCTTACTTGTGTCTATGCCATTTTCAATATACGTTAAGAACGCAGTTAACATCGAAGGTACAAAATGCATTGTTGTTATTTGTTTCTGCTCAATTTCTCCCACAATTGCTCCAGGATCCTTTTCTCCTCCAGGCTTTAAGAAGCAAACTCTTGCTCCCTGCATACTCCACCAGAACATCTCCCATACAGATACATCAAAGGTATACGGTGTCTTCTGCAGAATGGTATCTCCTTCTCCAATTGGATACTTTTTTTGCATCCAGTTCAATCTGTTAACAAGGGAGTAATGTTCTATCATCGCACCCTTTGGCTTTCCTGTAGAGCCCGAGGTATAGATAACATAGGCTAAATCCTTAGGTGAATTTATCATTTCAAGGTTGGTATCCTCCACCGAATATAGGCTCTCATCCTCAAGACTCAACTTTTCGCCTGAAACTTCTCCAAGTTCAGGTTTCCTCTCCCACATTTCACTTTTTTGAACAAGCAAAATATTTGCACCGCTGTCCTCAAGCATGTATTTCATTCTCTCTCCAGGATATTCGGGACTGATAGGCAAATATGCACCTCCAGCCTTCAATACAGCCATGATTCCAATGATCATCTCAAGAGAACGCTCAGTCATAATTGCTACAATACTATCACCCTTAACCCCTTTTTCCCGCAATGTTCTTGCAAGCTGGTTGGCTTTTTTATTGAGCTGGCTGTACGTCAATTCTTTGTCTTCAAACATCACCGCTATATTGTCAGGTGTCTTAATAACCTGTTCTTCAAAAAGCTGATATACTGTTTTATCCTTCGGATAATTTGCTTCAGTGGCGTTAAACCCTTTGAGAATCTGATTTTGTTCTTCTCGTGATAACATTTCTATTTCATTTAGCTTAACATCAGGGTTTTTAATTATTTCCAGGATTATATTCATATAATGTCTTGCAATACTTTCCACCGATTGAGTCTTGAACAATTTCGTACAATACTCTATATTCAACCTTATATCTTCATCGTTCTCAACAACCTCGAATGTCAGATCAAATTTGGATACACGATTTTCAAAGCTATATGGTAAAAACTTCAGCCCCTCTATGTCCATCTGCGGAATACCCATGTTCTGGAAAACAAACATAGTATCGAACAATGGATTTCTACTCATATCTCTTGGAATATCAAGGTTGTCCACAAGTTTTTCAAATTGATAATCCTGATTTTCATAGGCTTTTAACGAATTAACTTTTACTTCCTCAAGAAAATCATTAAATGATTTTTTGCCCTCAGGGTAATTGCGTAGTGCAAGTGTATTTACAAACATTCCAATCATATTTTCTAAATCTGCATGTTGTCTTCCTGCTGTGGGAGAACCTACAACAATATCCTCTTGCCCAGTATATCGATATAGCAACGTATTATATGCAGCTAGCATCACCATGTACAAAGTAGCTCCTTTTCCAGAAGCAATCTGTTTTAAGCCGGAAACAATTTCATTGTCCAGTTTAAATGTAAGCTTTTCACCTTCGTTATTTGGGACAGAAGGTCTTGTATAATCAGTTGGTAAATTGAGGACTGGAATTGTTCCCTTAAAGGCTTCCAACCAGTATTGCTTTTGTTTCTCAATTTCTTCTCCCGAATTTAATTCGTTTTGCCATGCAGCAAAATCCTTATATTGTAGCTTTAATGGAGGTAGTTCCTCATCAGTGTAGGCCTTGGCAAACTCCTTCACTAATATGACTGCCGATACTCCATCTGCAATAATATGGTGCAAATCAAATGCAAGTAGATGCTTTTCAGTGCCTATTTTTACAAGTGCAACCCTTATTAGAGGAGCTTTTTCCAAGTCAAAAGGTCTTATAAATTTACCTGCAATTTCTTTTAAGTTTTTCTCGTCTGATTCGAAATACTCAATATCAAAATCCACTTCATCATGAATGATCTGCACTGGATCTTCACCAATGAGTTTGAACGATGTGCGTAAAGACTCATGTCTCTTTATCATGCTGCTAAAAACATTCTTAAAACGTTGAATATCCAGTGGGCCTTCAATCATAACCATTGAGGGGAGATTATATGTCGTATTGCTCCCTTCGAGTCTGTTTATAATAAATAGTCTCTTTTGTGATGAAGAAACTGGATGGTACTCTTTTACTTCAATTTTTTCTATCGAAATAAACTCTTTTTCTATTGCTTCTCCAATCAATACCGATAATTTCTTAATAGTAGTTGCAGTAAATATATCTCCAAGCGTAACACCTACTCTGAATACCTTATGTATTTTGACCGCCAAATTTGCAGCCTTTAGCGAATGACCACCAAGTTCGAAGAAGTTATCATTTGTGCTAATTTTCTCAACACCCAGAACCTCTTGCCATATAGTAAGTAATTTCTCCTCTACTTGATTAACAGGTGCTTCAAAAACTTTTCCTGTATTTATTTCCCCTTCAGGTTTAGGCAGCCCTTTCCTGTCAACTTTCCCATTGGAAGTCAGAGGTATGCTCTCGAGTTTCACAAAGTAGGAAGGGATCATGTACTCCGGTAAGTTCTTTGACAAGTGGGATCTCAGTTCAGAAACAGACAAATTCCTTGCAGCGACAATATACGCACATAGATATCTACTGCCATCTTCATCATCTCTGACAGTCACTACAGCCTCACTAATTTCTGGATTCTTTATAAGTTCTGCCTCAATCTCTCCAAGCTCAATCCTATAGCCTCTCACTTTAACCTGGTTGTCTATCCTTCCAAGGTATTCTATATTCCCGTCAGGAAGCCATCTTGCCAAGTCTCCAGTTTTATACATACGCTCATCTGCTACTGCTTCGAAGGGGTTCTTTATAAACCTTTCAGCAGTTAACTCTGGTCTGTTCAAATATCCTCTTGCCAAGCCGTCTCCAGCAATGAAAAGTTCACCAGGTACTCCTATTGGTTGAAGTCCTCCCTCGCTGTTTAATATGAACAGGTTTATGTTGTCTATAGGCTTTCCAATAGGAATAATCTCAAATTCTTCTCCAGTGGAACAATCAAAGTAAGATACGTCAACAGTAGCTTCTGTTGGTCCATAAAGGTTATGAAGCTTAGTTCCATTATTCTCATATAGATGCTTGTTGAACTTGGTAACCTGCTGTACGTTTAATGCCTCTCCACTTGCAAATACCTGTTTTAGGCTCTTTAGCCTAATGGTGTCTATTCCATTTTCAATATACGTCAAGAACGCAGTCAGCATCGAAGGTACAAAATGCATTGTTGTTATCTGTCTCTGCTCTATCATATCCACAATGGCTCCAGGATCCCTTTCTCCTCCAGGCTTTAAGAAGCATACCCTTGCTCCCTGTATACTCCACCAGAACATCTCCCATACAGATACATCAAAGGTGTACGGTGTCTTCTGTAGAATGGTATCCCCTTCTCCAATTGGATACTTTTTTTGCATCCAGTTCAATCTGTTAACAAGGGAGTAGTGCTCTATCATCGCACCCTTTGGCTTTCCTGTGGAGCCTGAGGTATATATTACATAGGCCAAATCCTTAGGTGTATTTATCATTTCAAGGTTGGTATCCTCCACCGAGTAGAGGCTCTCATCCTCAAGACTAATACTTATAACAGATACTTCTCCAAGTTCCGGTTTCTGTTCCCATACTTCTCTACTTTGAACAAGCAAAACAGCTGCTCCGCTGTCCACTAGCATGTATTTAATTCTCTCATCAGGATATTCGGGACTGATAGGCAAATATGCACCTCCAGCCTTCACTACAGCCATGATTCCAATGATCATTTCAAGAGAACGTTCAGTCATAATTGCTACAATACTATCACCCTTAACCCCCTTTTCCCGCAATGTTCTTGCAAGCTGGTTGGCTTTTTTATTGAGCTGGCTGTACGTCAATTCTTTACCTTCAAATATCACCGCTATATTGTCAGGTGTCTTAATAACCTGTTCTTCAAACAGCTGATATACCGTTTTATCCTTTGGATAATTTGCTTCAGTGGCGTTGAAATCTTTAAGTATCTGATTTCTTTCTTGATTTGACAGTAATTCAAGTTCTTTAAGCTTTATATCAGGGCTCGTCGTGACCTGCTTTATAATGTTTTTAAAATGTTCAGCGACCCTTTCCATCGTACTGTGATTAAATATATCCACATTATATTCCAAGATACATTTAAGCTCCTTGGAAGAGTCCTCAAAATAAACATCCAGTTTGAAATCTAGTTTTGAGGTATTGTGCTCAAATTCAAGATTTGATAAAACTATATCTCCAAACTTTATATCTTTAATTACCTCCAGCTCGTTATGTAAAATCAACATGGTATCAAATAACGGATTCCTCGATTGATCAAGCCTCGAGCCAATATTTTCAATTAACCTGTCATAAGGATATTCTTGATTGTTATAGCAATCCATTATTTGAGAACTTGCTGTTTTTAGAAAATTTAGGAAGGTTGAATCAACATCTACATCCATCCTTATCGGCAGGAAGTTATTAAACATCCCCACAATCCTTTGAACGTCTTGATGAGACCTTCCAGCAACCAAAGAACCCACTACAATATCTTTTTGGTTAGTATATTTATTTAGCAATATAAAATAAATGGACATTAGCAAATTATTTATCGTTGTGCTATTCTGTTTTGCAAGTTTATCCAAATCCGAGCCCATTTGTGCTGAAACAGTAAACCGAATACTGTTGCCTTCGTAGCTACGCTTTTCATGTCTTTTATAATCCAGTGGCATATTTAATAACGGAATTTCTCCAAGAAAATTGCTCATCCAGAACGTTTCCTGTTTACGCAGCTTATCACTTTCAAGAAGTTCTTCCTGCCAGACTGCATACTCCTTGTACTGTATACTTAAATTCTCAAGCCTTTTTCCCTCGTAAACCTTTGCAAGCTCTTCAATGAGTACCATAACAGATACCCCATCGGAAATAATATGGTGCATATTAATCAGTAAAATATATTTCTCCTGAGCTACTTTTACTAGTTTTGTTCTGAATAATGGCGCTATTGATAAATCGAACGGAAGTATAAAATCTTTAAACATCTGATCTAATGAAGTAGCTTCCACCTCAGCATATTCAGTAGCGAATTCAATACCCTTGTTTATTTTCTGTACAATCTGTCCATCAATCATGCAAAATGATGTTCTTAACGCTTCATGTCTTTGTACTAATTCCTTTAAAGCATTCTCCAAGCGTTCTCTATCCACTTTGCCTTTCAATTCAATGGCTAGCGGCATATTATATGCAGTATCAACACCCTGAGAATGCTGTTGAATAAACATCCTCTTCTGCGCTGACGATACAGGGTAGTATTCTCTTTGTTCAGTGAGTTCAATGGGTGAAAAGCTATTGGTTTCAGAGTTTATAATAATTTTGGCAAGCTGCTTTACCGTTGCATTTCTAAGTATTTCAGCCAACGGCACCTCAACATTCATTGACTTATGAATCTTTGATGCAAGAATGGTCGCTTTTAATGAATGTCCTCCCAAATCAAAGAAGTTATCATTGGTGCTTATTTTCTCTACTCCTAATACATCTCTCCAAATACCCACCAATTTTTCTTCAATACTGTTTGAAGGATTTTCAAATTCGACCGCTGTTTTCTCTTCTGAATATTTTGTCAAAACCTTCAAATCTATTTTGCCATTTGGAGTTACCGGAAGTTCATTTAATATTATAATTTGTGACGGTATCATATACTGTGGAAGAATTTTTGATAAGTAATCCCTAACTTCTGAAGTCTTTAATTGTTCATCAGCAACAAGGTAGGAGCATAGATATTTATTTCCATCTCTATCGTCCCTTGCAATAACGATTGCCTTTTTAACCATCTCATGTGATAGTAACTTTGCTTCAATTTCACCCAACTCAATTCTAAAACCTCTTAATTTGACCTGGTTGTCCAGTCTATCCAAGAATTCTATATTCCCGTCTGGCAGCCATCGTACAAGATCTCCAGTTTTATAAATTAAAGTAGATGTTGATGTTGGAAGTTGTGAATTGAAAGGGTTACCCACAAATCTCTCCTCTGAGAGTTGAGGCCTATTCAAATATCCCTTTGCTAATCCGTCTCCACCAATATAAAGTTCACCCGGAGTTCCACTAGGTAATAAATTCAAGTCTTTATCAAGGATATATACTTCAGTATTTGAAATAGGCTTGCCGATAGGGATAGTCCCTAAAGCTTCATTAATATAATGGATTGGGTAATAGGTTGCAAAAACTGTAGTTTCAGTTGGACCATATACATGAATCAGCGTATCTTTCCCAACAATCTCCAAGGCCTTTTTTACATGGCTCACTGAAACTCTTTCGCCACCAAACAGAACCTTTCTGACTTTACAAAGGCAATTTGCATCCAAATCAACTAAAGTATTAAAGAGAGCTGTCGTAACAAAAAACACCGTTACATTTTCATGCTGAATAAGGTTTGCCAGTTTTGAAATATCCAAAAACGTTTCTTTCTTAGCTAGAATAAGTTGTGCACCATTAAGAAGAGCTCCGAAAATGTCAAAGGTTGAGCCATCAAAAGCAAAATTTGAAAGTTGTAATATAATATCTGAAGGTTTAATTGTAATATAATTCGTATTCTTAACCACCCTACTGATATTATAATGAGTGGTTAGAATCCCTTTAGGAACGCCTGTTGAACCAGAAGTATACATTACATAAGCCAGATCACTTGAATCATTACAACATTCTATATTGTCCTTCGGAAATTTTGAAATTTCATCTAAAGCATCCTCAAATAGTACGGCTTCACGTTTACTTTCTATGCTAAAATGCTCTTTAGAAATGAAAAGTTTATTAAAAACCTGGTCTTGTGCAAGTAAAAGCAATGCCTCTGAATCCTTCAGTATTCCTAATGCCCTCTCTGATGGAAGTTCGGAGTCAATAGGAAGATAAGCACCTCCTGCTTTTAATATGCCCCAAATACCAATCATCATATCAAATGAACGGTCTGCCAATAGACCTACAATAGTATTTGGTTTAACTCCCTTTTTACGTAAAAATCCTGCAATTTGATTGGCTTTCTCATTTAACTCCTTATAGGACATTTCTTGATTATCAAGCTTAAGAGCTATCGCATTAGGCATCTTATCAACTTGCTCCTCAAAAATCACTTGTAGCGCTTTGTCCTTTGGAAAACTTGTCCTAGTTCCATTAAACTCCTCTAAGAGCTGTGTTTTTTCCTCATCTGACAATATTTCTAACTCGCCTAAGCTAATGTCAAGATTATTCACAATCTCACTTAGAACCTTTACGAAATATTTTGCCAGCTTTTCTATTGTGTTACTATCAAATCGCCCTGAGTTGTAGATAAACTTTATTAAGATACCCTCAAAAGGGACAATAGCAAGAGTTAGGTCAAAGTTGGTCTTCTCATGGCTTGAATAACCAGTAACCTGAAAACTACTTTCTGGATTAGTAAAACTTTTGCTTAAAGGATAATTTTCAACTACTACTATTGAATCAAATAAAGTATCGGTATTATCGAGATCACTACTTTTCTTGATTTCTGAAAGCGATGCACTTTCAAATTCTTCGCGCTCACTGATCGAAACTTTGATAGAATCAATAATCTCCTTAAGGCTATCCCCCATTCTCGAATTAATTCTTAATGGAAGTGTATTTATAAATAGACCTACTATTTTATCGATTCCTTTTATTTTATGGGTTCTACCTGATACAGTTGTACCGAAGACAACATCTCCCGAGCTATTTAGTTTTTGAAGCAATATACCCCATGCAGCATAAAATAAAACTGCACTGGTTAGTCCATTTTTGAGGCATATATTATTGATGCTACTTTCAAGTTCCTTTGATAAGTTTATGCTTAACTCATCTGACTTGGAATTCATAGCTATATTTTTTTTATAAACTGGAAGATAAGTCTTGTTTTCAAATCCCTGTAAATAGGTCTTCCAGTAATCCATTTGCTTCTCATTATTTTGGTTTTGTTGCCATTTTAAAAAGTCCTTAAATTTGACTTTAACTGTACTGAGCGGTTCTTCGCAGTTTAAAAGGCTATTATATGCATCGATAAATTCGGTCAGTAATATTCCATTGCTCCAACCATCATACAAAATATGATGGTTGCTCACAATCATTGCATATTTTTCTTTCGCTATTTTACATAATAGTATTCTTATAGGCGAAGTTTTTATGTCTATACCTTCATTTATATCTTCTAAAGCAATCTCTTGTAGCTTTGTTAACTTTTCATTCTCATCAGCACCATCTAAAGCAAACTCTCGAATTGGTATTTCATGATTTTTCAATACGACCTGCATTGGCTGCTCTAGCTTGTCCCATCTGAATACGGTCCGAAGCATTTCATTTTTTTCCACTACAACATCCCAAGCTTTTCTAAAAATCTGTATATCTATATATCCAGCTAAATATAGCGTCAGTTGCTCAAAGTATTGGCCATTTTGTGGTTCCTTTAAATATTGAAACAACATGCTTTCCTGCATGGGTGTCAAAGGTAATATGTCCTCTATATTTGACTTTTCCATTATTTCTACTCTGCTCATTAGATACTGACCTCCTGATTAATATATTTGCGTAACATCTTTTTGGGTTGCTGAAGTGTCTATTTGAACCCTTGGAATACTTTTTAAGTCAATACCCAAATATGCTGCTTGTCCCTTCATTTTCTGAACCCTGACCATTAATTTACTCATGGTTTCTTCTCCAAACATACTCTTACTGTAAGAAACAAGCCCTAGAAGTTTATCCTTATGAGCATCGTTGAAATTATTTTCGTCAATATCATTATCAATGATATAAAACAGTACTTCCTTGTACTCATCCAGCAACTTTATCATTTCTTCTCTGGTAAGTTGTTTTTTATGTACTGCCTGATCAAGTTCCAATTGCTCTATGGTATCGTAGTTGTTTCTTAACCCAGATGCATACAACTTAATGTAGGAATCACAATCATACCTACACATCGAAATGTAGTCTAGAAGGTACAACAATTCACAATTTGTATTTAAGCTTTTAAATTGCTTGAAGGATATGCCAAGCTCTTCTAATGTATTAAAACTAAAAGTGGGATCATACTCAACAAAACACAAAGGTGACATAGCAGTCGGATATTCACTGTTTAATACCTCTTCTGCATCAAAACTATAAAGACTATTTTTCCATTCATCACCTAGCGCATCATTAATTAGGTCATGTACTTTACCAAATGGCTTCATACCATTTCTAAGCCTTTGCTTGACTTGTTCCCCTTCATTAATAACTCCAAATCCACCTTGTGCACTGTCCATACCATCAACAACAAGCGGTATTCCCAACTTCATTGCTAATTTTACTCCAACCCACTTGGTATAATAACCGCAGATCTGGCATCCAACCCATTCCGTTAAACCATATTCATGTCCATGTAAAAGTGAATAAGCCATTCCTTTATTGAAAACATTCTCATCAATGAAAAACTTAATTGCTTGTACATTTAACTTTTTAACTATTTCCTCCATATTTTTCTTAGCAACCTCAGTGACGAAGGGTTGTATCATACTATATGCAAGAACATTCAACTTATATTTGTTTTTCATCAAACTCAGTACATAGGTACTATCTTTTCCCCCACTGAAATACACAAGCACATCAAAAGGCCTTTTTTGCTTTTTGATGTTTTCGAAAATTGCCAGCATTCTATTTTCTAAAAGAGTAGCATTTTGTTTCATCATATCCGATGTGACATGACTTCCAATCTGGCAGAACACACAAAGCCCATCTTTCCCAATTGTTACCTCCGGCACTTTTGAGTGCAGAATACATTTCTTACAGACTATTTTATTATTTTCCATACTGATTGACCTCCAAATTTAAATTTTATATATCTAAATACTTTTCAATATATTCTTATTTTATGTAGTATTTTACAGTATTATGTCGAATAATCTTCTATAATAATTAATAAACTAATATTACTAATTATAAGAAAAAATATATTAAAATTGGTTTATTATATTATCTAGATCATCAACTGCTAAATTTAGCATATCAAAATCTGAAGGAGTGTACTCTTTATACTCCCTTGAGCTACAAAAATTAATTATTTTTCTTAAAGTATCAAACAAGGTCTTTAAGAAAGTCTCCATCGTCTCATTTATGAATTTATTACTACTATATGTAATAGAAATTTTCAATTTTTTATTAATAATCATGGCATTTATGTCTAGAAGGCAAGTCATATGATTATTATCACTGGAATCATTACCTAAATTATCATCTGAAATTTCAAATAAGTCGTTTTGCGAAATATTGTCTGAATCCCCTAAATAATTAAATCGAACGTGCTTTGATTTATTACTTGTAAATAACTCGGAATAATATTTCAGTACTCCAAATCCAAATCCTTTATTGGGAATATTTCTTATTTGCTCCTTCACAGCTTTAATAATCTCAGATAATTCTGTTCCACCTTGACATAATAGGACAGGATAGATACTGGTAAACCACCCGATGGTTCTAGATACATCAATATCTTCAAATATGTCTTCACGTCCATGTCCTTCAAGCTCAATCACCAATTCCTCTTTATTTACACTATTACGTATCGTTAAATAAAGCGCGGCAATCATTAATTCTTCCGCCTTGGTGTTATATGCATGATTAGCCCCATCAATCAGCTGGTGTGTCTCGTTTTCATCCAGAAATCCTGTCAATGTTACACATCTGTCCAGCCTATCGTTTTCAGTTCTATAATCTTGAGGATATTCGAAATCTTGCTCTAGAATGCGTTTCCAGTAAGTCATCTCGTCCTCTGGTGTGTTTCCTGCATATTTTTCCAGCTGAGAGGCCCACTTTTGCATAGAATGAGTTTTTAAAAGTTCTACTATGCCAATACCACTTTTGATTTGATTAAATATAGTAGCAAAATCCTCTAATAATATTCTCCAGGAAACACCATCTATAATCAAATGGTGAGCAGTCAAAAGAATCTTTCTTCCCCGTTCTCCTAAATCAAAAATACAGGCCTTGATCAAAATATTATTTTCAATATCAAAACTTGATTTCACAATCTTTCCTAGTTGAACCATATTCAAATCCTGTTCTATATTGGTCAAACCAGATAAATCGTAAAAATCAACTGTATTAGCTTTGGTAAGATAGACCTCATTATAGAATATCTCATTGGTCTGCTTGTCATAATTTAGTCTCAGAGAATCATGACATTTTACAAGTTCATTCATTATAGAAGTAAGCTCAACTACAGATATTTCATGTTTCAAATCTAACAATACTGACTGATTATAATGGTTTATATTTTCAAAATTTTGCGCTAGAAACCATGAAATAATAGGTGTTGGCCTAAAGGTTCCCTTAATAGGAGCATCATCGTGAATTAGATTACCGTATTCAAGACACAATGCCATATCTTCGGCAACAGGGTGTGATAATATATCTCTGACTTTGATTTTAAATCCTTTTTCATTTAATTTTCCAGCAATTTGAATGGCTTTAATTGAGTCACCACCATTGTAAAAGAAATTACAATTTACACCAAGATTACTTTTTTTCAATATTTCTTCAAGAACCGCTATTAACACTCTCTCCTTGTCATTCCTCGGTGGAACATATTCTGAAGCTTCATTCTTATTTTCTTCTGGCAAAGGCAGGAGACTTCTATTTACCTTTCCATTTTGAGTCAAAGGTATATCCTTTATTGTCACATAATGTGAAGGCACCATGTACTCTGGTAAATGTTCTAAAAGCGATTTTCTTAATTCTTTTGTAGAAAATTCTCCTAAAGTTACAATGTAAGCACAAAGGTACTTACCGCCATTTACATCTTCTCTGTCAATAACAACAGTATTTGTCACAAACTTGTGCTCTAAAATCCTTTTCTCTATTTCCCCAAGCTCTATTCTGTATCCCCTTATTTTTACTTGATGATCAGATCTGCCAATGTATTCAATTTCTTCATTTTCAAGGAATATGGCTAGATCACCGGTCTTGTACATCCTTTCACCAATAATATACGGATTTTGAATAAATCTTTCCCTTGTTAAATCTGGCCTGTTCAAATAGCCTCTAGCAACCCCATCACCGGAAATATATAGTTCTCCTATGCTGCCTTCTGGCAAAGGTTTTAAGTTTTTGTCAAGGATATAAATTTGTACATTGTCTGACGGTTTTCCAATTGGAACAGAAACCCTTCTGTCTTTTTCATAGTTATATTTATATATCATACAACCTACAACAGTTTCAGTGGGGCCATACTCATTATATATTTCAATATCTCCCCCAAAGCTACTATGTATATCAGAAGCCAGTCTGACCTTCAAATCCTCTCCACCTACAATAAATCTTTTGATTGATGAATTTTTATTATTCAAGTCTTTTAAAAGTGATAAATGAGATGGTGTTAACTTAACTATGGTCGCCTTATTTTCTTTTACAATCCTATATAATACATATTCCTCTCCATCATCTTTATATATAATAATACTATTACCTCCAATTAGAGGTGTAAAAATAGATGTTACTGTCAAGTCAAAAGATAATGATGAGTAAAACGCAAATGAATCATTCACATTCTTTATATACATTGATTTGGCCCACCATATATAGTTCACCAGTCCCTTATGCTCAATCATAACCCCTTTGGGTTTTCCTGTTGAACCTGATGTGTATATTACGTAGACAAGGTCTTCAGACTTATTTACTAGTGTAAGATTAGATGACTCCCCTGAATACAGTTCCTTATCGTTTAAGTCAATAATCTCTCCATTAAAACTAAACATCTGGTTATCCAAACAATTTGTAAGAATAAGCTTACTTTGGGAATCCTCTAACATATATTCTATCCTGTCTATAGGATATTCGGGATCAATTGGAAGATAGGCTCCTCCTGACTTTATAATTGCAAGAATGCCAATTACGGCTTCGATCGAATGCGTTACCATCAAGCCAACAATTGTATTTGGTTTAACCTTTCTGTTCCTCAGTTTTCTTGCCAGTTGATTTGCCTTTTCATTTAGCTCTGTATAAGTTATTTGGCTATTTTCAAAACATACTGCAATATTGTTTGGTGTTTTTTCAGCTTGTTCCTGAAATAGCTGATATATGTTTTTGTTATTAGGATACAAGGCTTTTGTCGAATTGAATTTATTGATTTGTTTATCTATTTTATCATTAGATAAAATATTAATTATAGATATCTTTTGATCGTATGCGCTTAATAATTGTTTAGAAATATTAATAATACAATCGTAAATCTGATAGATTTGTCGTGATGAATATTCATTTACTTTGTAATCAAATGTAAGGGTTATATTCCCTTTGTCGGACCAATCCTTGATAATCAATTGAAGCGCATACATCTGATAACCGTTATACATCTCAACATTCTCAGTCGAATATCCGTCAAGTTCTTTATGCAATTTTGTATTGTAATAATTTATACATACCTGAAACAGACTGTCATAACCCTGCTTTTTAAGATTTATATCTTGTACTAAAAGGTCGTATGGATACTTCTGATTAAAATAACACTCTTTAAGTTCACTGTTTACTTTTTCAAAAATCTTTGAAATTGTGTCCTCTGTATCTATTTTAATCCTGCAAGGCATTGTACTTGTAAACATGCCGAAAATGTTCTTTTCGCGTTTTCCTGATCTATTTAGTACAGGTGTACCAATAATTATATCTTCTTTCTGCGAGCTTAAATAAACATATATCAAATATGCTACGATAAAATATGTATTTAACGAGAGTTTCTTTTCGGTTGTAAAATTTCTTACGCTATCTGATAGTTCATTTTCAAGTGTATATACAACTCTATTGCCACTATTTTCTTCAGAACTATTACTATCAAGACATCCGGGTAAATCTCTGTATTTTTCCATCCAATAAGATTTATTCTTAATATATCTCTCTGATAGTAAATATTTATGTTCATTTTCAATATACTCAAGATATGAATATTCTACATCCTCGTTGACATCTTCACCCTTCAAAAGCATCATATAGATACCCATTATACTTTGAGAAGCTATTTCAATAGACCATCCATCCGAAATAGCATGATGAAATTTTACATAAATACCAAAGCGATTTTCACTGATTTTGTAAAGTGCGAAATAATATAACCTGCTTTTTTCAATTTTAAAAGGGGTTTTTATCACGTCTTCTGCCCATTTTTCAAACTCTGCATCTGGATAATCATATTTACTAAAATCAAAAAAATCTATTCTTTGATTTTTAAACTCGCTAATATACTGCATAACCTCTCCGTTTTGCTCAATAAACTGCAAACGAAGACCATCATTCTTTTTTATAAATATATTGATTACTCTATCGAAAAGATGGATATCAATGGGGCCATTTATTATTGATGGACCACCTAGGATATAAACAGGAGTATTAGGATATATTTTTTCAATATACCAAATCCTTTTTTGTGGATGTGTTAATGGATAAAGCATTATATTATCTGTACCAGCAAGGTCTGACTGAAGCTCACAGAACTTTCTATCCATAATAATCCTCCTATGCAATATTCATATACCTATATTTCGTATGTTTTTTACATTTTGTAACATGACTTCAACATCTAGACATGTATGTTATTTTATTTTACACTATTTGCGCATGCAGTTCAAGAAATATTTGTCATTTTATGAATTTTTAACGTATTATCTTTTTTTGTGACTATAGTCCTATTATTCAACGGTACTAATTTTTATTCAATGCAATTTATCCATGCTACAGCCTCTGTAATATGAGTAGCTAAATAACCAGTTTAGTAATGAGAAAAGAGCTTATTTATTGTAAAATAATTTGTCCAGTTGAGGCAAAACATCAAGTCCTCCTGAATTATATCCTATGTGTACGCATTCAAAATCCAATATAATCCGATTATCTACAGGAAACTGGTTTTTGAAGACAGTATCATCCCACCATGAATTATCTGAGTCCTCAGGATATTTTATGAAGTTTGAAGAATGGAACAATTGAAAATATCCTGTAAAATGCGGTTCTCCGCCTTCGAAAATATAAGGTAGGTTATCCCAATTACCCGTCTTGTAGCTGATCCATTGTTCTTCAATGCTATCTATATCTGATTCAAATAACCCGGCCTTAACAAAGGATCTTAATGTATCGAGATATATTTTCTCTTTATTTGGATCATTCTCTACATTTTTTACTACTTCAATAAACCTTTTATGTATTTCAGAAATATTTTTTCTGCTTTTTGAACAGCGGAAATCCAAAAAACCATCTCCTCTTCCCAAACCCAGTCCTCTCCTGCCTGACGGGGAATATAATGATTTTAAGTTTTTTTCTTTTTGGGGTATATTTCTTACAAATTCTCTAACATTTGAAGGTAGAATTATGTCTGCATCAAGTGACAACAGCCAATCAGATTTATCAAGGGCGTTAAATCCTTCATTTATAGCTTTACCTTTTGCGAATTCAGCGCCGTTTTCATGTATCCTCTCAGAAAAGATATAGTTAATCGAATTCTCTTTGCAGAGGTTGATTGTATCTATATCATTTTCCTCTGTAACGATAGTCCAATTATCAAGGTATTTTTTATTATCTAGACAATACTTTAAAACATGAGAATAGTTAATACATACACTAACAGCTTCTATTTTCATGATATATCCCTCCCATATAATATATTTTATAAACTCCAATATAAGAATCCATTCTTTTCTACTTCACTTTTACTATAAGTACCCTTAATATCTATAAGAACGCCATTTTCATCTTTGAATTTTTTCTTTAGCGCTTCTAAAGGAATGTCTCTGTATTGCTCATGTGGAACCGCATATATTATAGCATCAATATTATTTGACTTATTAAAATCACTGAGTTTGAATCCATATTCTTCGAATACTTCATCCTGATTTACTATATAGTCTGCAACTTGAACTTTTACCCCGTATTCCTTTAGCTCGTTAACAATATCAATTACCTTTGTATTTCTGATATCAGGTACATCTTCTTTATAGGAAAAGCCAACAACTAGAACTTTACATTCGCTAATCTGCTTATGTGCTTTTACTAGTTGTTTAATAGTATTTTCAGCAATATATTTGCCGACACCATCATTAACCCTTCTACCTGCAAGTATTAGCTGCGGATGGCATCCTATTTCCTCAGCCTTATATGCTAAATAATATGGATCAACTCCAATACAGTGTCCTCCAACAATACCAGGACTTAGTGATATGAAATTCCACTTAGTAGCTGCTGCCCTTAAGACTGCCTTTGTATCTATTCCCAGCTTGTTAAATATTATTGAAAATTCATTCATTAATGCAATAAGCAAATCTCTTTGTGTGTTTTCTATTACCTTTGCAGCCTCTGCAACTTTTATACTTTCAGCTCTATATAATTTTTCATCAGTAATAATTATACTATAAACCTTTGCGATTACATCAAGTGCTTCTTCATCAATTCCGGATACAATCTTTACTACATTGGTTATAGAATGCGATTTATCACCAGGTGTTATTCTTTCAGGTGAATACCCCACCTTGAAGTCAACTCCGCACCTCAGACCAGATTCTCTTTCGAGAATCGGTATGCATACCTCCTCTACCAGACCTGGGTATACAGTAGACTCATACACTATTATAGAACCGATAGTAAGGTTTCTTGCTACTATTTGAGTTGCTGATTTTATTGGTCTTAAATCTGGTGTTTTATCTCTATTAACCGGTGTAGGTACGGCAACTATATGAAATTGTGCTTTTTGTAGCATAGCTTCATCAGTAGTAAATAGGATGCTCGCTTTGGCTAAGTCTTCTCTATCTACTTCATTTGTGGTATCTATACCTTTTTTGTAATCTTGTACTTTTTTATTGTTGATATCAAAACCAATTACACCAACCCTTTTACCAAATTCAACAGCAAGTTGAATACCTACATATCCTAATCCGACAACTGATATTTTGTCCTTACCTGAAATTATATTTTCACATAAACCCATATTGTTCACCCCTTTATAAACTATTTCCGTCATTTTCAATCAAGTTTACTGAACAAAGGCGTAAACTTTCTTTTTATTGAAATAATATATTTGTTTTACTTCGTAAAATAGTCAATAACACTATTAATAATCTCATTAGTATCTAAGAACTTATGTTGACCGATAATACTCAAAATCTTATCTGAATTAGGAATCCTGACTTTAGTATCTTCAAAGTCAATGCCAAAGATCTCTCTTGTAGGAATAAAAGTTATTTCAGATGAGCTGCCTGTTATAGATTTAATCCTTTTTGCCAAATCAATTATTGAAATACTGTTATTTGATCCCACATTAAAAGTTTTTTTATTGGTTTCACTATTTTCAATAACCAACATCAATATATTGACTAAGTCGCTTACATGCGTAAATGTACGAATTTGAGTTCCATCATCATATACTGTCATTGGTTCGTTACGAAGTGCTTGTCTTGCCAACCTTGGTAAAACCATTCCATAGTTTCCGACTTGTCTTGGACCAACTATATTAAAGCACCTAATAACAACATAATCCAAGTCCATTTCTTTACCATAAGCATAGCAATAGTATTCAGCTACCGCTTTACCAATGGAATAACTCCACCTGAAGGAATGCCCTATTATTCGGTCATCATTTTCTCTTAATTCTGGAGAAATGCTTTTTCCATAGATTTCAGAAGTAGAAAATACCACAATCCTTTTTTTCAGCTCTGCAGCAAGCTTAATAATTGAAATGGAACCTAAAATATTTGAGTTCAAGCCCTTAACTGGATTTTCCATTATGTATTTAACACCTACAGAGGATGCCAAGTGAAAAATAAGGTCACAATTTGAACATAAATCATATATGATGCCGTAACTAGAAATATCGTCCTGTATAAAGTGGAAATTAGTATTTTCTAAATTATGTCTAATATTCTCTAAGGAGCCAGTAGATAAATTGTCTATAACATACACCTCATGTCCCTCATCGAGCAATTTATCAGCCAAGTGTGAACCAATAAAACCTGCTCCACCTGTAATAAGTATTTTCATAATGCTCCTCCTAGTAATTCTTTTTGTATGTACCTAAACTATCAACACCCTTTTTATTTCATAAGCCTCAGCGGCTTCAACCGATACTTCCTTTCCACGATACCTTGCCATACTTATTACTCCGTTTTTGCTTACTGCATAATCCTCATCTCCCATTTGAGATTCATACATTTCCAGCATTTCAACTTTTTTATGAAGATGTTTGGATATATCCACATATAGGTTGGGTTGAAACATTTGTACGTTTGTAATCCAATTTATCTGCGGGTATTCATAGACTATGACAACTTCAGGCATAAAAAATTTCTTTTTTCTACTACGCAGTGCTGTCATACAGCAATTATAAACTATTGCATGATCCTGGTTGAATGAAGGGAAAGGTATCGCAACAACCTGTGGTCTTACTCTGTCAATAATACCTTCTACTTTGTTAACAAGGTCAAACATAGGAATGAGATCAAGCTTTAAGTGATACTCGTCATCATATAGGACTTCAAAATTTTCTATCTCGCAAAACTCCACTATTTTTTCAAATTCTTTCTTTCTTATAGCACTTCCGATAGTAAACTCTGCTATATGTACATTTGAGCTTTCCATTTTACTGATCAATCCACCACAACCTAAGGTCTCATCATCAGCATGTGGTGAAAAAACCAGTAGTCTTTCATCTTTATCAAATAATTTATACATAACACCTCTCTGTTAGTAATCCTCAGTACCTGATTTTTTAACATTACAAATTTTTAGTCAATTCATTATTTAAAAATCCCTATATTCTCTCAATTCTAACCGTTCTAAGACATTTTTCAACTTTATTCCTTTTTATTCCACATTAATCTGAGTAAGAAATTTATCATGTTTTATACTATCACAACACATAGTTTTGTCAATAGTTGCCTATAATGGCCTTTTATATATAAATTATAAGGTTTTTTGAAAAGTCTTTTTACTAACGTGCACAATTTCAGAATATATGCATCTTGCGTTTAGAAATATTATTTTGAGAATAGTATGGAGCTGATCTTAAGAGATGATAAGGAAGTGATCTAAGCTTCCCATCTAACTTTTTGCTTTAAAATTTTTGCTGGGTTGCCGCCAACCATAATATTATCACCTTCAATTTCGTTATGTATGAGAGAATTCGCTCCCACTATACATCCATTTCCGATTTTGGCACCTTTTAGAAAAGTACATCTGCAACCTATCCAGACTTTATCTCCAAATATTATTTCTTTTGGCTGGTTTATAATAGTTTCAGTTTCTAAGCTATAAATTTTATGATAATCATTATCTAGAAATAAGTTATCCCATGATACAATACATCCATCACCAAATTCTATTTTTTTGTTGCATATAATTGTTGAATGTCCACCACAGCAGAAATTATTCCCCATATGCAACTCTCCTTCATCACTTACATCAATAACTGAACCTGTCCCAATATATACCTTTTCCCCTAATATTACCTTACCCGTTACATTCCATTTAGAATTTTTTGCAGGTAACGCACTTATAAAAGGAAATCCTATTGATACTGAACCAAATTTAGGTTTTGATGTTAGAACTACACTGCCCTCCATATCATGTAACTTGACACTATAATGCATATGAATAGGAAATTTTATTGCTTCCATAAATTTAAAGTAATTAAAATTTATGTAAACAGTTTTGGGAATGCTCAACAAATTATGTTGCATCCCAAATAAACGATATCTAATTTTATCAATAATATTTTTTAGCATTTTATCCCCCTTTCGACAAATTGTTACAATTGTTATTGATTATATACTAAATAGGAGTTTTTTTCAATTGTTTAGATGATATTGCATTTTGATTAATAATAATATAATAAGGGACTTGAACAAACGGTGTTTGCTTAAATCCCCTATTATTATTTTACTAATAAAATTGTATAAATAAAATTACCTTACCATAAATAGGACATCGGATGTGCACACTTACGCTTCGCCATCAGATCCTCATTCACACGTCAATCTCTGTCTATCGTTTTATCAGTGTCTAATTTTACTATATCACTTTACATGTTTTTATCATATGACTAAGCAACTAATCTATTTCTATTCTAAAACCTTTTTATATAAATTTTATGAAACTAGAGAACATATTTTGCAGCAAGAGTATTAAGGGTATAAATACAAAAAAGCTCTCAGAGGAAAATCTCTCAAAGCCTTCTTATTCATGGTTGCGGGAGCAAACTTATTCTAATAACTACTTCAGCTTATGTTTCAATTTTCGTCTTTAGAGTATTATTTTCATCAATAGCTGTGTCGTCACCTTCAGTTTGTCCTATAGATAATGCCCTTCTTGACTTTATCCAGGTATCATTATCATACTTAAAACTTTTATTCTTACTATAAAGTTGTGTGCTTGTGGAAATAGCCTGATCAATTTGCCCATTGTTTTTCAAACAATAAGTATGTTCACATTAACGAGATCATTAACTTTTACTCCAACAATTGCGAATTTTTCAATTTGTCAATAAATATCTTTATGTCTTGAGCTGTTGCTCTTGTAACCCGTCCATTTGAACGAGGTTCCATAGAAATATATGTCTATTAGCTTCTTCATAGGCGCCTGCGTATAGTGCTGGAAGAGCGGAAGCTTCATTTGACCGTGCCGATTCGTTGTCTAATACTTCGTACCCTGTTGCTCCAGCAGTAGCCTCCCATTCCAAATCAATAGAGATACTTGATGGAGTAGTCACAAGGTTAATCGGTGTTGCAAGCAAAGTGTACTTTGATATTTCTTTGCTCCATTCACTATATTCGCCTTGGTTAACTGCTCTTACTTTCACTATATGCTGAGTATTTGGTTCTAAACTTCTATATGTATAATTGGATGCTGTAACATTTGTAATATTATCATCCAATGAAATATCATAGCTTTCAGCTTCTGCTATAGAATCCCAACTTACTTCTAAAGTTGTGTCGGTTGTAGACACGATCACATTTGCAGGTATTGAAATAGCAGCAGGGGTTGTGGCTGCGGTGGTACTAACCGTCAATGGCTCACTCAACGCTGATACATTTCCAGCCTCATTGTAGGCTTTAATCCTGTATACATACGATTCTCCTGCTATTAATCCACTATCGGAATATGAATTTGTGCTGGAGGTACCAATTTTGACATTATCTCTATATACTTCATAATCTGTTGCTCCAGCAGTAGCCTCCCATGCCAAATCAATCGAGATACTTGACGGAGTAGTCACAATGTTAATAGGTGTTGCAAGCAAAGTGTACTTTGATATTTCTGTGTTCCATTCACTGTTTCCACCTTGGTTAACTGCTCTTACTTTGATAGTATGCTGAGTATTCGGCTCCAAACTATTATAAATATAATTAAGTGCTGTAGTATGTGTAATATTATCATCCAGTGAAATGTCATAGCTTTCAGCTTCTGCTATAGAATCCCAACTTACTTCTAAAGTTGTGTCGGTGGTGGCTACAATCACATTTAAAGGAATTGAGATAGCTGACGTGGTTGTTGCGTTATAAGCTATCAATTGATTGCTAAAAGCTGATAAATTGATTGTTGACGCATCCAATTGGTGTATTGCTATTACATCTGTTTTACCGATACTCTTCAATTTGCTTGCTGTTGTATTTAAATGAGCATCCGTAAGTGATTTAGGAATAACAGTGGACTCAGTTGATTCCGTTGCCGTAGGTGTTAATGCCTGTGTTGGTGTCGGCGATGACGTCTGTGTAGGTGGCACTATTGTATTGGCATACACTTTCTGCGCTTGCAACGGACTAAAATCAATAACACTTAAGCTCTGTATTAGCAATAACGCTGCCATTAGGCTGGCAATCCACCTTTTTCCAATCCTCATAACATTTTCTCCTCGTTAACTTTAAATTTAATTAATCAATTATGGATTTAAAACAAATTTAAATTAACATCCAATCTTTTGAGTAAATGGTTATGCTAAAGTTTTAATCCATATTTTCAATTTATTGTAATTTTATGACTTTACAATTTTAAAATAAATTTGATATTATGTCAATATTTATAATAATACCCCATTTTCCCCACCGAATTATCAAACAATCAGGAAACACGTAAAAAAACCTCTAGCTAATTGCCAGAGATTTTTTCAGTTAAAGGAAATTCAGTTTTACGGAAATCAATTGAGGAATACATGAAAGATGGCAGTCCAGAGTTAGTTAACAGTCGCAATTATGTGTTCACCCTGTTGCTGATACTCCTGATATAATTGTGCTACACGTTTCAATGTGAGTTACTATACTTACTTACGTATATATCTCTCATCGATCCAGATTAGAGATAATTGTAGTAAAGACCCCAAAATACGAGACAACTGAATAACTGTACCAGTTTTTTCATTTTCAGTACCGCTTTTAATATTTTGTACCAGGAAATCTTTGAAAAAAGCAATCTATACATAGCACTAGGATTAAACTAATTATTTCATGATTTTTATATTAGACATAATTCTTGCTAATTTCTATAAGCAGTCAAATTGACTACTTTATATTTTCTTGAAAATTTAAAAAACCCTCAAAGCTATTTGCTTTAAGGGTTTTCATGGTTGCGGGAGCAGGACTTGAACCTACGACCTTCGGGTTATGAGCCCGACGAGCTACCAACTGCTCCATCCCGCGATATGTGAAATTGTGTTGTCTCCAGTTCAACTCTCTTGGCGACAAAAGTTAGTATAGCACAGTGTTTTAATGATTGCAAGAAGTATTTTTATAAAAAACATGTTTTTTATTGTTTAATTATTTCTAAGTGCATCCATTGTTCACCATTTGTCATTATTGTTATGGTGATTCACACAAATGTCACATGTGGTCACTTGAAATTTACTTTAATATTATTATGCTAAAAGCTAATAAATTATACTTGCAAAAATATATTTTTTTAAAACCTCATACATTATTTACCTTTAAAAGTTCCTCATATAGAAAACTGCTAGCTGAGTTCTATCTCTCAGCTGGAGTTTTTCCAATATATTAGAGATATAGTTTCTGACTGTGCCCTCACCCATAAACAGCGTATCTGCTATTTCTTTGTTTGAGAGTCCATCACAAATGCATTTCATGATTTCATGCTCTTTGGGCGTTATTCCAGCATCCTTCGGTAAAATGTGCTTATTAATTCCAACCAAGTCAGAAAGCATAGCCGCAATAACTTTGTCATATACTACATTGCCCTTATATACCATCCGCAGGCTATCAATAATACTTTCTGATGAGCTACTTTTCAAAACATATCCGTCTGCCCCATACTTCACACCACTTCTAATATATTCAATATCCTTAAAGGTTGTCAAAAAAAGTACTTTTATCGTTTGAAATTGTTCCTTAATCAGCTTTGTGGCCTGAACCCCATCCATAATAGGCATTCTAATATCCATCAGCACCACGTCCGGCAATTTTTCAGAGCATTGTACCATAGCTTCTTGCCCATTGGCGGCAGTGCCCACAACCTCGATATCCTCTTCCAAATCCAATATCATTTTTAGTCCATCTCGAATCAAGGCATCATCATCTACTAATAATACTCTCATAAAGCTTATACCCCCTGTATGTTAGGAAGCGTAAAAACAATAGTGAAGCCACTTCTTCCATCTACTGAATACGTTCCACCCAGATTTTTTACTCTATCTCTAATACTTGATAAGCCTATATTCTCTTTGATTTTGTTACATCCTCTTCCATCATCCTTATAAAAATATCTAATATGTTTACTATTTATATCTATTTTCATAGTTATCTCACTTGCTAGAGAATGCTTTATTGCATTGGTTAAAAGCTCTTTTGTAGTGGACTCTAATATTTTAAGATTTGAAGTTGATATTTTGTTAAAATCTCCACTGTGACTAAAATTTATTTTGCAAAACTTAAATTCTTTTATAATATTAATTATGCAATCTATTCCTGGAATCTGATCACTCTTTATGTTATATACAGTGTTTCTAGTTATTTCAAGCGCCTCAACTAGTTTCTCAATAGACAGTTTCAATATTTGCTCAACTTTTTGGCTATTTATAGAAAGCAATCTTTCAGCAGCTCTCAGCTGAAACAGCACTCCAGCAATACTATGACCTATACTATCATGTATTTCTTTTGCTATTCTATCACGTTCTCTAACCTCTGCCGTTCGCTCTATCTCAATTTGTAGTCTTTCTAACTCAACCTGTGTTTTTTCAAGCTGATATCTGAGACCCCTCTCTTTATCAAGTAGACTCAGGTGTTTTTTCTCCTTGCCATCACTTCTTTCCAGTGTGAATCCCCAAAGGGCTCCTGTGACTATTGGGAAAATATATTCCTGCCCACCCATACTGTAACAAAGCATTATTGAAATAAAAACAAAAATTCCCAACAGAACATAATTTTTGAAATATGCCATGTCAACTAAAACTATTCCAAGTAATATCAAGAGATAAGGATTACATAAAGCTAGTGCAATTATTGCCACTCCATATATACCTGCATAAATAACCTGGTCTAAATATTTTTCCTTCACAACAAATAGGCACAAAGCTATAAGAATAAACCCTGTGCCAATAATATTAGTTTTATCTTTCGCTATGACTTCTACTACAGTCCAAATAAATAATAAAATTCCATATATGTATTTCATACAGCCGCCATTTCTACAAAATCTAGCAGAATGTAGTTATAATTTTTGATGCTTACTGCATCTTTATATTATTATAATTATTTTGAAATATCAACTTTTTTTACCAAACCAACTGCAAAAAATATAGCTGCAAACAGTAATAAAATTCCATAATTTATGAATAATGAACTCATTGTAATTGAGCCATCTAAAACAGCATCTACAGTTCTCATAACCCAAGACAAAGGTATAAACTGTCCTATCCTATTCATTATGTCAGGCATCATTCCAAATTCAAAATAACACCCTCCCAGCATAAGCATAGGAGTAGCAATGACGGCAATAGTTACATATGCATGAATTGGTTTTTTAAAGATAGAAGTGATAAATATACCAAATGCAATACATACTAAAGCGAACAATATAAATAGTCCAATTATTGCAAATGGTTTACTTCCAAGATATATATTAAAAACTACTTTAAGTGCTAAAATAATGCCTAAAGCCTGTATAACTGCTGTTGTAAAAAATGCTAATAGATTCTCAAGCATATATCGTTTAATGCTAATTGGTCCGAAGAAAGTCCTATAATAGGTTCCATTTGATTTATCCTCTAAAATTAGTCCAGTGGTTATTACAGCCATGTAAAGCATAAATTGAATCAAAAACGCAAGTGAGTACCTAGCTTTTGAATTCTTGTTACTTTCTTCAACATTGATGTATACAGCAAGCTTTGATTCACTGTACTTTTCCAATGCCGACTCAAATTTCAGTTTGTTATAGTTTGCAGCTTTGGCAAGTAATCTATAATTATCTAATTCATTGTTTATAGAACTTTTGACGAAATACAATTTTTGTCTATCCTCTACATAATATTCTCTTATTTTAGCTTCTTCTCCTGAAAGTATCGCTTTTTCTAGGCCGGAATCAATAATAATTGAATAGTCTATAGAGTAGCTGGCAGTTAAATCGTAAATATCATCTTCCGCTAGCTTAATGACTTTTATACCATTAGTTTTATTCAATAGGCTGTATATTCCATTAGACATAGTTGTATTGTCATTATCCACAATACCGATTGTTGCAGCCGTGTGTTTTTGAAAAGCAATACCCCCTATAAATATAAATGGACAAAGCATTATTACAATAAACCTAACTTTATTTTTAAATATTCTCTTTAGAGCTGTACTAAATATTATCATAATTAACCCTCCTCAGCTTTAGAAATGATAGCAAATATACAATCAATATCATAACGAATATTCCAATAGCCGCTTTCATCATAACTTGGGTTGGATAGCTATATAGCGTTCCGAAAATCAGTACCTTTGCATAGTATATTGGATTTATTATATTTAAGCTTCCAGAAGAAAGCGCTGGAGCGATTGCCCCACCAAAGCTTGAAGCAGAAGTCATTAATAGCAAAGTAATTCCCATCGCAGCTGCCATATTCTTGACAAGCGCAGCTATCAATATCCCAATCCCTATACTCAGGAATGAAAATACCATCACAGTCCCGCCTACTATGAGTAAATTTCCGTCCCAGTTTGCATTGTAAACGTATTTGGTAAAAACAATTGTCACTATACAAGAAATAAATAGAAATACACTGCTACCAATAACTCTTCCATATGTAACAGTCCATTTTGATATTGGTAATGCATACAGACGAATATGAATATTTGATTCTCTATTTCTACTTACTATAAAAATGCCCAGTATCGACCCTAAACTCGTCATTTCCAAAAGCGTTAGCACTGAATAATAGTCTATAGCCTTTGGAAGTTTTTTATTTATTGGAGTAATTCGTTCAAAATACTTTTGAGGTTCTAAACTTACTGGTTTTTGAGCTATATTCATTGCAATAGAATATGCACTGCTTTTTGATATGTAACCCTCCAATAAAGTTTGTACCAGCTCAATATTTTTCTTTCCTTCTATATTAACTGTAGCTGTTTGCCCCTTCTGGATTTTTTGCGTCGTATTCTCTAAAACAACAAAATAATTATCTATCTTACCAATATCAATATCTTTCAAAGCAGCATTTTCCGTGCTATACCTCTTCGCAGCTATTAGCTTGCTTATTTCAGGTGTACTTATCATGGTTTCAAAGCCTTTACCTATTTCACCATTATCAGTTATTACATAGCCAACTGGTATTTTCCCATTGTTATCCTCTGTCAACTTTCCATCAAATACTGTTCCCAAAAGTATAATAATACTTATAGGAAAAGCAATAAGTGCAATCAGAATACGAATATCCCTTATATTTTTTATAAACTCATAATATGCTGACCATAACACTTTCATCTTTTCACCCCCTAATCTCTCAACTTTTTACCTGTAAGTGTAAGGAATACATCTTCTAGTGAAGTATCCTCCATATTAATTTTGGTAATGACTCCACCGTTTTCAACGATAGTGTTAATTATTCTGGATATACTGCTACTTTTCTCCAATATTACCTTCATTCTATTCTCTATTATTATACATTCCTTTACTCCATGAACAGTTTTAACAGCTTCAGTAATTGAAAAGCTATAATTGTTCATCGATATATCAACTATTTGCTCGTCTCTCACATACTCCTTCAGTTCTTCTATACTTCCCTGTGCTATTAATCTTCCGTTATCCATAATAACTACTCGTGAGCACAAAGCCTCTATCTCCTCCATGTAATGTGAGGTATAGATAACAGTGGAGCCCATCTCGTTTAGCTTTCTCACCGAGTCCAATATATGATTTCTTGATTGAGGATCAATACCTACTGTTGGCTCATCCATTATTATCAGCTTTGGTTTATGCACTATTGAACAAGCAATATTTAGTCTCCTCTGCATACCCCCTGAGAACTTCTTTGGATATTCATCGTTCTTGTCCCACAGTCCTGTAAATTCCAGTGCCTGCTTAACATTGGCCTTTAGCTCTTTTCCTTTTAGCCCATATAATCTCCCGAAGTATTCTACATTTTCGTATGCCTTAAATTCGTTATATATAGCAAGATTCTGTGGAACTACGCCAATGTTTTTCTTTACATTATAATTATTTTGAGACATCACGCTATCAAATATTTTTATTTCACCTGAACTAATGCTTGTTATTCCTATAATAGAATTGATAAGAGTGGTTTTGCCTGCTCCATTTGGCCCTAATAAGCCTAAAATTTCACCCTCAGACACTCCCATACTCATATTATCAACAGCAACATTGTCTCCGTATCTCTTGACTACATCCTTTACCTCTACAATCATATTCAAATACCCCTCTCATATTTTACTCAAATCTCTATCAATGCCATGCTCCCCCTATATAATAGATGAGATTAGCAGCACCTTAATTCTGACTCTAAAATAAGTATAACGCTAAGTGAGATACGTTTTTAGTGACAAAAGAGCCTATCTAATGTGACATCTGTCATTTTAGATTGTATAAGCTTTGTTTATTTCTTCACACTTTTGTAACAGCTTTTTTCAGCAAAAATTATAGACCTTTTCTTTACAATAGGGTATTATAATCACTAGAATGTTTTAATTTATATGATAAGCAGTAATAATATGCTTAATATGAAAAAAGACATTATCAAATTACTTAGTAAAATGGAGGCTATAAAAATATGTTTAAATCTATTTGTAAGAAAACGACTGCGCTTTTATTAGTTGTAACTTGTATAATCGCAATCACATCTGGCTGTGCTAAGCAAAATACAACAGACACTAGTAAAGAAACTACTGTATCCGCAGATCACCCACAAGTACAGATTGAAATGGAAAACGGGGATAAGATGGTTTTTCAGCTCTATCCAGAATTTGCTCCTGCAACCGTTAGTAATTTTATTAGTTTAGCAGAAGCAGGCTTTTATAATGGCCTAACTCTTCATAGAATCATAAAGGACTTCATGATACAAGGTGGCGACCCATCAGGTGATGGATCAGGCGGCTCGGATAAAAACATAAAGGGTGAATTTTTAGAAAACGGATTTACAAAAAATGCTCTAAGCCATGTAAAAGGAGTTATCTCAATGGCTAGAAGTGGACAACCTGATTCGGCATCGAGTCAATTCTTTATTATGCATGCAGCTAATCCTGGTTTAGATCGTAAATATGCGGCATTTGGAGTCCTAACCAGTGGTGAAGATATTCTAGATAAACTTGCAAATACCCCAGTAGAGTCAAATGGTCAAACACCACCAGAAATATCAAAACCAACTAAAACTGTTAAAATTAAGGCCGTTACAGTACTAAAGTAATAATATAAGTTACACTACTCAATAAGTAAATAACAGCAATTCTCTGTAAATACTACTTAGCATTTAATAAAAAAATAGTAGCATTAGCTGCTAAACCGTCATAAAGGGGCAGGAGAGTAAATCTCCTGCCCCTTTATATATCTAGCATGTTCAAGCCTAACCTATAGCCAACCTTAGCTGTACAAGTGCTTTTTCAAGTATCGCTCTAGGGCATGCTACATTCATCCTCATAAAGCCCTCTCCAAGTTGTCCAAAATACGTACCTGCACTCATTGCTAGTCCCGCTTTAAAGGTCATAAACTTAGTGAGCTGCTCTCCCTTCATACCCATTTGCCTACAATCAAGCCATACAAGATATGTTCCCTCAGGGCAAATTGGTCTAATTGAAGGTATATATTTCTTGAAATACTCCATTACAAAAGTCACATTACCTTCAATATATCTTAGCAGCTGCTCTAGCCATTCCTCACCATACTCAAATGCTGCCTGAGTTCCAACCATACTTAAGCAATTATTACATTCTATATGGAGTCTTGCCCAAGCTTTATCAAATTTCTGCTTCGAACTTTCATTAGGAAAAACTACGATAGATGATTGCAGTCCCGCTAAGTTAAATGTCTTGCTGGCCGCTATGCAGGTTATTGTAATCCTTCTGAGCTCTTCAGATATTGAAGAAAATGGAGTATGCTTATTCCCCCACAAAATTAAATCAGAATGGATTTCATCCGAAATAACTGTAATACCATATTTGAGGCAAATATCTCCCAACTTTTTAAGTTCATCCCATGACCACACTCTCCCAATAGGATTGTGAGGACTACATAAAATAATATATTTTGCTCCCTGTTTTGCCTTATCCTCTATATCCTCATAATTCATATAAAAGCTACCATCAGCTTCCTTCAGAGGACTTTCCAGAAGCTCTCTGGGTGCATCCTTAACTGCATTATAGAAAGGCCGGTAAACAGGTGTTTGAATTATAATTTTATCTCCTGGATTGGTAATTTCTTTAATTATCATGCATATAGAAGGCATAACTCCCAAGCTAAAGCTCATTAACTTTTTATCAATGTCCCAGTTTTTCCTTTTCTTCTGAAATTTACAAACTTCATCGTAATATAAGTCTGGTCTTGAGGTATACCCAAATATGCCATTTGCTATTCTCTCTTTAATAGCATCGATAATAGGCGCAGCAGCTTTAAAGTCCATATCTGCGACCCATAGGGGTATAACATCAGAGGTTCCATATAGCTTTTCTAAATCCATATATTTTTCAGCATAAGTATCTTTTCTATCAATTATTTCGTCAAAATTGTATTCCATTCTACTCTCCTTGCTGTCTCAGCAAATACTAAATTAAGATACATCGTAGCGTAATCATTCAGAATTGTGTTCTCGTTTTATTACTTTTTTTAATCGATAATTCTTTTTTCTTATAAAAAAATAAAGGACTGATACAAAGTATCAATCCTATATTTGGTGCCGGAGACCGGAATCGAACCGGTACGGGGTATTAGCCCCGCAGGATTTTAAGTCCTGTGCGTCTGCCAGTTCCGCCACTTCGGCATGGTTAATTATCGGCGACTAGACTATTATAATACTATATGTACACTAGTGTCAACAACTAAATTTATACTAATTAAACTTTTTTATTCAAGGACATTTTTATTTAAAACAAGCTATACGCAAAATCAAAATTGAGCTGATTTTTTATATCCGCCATTTCCACGTTTTGAATCCACACTTTTCTTTAAGTCATGAAGCTTTTCATCACTGTCCTTCATAAACTTCGCCAAGCGATCCTCAAAAGATGAATTGTTAACAACATTTTTACTATTACCCCAGTCTACTTCAGCTGGAAGCTTAGGAGTCACCGCAACTGGCTTCTGCTCAATAGCCTTCTTTATAGAAAGACTTACTTTGCCATTGGGATCAATTGATATGATTTTAACTTTCACCGTCTGATTTTCTTTGAGGTGAGTACTGATATCCTTCACGTACTCCTGTGCAACTTCAGAAATGTGCACCAAACCTGTTTTACCTTCGGGTAGTTGAATAAATGCGCCAAACGCAGTTATACCAGAAACTTTACCCTCAATTATTGTACCTACTTCAAGTGGCATAAAATAAGAAATCCTCCCCAAACCAAGCTGACAATACCATTTCACTCGATAAAAAACAATTCGATTATACAGTATATGTTAAATCACGTCAAGCGATAATCATTTATTTGTATCAACATAAATTTTCTCATTGTCTTTGATATAACCTAATTTTTCTCTAGCCATTTCTTCATAAAATTTATCAGTATTAATTAATGCTTTTTGTTGCATAAGTTGCTCCTGCTTAATTGTCTCACTGTAAATATCCTTTTGCAATTGTGCATTTTTTATTTGTTTGTCATTAATATTAATTTGCAACATGTATAAAGTGTATGTAAAATAACAAATTGAAGCAATTAATATAAACGTCCACAATTTGAATCTCTTTTGCTTTTTCATATTCGCCCTCTTATGTTCGTATCTTTTGTAAAATGAAAAATTTAAAGCTATAATTTTATATATTCTATGTTTCGGTGAAAATTCCTTCTAGTTTAAGTACTTTTTCGAACTTTTCTCATTTTCTTACTCAAACTGGTTATTTTTTTTATTCTTTTTTTGGTAAAACCACCTGCTTTAATACTAATGCTTTTCGTTTTACTTAAAGACATCTTAGCAAGTTTAGAAATCAGCTTAAAAATAAAACAAATTGGTATCTTTAATATTTTAAATATCAATTTAAAAGGATAGCTCAGTATTTTGAAGATAAATAACAGTATTCTTTTAATTAGATTTATAACCATTACGGAGGAGTCTATAATTATTTTGCTGAATAATGATTCGTAGATTATAACTCCAATCACATTACCTATAAATATATAGCCCCGCATTTCACCGCTATTGCTTCTGTATACTGTAATGAAGAAAAATATAGCAGCTACAAACCAATAAAGGATGTCTTCCAAGCCAACTATTATAACATTTGTTGTTATGGCTCTTCTCTTTATTCTCAATATATCATAAAAAAAGGCTGCAATTGCTCCACCTAAAATTGCATACAAGAATATGTATACCTGCTCCACAATAAGTATCATTTACTTTACCACAAGCCTTTACGGTTTATTAGTTATACCTTGATTTTATTTAAACATTTTCCCAAAAAAGGACTTTGACTTAACATTCTCCCCGTCACTGTATTCTAGAGATAATATATCACCTTCTACAACAAGCTCGTTGCTATCAAGATTCAACTTATTTATGTGAAGCTCAGCGCCACGAATAATGAGCACTCCTATATCAGTAATAGCTATAATGCTCTGATCATTAAAGCTTTCAACATCAATAACACCTGAAACGCATAATTTTTCTCTATTCTCAAGCAGCACTGTTTGATTCATAGGTTTAGCCATTTTCTTTTCTTCCATATTATCCATTCCCCCTTAACCATTTTTAAGCTAGAACTCTGTTTATCCGATGTCTACCGCCGCTAACTCCCCGCTTCTATAAGCAAGGAATAAGCGGCGCTATGACCCTGGACAACGACTTCTAAGATTCAGTGCGACTAAAAACTCCCACTGAGTCTAAGAACTCTGTTTATACATATGCATGTACACATAAAAAAAGAACAAAACGGCTTAGCGTTTTGTTCTTACTTACTATCAAAATGACAAATCAAATTTTGCCTTTCCTTTGTTATTTAATAATATACATTTCCTTTGCATCGTCCTTTGCCACATGCTCTGACACTCGAGTAATTTCAATTGTCGTTGTATTATTTCCAAATTGAATTTCAATTACATCCCCCACCTTAACTTCAGAACCAGGCTTAGCAATTTTATCATTAATTTTAACTCTACCTTGCTCGCAGACCTCATTAGCTATAGTTCTTCTTTTAATAAGCCTGCTAACCTTTAGATACTTATCTATTCTCATTTTAGCCCCCATATTCCCAAATAAAAACACTTTCTACTTGTTCAACTTTTCTTTTAGATCTTTACCAGCTTTAAATGTCGGGACTTTACTCTCCGGTATATCTATTTCTTCCATTGTTTGAGGATTTCTGCCCTTTCTTGCTGCTCTTTGCTTAACCTCAAATGAGCCAAAACCAACAAGTTGAATTTTGTCACTATTAATCAACGCCTCTTCAATACTATCAATCATTGCACCTAATGCTTTTTCAGAATCCTTTTTAGTTAAATTTGATTTTTCAGCGATTCTGTCTATTAAATCTGTCTTATTCATTAACAATTCCTCCCATAAGGTTACTTCATTATGATTCTAACCATTTCTACCGTATTTATGCATTTTAGCCTCTTCCCAGAGAACGTCCATTTCTGCAAGTGTCATTTCATTCAATTTTTTGCCAAGCTCTGAAGCTCTCTGCTCTACATACTTAAACCTTCTAATAAATTTATTAGTTGACCGTGATAGAGAAAGTTCTGGATCAACTTTCAAAAATCTTGACAGATTTACAACTGAAAATAACACATCTCCTAATTCATCCTCTATTCCATCCTTGTCGGACTTCTTGTACTGCTCTTCTAGTTCGTCTATTTCTTCTCTGATTTTAGCAAAAACATAAGCTGTATCATCCCAATCAAAGCCAACCTGAGCAGCCTTCTGCTGAACTTTGTAGCCTCTCATAAGCGCAGGTAAATTAATTGGTACATCCTGCAATACGGAAGCTTGGTCGATATTCCCCTTTTCTTTTTTCTTTATTTCTTCCCAATTCTTTAATACTTCGCTTGATGTCTCAGCACTTACGTCTCCGAAAACATGTGGATGCCGATGAATCATTTTTTCACAAATAACATCTATAACATCATCTATATTGAAGTCTCCATTTTCATTAGCTATTTGTGCATGAAATACCACTTGTAGTAGTACATCACCTAGTTCTTCACACATACGAGACTTATCTTCTAAATCTACAACTTCTAGATACTCATATGTCTCTTCAATCAAATATTTTTTCAGGGTTTTGTGAGTTTGCTCCCTATCCCAAGGACAACCTTCCTTACTTCTTAGAACTTCCATTATATCTATTAATCTTTCAAGTTTACCTTTAATCATTACCGCTTCTCCCTTATATTTTGCATAGCCAAATTTCTTGCACTAAAGTGAGAGATTTTATTCCCTCACTATCTTCTACCTTGGATTAATTTGTTCCTTATTTTAGTTATTATACTACATTTTTTATACTTTAGGAAAGTATACGTGCAACTAGACTTCTGCCATTTCCTTTGGCCTGTAACAAGCGAAGTTTTCTTGAGTAATGGCTCTTTTCGTAAGTATTGTGGTTATTTATAGGATATGCTATACTGAGTAAGAACATATGTTCGTAATTTGGTTTTTTATGAGTATAGCATCGATTATAGATGAATTTGATGAATTAAATAATTATGTGCAAAAGAAAATAACAAATATAGCAACTGACAGTTGTCATATTTGTTATCCTTGATTGGTAGAAATAGGATTGTTCATCTTTTAATTATATGTGGAAACCCTAAACGTATGGGATCAAAAACCATAAGTAGAAACGCTTGTAATTTTTTATTTCATATACCCACAATATTTCGAAAAGAGCCTTAATAATTTAATCAAGTATCATTTTTTACCGCTAATGTTTTATATAAAAGGCATACTGATATTTACAGTATGCCTTTTATTAAGCCAACTATAGTTCTACAAACTTGGGTAGGTAACCTGTTACATAGCTGTCTCTGTTTCATTATCAGCTATGTCTTCATTATAATTCTCATCTACGCCCTCCTCTTGGAAATCTTCCGTTTCCAATTCCTTGTGCTTTGCATCAGCAAAAAACACTCTGTCAGCAACTACTTCTGTGACATAATGCTTATTTTTCTGATCATCTTCCCACATTCTGGTGTGGATACTTCCCTGCAAGGCTATACGGTGTCCCTTCGCGAAATACTTAGTTGCAAACTCGGCCGTTTTCCCCCAAGTTACGACAGGTATAAAATCAGTAGTTTTATTCTCCGCTACCTTCTTAATATCTCTGTCTACTGCTAATACAAAAGATCCAACAGCTTTCGCATTTTTTGTGGTATAACGTAGTTCAACATCCTTCGTTAACCTACCAACAAGACTAACATTATTCATAAATTCTCCTTTTGCTCCAGCTTTTAATGGAGCTATTTTATTATTACTGCCATCAATCCTCACATTTTAGAATGATAAAGAAACCTTATTTCAGCAGGAGTCATATTAACCCTTTCTGATAATTTAGTCTACTTAGCATTTTAATTTGAAAAGATGGGAAGCATGTGTAACCATTGTAAGAATAACTAGCTTAGAAGATACATCTGTAACTACTCTGGAATAATTTGCTTAGAAGGTACATTTGCAACTATTGAGGAGTGACTTGTTTAGAAGATACATTTGTAACTATTGAGGAGCAACTTGTTTAGAATAGATAGTGAGCAACTATAGTAGAAATAGCCTAGAAGTAGCAAACTTGCTACGCATGGTACGTTAGTGGAATAATCATCTGTGTAAAAACCAAAAACTTACTTGGCGTTAAGAGACTCTTATCTTCAGGGAATATTAGTGGTGGTAGACATTGAAAAAAGCAGTCATACTTTTGTATGAAAATACAAAAATCTTATTATTAAGAATTTATTTGAGTTATTTTTTAAATGAATTTCTTTGAATGGATGGTAGGTATGAATTTTAAATCTCTATAAATGGATTTCTATGAATTACTTTTAATGAATTTTTTATATTATACTTGAAAGGCCTTAGTTTGTAAAAGAAGATTTCTTAGACTTGTAGAATGATTATATGGTATATGGAATATTTTGTCAACATTTAATTTTGAATTTCGAGCTATTCAGAATTAATTCTACATTTCTTTTAAATAATGACAGGGAAGACTGTTAATACAATCTTCCCCATAGTTTAATACTTATTTTGTGTTTTAATACTTCAACTGTTTTTTAATAACCTATCGTTTACCTACTCATTGTTCCATCTGTTTCCCTAGAAAGCATGCAGCTGATTGCGCTAGCTTTACTTCAACCTCACCCATTTTTTGGCTTGCATCTGTAGCCAGCATTATTACAGCGCCTATTGGGTCACCCTCAGATATTATAGGAGAGATTACTTGAGCGGAATACTTTCTATCCCCATTCTCATCTGCCAATATTAAAATTGGTTTTTCCTCAGAAGATTTTATAAGTAAAGTAGTTTTTTCCTCAATAGTCTTCTCTACATCGCTACTTAGTTGTTTCTCAAGAAATTCTTTTTTTGATGCACCTGATACTGCAATCACTGTATCCCTATCAGTTATACAGGTGATGTGTCCAACAGTCTTATGCAATGAATCTGCGTACTGTGTAGCGAAATCGCTGAGCTCTCCAATCGGAGAATATTTCTTTAAAATAACCTCTCCTTCCTTGTCGGTAAATATCTCTAGCGGGTCGCCCTCCCTTATTCTTAAGGTTCTTCTTATTTCTTTTGGTATTACAATTCTCCCCAAATCGTCTATTCGTCTAACTATTCCAGTTGCTTTCAATTTAATATTACCTCCTTAATAGGTTATTTTAGTCTTAGTATTGTAATCTTGATGATTTTTTATACATAATTGGTAACTCAATTGATAGCAACCATTTTTTATACAAAAAAAAGAACCACATAAGCAATGTCATTAAGTTAAGAATTAAATTTAAAATGTTAGAACAGAGTATGTTAAAATGCATACCCTGTTCTTTTTTTTGTGTCAAAAATAATAAAAAAGTTAAAAAAAGCTTGACAAATATCCA